>Ga0102595_100045_pt1 | contig 316961 bp, 281 predicted proteins | sample Araplaol_mTSA_r2_2_FD_76864 | JGI IMG/M metagenome (GOLD analysis project Ga0102595, IMG submission 76864) | Arabidopsis root microbial communities from North Carolina, USA - plate scrape MF_Col_mTSA_r2 (SPADES assembly) (version 2) | ecosystem: Host-associated > Plants > Roots > Endosphere... | reverse complement strand
AACAGAGTCGCGAAGGCGCTGAACTATCGGCCTCGGGCGGTTCTCGACTTCGCCACTCCCGCCGAAGCCATGGCCGAAGAGATCAACAAATTACGAACTGGTGTTGCATCTCAGACTTGAAACCGCCAAGGTAATCAGCGGCGACTGAGGGCTTCCCACCTTCGCATTACCTTCCAGGATGAAATGAAACCCGGGAATCTCCATCACAGTGATTCCCGCCATCAGCCATTCCTCCGCCGGAATACCCGGCAGCGCAACCGGTCCGTTGCGCAAGGTCCGGCCGTCGTTTCGACTCAACGCCACCGCAATATCGGCACCGCGCTGCAACAGCGAGTCGTCTGTCCGAATGCTGGAATCGGTATTGAGGTTGAAATTGACATCGTGATGGTTCGCCAGAACGAATTTCGTCTTCACGCGTTCGCGGCTGCCCGCATTTGTCGCGAGAAAACCTCCCTGAAAACACAGGCCTGGCTCGGTGGGGATTTTGGCGTCTGGGCGGCCTCTCGTCTTCGACAGCAATCCTATGACGAGCTGAAGACGGCTTCCGAAGTTGTTCATGTAGGAAGCATCGCGGGCATCCGGTTGGTCCTTGAAATAGGATGAATTCTTAGCATCTGACCCTTCGACCTCCATCTTGATCTGGTAGCCGTCGCTCCATCTGTAGGCTTCTATGATCCGTACGCTGTCAGGGCTTTCGAAGATACTTCCGAGCGAGACAAAATAATGCGCATCCGGAATCCCCTCCACCTCCTGATCCGCATAGAGATACTGGTAGCCAAAATGACTCTTCGCCGCCTTCAGTGCCTCGCTACGTTGCTGCATTGTCCGACGGTGCACGTCGATCGTCATCGGCTCGGCGCTTAACTTGACGCCATTGACCACAACAGACTGGAAAGTGTGCGCGTCGGCGGGCATATCGATCAAATAGCGGCCGACACAGCGTGGCGTCAGGTTTGCGGTCAATGCATTCACCGTGGTGGGCTCCGTGGAAAGCTGAGGACGTTCGCGGCCGCAGGCCGGCAGCCCGAGCGCCATACAAATCAGGCTCAGCGCAACTAAGGCGTGCTTCATAGCGTGCGGGCCAACTCCATAGTCTGGGTTGGCCATTAGAATGCGTTTGGCCTCGGACGCAAGGTGCGCGTGATCTTGTCCCAGAGGGCGACCGATTCGGCTTCGGTCAGCGAAGCGCTTTCGACCGCCAGCGCGTTTAGCAATCGATTTTCGGAGCCCACGTCCAACACCAGGTTAATGAGGGGGCTCCGTGGGCTTCCTATCCGGGCATTGCCCTCGAGAAGGAAGTGGTAACCATGCACGCCCATTGCATTCATGCCCGCCATCAACCACTCCTCCGCAGCCACGCCTTGCAGCGGCACAACGCCGCTACGCACCGTGTAACCTCGCTTTTGGCTAAGCACCTTGTTTATCGCGCCACCGCGCTGCATCAGGTTGTCGGTCGTAACGATGTCCGAATCGGTATCCATATCGAAGCTGATGTCACGATGACTATCGAGAACGAACTGTGTTTGGGTGTTTTCCTTGTGGCGAGCTTTTTCCGCCAGGAAGCCGCCGTGAAAACACATGCCTGGCTCGGATGGGATTACGTCGTCGGCGCGGCCTCTTGTCTTGGATAGCAAATCGATCACATGCCGCAGACGACTTCCGTAGGTATTCATGTAGGAAGCCTCTCGCGCGTCTGGCTGCTCCTTGAAATAGGACGAGTTTCTCGCATCTGACGCTTCGACCTGCAGCTTGATCTGGTAGCCGTCGCTCCATCTGTAGGCTTCTATGATTCGTACGCTGTCAGGGCTTTCAAAGATACTTCCGAGCGATACAAAATACCGCGCATCCGCGATCCCCTCGACCTCCTGATCCGCATAGAGATATCGGTAGCCAAAATGACTCTTCGCCGCCTTCAGTTCCTCACCGCGTTGCTGCATTCCCCGGCGATAGGCATCTAGCGTCATTGGCTCGGTGCTGATTTGGACGCCGTCCACCTCGATAAACTGAAAAATGTGGGCATCGGCAGGCATATCGATCAAATAGCGGCCGACACAGCGTGGCGCCAGGTTTGCAGTCAAAGCATTCACGGTGGCTTGTTCCTGGGAAATGAGGGATCTGTCGCGGCCGCATGCAAGCAAACCGAGCGACAAGAAAATCGCACCCAAAGCAAGCAGAGTGCGATTCATAACGTGCAGGCCAGGTCGGTGGTCTGGATACGATGCGCGATTCGCGTGATCGCCCAAAGCGTGAAGCGTCGGCGTTCGTCGTTATTGCTCCAGTTCAGCAACCCTGGCTCTGGCGCATCCTTGAACGCGGCTTCGTGCTCGAAGCCGGAAAATGACATACACAATTGCACGCCGCGACGCCCGCGTGGCGCTCTGCCAGACCGCACGGGCACCGTCCCGTCGCCGGCTTCGTCTTGCGGCTGGAGAATGAAATAGGCGCTTTCGTCCGGATGTCCGCCTTCTATCGACACCCCCTGTCGGCCACGTCCGTGGTCCCATTGCACCTTGCCGCCCGTCAAATCGCGGACATAGGGCACGAGCTTCGGAACGACACCATTCAAGTTAGGGGCGATGGTGCGCTTCCAGGTGACATCGCCCCACGTCTTCGAGCGGGCGTCTTCTCCATAAAACACATAGGTGTGTGGGTGGTACTTGCCGGCAATCTCAGTGTGAAAGGGCTTTACATGTCTGAGCATCAATTGACCGAATGCGTCCCAGTCTTGCTCGATCATCCGGCGCTGCGGATCCAGCGGGTTCAGGAATCGATCGCTGATCAGCCCCCACCACTTGCCCCGTTGCAAATGGATCTCTTCATACGGATCTCGCTTTGGCAGCGAGACAACCCGGTCGAAATCCCGGATCTTGAGCCAGCCCATGCCGTAGTCCGCACTGGGAAGCAATTGCAAGGCACCGGGCGCCTGGGCGAATACCGCTGTCACCGCTTCCGCGTTGTCGCCTAGCACCAGACCGGCGGTCCCCTCGGTTCCGGCTTTCACCCGCTTGTACGCGGCAGCGGCGCCGGTGGCTGGCATCACGCCGTGAACCACGCCCAACACATCCTTGCTGCCGCCAAGCACTTCTGAATAATGCCGGGCGACGAGCCCTCCCATCGAATGGGTCACCAGAATCACCTTTTCGCAGCGGCGCTTCTGACTGCGGTAGTACGCCATGAACTCGGCGATTTTTGCCCGTAGCCGCTCGGCAGAACTGCGATTGGACTGCAACCAGTTATATCCCACCGCATGAACGGGGAATTGAAACTGGTACGACACGAGCACTTCCTCATACGTCAACGGTGCCAGCGTGTTATCCGACTTGAGTACCTGTTTCATCAACGCAGCACGTAATCCGTTACGTCCGTGATCGGTTTCGGGGTGGTAGTCATTCAAATGATGATCGAGCCATGCCAGGAAATCGCCGTAGCTCATGGCACCGACCTCGCCCCAGCCTCGGCGGCGGAGTTCCTTCGCGGAATGGGGGGTGTTGTTGGGCAGCTTTCCCGCCCCAAAGACAAACGTAGAATCAGGTGCAAGCACCGCCTTTCTCTCGCTGGAAGATGCGCCGGCCCATTTGGAGGCCACACTCCATGGGCTATCAACAAGCCAAACCGCGTTTCCCTCCGCATCCATCAAGTTGGACCCCATGATCCCCGGCACAAAAATCACCGGAATGATCGCGTCGGGAATCACGTAGCACACGCCGTAACTGTCATCGGGTGGCGTCAGCATCGAGGTGTAATGCGCCGTTCCGTCTTCGTCGATAACGCGAGGGAGAATGCGTTCCGTGGCCATCGATATTCCCGAAAGTGGTATTGCAAGCGGTTTATGAAAACTGCTGGAAGCCTGACGGCTATTCCGGCGACATAATCAACTGAACGCCTTCGGTAAAAAGACTCTTCTGCAACCCGGTGCGGCCTTCCGCATCTGTCACGCCGGTAATGACGCTGCCGTCCGCGCGAATCACCTTGAACTGTCGGTGGGCCATGGGCTTGTCGTCGAACATGCGACGTAACACGAACTGCTCGCCGAAGTTCGCGTGTTTCCACGTATTCATCTCGTGGCCGAGCGAGGTGGGGCCCTGCCTCAGCACACCGGCTGAATGGATCGTGCGCTCGCCACGCGTGCCTTCCTCGATACCGGTGGCCGACATGCGTAAATACGAGCCGCGGCACTTCAGCAGGATTTCCTCCTTGGCTTCGATCACCACGCGCCCGCGCGCACTGGTCACCTTGACGGCGCCATCGGCCACCAAACGCATTTCGTCGTCCTGCGCCTCGATTTCCACCTTGCCGCGGGCAGCGAACAATTTGATGCCGAGCTTTTGTGCGAACAGGGACACCAATTCACCCGCCGCCACCGTGAATCGCTTTACCACGCTGACATCGGCATGGCCGCCCGCCGTGGCGATCAGATTCCCTGCAGCGGTGCATTGCAAGTCGGCACCGGACGCGAGGGCGACGCCCGCCGGCGCACTGACAAGAATTCCGGCCTGCTTGAGTTGTGCCAGCGCGTCATGCAGAAGCGCTCGCTGCCTTTCGCAGTCCGCCGCGCTGGCTTCCACCGCTTTCGCGGCGGCCGCCAGGGCCTCGGTTTGCTGCAGGGCCTGCTGGAGCAGCGCTTTTGCGGCCTCCATGTCCAGTTGCCGCCCGTTGGCGCCAGCTTGGTCATTGGCCGCCAGGAATAGGCCCTTTCCACCTCGCAACGCGCCCCAGCCAGAAGTGCGCAGCTCAAACCCGTCCCCGCGCTGTTCCTTGAGGCGATCCACGATGTAACCGAGGTTCAGCTGACTCTTGCCGCCATATTCGGTGGATAGCTTGATCCCTTCCAGCCCCTTCGCATCCTCCATGCGCAGCTTGTTATTGCGCTGCGTGCGGATGACATTGCGAGACATCCATTGGTCCTGGCAAGTAATCGGATCCGGATGCTCGCTGTTGTGCTGCACATGGGCGATATACGGCTTGTTCGGGTTGCCGTCGCGAAACGCCACATTTACGTAGCTACCGTCGATCAGCGGAAAGTGGAAGCCGGTCTGAAGTGGCCCCGCGAACGGCTTGGCCAGCCACAGCGGCACGCTCTCGGCGCCGCGTGGCCATTCGTCGAAGTCGAAGTCGAAGCGGACGGTGTACTGGCCCTGCCGCGTGAGGTAGGCGTACGGATATTGCCCGGGGGATGTAATGCGGGCGCTCAGCGTGCCGGCGATACGCGGCCAGTTCGCCTCGTCCAGCGGCAGGCGAAAGCGGCGGCCGGAAGGAATCGCCTTGAACCGATTCCGGTAGGCGGCATCGCGGGCGCCTTGATGGATGACCTCGGTGACGACCTGCCCATGGGGCGCGTCCGGCAACGGCTGATCGATGCGCAGGATGCGCGCCGGGCACAGCGCCAGCACGTTGCTCTCGCCCGAGTAGACCAGTTGGCCCGCATGAGCCGCCTCGTGGCGCAGTTGGGCTTCCCATTTGGCCTCGTCGAAATCCAGATGGTGCGTGCCGAAGACGTACGACTGCCCGTAGTTGGTCACCTCCTTGCGGGCAACGTTCGCCTCGCCGGTCAGTCGTTCCCAGGCCTTGTCGGGGTTGTAATCTGCCACCCGGAACAACTCGGGAATGGTCTTGGCATCGGTTTTCAGCGAAAAAATCGCCTCGCGCCCGGCTTCCAGCCCGGCCGTCTCGCGGAAGGGCAGCACGCGCTGCGGCGCGTAGAGGTAATGGTCGATATCGTCGCCAAAGACGAGCAACTCGCCAAATTTGCCGGGCGTGAAGTAGCAGTAGAGGCCGCTTTGTTCCATCAGCAGCCGGATGTAGTCCCAGTCCGAACACTGATGCTGCATGCGGAACGCCAGCTGCGGGTACGTGCGGCGCAGCGTGAAGCTGAACTGGTGGCCCTTGAATTCGTGGCGACGCAGAATCGCCTCGATGATCTGCGGAGCGTTCTTGTGCTGATAGATGCGGCTGGCCCGGGTCAGCTTCAGCCGCGCGACCAGCGGCTCCACCACAACCTCGTAACAGTAGACGTCCGGGGTCTGCCGGGTCTGGGAGAACCGCGTGATCCAGCCTGCGAATTTGCGCGGCGCGGCGCCATCGGCGGAATCGATCAGGAAGGCCGCTTCGCGGCCCAGATAGTCGGCGCGGTCCAGCGCCAGCGGGTGTGTGAGTTGGATGGTGACCGTGTAAGGCTCGCCCAGCCGTTCCACCGCCTGGAACGACACCACCGAGAGCGCCGCGGCGCTGGCTGTGCCCGGCACATCAAGAAAATACGACTGCTGCCCGGCCAGGCCCTGGAACGCGCCGCCGGTCTTGCCTGCTTCCGATCCGTCTGCCATGCCTTCTCGCCCCCGCTGTCACCACACGTCTCGCGGCGGACGGTACGCGATCTTGCGGGGTGCGGAAAAGGCTGCGGCGTCAGTATTTGCGGCGCTGTTCTACGGGGTCAACTTCTCTGCCGAATTCGTTCTCCTGCGATTTATCGGGCGACGTTTTCATGGCAGGGCGGCGCAAGAGCCCTCCCCCTCAATGCCCGCGCCGCGCCAGCACCTCGTCTCGCGGACCAACGTCCACCACGCGGCCGGCCTCCACCACCACGATGGTGTCGAAGCGTGCGAGCAGGCTCGGGCGATGCACCGAGGCAACGATGCAGGCCGACGGGAATGCCGCGAACAGGCGGTCGAACACGCGGCCTTCGGCCTGGGGGTCGAGCGCGCTGGTGGGTTCGTCCAGCAGCAGCAGCGTGCTGCCGCGCGCGGCCAGGGCACCCCGGGCCAGCGCCAGGCGCTGCCGCTGGCCGCCGGACAGGTTGGCGCCGCGCTCGCTGAGCGGGCTCGCCAGCCCGTCGGGCAAGCGCTGCAGCACCTCGTCGAACACGCCCGCATGTACGGCCGCCTGCAGCGCCGCCGGGTCGGCCGGTTCGCCGAAGGTCAGGTTCTCTTCCACGCTGTCCTCGAAGACCTCAGCCTCCTGCGGGATCAGCGTGGCCAGCGTGCGCAGTTCGGCCCAGTCTCGCCCGGCCGCGTCGCGTCGCAGTTCGCCTTGTTGCGGACGATACAGACCCGCCAGCGTCCGCAGCAGCGTGCTCTTGCCGCCGCCGCTGGGGCCGATGAGCGCCACGCGCGCGCCGCGCTGCAGCACCAGGTTCACGCCATGCAGGCCGCCCCGGGCGTCGTCGGCATAGCGCCAGCTGGCGCCGCGCAACTCCAGCGTCTGCCACGGCGCATCGGGCACCACGGCTGGCACGGCCGCGTCCGCATCGCCGGGCGCCGCCCAGATCGGCTCGGCGCTGCCGAAGTCCGTATGCATGCGCGCGAAGCTCTGGAAGTTCGACGCCATCGCGCCCACCACCGTCGCGGCCTGCTGCGCGTACTGGTAGATCATGAACACGGTGCCCAGCAGCACCGCCTGCCCCGGTTGGCGCGTCTGCAGTACATAGACCACCACCAGAATCCACGTGAGTCCCATGCCGAGCAGGTCCACGGCGAACCACTTGCCCTCGTTGACCATCACGGCCCGGCGCAGCGGCGCCATGACGGCCGCCATGCGGTGGTGCAGCAGCTTGCGCGAGGCCGCCTGCAGCCGCAGGCCGATCACCGTGCCCGCGTTGCCGACGAAATCGAGCAGGGCGGCCGCATAGCGGCGTTCCGCATCGTTCTCGGCGCGGGCCAGCTGCATCAGCGTGCGGTCGAAACGCAGGATGATCAGCGCGACAATCACGTAGCCGGTTACCGCGATCACGCCACTGGTGCGCGACAGCAGGGCCAGCGCGACGATCGGCCCCACGAAGTTGAACGCGCTCTGCAGGTAGCCAAACTGGTTCTGGGCGAAGTCCGACAGCGCGCGGCTGGACTGCACCACGCGGTGTTGCAGCTCGCCCGAGTGCCGGCCATCGCGCCAGGCCAGCGGTGCCGCCGCGATGCGCGCGTAGAGCTGGTCGGACAGCCGCTCGCGCACCCGCACGCCGACGTTGCGCTCGAGCACGCGTCCCGGCCCATGCAGGAGCCACGACAGCAGATAGATGCCAACCAGGTACAGAATCCAGCGGCCGGCCAGTGCCATGTTGCCCTGCTGCAGCGCGTTGATGGCCTGGGCGGCCAGCCACGGCATGGTCAGCCGCAGCAGTTGCGCTGCCGACAGCAGCCCGGCGGCGCCGAGCAGGTGGGCGCGCACCCCGGCGGCATGACGCCAGAGCGCGCGGTAGAGGTCGCGCGCCGCGCTGCCGAGTCCGGTGGCGGGCGGTGGGGAGGTGGATGCCGTCGCCGTCATGCGGGGGTCGCTCCTTTGCCGTTGCATGGCCGTGTGTCGGGAAAGCCGCCAGTGTGCCGCAGCTTGCCGGCCAAGGCACGGCCTTCCGCCCTGCCCTCGCGCCGCCACCGCGTGGCGCGTGACTCACATCCGGGCGCAAGATTCGCCCTCCCGCCAGGCGCACCGCGCCTCGGCTCATCGCCCGGAAACCCTTGTCCAGCAAGGCTTTCGGCGCCGTGACATAAGTCGACATAGTTCTTGGATGGCGGCAAGCGCGATGGTCCCCTACATTTCGCTCACCGACGCAGCGATGCCAGCAGCGAAACCGGCAAGACAAGGCAGCAAGCAGGGCAGCAAGCAAGCGTCACCGATCACCACACAGAGGACCGATCATGCACAACCTTCACAAGATCACGCTTCTCGTCACGGGCTTTGTCGTGGCGGTATCGATGGTCGAAGCCTACTTCCTGGCCCGCAAGGCCCGCCAGCAAGGCAAGACCTACCCCTGGCACGAGATGGGCCTGTCGCTGGCCGACATGGTTGGCCGCAAGCTGATGGCGCTGCTGCCGCTCTCGCTGGCCACGCCGATCTTCGCGCTGGCCTGGGACCACCGCCTCTTCACGATGCAGATCAACAGCGTGCTGGCCGTGCTGCTGCTCTTCATCGGCCAGGAGTTCTGCTACTACTGGTATCACCGCGCGTCGCACCGCATCCGCTTCTTCTGGGCCACGCACGCCGTGCACCACTCGCCCAATGAACTGACGCTGGGCACCGCGTACCGCCTGGGCTGGACCGGCAAGATCACCGGCACCGCCATCTTCTTCGCCCCGCTGGTATTCCTCGGTGTGCGCCCCGAAGTGGTGCTGGCCACGCTGAGCCTGAACCTGATGTACCAGTTCTGGCTGCACACCACGTGGATCCCAAAGCTGGGCTGGCTCGAATACGTGTTCAACACCCCGTCGGCCCACCGCGTGCACCATGCTTCGAACGTCGATTACCTCGATGCCAACTACGGCGGCGTGCTGATCATCTTCGACCGCCTGTTCGGCACCTACGTGGCGGAGCGTGAAGAAGAACCTTGCCGCTACGGCCTGGTACACCCCACCACTACCCGCAACCCGATCGTCAACCAGTTCGAACACTGGGTCAGCCTGGGCAAGGACATGCTGAAGTCGGGCAACGTGCTGAACGCCATTGGCTACCTGGTGATGCCCCCGGGCTGGGCACCGGACGGCAAGGGCACGACGACCGAGGAACTGCGCCAGCAGCAACAACAGCAGCAACAGCAGCAGTCGCAACTGCAACCCGCGGTGGCCGCCAGCGCGCAGTAACCCGGGAAGGTGCAAAACGAAAAACGGGCAGCCCAGGCTGCCCGTTTTGTCGTGTGTACCGCGTCCGCTCAGATGAACGTGAACACCGATTCCTTCGGCAGGCGAGACTTCGGCAGGCCGGCGTTGAAGTCCTTCTCGCTGCGGCGGCCCAGCGCCACCAGCACGACGCTGGTCAGCCCGCGCTCGCGCAGCTTCAGTGCCTGGTCCAGCGCGCCGGCATCGAAGCCTTCCATCGGCGTGGCGTCGATGCCGAGCATGGCGGCGCCCAGCAGCAGGCCGCCCAGCGCCAGGTAGACCTGCTTCTCCATCCACTGCGGCACGTCGCGCAGCGCGTAGCGGTGCAGGTCCACGTAAGAGCGGCGGCTCTTGTCCTGACCTTCGCGGGCGCCTTCCGTCTGGAAGCGGCCGTCGCGCGCCTCCTGCTCCAGCACGGCGCGCAGGTGGGCTTCATCGAGGTCGGCACGCATGCACAGCGCAATCACGTGCGAGGCATCGACGATCTTCGGATGGTTGTAGGCAAACGTGCCGGTGGCGGCCTGGCCGATGGTCTCGCGGCCTTCGGGCGTCGCGGCCACCACGAAGTGCCACGGCTGCGAGTTCACCGACGACGGGCTGTTGCGCAGCCACGTCAGCAGCATGTCCACCTGCTCCTGCGGCAGCGTTTGACCGCCCTCGTAGGCCTTGACGGTGTGGCGGGAAAGAACGGCATCGGTAAGGTTCATGCTGAACTCCTGTAAGCGGATAAATGGGAAATGGAAAGTCGAAAAATGCGGCGGCCGGCCCCATCCAACGGTGCGGCACCGGCCAGGTCAGCCGCGCATGGTACAGGGTGGCAACGCTCAGAACCCTTCCAGCACGATCTTGCCGCGCGCGCGGCCGCTTTCGATCAGGGCATGGGCGCGCCGCAGGTTGTCGGCATCGATGGTGCCGAAGTGCTCGCCCGTGGTGGTGCGCAGCACGCCTTCGTCGATGAGCGCGCTCACGCGGTTCAGTATCTCGTGCTGCCGCACCATGTCCGGCGTCTGGAACAGCGAGCGCGTGAACATCAGCTCCCAGTGCAGCGACACGGCCTTGCGCTTGAGCGGCATGACGTCGAGCGTTTCGGGATCGTCGATCACGCCCATGCGGCCCTGCGGCGCCAGCGCTTCGACAATCTGGGCGTAATGCTCGTCGGTATGGGTCAGGCTGGCCACATGTTCCACCTGCGGCACGCCAATGCCGCGCAGCCCTTCCAGCAGCCCGCGCGAATGGTCGATGACGTCGTGCGCGCCAAGCTCCCGAATCCACGCGGCGGTTTCGGGGCGCGACGCGGTGCCAATCACGCGCAGCTTCGTCAGCCGGCGGGCCAGCTGGGTCAGGATCGACCCCACGCCGCCGGCCGCGCCGACGATCAGCAGCGCGGCGCCCTCGCCGCCCCCTTCGGCCACGCCAAGCCGGTCGAACAGCAATTCGAAGGCCGTGAGCGATGTCAGCGGCAGCGCCGCGGCATCGGCGTCAGACAGGCTGGCCGGCTTGCGGCCGGCAATCCGTTCGTCCACCAGCCCGTATTCGGCATAGGCGCCGGGGCGTGCGATCGAGCCGGCGTAGTAGACGGTGTCGCCTGGCTGGAACAGCGTGACATCGGTGCCGATGGCCTCCACCACGCCCACGGCATCCCAGCCGAGAATGCGCGGCGTGTCGGTGGGCGAGCCGGCGCGTACCTTGGTATCCACCGGGTTCACCGCAATCGCGTGAATCCGGACCAGCAGGTCGCGCGGGCCCGGGGTCGGCTTGTCGACCTCGGCCGCATACAGCGATTTCGCATCCGAGATGGGCAGTCCGTGCTGGCTGTAGACGATGGCTTTCATGGCAATGGGCTCCGACGTGTGAATGGATAGCATCTTCGCCAAGACAGCATTCCCGAAAAACTGGGAAAATCGTGCAGGACTTTCACTGCCAGAGTGAAAATGATCAGACTCGACGACCTCCACCTCTTTGTCCGCACCGCCGCCCTCGGCAGCTTTTCGAACGCCGCGCGTGAAGCCGACCTGCTGCCCGGGCAGGTCAGCGCCGCCATCCAGCGCCTGGAGAAATCACTCGATATCCGCCTGTTCGCGCGCTCCACGCGCAGCCTGCGGCTGACCGCAGAAGGCGAGCAATACCTGCCGTACGCCGATGAAGTGCTCGCGATGCTGAAAGAAGGGCGTGAGCGCATGCACGGCGGGCAACAGGCGCTGCAGGGCGTGCTGAAGATCGCGGCGCCGTCGGATCTCGGCCGCAATGTGCTGCTACCGCTACTCACCGACTTCCGCGAGGCCCATCCTCGGCTGGTGCTGAAGCTGTCGCTGTCAGACCAGGTGACCGACGTCTTCCGCGACCCGGTGGACATCGCCATCCGCTACGGCGTGAATGAAAGCGCCACGTACGTGGCCCTGCCGCTGGCCGAAAACAACCGCCGCGTGCTGGTGGCGTCGCCGGGCTACCTGCAACGGCACGGACGCCCGGCCGCGCTCGACGACCTGCTCATGCACCAATGCCTGCCTTTCGTGCTGGCCGGACGCGTCTACGACCGCTGGCACTTTCCGGCGGCCGGCATGCGCCGGCAGATCACCGTCAAGGGCAACCTGCAATGCGATGACGCGGAAATCGCCCGCCGCTGGGCGGTGGACGGCCGGGGCATTGCCTACAAGTCGTGGATCGATGTCTGCGACGACGTGGAGCAAGGCCGGTTGGAATTGCTGCTGCCCGACCAGCCCGGCGAATCGGTGCCGTTGAACCTGGTATGCCCGCACCGCAAGCAGTTCTCGCCGGCGGTGCGCTACCTGCACGCCGCGCTGCGCGAGCATCTGTCGGCGATGAGCGCGCGGATGCTGGCCTACACACGCTACGCCGAGCGTTGAGCGCAGCGATTACACTCCGGGCCATGACCGCCAGCGCTCCACCCTCCCCATCCGTTTCATCGCCCACGCTCACCGCCTACTACCTGAGCGGCAACGTCATGCGCAGCCGCAGCGTGGGCGACGTGGTGCTGTCGGGCACGGTGGACATTCCCGAGCCGCCCGCGCGCCTGCGGGCCGACTGGGCGCGCGAGTTGGCGTCCCACACGCCGGTGGCGCCCGGCGACGTCGAGGTGATGCCGCTGGCTCGCGCGCGCACGCGCTGGCCGACATACGGTCAGTGCGTGGCAGCCGTGTCCGACTGGGCCGCCGCGCTTGGCCTGCCTGACGCGCCGGCCGGGTGCGACATCGCGCTGATGGCCTGCCGGGGCGCGCGATACCACCACGATGGCGAGCAGTACGGCGGCGCGGCGTTCTGCAACCTCTTCCTGAGCGAGGACAAAGGCCAGGACGTGCATTTTCCGGCGCTGGACCTGCGCATCCCGCTGCGTCGCGGCACCGTGCTGGTCTTCGACCCGTGCCAGCCTCATGCCGTGGTACCGCGCAGGCGCGACCACTTCGATGCCGCCGACTTCCCGCCCGAGGCGGACAACACGCAGCTGTTCCTGACCTGGGAGCTGTCGATCGAAGACGCGCGGATCGGGCGTGCGTTGCGCGTCGCGTTCGACACCGACGCGCCCGGCGCGACGCGGATGCGCGACGAGCACGTGCGGTGCAACGGCGAAGTGGTCAGCCTGTCACCGGTCGACGGCCGCTGGCAACGCGCCGGCTGACCACGGGGCCGTGGCATACCGTATGCGGGATGGCGCCCCGTGCACCGCGCGGGGCGTGGAGCGGCCGCACTCGTCTGGTTGGTAGCAAGGAATTACATTGCGGCTTTCCGCAGTGACTGCCTAGACTGATTTCTCGTACCGGCCTGAACCCATCCTCCTCGGGGCCCACGAAACCGGCACTGACTGCGGGCCGTCTGCCGCAGCCGCATGCCTCGGTGCCTTCCGCGACACGAAATGGAGTCAATAACATGAAATATCCGTTCATCGCCGCACTCGCTTCCACCTTTCTCGCCGGCTGCGCCATGTCGCCGTACACGCCGCCCCCCACCGCGGAAACGCGCGCCGTGGGCGCCAGCCAGCTCGCCCCCAAGGCAGCCGCGCAGTGCATCGGCCAGAAATGGGCGAACAGCACGAACCAGCAGGTGTGGATGCAATACATGCTGGCCAACGACCAGGCCTTCGACGTCTACGTGCCGGGACAGCAGCCGCCAGCCGGCGCCGCGGCGGTGGTGCGGAAGGCGCCCACCGGCAACGGCTCGTGGCTGGGCTTCCGCGGCAACGATACGGGTGGCGCGGCCAGCGCACTGAGCCAGTGCCAGTAAGCCGCGCGCACAGCGTGCGGACGTAGACGCCTGGCGTCCAAGGCGCCGGGCGCCCGGGCGCACTACGCCCCGCCCCGCACGTTATGCCTCGCGCTGCTTTAGCCGGCAGGCGGCAGCGCGAGGTGAAATACCGTGCCGTGGGGCCGGTTGGGCGATGCCCAGAGCCGGCCGCCGTGGGCTTCCACGATGGCCTGGCAGATCGACAGGCCCATGCCGAGCCCGCCGGCCTTGGTGGTAAAGAACGCCTCGAACAGTCGCTCGCCCGCTTCGGCATCGAGGCCCACGCCTGCGTCGGCCACGGCAACGCGTACGCCCTCGGCGTCGACTGCCGTGCGCAGCGTCAGCGTGCGCTGCTCGGGGTCGGTCTCCTGCATGGCTTCCAGCCCGTTCATCACCAGGTTCAGCAACACCTGCTGCACCTGCACGCGGTCGCACAGCACGGCCGGCAGCGCCGCGCCGGGCTCCATCCGGATGACGCAGCCGTGCCGCAGCGCCTCGCCCTCGATCAGCACCAGCGTTTCGCGGATCAGCACGTTGATGTCGAGCAGCGCGCGGTCCGGCGCGGTCTTCCGCAGCATCGCCCGCATGCCGGCGATCACCTCGCTGGCGCGCTGGCCCTGCGAGACAATCGCGGTCAGCGCCTCGCCCACCTCGAACAGGTCCGGCGTCTGGCGGTTCAGCCAGCGCAGCCCCGCATTGGCATTGGCCACCACCGCCACCAGCGGCTGGCTGACCTCGTGCGCAATCGACGATGCCAGCGCGCTCATCGTCATCACGCGCGACGCGTGCGCCAGTTCCGCCTGCGCCTGGCGCAGCGCGTCGTCCGCGCGGCGGCGCTCCGCGTCGAGGCGGCTGTTCTCGATCGCGGTGGCGGCCTGGAAGGCCAGCAGCTTGAGCACCTCGGTACGCGCCGGCACGAATACACGCGGCGCCAGTTCGTTTTCGAGGTACAGCACACCCACCAGCCTGGCCTGGTTCATCAGCGGCAGGCAGAGTACCGAGCGCGTCTGGCGCAGCCGGAAGCACGGCGCGGTGTAGCCCGCGCGCAGGGCCATGGCGTCGTCGAGCACCACATGCTCGCGCCGCTGGATCACGTCTTGCACCAGCGACAGCGGGATGTCATCGGCAGACGGCGCGCGCGGGGTCAGGTCCATCGTCACGTGGTCGGCCTCCACGCGCGCCTCGGCCACCACGCGATGGCCGTCGGCCTCGGGCAGGATCAGCACGCCGCGCGACGCGCCGGCCTGCTCGATGGCCGTGCGCATCAGCGTCTCGATGAGCCGGTCGAGACGGGTCTCGCCCGACACCGCCTGCGAGACGGCGATCACGGTGGCCAGATCCAGATGCTTGATCTGTCCGTCGATGGCACCCGATGGCGCGCCGCGCGCATCGCGCAGCAGGCCAGGATGGAGCGCATCGAGCTGCCAGACCTTGGCGTCGGCGCCCCAGAAGTCATAGCCGCGCCGCGCCTCCTGCAGATAGACGCGCGCCACGGTGTCCAGCCCCCGCTCCAGATGGAAGCGCGCCGCCACCTCGTTGGCCATGGCCTGCACCTGCACGAAGCCCTGGTCGCGCGCGGCAGCCACGGCGGCATCGTAGCCGCGCATGGCCTCCACTTCGCGCCCTTCCAGCCGCGCGATTTCCGCGCCCACCAGCCGCGCGCGGCAGTCGAACGTGGGCGGACAATGGCGCGCCCAGTCCAGCAGTTGGCGGTGATGCGCGCCCAGCGTCTGAATCACGCCGGGCAAGCTGGCCTTGTCAGCACCGGCATCGGCATGGGCCGCCAACGCGAGCGCAGCGTGAAAGTGATACTCGGCCTGCTCGAAGTACGCCGGCGATGTCCACAGCAACGCCCGCGCATGGTCGGCGGCAACCACCGCCTGCGCATGGTCGCCGGCCAGATAGCGGGCCTGCAGCTTGCGGATCCAGTACCAGCACGCAGCAAGCTGCCGCCCCACGTCGGCCTGCAGGTAAGCCTCGAACGCGGCTTCGTCGAAATCTTCCGCGTCGAGCCGCCCGAAAACCGGCGTCAGGCCGCGCAGGCTGCGCACCAGTTGCCGGCGCGCGACGATGCGGTCTTTCACCAGCGCATGGCGTTGGCCCCAGGTATCGGCGTTGCCACGCTCCATGGCGGCCTGCACCTCGCGCAGCGGCTCGCCCTGGCCCAGCGCATGCGCGCCGAGGCAGCTGTGGATATAGGCGGCGTAGGTGAAGTTGCGCGTTTCGCGGGTGACGTCCAGCGCCTTCTGCAACACGGCACGCGCGGCTTGCAGCGGCTGGTTCCAGTGCATCACGTTGCCGCCCACCACCTGGTAGACCCGCGCGGTGAAGCGGTGCACGCGACGATGCTCGGCCAGGTCCATGGCCACGCCGGCAAACGCGAAGGCAGCGGCCTCGCGGCCCGGCTCCGCCATCAACAGCATGCTGACCCAGCCGTAGACCATCGACGAATCGTCGCTGTTGCCGTGGCTCAGGCTCAGGTTGACCATCCGCACCACCACCATCGTGCGCAGATTGTCGTCGGTGTACCAGGCGGGCTGCATCAGTTCCACCAGCACGCGCATGGTGGCACTGACCTCGGGGTCGGTCATGGGCCGCTGGTCACGCAGCCGCTCGATCGGATGGTCTGCCAGCGCGCGCCACATGCGCGCCCACTCGCGCGCCACGTCCGCCGCCGAAGGCTGGCGCGACCAACTGATGCCGGCGCGGTCCAGGTAGGCCAGCCCCACGCCCACCGCCTCTTCGCGGCGGCCATCGGTCAGCAGCAGTTCAAGCTGCAACTGGGTGATCGCGGCCAGTTCGGGCAGGTTTGCCGCCTGCCCGGCCAGCCCCGCGAGCCGGGCCTCGGCACGCGCCAGATCGCCCGAACGGAACTCGCACTCGGCGCGGTGCTGCGCCAGCGCGAAGGCTAGCGCATGGCGGCTCGCGCGCGTGTCGGCATCGAGCAGCGCATCGGCGGCTTCGAGGTAGTGCTGCGCGGTGATGTAGGCCGCCACCGCCTTGGCGCGCAGCGCGGCGGTCAGGTTCAGCGTGGCCAGGCGCTCGCGCTCGCCCGGCGCGTCGATCAGGCCGGCGGCGCGATTGAGCTGCTCGACGATCACGAAGATGTTCTCGTCGATTTCCGCGCGCGGCACGGTCTCGGCCAGGCGGCGGCCAATACGCAGGTGCAGCGGCAAGCGCTGCGCCTCTGGAATCAGCGCGTAGGCCGCCTCCAGGATGCGGTCGTGCCGGAAGCGGAAGGACTGGTGCTCGCGCACCACCAGTCCGGCGCGGATGGCCTCCCACAGCGGGGTGTCGAGGTCTTGCGCGCCGTCATCGGTGTCCTCTCCCACCCGGCTGGCCTGGTCCGCCCGGTCAGCCCAGACGCGCCGCAGGTTGGCCAGCGTGGTGTCGTTGCCCAGGCATGCCAGCAGCTTCAGCACGGCCTGCGTGGCGGGCGGCAGGCGGCCGATACGGTCCAGCATCAGGTCGACCACGTTGTCGGTGAAGCCCTTCGCCCGGATCAGGTCCAGATTCCACGTCCAGCGTCCCAGCCCGTGATCGAGCCGGAGCAGCCCTTCGTCGGCCAGGCCGGTCACGAACTCGATGGCGAAGAACGGGTTGCCGCCGGTGCGTTCCATCACCAGCCGCGTCAGCGGCACGCACGAGGGCGCGGTGCAATGCAAGGTGTCGGCCAGCAACGCGCCCAGGCTGGCGGCATCGAGCGCGCCCAGCGCGATCTCGCGGATGGCCGGCCCAGCCTCGCGCAGCGCGGCCAGGCGCTGCAGCAGCGGATGCCCGGCCTGCACTTCATTGGCGCGATAGGCGCAGACCACCAGCAGGTTGCCCATTCGCCCGCCGCGCATCATGCGTTCGACAAACCCGAGCGTTTCGTCGTCGAGCCACTGCACGTCGTCCAGAAACAGCGTAAGCGGGCGAGAGGTGCGCGCCAGCACGCCTATCACGGCCTCGAACGCCTGCTGCAGCCGGCGCTCTGCCTCGCGCGGCTGCAGCGCCCACGGCGCCAGCGAGCGCCCGAGGATCTCGTCGATTTCCGGAATCAGCGGTGCGAGCAACGCGGCATCGGTGGCGGCGGCCTCGCTCAGCGCCGCGCGCCAGACGCCCTGCGTCGCGGCCGGCATCGCCAGCAGGCTGCGTAACAGGCTACCCAGTGCCTGCGCCAGCGTGGCATAGGGGATGGTTTCGTCGTGCCGGTCAGACTTGGCCATGGCGAAGCGGCCAGAGCGCCCTTCGGTGGCGCGTTGCAGCGCCTGCACCACCGACGTCTTGCCCACCCCCGAATAGCCCGACACCAGCACGATCTCGCTGCGGCCGGTCTCGGCCACGCGGGCCCAGGCATCGGTGAGCGTGGCGATCTCGCGCTCGCGGCCATACAGGCGCGCGGGCATCGCCAGGGTGTCCGGCAGGTCCCGTTCGCCCAGCGCGAATGATGCGATCGTGCCGGCGTCTCGCCACGCGGCGCGGCTGCGCTGCAGGTCAGCCTTCAGGCCAGCCGCGGTCTGGTAGCGCTCGTCGGGCGACTTGGCGAGCAGCTTCATGACGATGTCCGACAGCGGCGCCGGGATGCCGGGCACGCGCCCGGCCGGCGGCACCGGCTTGCGTGCCAGATGGCCATGCACGAGGTCGCGCGGCTCGGCGGACTGGAACGGCAGCTCGCCGGTCAGCATCTGGTAGAACGTGACGCCGAGCGCGTAGAGGTCGCTGCGCGTATCCACCGGCCGGTTCATGCGGCCGGTCTGCTCCGGCGCCATATAGGCCAGCGTGCCTACGCCATCGCCGGCATCGGCGCCGGCGGATTCGCGCGCGATGCGTGCGGCGTTGCCAAAGCCCGTGAGCCAGACCCCCGCGCCCGACGGCGACACCAGGAAATGCCCCGGCTTGAGGTCCTTGTGGATCAGGCCGCTCTGGTGCAGGCTGCCCACGGCCGTGGCCATGCCGATGGCGATGTCAAGAAAGCGCGCCGGGTCCATCGGCATACCTGGCGTACCTGACAGGCGGCTCAGCGGCTCGCCCCCGGGGTCGCGCATCAGCAACACGGCGTTGCCGCGTTCGCGATGCAGTGCCACGGGCTGCAGCGCCCAGGCAGGGTCCAGGTGCGCGCGCAGCGCGAACTCGTGCGCAAGCGTCGATAGCATTACAGGACAGGGCTTTTCGGCAGCCGGCCAGACGGCCAGCCAGGCTGCATCGTCATTCGCGGCGCCCGACGGCCGGTAGCGGCCGAAAACGCGGTCTCCCTCCTCCCAGAACGAATCGAACCTGATGCCTTCCAGGGCGGGAAAAAAATCGTCAGAACTCATGGGCGATGCAAACTGCGGGGGAAAGGCTCGGGCAAAGGCTTGGGCGAGCCGGAGCCGGCATGGAGGGGAAAACCGGCACATCGTACCGGAGTCGGGCGAGGTTGCCCGTAAACGACCCGACACCATGACCCGAGACCATGACCCGAGACCATGACCCGAGGCCGTGGCCCCCGTTGGCCCGCGAGATTTCCTAACGGCGCACGACCGACGCCGCCAGCCCCATTACCGCAGATGTCGTACCGGCGGGCCTGGCTGCTGGTGCAGGAGTTGAACGGCGCCATGCGGGTGCCGGCCGTGGTATCCGAGCACGGCGGCGATGCGCGCGGCGGCACCACGCTGACGCCGGAAGGCGAGGCGGTGATTACGCTGTATCGCCGGATCGAATCGGTCGCGGCCAGCGCCTGCGCCAGCGACATCGCGTCGCTGGTCGGCTTGCTGCGCTAGCAGGGCGCTAGCGGGCGGCGGTCAGTTCAGCGAGCCGGGATCGCTGGCCGTGCGCTTCTGCTTGGCCTGCGCCACGAAGTAGGAGCCGATCTGCTTCTGCGTCACGTAGCCGCGCTTCTTGGTATCGATCTTGTCGAAGTTCTTGGCCACCTCGGGCATGCCGGCCTCGGCCTCCTGGCGCGTGAGCTTGCCGTCGCCATCGGTGTCGGCCTGCTTGAACTTTGCCGCGAACGCCGCCTTGGCCTCCTGTGCGTTCCTGGGCTTGGGTGCGTCCTGCGCCAGCGCCGGCACCGCCAGGGCCATCGTCATCGTTGCCAGCAGCGCCGAGATCATCTTGCCTTGCATGGTTGTCTCCCTTGTTGTGGATGCCCTACGACTACGTGGAAAAGCGGCGGATTCATTCTATGAAGCCGGTTTCAGGATGTGTGGCGCATCGAAAACTTTCACCCCCCCCTAATAATTCCCTTATGTCTCGGGTAGTCTTGCTACTTTCTTCCGTTGTTGCCGGATTGGCAGGAGCAGGCCATGCAAGACCCACAAAAATCCCCACCGTCCATTGCCGAGGGCTGGCAGGCGCCGCCCGACCGCACCAGCGTGACCGATGACGCGCACGTCGAAGACATCATCCCGCTGCCGCCGCCCGAGCACCTGATCCGCTTCTTCCCGATCCGCGGCACGCCCGTGGAAACCCAGGTGACCCAGACGCGCCAGCGCATCGCGCGCATCCTGCACGGCCAGGACGACCGCCTGCTGGTGATCATGGGCCCGTGCTCGATCCACGATCCGCAGGCGGCGCTCGACTACGCGCGGCGCCTGCTGGCACAACGCGCGCACTACGCCGACACGCTGGAAGTGGTGATGCGCGTGTACTTCGAGAAGCCGCGCACCACGGTGGGCTGGAAGGGCCTCATCAACGACCCCTACCTCGACGAGAGCTACCGCATCGACGAGGGGCTGCGCATTGCGCGCAGCCTGCTGCTGGACATCAACCGGCTGGGCCTGCCGGCGGCCGGCGAGTTCCTCGACGTGATTTCGCCGCAGTACATCGGCGACCTGATCTGCTGGGGCGCGATTGGCGCGCGCACCACCGAGAGCCAGGTGCATCGCGAACTGGCGTCCGGCATCTCGGCGCCAATCGGCTTCAAGAACGGCACCGACGGCAATACCAAGATTGCCATCGATGCCATCCAGGCCGCCTCGCGCCCCCACCACTTCCTGGGCGTGCACAAGAACGGCCAGGTGGCCACCGTCCACACCAAGGGCAACCCCGACTGCCACGTCATCCTGCGCGGCGGCAAGACGCCGAACTACGACGCGCAATCGGTGGCTGCCGCCTGCCGGGACCTGGAGGCGGCCGGGCTGGGCCGCTCGCTGATGGTCGATTGCAGCCACGCCAACAGCAGCAAGCAGCACCAGCGGCAGATCGATGTGGCCGCCGACGTGGCGCAGCAGGTGAGCACCGGCAGCACGTCGATCTTCGGCGTCATGGTGGAAAGCCACCTGCTGCCCGGCGCGCAGAAGTTCACGCCCGGCGAACACCAGCCATCCGCGCTGACATACGGCCAGAGCATCACCGATGCCTGCATCGGCTGGGACGACTCGGTGGCCGTGCTGGAGACGCTCTCGGGGGCCGTCAAGGCGCGACGGGCGCGGACGGGCAGGCCTTGACCCTTGACGCGCGGGGTGGCGTGGTGGCGTGCTGACGCGGGGGGCGCTCAGGCCGCCATGGTCGCGCAGTCGCCCAGCGCCGCCATGTACGGCGATGGCGGCAGCGAGCCGAGCGTGGCCCGTACCACTTCCGCGCACAGCGACGGCCGCTGCGCCAACGCCTGGACATAGCGGCCCACAGCGGGCAGGTCGTCCCACAGCGAGGCCAGGCCCAGATACGCCAGGCGCGTGAGGTTCACGCCCCACAGCACGTCGGCCAGCGTGAACGACCCGCCCACGATCCACGGCGAGCCGTCGGCCAGCGTGGCTTCCAGATCCCTGAGCAGCCCCGCCACATGGGTACGCGTGGCACGCTGGAAGCCGGCATCGTGGCAGACCGCCTTGCCGCCCTGTTCCTTGGCGATCTTCGCGCGATAGGCCGCCACCAGCGCCGCGTCGCCGGCATTGGCGGCGATCATGGCCTCCAGCGCCAGAATCTTGCTGTCGTACACGGTCTGCATCACCGTCTTCAGCGCCTCGGGCCGGCGATCGGCATCGGGGTGGAACCCATACAGCAGCGCGCCGTTCGGAATGCGGTCGACGATGGCGGCTTGTCGCAGCACCGCCGCGCGGGCGGCCTCGTCCTCGGGCACCAGCCGGGCCGGCGTGGGCGAGATGTCGTCGAGATAGCGGCAGATACGCAGCGAATCGGCAATTACGCGGCCGGTTTCGTAGTCGATCAGCAACGGCACCGCGCACGGGTCGAAACCTTCGGTCTCCACCGACGTGCGCCCACTGTAGCCGTCGACGAGCGCGCCGCCGATCTCGCGCCCGGCAAACAGCCGCAGCCGCACGTAGGGGGCGAAGTAATGCTCGGCCGGCACCACGCGCCCCGCGTGCATCGCGCTGAGGATCAGCATGTCGTTCGAACGCCAGGCCAGGCGCTTTTCCGCCAGCACCGTACGCACCTTCTGCGAGCACAGCGAGCTGGCCGCGTGGAACAACTCGAAGCGCGGGTTGGCATTGTTGCCCACCACGGTGCTGCGCGCGGCGTCGGCCATCGCCGCGCGCGCCAGCGCGGCCTGCTCCATCAGCTGGGATGTGTTCATGGGGTCTCTCTCCGGCCTGGGCGCCCGCACAGGCGATGTTTTCAGTGAGAGAGAAGATAGGTCATCCGGATTCGGCCGTGTGCCCCTGCTTGCCGAACGTACCGTCCATGAATATGGACGCCGGCGCCGCGCCCGCCGCGTTCGGGCAATCGGCCGGCACCGCGGCTGCTATAATCCCGCGTCGTTTCAACGAGTCGGACGCAATGGGCTTCGAACAACTGGCAGCACTGAAGGCAAAACTGGTCGAGCAGGCGAAAGCCGAGGCACGGAAGGCGGGCAAGCCCGCGCCGAAGACCGAGGCAAAGGGCAAGACCGAAGCCAAGGGCAGGACCGACGCCAAGGGCAAGTCCGACGCCAAGGGCAGGACCGATGCCAAGGGCAAGGGCCCGCGCGGCCCGGCGCCTGCGGCCAAGTCCGCCACGCCGGTGGAACCGGTGGTGCGCAACATCGGCAAGCTGCAAAAGCGCTTCCCGCTGGCCTTCCCCAAGAATCCCGCGCCGAAGGTGCCGCTCAAGATCGGCATCTTCGAAGACCTGATGGCGCAGGCGAAGGATCTCGCGCTGACCGAGGCCGAGCTGCGTGAAGCCATCCGCACGTGGTGCCGTGGCGCACGCTACTGGGCCGCCCTGACGGAAGGCGCCCAGCGACTGGACCTGGCCGGCCAAAGTGCCGGGGTTGTCACCGAAGCCGATGCCCGCCGTGGGCGCCAGCTGATGGCCGGCCGTCCGAAGCAGGGCGCGCGCCCCAAGGCAGCCGCTGCGGCGGTGCCGGCAGAACAGGCCGCCCAGGCACCACAGGCCGCTCCGGCCCCGGCAGCCGAATCCGCTCCGGCCGCCGAAGCTACCCCGCCCACTCAGCCCCCATCTCAGCCAGCCTCTCAGCCCGCCCAGCCGGACTGATCCCACCGGCCGTGCGTGCGGCACCGTCGTTGGTGCTTTTCGCGCACGGCTGTGTTGCCCTGCCGGGGCGTCGACCCGGCCATCGGCACAGCGCATACTGACTCCACAGGAAAGACCGACCGGAAGCGCACGGCGCGCCGCCCCGCAGGGCGTGGCGCGCCGCTTCCGGCCCGCTCACCGCCACTGGAGTCAACCATGCTGCAATCCCGCGAAGGCCAACGCGTTCCGGACGTGACGTTCCGCGTGCGCGAGCACAATGAATGGAAGAGCGTGACCTCGGCCGAGCTGTTCGACGGCAAGACGGTGGCCGTGTTCTCGCTGCCCGGCGCCTTCACGCCCACCTGTTCGTCCTCGCACCTGCCCCGCTACAACGAACTGGCCCCCGCCTTTCGCGCCGCCGGCGTCGACGACATCCTGTGCGTCTCCGTCAACGACACCTTCGTGATGAACGAATGGGCCAAGGACCAGGAATCCGGCAACATCACCATGATTCCGGACGGCAATGGCGAGTTCACCGACGGCATGGGCATGCTTGTGGACCGCGCCGACCTCGGCTTCGGCAAGCGCAGCTGGCGCTACTCGATGCTGGTGCGCGACGGCGTGGTCAGCAAGATGTTCATCGAACCCGACGAACCGGGCGACCCCTTCAAGGTATCCGACGCCGACACGCTGCTCGACCATATCGCGCCCGACGCGCGGCGCCCAGACCGCGTCGTGGTGTTCTCGAAGGTGGGCTGCCCGTTCTGCGCGAAGGCCAAGCAGATGCTCAGCGAGCACGGCATGGACTACGTGGACGTGCCGCTGGACCACAAGATCCGCGGCAAGGTGCTGGGCGCCGTCTCCGGCTCGCTGACCGCTCCGCAGGTGTTCATCAACGGCAACCTGATCGGCGGCATGGAAGCGCTGGAACAATACCTGCGGGGCTGATTCGCGCCCGCCATCGCGCCGGAACGAAAAAAAGGCCCGCGCATGGCACGCGGGCCTGTCAGTGCTGCCGGGTCACCGTTGCCGCCAACTTGCCAGGCCACTACGGGGCCACTACGGGGCCACTACGGGGCCACTACGGGGCAACTACGAAGCAACTACGGGGCCAGCCGGGCCGCCACGGCGGCTTCGAGCATCTCCAGTCGGTCCTGGCCCCAGAACAGCTCGCCGTCGAACACGTACGAAGGCGATCCGAAGACGCCGGCCGCCACGGCCTCGTCGGTGTTCAGGCGGTAGCGCGCCACGGTGCCCGGCGCGCGCGCCAGCGCCATCGTGCGGTCCACATCGAGGCCTTGCCCGGCAACGATGTCGCGCAGCGTGGCCTCCGACGAGATATCGCGCTCCTCGCACCATTGCGCCCGGAGGATGGCCTTGTACAGCGCCAGCACGGGCTCGCCCAGGGCATCGGCCGCGATGACGATGCAGGAAGCCAGGTCAGCGTTCGGGCACATGTACTTCGGCAGCGGATTCACGTGGATGTCCAGCTGCCGGCACCAGCGCGCCAGCTCGGTGATGCGGTAGCGCTGCCGTTCCGGCGCGCGCTGGCCCAGCAGCACGCCGCCGGTTCGCGCATACACGTCGGGCAGGTCCACGGGCTTGTGGCGAATCTCCACGCCGTGGCGGCGCGCCAGCGCGTCGAGGCGGTCGGCACCCAGGTAGGCCCAATCCGAATTCAGCCAGAAGTAGTAGTCGATGACCGGGCGGCCGGGACGATAGTGGCGCGTCATATGCGCTTGCTCCGGGGCACCGCCGCGGCCGGCAGGCTGGCCGACGCGGTCTCGCGCATGCACGCGGCACTGACCAGCGCGATGACGCTGAGCGCGCAGAGGTACCAGACGATGTACGTGGGACTGCCACCGCCGTACTTCAGCAGCGACGTGGCGACGATGGGCGCCAGCCCGCCGCCGATTGCCCCCGACACCTGCACCGCGATCGAAATGCCGCTGTAGCGCACCTCGGCCGGGAACTGCGCCGAGAACAGGCTGCCTTCGGGGCCGTAGAGGCACGCGTAGACCAGCCCGATGGCAATGGCCAGCGCGATGGTGATGTTGCGCGGCTCCGCCGTCTGCAGCAGCGAGAAGAACTGCGCGGAGAACAGCAGAATGCCGACCGTGCCCGCCATGAACACCCACTTGAAGCCGATGCGGTCACCCAGCATGCCGAACAGCGGCATCGTGAACAGCGCGATGGCGGCGCCCCATACCGTGGCGTCGAGCATCACGGTCTTCGGAATGCCGAGCGTACCGGTGGCGTAGGCCAGCGCGAAGGTCACCACCGTGTAGAACCACGTCACCTCGGCCAGCCGGCCGCCCACCACGGTCAGTACCTGACGCGGGTAGCGGCGCAGCACCACCATGGCCGGCGTCTCCACGTTGTGGCCCTTCTTCTGCATCTGCTCGAAGTCGGGCGACTCCGCCACGCGGGCACGAATGAACCAGCCCACTGCCAGCAGCACCACGCTGGCCAGGAACGGCACCCGCCAGCCCCACGTCAGCATGTCCTGCTCGGGTAGCGCAGCCACCATGCCCATGGCCAGCGACGACAGCACGAGCCCCGGCGCCACGCCGGCCTGCGGCAGGCTGCCGAAGAAGCCCTTCTTGCCTTCGGGTGCATGTTCCACGGCCATCAGCACGGCCCCGCCCCATTCGCCGCCCACTGCAATGCCCTGCAGCAGGCGCAGCAGCACCAGCGCCACGGCGGCCCAGTAGCCGATGCTGTCGTACGAAGGAATCAGCCCGATCAGGATGGTCGGAATGCCCATCATGAATAGCGTGATCAGCAGCATCGACTTGCGGCCCACCTTGTCGCCAAAGTGCCCGAACACGATGCCGCCGAGCGGCCGGGCAAAGAAACCCACCGAATACGTGGCGAACGCCGCCAGCGTGCCGGTCAGCGGATCGAATGAGGGAAAAAAGATCTTGTTGAAGATCAGCGCGGCTGCCGTGCCGTAGAGAAAGAAGTCGTACCACTCGATGGTGGTACCCATCATGCTCGCCAGGCCGGCGGTGACATAGGCGCGGCGGGGCCGCGCGGTGTGAGGTGTTTGCATCGCAACGCTCCTTGGATTCGGATTGGCCAGACAGGGGCGTCAGGCCGGGGGCAGCGGCGCAATGCCGTGGGTCTGCCGCGCCCAGTACGCGAACGTGGCGTTGACGATGGAAGGCTTGAGCAGGTAGTCGTGCGCCTCGCGGGCCAGCGCGTCGTCCACGGGCGTGAGCGGGCCGAACGCCTGCGCGCGAATCTGCATCCGCGCGGCGCGCTCCAGGTAGACCGACAGGTACGTGGCCTCCTCGCAGGTCTTGCCAGCGGTCAGGTAGCCGTGGTGCGCGAGGATGATGGCGCGCTTGTCGCCGAGCGCCTCGGAGATGATCACGCCCTCCTGGTCGGCGATGGGCACGCCGGGCCATTCGCCCAGGAATGCACAGTCGTCGTGCAGCGGGGTCATGTCCATCTGCGCGATCACCAGCGGCTGGCGCGCGGCGGCCAGCGCCGATGCCCACGGCGAGTGCGTATGGATGATCGAATGCACGTCGGGGCGGGCGTCGTACACCCACAGGTGGAAGCGCGTGGCCGGGTTGGGCATGCCGTCGCCGGTCAGCGTGTTGAGGTCGCGGTCCACCTCGATGAAATCGGCCGGGGTGGCCTCGTCGAAGCCTAGCCCGAAGCGCAGCGTCCAGTAGGCGCCGGGGCGCTCGGAGCGCACGCTGATCTGGCCGGCCAGCCCCGCTTCCTGCTCGGTCATCGCCAGGATGCGGCAGGCATACGCCATGGTCTCCTGCATCGTGCGCGGCTGGCTGCGCAGGTGCCGGGCCATCTCGCTGGTGGCGCGGGTGTCGAAATACGACTTGTCTCTGAGGGGGGCGTTCATGTCTTCTCTTCTCCGTGGTGTGCCCGCCGGCTACAAACCCGACGGTACGAAGGGAAGTATGAAAACCAGACGCCCTGCGAGCTATGACGCCACGCTCATAGCTGCTATGTCATGCCGTCACGGCTGGAGCGTGGCGGCCACCTGCAGCGCGGCGCGCAGCAATGTCTCCGCCAGCGGCAGCGCCTGCCGGCCCGCGTGCGTGACGGCCACCATGCGGCGGCGCAGCAGCGGGCTGCCAATCCGCATCTTGTGCAGCCCGTACTCGTGCAGCAGCCGGTCTGGCAGGCGGCATGGCAGGATGCAGTCGCCCACGCCCGTGGAAACGAGCTTGAGCATCGCGTCGATGGTCTCGGCCTCGGCCACGCAGGCGTAGCGCAGCCCCGCACTCTCCACCATGCGGCGCAGCGCATAGCCCTGCGGAAAGCTCACCAGGCGCAACGCCTGCTCGCGCAGGTCGATGCCTTCGTCGGGCACGTCCGCCGGCGGCGGGCGCACCGTCACCAGGCACATGTCGTCCTCGAACAGCGGATGCGCGGTCAGCGTGGCGGTATCCACGGCGGTGTCGTAGGCCACGCCAAGATCGGCCTTGCCGCTCTCCACCAGCGCCACCACGTCGGTTGAACTGCGTCCCATCAGCGACAGGTTCACGTTCGGATGGGCGCTCACGAAGTTCGCCACCACATCGGCGATGAAGTAGTAGCTGACCGTATGCACCACGGCGAGCCGCACCGTGCCCTGCGTGCTGCCATGCGCATCGCGAATCGCATCCACGGCCTGGTCGATGGCCCGATACGGCGCCTCGATCGCCTCCTGGAGCTTCTGGCCCGCTTCCGTCAGCGCCACGCCGCGTCCTGTCCGCACGAACAGCGGCTTGCCGAGCTGCGCCTCGAGCGCCGCCAATTGCTTGCTGACCCCCGACTGTGTCTGGTCCAGGTCCTCGGCGGCCTTCGACAAGGACTTGAGTTCGGCAATGCGAAGAAAGCTGCGGAGCAGACGGTCTGGGGTTTCCATTGGGGGGCGGGCCGGCAGCCGTGGCGGTGCCTGTTCAGTCGTGTCTCGACACGGTAACGCAGCCGCGTGCGGCCGCAATGCGCAGATACCCGGCCACATCGGTGCATGCGGCCGGCCTCGCTACTCATAAAGCAAGGTCTGCGCCAGACAGGTCGGCCCCTCGCGCAGGCAACTACGCGGGCACGTCGAAATCCCAGGCCGATTCGCGGGTGTCGTGATCGAGGCGGATGTCGCCGCTGCGCACCTGCTCGTCGAAACGCAGCCCGGTCAGCCGCTCGATCTCGGCGACGGTGGAGACGAATTCGGACACGCGCGCCAGTTCCTCGTCATCGTCGTACGCTTCCGGCATGCCCTGGGTCATCTGCTCGAGCACCGGACGCTGGTCGGCCAGCAACGCCAATGACTGCAGGCCGCTGTCGCCCTTCCAGACCGCAATCTTCCAGAACTGCATGGGGATCTTTGCGCCGAAGCGGTATTCGGGATCGCGCTTGTCATCGAACACCGGCCCCGCGAACACCGTCACGCGCTGGCCCATCGTCACCGCGTTGCGCTCCACAAAGGTCTCCACGCTGCGCCAGCGCAGCTTGCCCTTCGCTCCGGGGCTCCCGGCGGGGCTGCCCTGGTTGAAGTAGCCGAGCTGGGGCGCCGCGTTGGTGTAGAAGAACGTGTCGCGCTCGGCCAGCAGCGCCTGATCGGCAGTGCCCCAGGATGGATCGCTGCGCAGCGTGATATGCCCCTTCTGGAACATGCGGGCGGTGCGGTTGCTCATCGCCCGGTGGTAGCGCTTCTGTTCGTCCTCCGGCGCATCGCGCCCCGGATACGGTGGCTTTGGATAGCCGGGCACGGCCTGGTCCTGATAGAACTCCACCGTCATCTGCTCGGCGGCCAGCACGCGCGGGTCCGGACTGAAGTCGTCGGACGCTTCCGGGCCCAGCGCCTCGATGCCAAGGTCCGAGAGCGTGGGGCTGGTGTTGACGGTCTTGTCCCGGCGGTTGATGGCCACCATGCGGCGCCCGTCGATATTGCAGGCGGTGAACAGCGCCAGGCGGCGGTCGGCGTTCATGACCACCGAGAAGTGGTGATAGCGCAGTTCGTGCGGATCTTCGCCACGCAGGGCCTGCTGATTCAGCGCGACCCGGCAGGTCACCTCGGACCAGTCCGGCAGCGATACCACGTAGCCCCGGATGAACCCCGGCTCGTAGCCGTTGCGATCCGAGAAATCCTCGGCCGGCGCCGACTTGCGTTCGGCCCCACGCACGCCGGGGGCCAATGCCGGGCCCAGCGTGGCAACGTTGAACGCCGGCGTTGCCACCAGTGGGCCGATGCCGGGCAGCTTCACGCTGACTTCGATCGGCAGCGCCCACTGCGGCGCGGGGCTGGCGGCTTCGACCAGTGACGTCGCACTGACCGGGCCGGCGGGAGCACGCGGGGTGCGCGCCGCAACCGCAACGGCCTCGTCCAACGGCGGCACCACCGGTCCGCTGCGCGGCGACGCGCCCCAGACCTGCAGCAGCATGGCAATCGCCGCGGACTCGCGCGTGGCCGGCTGCGCCTCGGCGCGCGCCTTGAGCGCCTTCACGATGGAGCTGACCCGGATGCCTTCGTTCACATCCTTGCGCAGTGGCTGGCCATCGACGGCCTGCAGTTCCAGATGCGGCTCGCCCCAGTGATGCAGCGCGATGGGCTCCCAGTCGTTGTTGCTGACCGGCGAACCGGACGAGCCCGGCTCCGTATCGGCCAGGTAGTGCAGCACGTCGTCGGTCTCGTCGCGCGAGATGATGTTGTTCTCGCGGACCACCAGCTGTTTGTAGCCGCCCTGCGGGTGCTGGATGATGTTGGCGATCTCGCCGAGCATGTGCTTGTCGGTGGCGTCGGACAGCACCATGTAGCCCAGCGCCTGCAGCAGGCGCTGCCCCGACAGCCGCGGCCCGATGGCGATCAGCGTGAAGTCGAGCCGGTGGATGTCGTCGGTGACGAAGCAGGCGTCGGGGTCGAAGGCAAAGGTGGTGGTGGGCGCGGCCACGCCATCGCCGTCGGTCTCGTAGTCGAACTCCACCACCATCTGCCGGGCGGCCTCTGCGCTGGGAATCACGTGGTTGTTGGTCAGGAACATGCCGGGGCCGACCAGGAAGCCGCTGCCGCGCGCCATGCCGGACTTCAGCACCACCCGGCCGACCGTATTGGCGGCCAGCCGGCCCTTGCGCAGGAAGTCGACGCCGACGAGGTCGAACGTGGGCCCTTGAATCGCTTCGGCGCCCTCGGCGGCTACGCCGCTCTCGATGGCCGCCGCATTGACCTGCACCACCTTGGCCAGCGCCGTGGCATCGCGCCGGAGGATGCCGGCCTTGTAGGCCAGGCGACGCGCGCAGCGATCCGGGTCGGGTTCGGCCCCAAGTGGATTACCTGCCGCTATCTGGCGCAACGAGCGCTCGATTTCGTCGCGCTGCTTGCTGACGCGCGCGCGGAACAACTGGCGCAGGGTATTGATAGTGCTGACGTCCATGGCTGCCTCCATTTTTGTCGAAAGTTCCTGCAACTATCATCATGTGTCATTTTTACGAAATTGCGACAGCCGCTACGCTCCGTCGGGCGCCGCGCGCGATGCCAGTCAAGGTGCGGACCCGTCTATACTGCTGCCCCACCAGGTTGCCGGGCGCCGTTGCCCGGTGGCCAACCATGCATCGACTCGTCATTTCATGACTTACACCGACACCGCATCCACGGAAAGCGAACACGAACCGATTCACGAAGCCAGGCTCTGGCGCGACAAGGGCTGGACGGCGAAGGTCATCAAGAACGAAGACGGCGATGGCTGGGCTGTCGAGATGATTCGCGATGGCAGCGCGGAGCCTGCCTTGGTGGGCCCGTGGACCATGGGCCGCAACAAGGTCGACCCCAAGCCGCTCGATGCCACCGCGCACCAGACGCTGGTGAAGACTGCTTCGGAAGTGATTCGCCGGCACGAGCAGCAGTTGCACGCGCAGCTCAACAAGCAGGTGAGCGTGGAAGTGGCCGATCAGGTGTTGACCGTGCGGCTGACGATCACGCCGGACGAATTCGAGCCGTTTGGCACGCTGACGGCCGTTGGTCCATTTGGCGACGTGCTGGCGACGGCCACTGTGCGGCCCGATTTCCGCCTGACGCGCGACAGTGCCGCGCGCTGGGCCGCCGATGGCTTCGGCAATATCCGCTGACGCGTTCGGAAGTACCGGCCGGGCCGGTACTTCTGCCTACGCCTGACGACGGACCGGAGATACGACGCCGTCTGAAGGCAGCGCCGCGATAAGCTGCTCGGCGTATGCCAGGCCGGCCTCCCTGGCCAGCGCCGCGCTGACATATTCGCCTGCGACTGGCAGCCAGTCGGCAATCTGGTCGAGCAGGCTCGCCGCCGAACTGGAAGTATGGATGCGGATGCTGGCCACCCAGCCGGCATCGCCGTCCTCGGTGCGCACCTCGAACGCCACCCGCTGGCCACGCAGCACCAAGGCGCCCAATCGCTCGTCGATCCAGGCCTTCGCCGCCGCGACCCCCGCTTCGAGCGCCGCCGCCATTGCGCCGTATGGCCGCCCGCCTACGTAAAGCGCGTGCGATTTGAAGCCGGCCTCGCGCTCCGCAATGCGCATCTGGAATTCGGACAGGTAGCGCGTAGTGGCCGCCGCCGAAACCGGCAAGTCCACCACCACATCGGGGGTGAAACGGCTGTCGTCGGCTTGTCGGGCACGGCACCGGATCGGGCACCGCCGATAGCTCAGCTGCAACGAATCGTTCATTTTCCAGTTCGCCTCGCGCGCGGCCAGCGCATTGATCTGTTTTCCAGCGCGCGGCATGCGACCAGAAATCCGCCCAAATCCCGTAACTAAAGATAGCAAAAGATGACGGGCAATAGGCAGGGGTTTCACCCGCGCAACCTTTTGAGCAGGCGGGCCAATACATTGGAAAACTTTACCGCCCTCATCCATTTGCACGACCAAAGTCTTTCGGTCGCCACAGCGGCAATACCTGCCGCCACCCCCCACCGCTAACCCAACGCAGATTCGCGCGACTGCGCGGACATTTTCTTGGTGGAGTTCCTCATCCGTTTTCGCAGTATTCGGCAGCATTCCGGATGGCCGGTTTTTACGTGTGATGAAAACGGCGTTTCACAAACGTTACGTTTTGAGCCACTCAGCGGTACCCCTTATCACGGCTGTCACACGGCTCTCACTCGCCACTTTTTCTCATGATTAAAACGCCTTAATCGGCGCAATGCGCTGTGGAGATTACAAAACCCGCGTCCGGTGTGCAGTAATCGACCCGTAAAGATCTAGAAACATTCAGTTACAGAGTACTGGAAACGTTGCATCACCAAAAACCCGCTTCCTTATAAATCAAGCACTTGGCAGCCATGGCACGTTCGTCGCGGTATGGCTGGCACGAAGGTCCGAAAGCAGCCCCGACCAACGACAACACGGGGACGAGAGGCCAGAACGATCACGCAGCAGGGGACGGGGAAACGGTGCGCGGGGTCACAGCCGCAATCCGATGGGAGCAGGAGCAGTCGGCAAGCTGCGGTGCCGGCTGCGGCCAGGCGGTCAGGTCCGCCGGGTCAGAGGTTGCAGCAAATTCAGGTGTGGAAACGATCCCTGGAGAGGTTTCGGATCGTCTTCACGGTGCCCGACAGGTGCACGTCGCCAGCACAACGGCACGCTCGCACCGGGCACGGCGAAAGCCGTCACCAGACGGACCCGCCCCTGAGCCGGGTGGAACTGAACAGACGCCACAACTGCCCTCGTGGCTGCTGTCTGGTTTGGCCTCGGTCTTCCGACCGAAACCTTGTGCCCGATCTCCAGCGGGCGCTTTTTTCCACAACCAGGACGTCAAAGGAGAAGGACATGAAAGCCATGTTCGATGGGATCAAGGGTTTTATCCAGGAAGAAGACGGCGCGGCCGGTATCGAATACGCCCTGCTGCTGGCGTTCGTGGCACTGGTCATGGTCTCGGCGGGCCCCACCGTCAAGACCGCAGTCGGCAACATCTGGACCAGCATCAAGAACGGTCTGAACACGGCCGCCGGCAGCTGAAGCGGATACCGGCCTGGTGCGCGCGCCACGCACCAGGTCCGCCCGCTTCGCCACGGTTTGCACGGCGCGTTTCATTCCAACCATGCCGTCAAGGAGAAGGACATGAAAACCATGCTCGATGACATCAAGCGTTTTGGCCAGGAAGACGACGGTGCAGCCGGCATTGAATATGCCCTGCTGCTGGCGTTCGTGGCGCTGGTCATGGTGGCCGCAGGCCCCACGGTCAAGACCGCCGTGGACAACATCTGGACCGCCGTCAAGAACGGACTCAACGGCACCTGACCGGAAGTCCAGCGCCTGGTGCGCGCGCCACGCACCAGGACGAGCGCCGCTGGCGCATTGCATTGAAGCTGTTTTGACAAAGAGAGGCTGCCATGTCGCCCACAGACATCGCCACGACGTTCCACCCCCTGACCTCGGCCGGCCTGCTCGCCGTACTGGGCGTGGCCGTGGTGACCGACCTGCGCAGCCACCGTATTCCGAACCGGCTGACCGTGGCCGGCACGCTCGCGGCGCTGGCGCTGCAGGTGTGGCTGCACGGCGCCGCAGACGGCGCGTGGCGCTGGCTGACCGGCCTGGCGGCCGGGCTCGCGCCGTTCGTCGTGCTGTACGTCGTGCGCGCCGTAGGGGCCGGCGATGCCAAGCTGATGGGCTGCATCGGCGCCTTCACCGGGCCGGCATGCATGCCCGAGATCGTGGTGGGCACGCTGCTGGCGGGCGGGGTGCTGGCGTTCGGCGTGATGGCGTGGCGCGGCGAGGCCCGGCGCACGCTGCATGCGGTGCTCGGCACGCTGCTGTGGATGCCGTTCGCCGGCCATGCCCCTGCGCCCATCGCCAACCCGGACAACACCGTTGGGCAACACGGCGCCCAGCGCATTCGCACCGTCAGACGCCTGCCCTATGCCGTGGCCATCGCGGGGGGCGTGGTACTGGTGATGACGGGCGCGATATGACGCGCGCCATCGCACACAACAACACTTGACGCCCCGCACGAAGGGCAAGGAACGGGAGAACCATCATGGCCAGGAAGCTTCGCAACACCGTCAGCCCCGCCAACACGCGTCGCTGCCCGTCACGCCAGTACAACCGCGCACCGCAGACCGAGGTGCCCGCGCAGGCCGCCCGAACGGTGCGCCAGCACATCGGCTGGGCGTTCCACCACTAGCGGTCTGCCCGCCGGCCACCGCCAAAGCACCATCACCGTCACTGTCAGGAATCTGGATGGCGCACCGCACACGCGGTGCCGCCAGGGGCGCCTGCATGCCCGCGCCGGGCCACCAGGCATCGCATGAAAGAGGGAGGTCCATCAAATGAGAAACGTACGCACCCTGTTGATGTTGCTGGTGGCGGCCCTCGCTGGCCTGGCCGCCGTCGTGCTGGCCTCGCGCTGGATGGTCGAGCAGAACGCGGGCAGCACGGTCAAGGTGGCCGTGGCCAACACCGACATCAACCTTGGCCAGCGCCTGGCGCCCGAGTTCGTGAAGCTGGTGGACTGGCCGCGCGAAAGCCTGCCATCGGGCACGCTGAGCGACCTCAAGACCGTCGACGGCCGGGTCACCAAGGCCAGCGTGATGCGCGGCGAGCCGATCCTGGAGTCCAAGCTCACGCCGGCCGGCACCAAGGGCGGCCTCTCCGCCGTGATCGCCGACGGCAAGCGCGCCATCACGGTACGCGTGAACGACGTGGTGGGCGTGGCGGGCTTCGCGCTGCCGGGCAGCTACGTCGACATCATCGTCAACACGCAGAAAGACAACAAGCCCGCCGGCTCCGAGACCGAGCAGTCGATCTCGAAGATCGTGCTCGAAAAGATCCTGGTGCTGGCCGTGGCCCAGGAAGTGAACCGCGACGAGACCAAGCCGAAGGTGGTGAACGCCGTGACGCTGGAAGTCTCGCCCGACGAAGCCGAGAAGCTGGACCTGGCACGCAGCGTGGGATCGCTCTCGCTGGTGCTGCGCAACCAGGTGGAAGCCCAGCCGGTGGCCACCGCCGGCGCCACCAAGCGCACGCTGCTCAACGAGCCGGTGGTGCAGGCCCCGCCGCCGGCCACGCCGGTGGCCAGGGTGATCCAGGTGGCCCAGCGCATCGTCGAACGCAAAATCGTCAATACCAACTGCGTGGGCGTGATCAGCGGCATGCAACAGGACAAGGAGTGCTTCTGAGCGCCAGCCGGCGCGCCGGAAGACACCAACCGGGGGAATCATCATGAAGACCAGCCACACACCGTCAGGCCGTACACGGGTCCAGCGCGGGCTCGGCGCCGTACGCCTCTCCGCCCTTGCCACGCTGGCCATCACCAGCGTCTGGCTGACCAGCACGCAGGTGCAGGCGGCCGAGGAAGCCGCCGTGGCCGCGCAGGCCACGCGCATCGCGGCCAATGGCCCGATCCAGCTCACCATCGGCGCCGCCACGCCGGCCGCCGCACCGGCCGATACCGGCGCCAGCCGCGGCCCCAACTGCGTGGGCGCCGCCGCCGAACCCGAGCAGATCAGCGTGCCGGTGGGCAAATCTCGCATGGTGCAGATGCCGGAGCCGGTGCGCACGCGCACGCTGGGCAATCCGGCCGTGGTGCAGGCCATGCTGGTATCGCCGCAGACGATGTACCTGCTGGGCCTGGACGTGGGCACCACCAACATGATCGTGCAGGGCCGCAGCGGCCGTTGCACGGTGATCGACGTCACCGTGGGCGCCGACCCGGCGGGCCTGCAGTCGACGCTGCGCTCGCTGCTGCCCGGCGCGCGCAACGTGGCGGTGGCATCGGCCGCCGACAGCCTGGTGCTGAGCGGCAACGTGCCGGATTCGGCCACGGCCCAGCAGGTGATGGACATCGCCAACGCGTTCGTGCTGCGCCAGGCGCGCAGCCCGCTGCAGGCGCCGGCCCAGACTCTGGGAGCACCGGCCAACGTGCCGGGCGGCCCGAACATGATGATGCCGATGGGCGGCATGATGATGCCGGTGTCGGCGCCCGCGCAGACCAACGGCAACGGCATGCCGGTGCGCAGCAACAAGCTCATCAACATGATGACCGTCGACGCCCCGCAGCAGGTGATGCTCGAGGTGAAGGTGGCCGAAGTCTCGAAGACGCTGATCGACCAGCTTGGCGCAGCGGCCAACATCCAGGGCGCGTTCGGCAGCTGGCAGTTTGGCCTGCTGGCCAACTTCCTGTCCGGCGCCCCGTCGGCGCTGACCGCCATCAAGAACAACAACCTGCCGCTGGCGTTGCAGCTCGACGCGCAAAAGGGCGACAGCCTGGTGAAGATCCTGGCCGAGCCGAACCTGATGGCGATCAGCGGACAGGAGGCGAGCTTCCTGGCGGGCGGCAAGGTGTTCATCCCGGTGCCGCAGTCCAGCTTCGGTGGCGTGACCACCATCGTGCTGCAGGAAGAAACCTTCGGCGTGGGGCTGAAGTTCACGCCCACGGTGCTGCCGAACGGCCGCATCAACCTCAAGGTGGCGCCCGAGGTGTCCGAGCTGTCGCCCACCGGCGTGGCGGTGACGGCCCCCAACACGTCGGGCTCGACCATCCTGCCGCTGATCAACACCCGCCGCGCCGCCACCACGCTGCAGGTGATGGACGGCCAGAGCTTCGCCATCGGCGGCCTGATCAAGAGCAACGTCACCGGCAGCCTCAAGGGCTTGCCGGGCGCCGGCGAACTGCCGGTGCTGGGCAACCTGTTCCGCAGCACGAGCTTTCAGCAAGACCGCAGCGAACTGCTGTTCGTGGTCACGCCGCGCCTGGTGAAGCCGCTGCCGCCGAACTATCCGATGCCGACCGATTCGTTCGGCGACGTGGCGAACGGCGAGGTCTATATCAACGGCAACATGGAAGGCCGCCCGAGCCGGCTGCCCGACAACCTGGCCGCTCCGGCCATGCCGGCCAGCCCCGCGACACCCGCCAGCCCCGCCAGCCCGGCCGCGCCCACCACCAGCATCGCCCCGCCGCCGGCGGCCACCGCGCAACCGGTGAACGTGCAACCGCCCAGCGCCCGGCCGCTCGATGCGAGCCCCGGCAACGCGCCGGCACCGGTGATGGGCGGCTTCCTGCCCACCGCCGCGCTGCCTCCAGCGTCGTCCGCCGCGCCGGCGATGGCGGCAACGGCGGCCTCCGGCAGCGTCCAGTGAAACCACTCCGACAGGGGACCATCATGACTTCCACCACCACACTGCTGTGCCGCGCCACCGCCCTGCTGCTCTGCGCCGGCCTGAGCGGCTGCATGAGCACCTCGCCGGTCTGGGACGCGCACTTCGGCGAATCCGTCCGCACGGTACGCATGATGCAGACGTTGAACCCCAACGCCAGCTACACCAACACCGACCCGGTGACCGGCGTGGACGGCCGCGCCGCCACCGCCGCGATGGACCGCTACGGCCAGTCGTTCACCAATCCGCCCACCGACGGCAACACGTTCGTGATCGGCATCGGCAACTCGGGCAGCTCGCGCTGATCCACGGCTACCACTGCCACCACGGCCCATCGCACCGCACATGCACCCCACATCGATCCGCACCATCACCACACCCAAGGGAGAGCCGACATGGCAAAGCTGATACTGGTCTCCGCCGACGACACGCGCGCGCGCCAGATGCTGGCGCTGGCCCAGCAGGCGGAAACGCGGCGCCAGCCGCAGCTGGTGTGCGTGGACCCCGCCAAGGCGCTGGGCATGCCCGGCCTGGTCCACGTGACCGACTTCCTGGTATTGCAGGCCGATGAATTCGACATGGATGTGTTCGAGCGGCTGCGCCAGCGTTTTCCGGAACCGGGCGACGTGCCGTGCATCCTCGTCACGCCGCAGCCTTCGGCCGAACTGCTGATGCGGGCGATGCGCATGGGCGTGCGAAGCGTGCTGCGCTGGCCGCTGGACCCGCGCGAGTTCAACCAGGAACTGGCCCGGCTCGATACCCGCGCCCAGGCGGACGCCCCGGCGCAGGCGCGCACGGTCGCGTTCACGTCCTGCAAGGGCGGCAGCGGCACCACGCTGGCCGCGGCCAACTTCGCCTACGCGGTGGCCACGCAGCGCGGCAAGCGCGTGCTGCTGGTAGACCTCGACCAGCAGTTCGGCGATACGGCATTCGTGGTTACCGACAAGACGCCGCCGGCCACCATGGGCGACATCTGCCGCCAGATAGACCGCCTGGATGCCGCCCTGCTTGATGCCTGCGTCACGCACGCGCATCCGAATCTCGACGTGATCGCCGGCGCCGGCGACCCGATCAAGGCGGCCGACGTCAAGGCCACTCACCTGGAGCGCATCCTGGATCTGGCACGGCCCGCCTACGACGTGCTGGTCTTCGATCTGGGCCAGGCGATCAACCCGGCGTCGATCATGGTGCTCGATCACTGCGACACGATTCACCCGGTGGTGCACCTGACCATGCCCTACCTGCGCGCAGGGCGGCACATGATGGAGATCTTCCACTCCCTCGGCTATCCGCCCGAGCGCATGCGCGTGGTGCTCAACCAGTTCGAGAAGCAGGCCGCCATCACGATCCGGACGATGGAAGAGACGCTCGGCGCCCCCATCGCCTACACGCTGCCCGCCGATGCCAAGACCGCGCGCGAGGCGGCCAACCAGGGCGTGCCCATCTCGCAACTGGCGCCGGCCAGCGCGTTGTCGCGCGCCTTCGCCCAGATGGTGGACACCACCTTCCCGGCCGCGCCGAAGAAGGAAGAGGGCCTGCTCGCCCGCCTGCTCGGCCACCGTGGCGAAGCCACCCAGGCCCTGCCCGTGGGCCGGCACGCGTAACGTTCCAGGAGAATCGACATGTCCCTGCGCGCCAAACTCTTCGAGAACGCCGGTGAAACGGTGCCCGAACGCGTCAGCGACCGCGCACCCGAGCGCCCGGTCGATCGCACCCATGACCGCACGCCAGATACTCGCGCCGCCGATCGCCTCGCCAGCGCAGGCCCCGCCACGGCCGCCTACCAGCAGCTCAAGATGGACATCCACACCGCCATCATCGAGCGCGTGGAGCTGGAGAAGCTGCAGCGCCTGACGCCGGAACAGGTCAAGCGCGAGCTGGCCATCCTGGTGGAGCGCATCATCGACGAGCGCAACATCCCGGTCAACGAAGCCGAGCGCCGCCGGCTGGTGACGGACGTGCGCGACGAGATGCTGGGCTACGGGCCGCTGGAGCCGTTGCTGGCCGACCCCACCATCTCGGACATCCTGGTGAACACGGCGCACAAGGTCTACGTGGAACGGCGCGGCAAGCTCGAACTGACCGACGTGAGGTTCCACGACGACGCCCACCTGATGAAGGTGATCGACAAGATGGTGTCGCGCGTGGGCCGGCGCGTGGATGAATCGAGCCCGATGGTCGATGCCCGCCTGCCCGACGGCTCGCGCATCAACGCGATCATCCCGCCCTCGGCGGTGGACGGCCCGCTGCTCTCGATTCGCCGCTTCGCCGTGAATCCCCTCATGGTCAAGGACCTGGTGGAACTGCAGACGCTGACGCCACCGATGGCGCAGCTGATCGAAGCCATGGTCAAAGCCAAGCTCAACATCCTGATCTCGGGCGGCACCGGCAGCGGCAAGACCACCATGCTCAATATCCTGTCCGGCCACATCCCCGACAGCGAGCGCATCGTCACCATCGAGGACGCCGCCGAACTGCAGCTGCGGCAGGACCACGTGCTGCGGCTGGAAACGCGCCCGCCCAACATCGAGAATCGTGGCGAGATCACGCAGCGCTCGCTGGTGCGCAACGCGCTGCGGATGCGCCCGGACCGCATCATCCTGGGCGAAGTGCGCGGCGCCGAGGCGCTGGACATGCTGCACGCGATGAACACGGGCCACGAGGGCTCGCTGGCCACGATCCACGCCAACAGCCCGCGCGATGCGCTGACGCGGCTGGAGAACATGGTGAGCATGGCCGGCCTGGCGCTGCCGCCGCGCACGATGCGCCAGCAGATCACGTCGGCCATCACGGTGATCATCCAGGTGTCGCGGCTCACCGATGGCCGGCGCAAGCTGATGAGCATTCAGGAAGTGACCGGCATGGAGAGCGACGTGGTCAACATGCAGGAGATCTTCACGTTCAAGCGTACCGGCGTGGATACCGAGGGGCGCGTCAAGGGCTATTTCTGCGCCACCGGCGTGCGGCCGCACTTCTCCGACCGGCTCCAGGCGTTCGGCCTGTCCGTGCCGGACCGGCTCTACGAGCCCTCGGTGCGATTCGACGTCTGACACGACCCCACCGCCACGCGGAGACCCGCCATGGACAACACCCTCATCGCCTTTGGCGCCTGCCTGTTCGTGGCCATCGTGGTGGCGATCACGCTTGGCTACCAGTGGTGGCAACGCCGGCACAGCGAGGCCGCGCGCCGCTTCGGACGCCGCCTGCGCGCGGTGGCCGCCACGCCATGGCAGGACGACGCGGCCGCCTCGATCATGAAGGCGCGCGCGCTGGCGCAGACGCCGTTCATGACGGCGCTGCTGCGCCGGCTGCCGCACAGCCACGCCCTGAACGCCTACCTGATGCAGTCGGGCCTGCACTGGACGGTCTCGACCCTCGTCACGCTGACTGTGGTGCCGCCGCTCGCCTTCCTGCTGGTCGCGCAACTGCTGGGGCTGCCCAGCGCGCCCATCGTGGTGGCGGCCGCGGCCTGGCTCGTGGTGCCGGCGGGCTACGTGCGCCGCGCCCGCAACCGGCGCCTGCTGCGGCTGGAACACCAGTTGCCCGAGGCGGCCGACATGATCAGCCGCGCGCTGCGCGCCGGCCATTCGTTCTCCAGCGCGCTCGACATGGCTGGCGGCGAACTGCCAGACCCGATCGGCGCCGAGTTCCGCACCACATTCGACGAGATCAACTTCGGCACGTCGATGCACGACGCGCTTACCGGCCTGGCAGACCGCGTGCCGCTGCCTGACCTGCGCTACCTCGTCATCGCGGTGCTGATCCAGCGCGAGTCGGGCGGCAACCTGGCCGAGATCCTCGGCAACGTGAGCCACATCATCCGCGAGCGCATGAAGCTGATGGGCCAGGTACGCGTGTTGTCTGCCGAGGGGCGGCTCTCCGGGGTCATCCTCTCGCTGCTGCCGTTCGCGGTGGCCGGCGCCATGTACCTGCTGAATCCGGAGTTTCTCGAACCGCTGGCCGATGATCCGGCCGGACCATGGATCGTCGGCTATGCGCTGTCGCTGATGGCGCTGGGGTTGATCTGGATGCGCCGCATCGTGCGGATTCACGTCTGAGGCCAAGGAGCAGGTCATGAAAACCGGACAGATCCTGATACTCGTACTGACCTTCGTGCTGACCTTCGGCGCGGCCATTGCCGTGATGCTGCTGGCGCAGCCGAACGCGATGCGCCGGCGCATCACTCAGGCCACCCAGGCCACCCGGGCCGCCCAGGCCCCGGAGCAAGATGCCGCCGCGCCGCTGCAGGAAGAATGGCTGCAGCGCATGGTGCGCGTGACGCGCCCGCTGGCCAGGCTGGCCGTGCCCAAGGAAGGCTGGGACAACTCCACGCTGCGCACCCGCTTCATGAATGCTGGCTGGCGCAACGCGTCGGCCATCCCGGTCTACTTCGCGGCGAAGACGGCGCTGGCGCTGTTGCTGCCGACCGTGTTGTTCATCGCCACCGGGGGCGTGCTCAGCGCAGACAATCCGCGCCTGCTGCCCACGGCGATGCTGGCCATGGCCATCGCCGGCTTCTATCTGCCCGACCTGGCGTTGCGGCAACGCATCGCGCGCCGCAAGCGCGAGATTTTCGAGTCGTTCCCCGACGTGCTGGACCTGATCACCGTCTGCGTGGAGGCCGGCCTGGCGCTCGATGCGGCGCTGCTGAAAGTCATCGAGGAACTGCGCCACGGCGGCACGGCACTGTGCGACGAACTCGAACTGCTGGTGCTGGAACTGCGCGCCGGGCTCTCGCGCGAAAAGGCGCTGCGCAACCTGGCGCTGCGCACAGCCGTGGAAGACGTGGACATGCTGGCCAGCATGCTGATCCAGGCGGACCGCTTCGGCACCAGCATCGGCGAATCGCTGCGCGTGCAGGCCGACACGCTGCGCACGCGCCGCCGCCAGCGCGCCGAGGAAGTGGCCGCCAAGATCGCGGTGAAGCTGCTGTTCCCGCTGATCTTCTTCATCTTCCCGTCTCTCATGGTGGTGTTGCTGGGCTCCCCGGCGCTCCAGTTCTACCGCTCGCTCATGCCGTTCATGATGAGCCAGGGTGGCTGAGGCGCGCGCACTGATGAAAGGAGAACAACCATGTCACAGCCATTCAGGGTGCCGCGCCCATCCGGGCGTCTCTCCCGGCGCCACGCCCGCTATCACTCCCGCTGTCACTCCCGGCGCCAGCACGGTTCCAGCGCGGTGGAGTTCGCGCTGGTGGCGCCCGTGTTCTTCCTGCTGCTGTTCTCGATCGTCGACTTCGGCGCCATGATGTGGGCCAACCTGACGATGCAGCATGCGGTGCGCGAAGGCGCGCGCTACGCGGTGACCGGGCAGACCGGCCTGGACGCCAGCCAGAGCCCGCAACGCTACCGCGCCGTGATCGAGAAGATCCACGACAGCTCGCTGGGCGTCTACGACATGTCCCAGGCCAAGGTTGCCACGTGGGTCAACGGCTCGTCCACGCCGAACGGCGCCGGCATGTTCGGCAGCGCCGGCGACATCGTGGTGATCGAGGTGACCTGCGACTGGCCGCTGCTGACGCCGATGGTTGCCGCGTACTTCAAGTCCACAGGCGGCAAATACCGCTTCAGCGTGGCCGCGACCATGCGCAACGAAGCGTTCTAGCCGGCTCGAACCAGGGGAGGACAGCCATGACCGCCACATGCCATCGCCCACGGTGCGCGCCGCGCGGGCTGCAGTCGATACGCGGCACGCGCACCCGAGCGCGAAGCCGCAAGACACGCGGCATCGCCACGATCGAGTTCGGCATTCTGCTGCCGATCTTCATCTTCCTGACGCTGCCCGTCATCGACTTCGCGCGCGCCATCCAGGCCAACCTGATCCTGACCAACCTGACCCGCGAAGGCGCGAGCCTGGCCTCGCGCAGCTCTCAGCTGCCGCAGACCATCATGGATTCGCTGGCCCAGACCACCCCGCCGCTGGACATGCCCCAGCGCGGCACGATCTACATCACCAAGGTCATGGGCAACGCCGAGAACTGCAGCAAGAGCGGCACCAACTGCTCCGTGCGGAACATCGTGCTGGAACAGTACCGCTGGACCGACGGCTGGGGCATTGGCGGCGGCGCGCCGGCCAGCAAGGTCTATGGCTGTGGCAGCTACAGCGGCGCAGACGGCGCGTGCCGCAACCTGCCTTCGGCCGGCACGTCGTCGCCCACGGCCGACACCATGACCGGAAAACTGACCGATGGCCAGGTCATCTATGTGGTGGAGGGCTGGTACCGCTTCAACATGTTCTTCCAGGGCCTGACGATGGGCGTGCTGCAGATGCCGAAGCTGGGCCCGAATCTCTATTCGGCCACGATCTTCTGAACCGCCTGAAGGAGACCATCATGACAGCAGGACAGATTTCCCGGCTGACGCGCGGGCCCCTCGCCAGCCACGTTTCTCGCACCTGCCGCACCTGCCGCACCTGTCGCAAGGAGCGCCAGCGCGGCCAGATCACGCTGATCGCCGCGGCACTGATGATCGGGCTGGTGGGCGTGGTGGGGCTCGGCATCGATGGCGGCATGGCCTACATGACCAAGGCGCGCCTGAATGCGGCCGTCGATTCGGCAGCCGTGGCGGCCGCGCGGGCGGTGACCAATGGCACCACGCAGGCCGAACAGACCGCTGCCGCGCGCCAGGCGGCGACGGACTTCTTCAACGCCAACTACCCGGCCGGCTACCTGCGCGGCACGCCTTCGCTGAACACACCCAGCGTGACGTTCAACCAGGGCAAGGTCACCATCGCGGTATCGGCCACGGCCACCATGCCGCTGACACTGATGAAGGTGCTCGGCTTCCAGAACGTGGCCGTGGCCGCCACTTCCACCACGATCCGCAAGGACCTCGACATGGTCTTCGTGATCGACTCGTCAGGGTCGATGTCGGGCGTGTGGAGCACGGTACGCAGCAACGCCAACAGCTTCCTGAACCAGTTCAGCCCGTCCACAGACCGCGTGGGGCTGGTGCACTTCTCGTCGGGCGCGGTGTCCGACATCGCCATCCGCACCACCACGCGCGGCTTCGACCGGCCCGCCATGCAGACCAAGATCACTGGCCTCTCGAACGGCGGCTACACGAACTACGCCGAGGGCCTGTGGCAGGCACGCAGCCAGCTCAACAGCATCTCCACCACGAACCGGTCCAGCCTGCGCGTGATCGTGTTCTTCTCCGACGGCAACCCGAATACGCTGGCCTCCGCGTACGTGACCGGCAACAACACCAACTGCACCGGCGGCATCATGTCAGAGGGAGACGGCAACGGCGACACCGTCAATGGCTACTACGCCATCGACAAGCAGGATTCCGCCGTCAGCAGCAACTGCGACGACGACGAGCTGACCAACAAGGAACTGCCCAAGCAGCTGCCGCAGTACTACAACGCCCACAACGCCGCCGACACCGAGTTCCTGATCGTGGGCAGTCAGCCCAGGACCGTGACATCGGCATCGGACAAGAATGCCATCGCCAGGAACATCCTTAACGCCTCGTACAACGTGCCGCTTGCGATGGCCTCCTCGCTGCGGGGCCAGGGCGTGTATATCTTCACGCTGGGGCTGGGCGGCAACGGCGCCATCGACACGGACCTGCTCAAGCGCATGGCCAACACCGCCGACGCCACCGGCTACAACAAGAACCAGCCCACCGGCATCTATTGCTACGCAGCTACCATCAACGACCTGCGGCCCTGCTTCTCGAAGCTGGCTTCCGAAATCTTGCGCATTTCGCAATAGCGAAGTGCGCAGTCACCGTTGCCGACGGGGGACCGTGCGCCCTCTCCGGACTGGTTCCGGAGAGGGGCCGCACGGGCGGCCGCACGCATTACGCCGAATTACGCTTCCAGCTTCATCGGCATGGCACGGTGGCGCGATTGGGTGGCATGGTAGAGCGCGTGGGCCACGGCCGGCGCCACGGCCCCGAGCGAGACTTCACCGCACCCCTGCGGCGGGCGGTCGCTGTCGACGATGACGACGTCGATGCGCGGCATCTCCGCCAGTTGCAGCAGTGGGTAGTCGTGGAAGTTGCTTTGCTGGACCACGCCGCCCTTGAACGTGATTTCGCTCTTGAGCGTATTGGTCAGCGCAAACCCGATGCCGCCTTCGATATTCGCCCGGATCAGGTTGGGGTTGATCGCGCGGCCGCATTCCACCGCGCACACCACACGTTGGACCTTGAACGCCTTGCCGGCCCGCACCAGTTCGAGCGCCATCGCCACGTAGGTCTGGAAAGCTTCGCCGCGCCCCGTGTAAAGAGTGAACGTGAAGCCGCGCGTGACGCCGGGCGCGGGCTTGCGGTGCCAACCGGCCGCCCTGGCTGCCGCGTCGAGCGTGCGCACGGCCAGCGGGCTGTGCGACAGCAGCGTGCGCCGGTAGCGGTAGGGATCGATGCCGGCCGCGTCGGCCATTTCGTTGACGAAGCTCTCCAGCATGAAAATGCTGGACGTCGAGCCGACGCTACGCATGAAGCTGACCGGAATCGGCTGCTTCACGTCGATCATGTCGACCTTCAGGTTCGGCACGCGATACACGCAATCGTAGATCGCCTCGAGCATCGTCTCGTCCCAACCGCCATTCCTGGCCATGCGCTCGGCCTTGATCACGCCGTACAGTGACTGGCCGGTCAGGCGCGCATGCATGGCGCGCGGCAGTCCCTTCTCGTCGAGCACGGCCCGGAAGCGGCCCGACACGCCGGGCCGATAGTAGCCGTGGCGGATATCGTCCTCGCGCGAGCGAATGACCTTGACCGGCTTCCCCACTGCCGCCGAAGCGCGCGCGGCATGGATCACGAAGTCGGGCAGGAACTTGCGACCGAAGCTGCCACCGAGGAATGTGGTGTGGACGATGATCGTCTCCGGCTTGCGCTGGTAGATCCTGGCCAGCGCGTTCCGCACGAAGTCCTGCCCCTGGATCGGCCCCCAGACCTCGATCGCCTCGTCGCGAACATGGACCGTGGCATTCACCGACTCCATCGTCGCGTGGACGATGTAGGGCGTGTGGTAGTCGGCTTCCACAATCTTGCCGCCCGACGCCAGCACCGCATCGGCGTCGCCCAGCCGGGTGGCCACCACGGCGTCTGCTGCGCCGAGGGCGGCCTTGCGCGCGGCCATGATGGTGTCGCTGTCGAGGTCGCGCGCGGCGCCGGGGTCGACGTCGAGTTCCAGCGCGTCGGCGCCCTTCTTCGCCAGCCAGTAGCTCGTGGCGACGACGATGGCGGCGTCCGGTGCCTGCACCACGGCTTGTACGCCGGGCATGGCTTTCACCGCGTCGGCATTCCGGATGCCGGTCACCTTGCCCGTCACGGTCGGCGGCATCTTCAGCGCGCCATAGAGCATGCCCGGCACGCGTACGTCGATGCCGAACTCGGCCGATCCGTCGACCTTGGCCGGCGTGTCCAGGCGCCGCAGGTCCTTGCCAATCAGCCGGTGCGCGGCCTCGTTCTTCAGCCGCGGCGTGGGATTCAGCGGCAGCTTGGCGGCATCCCCGGCCAGTTCGCCATAGCCGAGCGAGCGGCCCGTGCCGCCGTGATAGACGCGCCCGTTTTCGGTGTAGCACTGGCCCGGGCGCACCTGCAGCCGCCGAGCGGCGGTCAGCGTCAGCACCTCGCGCGCCTGCGCGCCCGCAATGCGCAGGCGCTCGTAGAACAGCGTGGCCGACATCGAGGCCCCGACGAACTGCTGCGGCTCTTCGTAGGCGGCACCGGTGCGATAGGCATCGCGCCCGGTGACGAAGGTCACGGCGACGTTCTGCCAGTCCGCATCCAGTTCATCGGCCAGCACCTGCGGCAGCCCGGTGTAGACGCCCTGGCCGCATTCGCATTGCGACAGTCCGAGCGTGATCTTGCCGTTGGGCTCGATCCAGATCCAGTCCGTGATTTCGTGCGTGCCATGCGGGCCGCTGTCCACGGTGCGATTGGCAAGCGCCGGCAACGGAATGCACAGTGCGCCGGCCAGTGCGACGCCACCCTTCAAAAAGCCGCGACGCGCGGGATTGACGGTCGGTTCACTTTGCAGCGGCATGGACGGCCTCCCGGATGCGGTGATAGGTGGCGCAGCGGCACAGGTTGCTGATTGCGCCGTCGATGTCTCGGTCAGTCGGGTGCGGGTTCTGCTTCAGTAGCGCGCTGACCGCCATCACCATGCCCGACTGGCAATAGCCGCATTGCGGCACGTCCTTCGCGATCCACGCCTGTTGCACCTTGGACGAACGCTCTGGCGACAAGCCCTCGATCGTCGTCACGGCGCGTCCCGCCACCGTCGAAACCGGTGTGACGCACGACCGTTGCGCATTGCCGTCGACATGGACGGTGCAGGCCCCGCAAGCACCGATGCCGCAGCCGTACTTGGTGCCGGACAGGCCGGCATCGTCGCGGATCACCCACAGCAGCGGCGTATCGCCGTCGCCGTCGAAGCGGATCGCTTTTCCGTTCAACACAAAATCCATGGTTGCCTCGCTGGTGCAGGAAATAGGCGGCCGCACGCCACCCTGCACGGCGCAGGGTGCGGCCAGTAGGTTCAACAACGGTAAGAGAGGAGGTAGAGCGCCGCGTTGGCGCGGCGACTATTCCGCCGTAATGCGGTACGTGCGGATCAGCGTGGCCCACGCCGCCGTTTCATCGCGGATGCGTGCGGCCAGTGCTTCGGGGGTGCTTGCCACGGGCTCCAGGCCCTGGCGCTGCAAATCGCTGCGTACCGTTGGCGTGGTGAACAGCGCATGGATATCGGTGGATAGCGAATCGGCCATCGGCTTCGGCGTGGCGGATGGCACCAGCAGCGCGTACCAGGAACTGACGTCGATGCCGGGCATGCCCTGCTCCGCCAGCGACGGCACATCGGGAGCGGCAGGAGAACGCTTCGATTGCGTGACAGCGATGGCGCGCAATGCGCCGGACTGGACAAACGGCGCCAGCGTCGGCCATGTGCCCAGCAGCACCGGCACCTGGCCGCCTACCACGTCGTTCACGGCCTGGGTGGTGCCCTTGTACGGCACATGCAGCAGCGCGACACCTGCCTTATGGCGGATCAGCTCGCCTGCCAGGTGCAGGCCGCTGCCGACGCCAGGGCTGGCGTAACCGAGCGGCGCCTTGCCCTGCTCTGCCTGCCTGGCCAGTGCCAGCAGCTCCGCCAGATTGCGCGCCTTGACGGACGGATGCACGGCGAGCACGTTCGGCGAACTGGCCAGCAGCGACACCGGCCGGAAATCACGCGTCACCTGATAAGACAGCGCGGGGAACAGCGTCGGATTGATCGTCAGGTTGCCAGCCGGCACCACCAGCCAGGTACAGCCGTCACCCGCGGCACGCCGCACGGCATCGATGCCGATATTGCCGTTTGCGCCGGGCTTGTTGTCGACCACGATAGTCGCGCCCTTGCGCTGCTGCAGCCCCTGCGACACCGTGCGCGCCAGTTGATCGGCCGCACCGCCTGCCGGAAACGGCACCACAATGCGCACGGTGGCGCAGGCCCCGCCCGCCTGTGCCGTGGCGCTCGCCGCGAGGCCCAGCGCGGCGCCGGCGATGGCCACCGCAGTACGCAGCCATCGAGACTTATAACGCTGGCCGGCTTCGGTGGCGTCGCCGGGCACGCTGGTTTGGGGGCTAGGGTGATGCATCGTTATATTTCCTGCCGTGGGCCGCCAATCAGGAGAGGAACCTCACCCCGGGGCGGCAATTTCATCCGCCGGCCACCCCGAAGCTCGGAACTGGCCGGTAATCCAGCAAACGCGACAGCTCCGCTGCCGCTTCGCGTACCTTTTCCACCATCGGATCGAGCTGTGTGGGATCGATCCGTGCTGCCGGAATGGTGGCGCCCAGCGCAGCCACCACGCGCGTCGTGCGATCTCGCACCGGCGCCGCGATGGTCGAGATGCTGGCCTCGAAAAAACCCTCGTGCAGCACGTATCCACGTTGTCGGTCACGCTGCACCATCTCGTACAACTCCTCCACCGTGCGCGGCGTGCTCTCCGAGAACACCTCCAGCCGTGGCTCCGGATACAACTCGCGCAGTTCATTCAACGTCAGGTCTTCCAGCAGCACCCGCCCCAGCACCGTGGCATGCGCGGGCAGGCGCGTACCCACGTGGACCGTACTGGTGAACGGCCGCGCCGCCACCGACTTGGCGACGTACACGATCGAACGTCCGTCTCGCACCACGAGATTGCACGGGTAGTGAATCTCGTCGCGCAGGCGGTCCAGCAACGGCCGCCCGAGTTCGGTCAGTTCCAGCGATGCCAGGTAGTCAAAACCCAACCGCAACACCGCCATGCCCAGGCGGAATTCCCGTCCGCCATCGGTACGCTCGACAAATCCCATCATTTCCAGCGTGGCCAGCAAACGGAACACGGTCGAGCGCGGCACCTGCAACCGCCTGGCCAGTTCCGCCGCCGACAGCGTGCGGTCCCGGCTGCTGAATTCACCCAGCAACCGCAACCCGCGCTCCAGACCCGGCACGATGTACTTATCCTGTGTCTCCTCTGCGGGAGTGTCCTTGTTCATGGTCTCTCTCTGCTTAACGTTCGTTTTGCCAGTGGGACAGCAACGGATCGATATACCATGCTCCGCACCGTCAATGCGCCCCAGGCGCACCCATGCATTCGCAACATTAGCAGATGTGTTTTATCTATGAAACCAAGATTCACATCAGGAACGGATTCAATGTAGGCTGCGAGCGTTGATTGCTCAACTTAAGTTAACTACTGATTGACGTATGCGTGGCGGTTGATGTCTCGCACGACTGCCGTACAACGTTGCGAGCGTCCGTGCCAGACCTCAGCGCCGCCGGGCGGCAGGTGCAAGCAGACGATCGAGCTTGGCGTCCATCGATGTCATCTTGCGTTCCATCGTGGTCATCTTGCCCTCCAACGTGGTCAGCCTGCGTTCCATCGTGGTCACCTTGCCCTCCATCGTGGTCATCCTGCTTTCCATCGCGGGGATCTTGCCGTCCAGCAAAACCTCCACCTTGACCAGCCGCTCGTCGATACGGTCGACACGCATCTCCAGGCGCTCCAGCCGCTTGTCGACCGCCGCTAACTGGCCACCAAGCCTTCTATCCATCTCGTCGAATCGAACGTTCATCCGCCTGTCGAGTTCCTCGATACTCTGCGTCACGGCAACCAGCTTGCCCGCCATCGCCCCATTGATCGATGACATGACATAGAGCACGAACGTCACGCCGGCCCCGACCATCCCCAGGGTGACGGCCCAATCCGCCGCACCCCCCGCCGCCATCGCGGCAGTGCCAAGTGGTTCCATGGTTGATCTCCAAACCGTGTTTCGCCGCAGGCGTGCCACGCCTGTTCTGGCGGACACCTGCACGGGGAAAACATACCGGGCGGCAAACTGATTTGAAATCGTATTTGTCTCATCGCACCGAAATTCAGAATCGTCTCAAAGCCGATGCCATGGTCGGGCGCAATGCAGAAACGCCGTCGGGGAACCAGTCCCGGACGGCGCAAGGTCATGAACTTCAGGGATGGCCAGATCAGGCCAGAGGGCGGGCTTTCACGCGGCGATGCACCGCATCGCCGCACCAGACAAGGCCCGACAAGCTCATTGGAACGGCGTCTGCAGAATGCCCATCACCGTTCGGATGCCGTCGCGGTAGTTGCCCAGCCGCATGTTTTCGTCGAAGCTGTGCTGGTTGTTGTCGGCGTTGACCAGCGGCACGATGACGAATGGCGACTTCAGCGCCTGCACCGCCGCGCCCGTGGGCACCGTACCGCCCATCATGCGGATCTGCACGGGCGGCTTGCCGTAGCTGTCGTGCATCACGCCTTGCAGCCACTTGCTGATCGGCGCGTCCAGGTCGGTGCGCGCCGCCGAGCTTGACGCGGACACCTCGCCCGCCGTCAGCGACGCCAGCTTCGGATAGCGCGCCCGCTCTTCCGCCGTCGGCTCGCCAGTCACCAGGTGATAGCCCTGCTTCTCGATGTGCTTGCGCAGTAGCGCCACCAGCGATTCCGGCGAGGTCTCGGGCACCGTGCGCAGGTCGATATCGGCAATTGCCACCTCTGGGATGATGGTCCGGGCCTTCGGTCCCACATCGCCGGCCACGATGCCGCGCACGTTCAGGCTCGGATACTGCATGGCCTCCTGGTAGTTGGCACCAACCTTTTCCGTGGTGGCGATGCCCAGGCGGCGCTTCAGTGCGGCCTCGTCGTCGGGCACGGCCGCCATGATCTTCCGCGCGCGGTCGTCGATCTTGACCGGCGTGTAGTAGCCGGCAATCGTCACCCGGCCGTTGTCGTCCTTCATCGACGCCAGCAGGCTCGCCATGCGCTGCACCGGGTTGGCGGAATAGTTGCCATAGTGGCCGCTATGCAGACCCTGGCTCGCGCCGTAGACCTTCAGCTGCACGAGCTGGATGCCGCGATTGCCAAACACCAGCGTTGGCTGGTTGCTCTGGTGCATGGGGCCATCGAAGATCACCATGCCGTCGTTGCGCAGCAGCGCAAGGTTCTGTGCGATGACCTGGCCAAGCGACGGCGACCCCTTCTCTTCCTCGGAATCGAGCAGCACCTTGATGTTCACACCGGGCTCCACGCCGGCAGCCTTCAGCGCGTCGAACGCCGCCAGGAACATCACGATCGGCCCCTTGTCGTCCGACGAGGAACGTGCAAACAGGCGCCACTCGGGGTCCACCTGCCCACCGTACAGCTTGTCCAGCGGCAGTGGCTCCCACTTGCCATCGGCCGTGCGGGCCTTGAGCGTGGCTTCCCACGGGCTCTTCTGCGCCCACTGCGACGGCGTGACCGATTGCCCGTCCAGGTGCATGTAGAACAGCACGGTCTTGCGCGCAGGGTTGGCCGCGGCCGGCGACGTGTACTCGGCGTAGACCATCGGCTTGTCGCCGTTCGCCAGCGCCTTCGCCTGGAAGCCGCGCCGTGCGAACGCGCGCACGAGCCAGTCGGCGTTCTTCTGGATGTCGGCCGGCACGGTCGCATCGTTGGGAATCGCCAGCAGTTCCACCCACTCGCGATAGCTGCCCGCCGCCGCGCGGTCTGCCGACTGCTGCAACTGGTCGCGGTCGAGCGTGGCGGCGCTGGCCGAGCCCATGCAGGCAACGGCGATGGCAGCGAGCGTCAGTCCGCGGGCGCGGGTGGAGATGGCCGATGGGGTGCGCATGTCTTCCTTGATGGTTGTGGTATGACAACGCGCATTATGGCCACAGTCTGCGCCAAACAAAAAGGCCCCGCGCACCGGGAAAGTCGGCGGCGGGGCCAGCAACGATCACGACCACGGCAGGCAGGCGTTCAGACCTCGAGTTCCTCCAGCACCTGCCCCTTGGTCTCGATGCCCAGGAAATACACCGTCACGGCCGCCAGCAGCGGCACCACGGCCAGCCAGTAGAACGCCATGCTCAGGTTGCCCGTGCCGATCGTGGAGGCAATGATGCCCGGCGCGAAGATCGCCGACACCTTGAGCCAGGCCCCGCCCAGCCCGCAGCCCATCGCGCGCACGCTGGTCGGGTACAGCTCCGGCGTGTAGACATAGGCGGTGATGAAGCCGCTGGCCAGGAAGCCCATCGCCAGCGCACAAAGCGTGGCCACCACATAGACCGACGAGGCATGGAGCACGCCGGCCAGCACCAGCGACACCGCGCACAGCACCAGCGATACGGTGATCACCGGCTTGCGCCCCACCTTGTCCACCACCAGCGCGCAGACCAGCGAACCCAGCACGCCGAGCACCGAGGCACCCGCGGCCAGGTTCAGCGCCAGTTGCAGCGGCGCGTGGTAGATGGTCTTGTAGACGGTCGGCAGCCAGGTCGACAACCCGTACTGGATAAAGCCGCACGTGGCCCACAGCATCCACACGGCGAGCGTGCGGCCCAGGTAGGCCCGGCTCACGAGGTCGCGTACGCGGCGGCGCGGATGCCGGCCCATGGCATCGAACTTGGACGTATCGCCGATCGGCGCCAGCGGCTGTTTCGCACGCGCCTCGAACTGGCGCAGCGCCCCGTCCGCTTCCGCCAGGCGGCCCTGCTCGGCCAGCCAGCGCGGCGACTCGGGAATCAGGCGGCGCAGCACGAAGAAGAGCACCAGCGGCACGCCACCCAGGAAGTACATCACCTCCCAGCCGTAGCGCGGCACCAGCACTGCTCCCAGCCCGTTCGACACCATCAGGCCGATCGGGAAGACGATTTCGTACAGCAGCACGAACTTGCCCCGGCCGTGCGCGCGCGTCACCTCGTTGATATAGGTGGCTGCCACGGGCAGCTCGCCGCCCAGGCCCAGCCCCTGCACGATGCGCAGCAGCAGGAAGATCTCGAACGACGGCGCAAAGCCGCATGCCAGGCTCATCAGCCCGATGATGCCGGCGCTCCATCCTATCGAGCGCAGCCGGCCAAACTTCTCGGCCAGCGCCGGGAACAACAGCGCCCCCACCAGCTGGCCGGCCGACGGCGCGGCAATCAGCAGGCCGATCTGCCCCGGCGTGAGCGACCACGTGGCAATCAGCAGCGGCAGCGTGGCGGCGATGGCAATCACGTCGAAGCCGTCGAAGAACGTGGCGAGCCCGATCAGCAGGCGCGCGCGCACATGCATCATGTTGCCGGGCATCCGCTCGATGCGCGCAATGATCTGGCCGCGCGTGACCGGCGCGCCGGCTGACGCGTGGGATTGGCTGGCGGCGGCTGCGTTGGCTGCCGCGCCGCCATAGGGTGCGGCGCCCGCCTGCGCACCCTGCAACGAGGGCGCGGCGTCTTGTCTCTGAATCAACACGGGTATCTTTTCCGAAAGTCGTGTGGGCAGTTACCCGCTTGGCCGCTTTGTCCCTGAACATGCGGCTCTGCCATGGTGGCGGGCAGTCTTCGGTGCCGCGCGCGAGCGCGGCGGGGTCCGGTCAGAGGTCCAGCACCAGGCGCTGGCCCTTGCAACCGGACACGCAAACCATCATGGTCTTGTTCGATGCACGCTCGCTGTTGCTGAGCACGCTGTCGCGGTGGTCGGGACAGCCTTCGACCACGGCCGTCTCGCACGAGCCGCACACACCTTCGCGGCAGCTGTACTCCACCTGCACGCCCGACTCCAGCAGCGCATCGAGCAGCGACTTGCCGGAGGGCACCCGCACGTTCGTGCCCGAGCGCTGCAGCTGCACGGTGTATTCGCCTTCCTGCACGGCTTCGGTGGCCGGGTCGGCCGCAAAGCGCTCGACGTGCACGTTGGCATAGCCGTGTGCCGCGCAGGCCGATTCGAACGCCGTGAGCATCGGGCCGGGGCCGCAGCAGTAGAAGTGCGTGGCAGCGTCTTGACCGGCCAGCATCGTCTGCAGGTCCGGCGGCACGCCGGCCTCGTCGTCGAAGTGAAAGCGCACGGCATCGCCATAGGCCGACAACTGGTCGACGAACGCGGCTTCGGCGCGCGACCTGGCGCAGTACAGCAGCGTGAACGAGCGGCCGCGCTCGGCCAGCCGGCGCGCCATGCAGACGATGGGCGTGACGCCAATACCGCCGGCCACCAGCACCGTGTGCGCGGCGTCCTCGTCCAGCGCGAAGTGGTTGCGCGGTGCGGCCACGGCCAGCGTGGTGCCTACGCGCAGCTGCTCGTGCACGAAGCGCGAGCCGCCCCGGCTGTTGCGGTCGTTCAGCACGCCGACGGTGTAGCGGTCGCGCTGCTCGGGCGCGCCGCACAGCGAGTAGCTGCGCACCAGGCCGTTGGCCAGGTGCAGGTCGATATGCGCGCCGGGCGCGAATTCGGGCAACGGTGCGCCGTCCGGGTCGCGCAGCTCGATGCTGACGACGCCGCGCGCCTCGAAACGCATGGCCTGCACGCGCAGTGTCAAAGATTGGCTCGCACTCATGACCGCTTCCTTCTCAATGCTTTGCTGATGCTCAACGCTTTTCCGTCAGGAACTTGCCTTCCGGCCCGCCGGCGTTCTTCTGCCGGCGGGTATTCCCATCGATGCCGCCTTCGATCGCCCACTCGGCAAACATGGTCGGGCCCGGCTCGAACTCGCGCGGCTCCCAGTGGGCGTCGAGCTGGTCCTCGTCGGCGTAGTACTCGATCAGGCCGCCGGCCGGATTCTTGAAGTACCAGAAGTAGGCCGACGAAATCGGGTGTCGGCCCGGCCCGAGCTGGGTGTCCCAGCCCTTGCGCGACATGTTCATGCCGCCGCCAAACACCTCGTGGATGTCGCGCACCGTGAACGCCACGTGGTTCAGGCCTGCCTTGCCGTGCGGCAGTTGCAGCAGGAACAGGTCGTGATGGCCGCCCTCTGCCGTGCAGCGCAGGAAGGCGCCACGGTCCGGGTAGTTGTCTGACTGCACGAAGCCGAACTTCTCGATGTAGAAGCGCTCGGTCGCCTTCACGTCCTTCACGAAGAACACCACATGGCCCACTTCGATCGGAATCGCCCGCTCGTAGATCGGGCTGCGCTGGTTCATGCGCGGCTTGTCGTTCCAGGTGTTCATCAGCGCGCAGTCCACCTGCACGTCGTGCTTGCGCGATACCTGGAAGCGCACGGCCAGCCCGTTCGGGTCCGTGCAGCCAATGCGCGCGCCGTCCTGCTGGGCCACGAACGTCGGCTCGTCGCCAATCCGCGCGCGGATGGCCGCCAGCGTTGCCGCGCTGTCCACGCCCCACACCACCTCGCGCAGCGTCGGGCCGTCCTCGATGGCGGGCGGCAGCGTCGCGTCGGCGGTCTTGCGCACCAGCACGCGGCAGCCGTTCAGCGTTTCGAAATCCAGACCCTGCGCGTCGTCGCGCTTGATCGTCAGGCCCCAGTCGCCAAAAAAGCCGCGACATGCGTCGAGGTCGTCGGCGCCGTAGACGATCTCGTCAATTCCCAATACCTTCATTTCCAGTCTCCGTCGTGCCGGTTGCGATGGTCGCGTTGGCCTCAGTTGGCCCACGGCAGCGGTTGTTCGTTCAGGCCCCAGTACACACTCTTCTGCTCCATGTACTGCAGGATGCCCAGTCGTCCCTTCTCGCGGCCCAGGCCGCTGTCTCGCCAGCCGCCGAACGGCGTGGCGATGGAGAACTGCTTGTACGTGTTGATCCAGACATTGCCGGCTTGCACGGATCGTGCCACGCGCCAGGCGCGCTTGTAGTCGCGCGTCCAGATGCCGGCCGCCAGCGCGTAGACGCTGTCGTTGGCCTGCTCGATCAGGTCGTCTTCGTCATCGAACGGCATCGCCACCAGCACCGGCCCGAAGATTTCCTCCTGGCAAATGCGGGCGTGGTTATCCAGGCCTTCGATGATCGTCGGCGTATAGAAGTAGCCGTTCGGCAGGCCCGCCACGTCCGGACGGATGCCGCCGGTGCGCAGTTGCCCGCCTTCCTCCACGCCCGCCGCCACGTACGATTCGATGCCATCGCGGTGCCGGTCGGTGATCAGCGGCCCCATCTGGGTGCGTTCGTCGGCGGGATCGCCCACGCGCAGCCGTGCGGCGCCGGCCGCCAGACGGTCGATGAAGGCCTCGTATTGCGCACGCGCCACGAACAGGCGCGAGCCTGCGATGCACGATTCGCCCGACGAGCTGAAGATGCCGTACAGCACGCCATTCAAGGCGTGGTCCAGGTCGGCGTCGTCGAACACCATCGTGGGCGACTTCCCACCCAGTTCCAGCGACACCGGCATCATCTTCTCGGCCGCGATGTGGGCGATGTGCTTGCCCGTGGTGGTGCCACCGGTGAACGACACGCGCCGCACCAGCGGGTGCTTGGTGATGGCGTCGCCAATGACCGAGCCCTTGCCCGGCAGCACGCTGATCAGGCCGCGCGGCACGCCCGCCTCTTCGCAGATGGCGGCCAGTTCCAGCGCCATCAGCGGCGTGACTTCGGCCGGCTTCACGATCACGGCGTTGCCGGCGGCCAGCGCCGGCGCCATCTTCTGCGCCTCGCTGGCAATCGGCGAGTTCCACGGCGTGATGGCGGCCACCACGCCCATCGGCTCGTACACGCTCATCGTCAGGCAGTCGCCACGTTGCGGCGTGATCTGTTCTTCCAGCGTCTCCAGCGCGGCGGCGAAGAACTGGAACGTGCTGGCCGCGCTGGCCACCAGCGCACGCGTCTCGCTGATCGGCTTGCCGTTGTCCAGGCGCTGGCGCTGGGCCAGTGCCTCGGACTTCGCGCGGATCAGTTCGGCCACGCGGTACAGCACCGCGGCGCGCTCGTGCGGCTTGCGCCGCGCCCAGCCGCTGGTGCGGAAAGCGTGGTCGGCACCCTGGATGGCTTCCTCGACATCGGCCAGGCTGGCCGCGTTCAGTTCGGCCACCACCTCACCGGTGGCGGGATAACGGGTGGCGTAGCGATCGCCGCCGCCCGGGCGCCATTCGCCGGCAATCAGGATGGGAAGGACTTGTTGCGTCGTCATGGGGAATCACTCGCTTTGCGCGCTTCAGATCGACACCGCGTGGGCGCGGTTGCCGAGGGCGCGCACCACGCTGAACACGGTCAGCGCGGATGTCTTGGGATTGGCCGCCAGCGGCTTGCCGCGCATGGTCAGCTCGAAGCCGCCGAACGCGCCGCGCGCTGCCACGTGATGCACGTTCTCGACGGCGGACGGATCGGCCAGCAGCTTGACCGACGTGCGGTCCAGGCCCAGGCCAGCCAGAGACACGGTGGCCGCCACGTTGGCGTTCTTCGGATAGAGCCGCGCGGCATCGCGCGCGGTGCCTTCGAAGATCACCGTGGGCTCGGTCAGCGCGGTGAGGTCGAACATCTGTTCGGCCGGCGTGCCGGTCCAGGCATGGGCCGGCTTGCGGCCGGTGTAGATCACTTCGTCCAGGCCGCCCACGCGCGCCGCGGCCAGTGCGTCGATGGCGCCGATGGCGCCCGACAACAGCTGCACCTGCGTGTTGCCGCGTCGCGCGGCCGCTTCGAGGCGCTCTGCCAGGCCCGGCTCGGAGAGCGCGCCCACCGACACCACCAGGCACGGAATGCCGCGCTCCAGCGCCGGCACCACATGCTCCTGCAGCGCTTTGTGGCCCGCGCATTCCACCAGCAGATCCGGACGCTGGTCGCCGTCCGCCAGGTGCGTGGCCACGCGCACGTTGGGCGCCAGCGTCGACAGCGCGCCGCGGGCCTCGTCCATCGTGCCTTCCGGCACGATCACCACGTCGAACGCCACGTCCGGGTCAGACTTCAGCAGCTCCAGCACGCCGCGGCCAATCGCCCCGCAACCCACCATCGACACATGCAGCATGGACGTCTCCCTTCAGGCCGCTGCCGCCGCCGTGTTGGCGATGGGAGCCTGCTTGTTGACCGGCGGGCCGGCAAACACGGTCTTGAAACTGCCGATCGACAGCATGTCGATCTCCAGCAGGAACGGGCCCGGCTCCACGGTGGCGTGTTCCAGCGCGGCACCGATATCGGCCAGGTTGCTCACGCGACGGTGGCGCAGCGACAGCGACTGGCACAGCTGCGCGTAGTCCGGCGTGTGCAGGTCCACGTAGTGGCGGCGGCCGCCGTACTGCGCATCCTGAATGTTCTTGATCACGCCGTAGCCCTTGTCGTTCATCAGCACGATCACCATGTCGGCGCGCTCCTGCACGGCCGTGGCCAGCTCGCCCAGGTTCAGGATGAAGCCGCCGTCGCCGGCCAGCGTGAAGGTCTTCTTGCCCGATGCCGTGGCCGCGGCGCCGATGGCCGCGCCAATACCCATCGCCAGGCCCTGACCGATGCCGCCGCCCAACGCATGCACGCCGGCACGGGAATCGAACACCTGCAGATGACGGTTGCCCCAGGTGCTGTTCGACACGGTCACATCGCGCACCCAGTTGAAGTTGCGGCCCACGGCCTGCTGCAGCGCCTGCACCAGCGCGCCATAGGGGCCCAGGCCATCGACCAGCGCGCCCACGGCGGCGTCATGCGCACGGCGCAGGTCGGCGGCGAAGGTGGCGTCCACCTGCATGCGGCCGGCCAGGCGGTCGACCAGCCCGTCGAGCGCCAGCGCGGCGTCGCCGCTGACGAAGTAATCGCTCTGGTAGCAGCGACCTTCCGACGCAGGGTCCGCATCGATGCGCAGCAGCGGGCGCGGCAGCTTCAGTTCGTACTTGAGCGTTTCATTGCCGCGCAGGCGCGAGCCCACCACGACCATCGCGTCGCAGGTCTGGTAGAACGTCTCCACCGGCTTGTGCAGGTTGTACGCACCGAGCGAACGCGGATCGTCTTCCGGCACGATGCCGCGGCCTTGCGTGGACGTCACCACGCCAAACCCCATGTCCATCAGGCGCTTGACCTGCTGGCTGGCGTGGCGGGCGCCACCGCCCAGCCACAGCATCGGGCGCTTGGCCTTGAGCAGCCGCTCGGCCAGCGCGTCCAGCGCGTGGGCAGAGGGCTGGTGCTGCGGCACCGGCAGCGGCTTCAGGTCATTCGGCATGGCGATCAGCGCGGCCTGGATGTCGATGGGAATCTCGACGCTGACGGGGCCGGTCGGCGCGGTCAGCGCGGTCTGCACGGCCAGCTTGATCGTCGAGAGCGCCGTGTCGGCGCTGCGGATGCGGAAGGCGGCCTTCGACACGGCCTTCAGCATCGTGAGCTGGTCTGGCGCCTCGTGGATGTAGGCAAGGCTCTGGTCCAGGTACGGCGTTTCAATCTGGCCCGTGATGTGAAGCAGCGGCGTGCCGGCCGTCAGCGCTTCCACCATCGCGCCGGCCGCGTTGCCGGCGGCGGTGCCGGTGCTGGTCAGGCACACGCCGAGGCTGCCCGTGGTGCGGGCGTAGGCATCGGCCATGTTGGTGCCGCCCGCTTCGCCGCGCGCCGGCACGAAGCGGATCTTGCCGCGCTGGCCCATCGCATCGAGGATGGGCATGTTGTGGATCGAGATCACACCAAAGGCAGCCTTGACGCCGCACTGCTCCAGGAAGGCTGCAATGGCGCAGCCCACGGTGACTTGTTGTTCGTTACGCATGACGGGAGAGTCCTCCGGAAATATCGATATGGCTGCCCGTGGTGTACGAAGACAACGGCGAGGCAAGGAACAGGATGGCGCGCGCGGCCTCCTGCGGCAGGCCAAGGCGGCCCAGTTGAATCTGCTTCTGTTTGGCCAGACGCGCGGTCCAGGCCGGCCAGTCGAGGTGACGGTCTGCCTCGGGGCGCGCCTCGAAGCGGCGGCGCCACTGGCCCGATTCCACCAGCCCGATCAGGATGCCGTTGACGCGCACGCCCTTGGGCGCGAACTCGGTGGCCAGCGAGCGCACGAGGTTGTGCACGCCGGCCCGCGCGGCCGAGGTGGCCACCATGTGCGGCTCCGGCTGCGTGGCCAACAGCGAGTTCACGCAGACAATGGCGCCCTGCTTCGACTGTTCGAGTTGCGGCAGGAAGGCCCGCGTCGGGTGGATCACCGAGAAGAACTTGAGCTGGAGTTCTTCCACCCAGGCGGCGTCCTCGGTGGTGTCAAACGTCGACACGCGGCCCTGGCCGGCGTTGTTGACGAGCATGTCCACCGGACCGAGTTCGCGCGCCACGTCGGCGGCAAACGCGTTGACCTGTTCGGGCTTGAGCACGTCGCAGGCCGCCGCGTACAGGCGGCAACCGGCAAACCGCTCGCGCAGCGCCGCTTCGGCGCTACGCAGGCGCGCTGGGTCGCGGCCGCACATGGCCACGGCGGCGCCGGTTTCCAGCAACAGTTCGACCGTGGCCAGCCCGATGCCGGAAGACCCACCAGTCACGACGGCGACCTTGCCGTCGAGTTCAATCATGGACATCGAATCCCCTCATCCACTCATTCGCGATACATGGCAACCACCTGGCCCGGCGCACGCTTGACGTGCCGATGGGGCCGGTAGCCGAGCAGGCGCGACAGCTCGCCTGCGGTTTTCCTGACGCTCTCCACCATGCGATCCAGCTCGTGCTGCGCCAGGCGCGCAGCGGGGATCGTGGCGCCCAGCGCCGCCGCCACCTTGCCGGAGCGGTCGCGCACCGGGGCCGCGATCGTGGAGATGCTGGCTTCGAAGAAGCCTTCGTGCAGCACATAGCCGCGCTGCTGCACCTGCTGCACCAGCTCGAACAACGCTTCCACCGTGCGGGGCGTGTTGTCCGAATAGACCTGCAGCTCGGGCTCCGGATAGACGTCGCGCAGCTGTTCCAGCGACAGGTCTTCCAGCAGCACGTGTCCCAGCACCGTGGCATGCGCCGGCAGGCGCGCGCCAACGTTGACGTTGCTGGCAAACGGGCGTGACGCCGCGGCCTTCGCCACGTAGACCACCGAGCGGCCATCGCGCACCACGAGGTTGCACGGATACTCGATCTCGTCACGCAGGCGGTTCAGCAGCGGGCCGCCCAGCTCCGTCAGTTCCAGCGAGGCCAGATAGTCGAAGCCGAGCCGCAGCACGGCGAGACCCAGCCGGTACTCGCGGCCACCGTCGGCGCGCTCCACATAGCCGGTGGCCTCCAGCGTGGCCAGCAGGCGGAACACCGTGGAACGCGGCACGTTGAGCCGGCGAGAGAGGTCGGCCGCGGACAGCACGCGGTCTCGCGCGCTGAACTCGGCCAGCAGGCGCAGGCCACGCTCGAGCCCCGGAACGATGTACCGGTCCAGGCCCTCGTCGGGCAGCACGCTGGCTGCGGCGGATGGATTGGCGCTCATGGCTTGTACTCGGCTCAGGTCCGCAGGGCTTACCGCTTGACCTTCGTCAGCGGGTGCTCGGGCGGATAGGTCGGCGTGATCGGCTTCTTGGCGCCGAGCATCACGCACATCAGCGCGTCTTCCTCGCCGATGTTGATTTCCTCGCGGTACACGCCCGGCGGCACCGACACGAGGTCGCGGTCGGTCAGGATCGTCTCGAAGCGCTCGCCGTCCTTCTCCAGGATCAGCTTGATCTTGCCGCGCAGGATGAAGAACACCTCTTCCACGTCGGTGTGCAGGTGCGACGGGCCTTCGTGGCCGGCCGGGATGATCATCGTGGAGAACGTGAAGTGCTCCGACGGCACCGTGTTGGTGTCGGCGGCCACGCCGGTGCCGCCCGTGCCCAGGTAGCGCATCTGCGCGCGGCGGTACTTCGGGTCGTAGTCGGCCTGGAACTTCAGCGCGTCCCAGTCGTAGCGGCGCGTGCTGAAACGGGCCACGCGCGACGCCATCCACGTCTCGAACGAGGCGCCGTCAGGCTGTTCCCAGCTGCGCTTGATGTTTTCCTGTTGCGACAGATCGCTCATCTCAAATCCTCTGTAGTGCTAGTTTCAGTGCATGACAAAACCGCCGTTGACCGCCAGCGTCTGGCCGGTCACGAAACGGGCGAGGTCTGACAGCGCGAACAGCACGGCGCCGCAGACGTCATCGGGAACCTGCTCGCGCGGAATGGCGCGCTGGTTGCGGTACAGGTCGTGCCGGTGCTGCGGCACGTATTCGGTGGCTTCCACCAGCGTCAGGCCCGGCGCCACGGCGTTGACGGTGACATTGGCATCGCCCAGTTCACGGGCCAGCGAGCGGGTCATGCCGATGATGGCGCTCTTGCTGGCCACATACGCCAGCAGGTTCGGGGCGCCCCACAGCGGCGTGTCCGATGCCAGGTTGATTACCGCGCCACGGCCGCTGGCGCGCAGGGCCGGCGTGCAGGCGGCGGTCATCAGCCAGGTGCCGCGCACGTTCACGTTCATCACGCGGTCCCAGGTGGCCACGTCAAGCGCGGTGAGGTCGCGGCCGCCCGAATCGGTCACGGCGCCGTTGTTGACCAGGCCGTCGAGGCCGCCCAGCGCGTTCACGGCCGCCTGCGCGCAGGCCTGCACCGAGGCGGGATCGTTCAGGTCCAGCTGCAGCGGCACCACATGGAAGCCGCGCGCCTGTAGCGCGGCGGCCGAGTCGTTGACGCGGTCGGCCAGGATGTCGGCCATGGCCACGCTGCCGCCGGCTTCGGCGATGGCGGTGGCAAAGGCCAGGCCCAGGCCGCGCGCGGCGCCGGTTACCAGCACCTTGCGGCCGGCCAGCAGGTTGGCGTAGCGCGCATCAGGCATGGCTGGCCACTCCGCCCACCGGCTGCAGCATGGCTACCGGCTCGTCGGCCACCTCGGCATCGGCGCGGCGCTTCAGCAGGCGGCGCACACGGGTCACGCCGGCATCGTGCGCATAGAGAATTTCGTGATCGCGCGCGTTCGGCGCCATCGACTCCAGCACCACGCGGTCTTGCTCCAGCACGTCCCAGTGCAGGCCTTCCAGGCGATTGCGATACAGGAAGCGCCACACGTCGCGCTCCCAGCCCTGCACCTGGCGGGTACGCCAGAAGAACACCATGCAGTGCTCTTCATCCACCGGCGTGGCAATGCCGACGATGCCGAACGGGCCGCCCGGGCCCACCTTGTCGCGATACGGAATCGACAGGCGCAGCCACAGCGTGCCGGTCTCGCCGAATTCCACCCAGTCGAAATTCACGCCGCGCTGGCCGGTCTTCTCGAAGATCAGGCCGTGGTCGGTCTCCACCACCTGCATCACGGCAGACTTCTCGCCGCTGGCCATCGAGTGCGATACCGCATGCAGGTAGGCGCCGTGCATCGGGTCCATCACGTTGTCGATGGCGTAGCGGTAGTTGCAGTCCCAGTGCGCCATGCACAGGAAGTTGGTGTGTTCCTCTGCCACCAGTTCCTCGGGCAGGCGCAGCGCATCGGCCTCGGTCGGGGCGCGGTCGCCGAACCACAGGAAGATGGCGCCGGCCTGCTCGTCCACCGGGTAGCTGCGCACGCAGGTGCGGCCTTCCAGCGGGCAGTTGTCGATGGCCGGCACGCTCTTCACCTGGCCGTCGCCGCCCACTTCCACGCCGTGGTACCAGCAGGCCACGCGGTCGCCGAGGTTCCAGCCCATCGACAGGCGCGCGCCGCGGTGCGGGCAGCGGTCTTCCAGCGCGTGCAGCTGGCCGGCGCTGTCGCGCCAGACGACGATGTTCTGGCCCAGGCGCGTGATGCCGATGGGGGCATGCGTGACCTGCCACGAGGCAGCCACCGGATACCAATAGTTGCGCAGGCCGCTGTTCAGGCGCGCTTCGGCGCGCACTTGCTTGTTCGATTCCATGTCCGTGTCTCTCTGTCTCTTGTCTTCCGGGCCGCGGCTCAGGCGCCCAGGCGGCGCATTTCGGAGAGGAAGCCCTCTTCCGTCCACGCCTGGCCGTCGGCGGCCAGGAAGCCCGCGCGGTGGAAAGCACGCACGACGTCTTCCGGCGTCTTGGCGCCGGCCTCGAAGGCGGCTTCCAGCGCATCGCCCAGCGCGTTCTCGTAGGCGGTGGGCACCGCGGCGCGCGTCTGCCAGACGATGTTGGCCACCTGGCCGGGCTTCTCGATATGACCCTTGCCGGCAACGTTGTTGGGCGCGGGACGCTCCCAGGGAACGAGGTTCGGGTTGTACGCGAGGCTTTCCATTGCGCTTTGCTCCATGGCTTTTCGTGGGGGGAACGGCTGGCTCAATGCTTGTTCTCGCTTCCGGCCTCGACGCTCTTGCGTTTTACCTATGAAACACGAGTTTAAATATTGAACACAGGTACGACTATAGACAACGACGGTTTAAAGATTGATCGGGGTTAACCCGCGCCGCGAGAGGCGCTGGCCGATATCCGGCCAGCCATGGCGCAAACGGACGGGTCAGGAAGACGAAAGGGTGCGGCGGATCAGTTGTGCCACGGCTTGCGGTTGCTCGATATAGCAGGCGTGGCCGGCTTCGGCGATGGCATGGAACGGCAGGCTGAAGCGGTCGGCCAGCGCGGCGGACGCGGCAGGCGTGGTCACCACGTCCTGCGCGCCGCATCCCACTTCCACCGGACGCCCGCGCACTTGCAGATACCGGCCGATATCGTCGCCACACAGCAGCGCCACCGCCTGACGATAGCCGTCGGGGTTGAGGCGCTGCATATTCCAGCGCACCCACGCCTGGGCGTCGGGCGTAGCCGCCGAACTCAGCAGTCGCGTGGGGCCGCGCTGGGCGAGACCATCCACACCCAGCGTGTCCAGCGCGGCCAGGCGTTGCTGTGCCACGTCGCGCGCGGTCTGCTCCTTGCCAGGTGCGCCATATCCGAGCGCCGGACTCAGCAGCAGGAAACGGTGCGGCTGCTGCGCGGCCGGGGCGTGCGCGGCGTACGCCGATGCCATCAGCGCACCCAGCGAATGGCCGACGATCAGGTCTGGCTTGACCTGCAGCGCGGCCAGCAGCGCCGCCAGCCGCGTGGCGTAGTGGTGCGCGGTGGGCGCCGGCATCGGCAGCCTCGACGACTTGCCATAGCCGGGCGCATCCCAGGCGATGACGCGCGCATGCGCGGCCAGCAAGCTCGCACATGGCAGCCACGACGCAGCGCCAGAACTGATGCCATGTAGCAGCACGACCACCGGGCCGCGCGTGCCGCCGACCCGGCAAGCCACGTGCGCGCCATCGTCGCCGGTCATTACCCAGCGTTCCGCGAAATGGCTGTCCAACGCGGCAAGCAGATCGCCTCCGGCTCCAGGTGCGGATTGCGGCTCAATTTGTTCCATATATGAAATACGTGTTTGCAAATAAAACTTCTCGACTATAGGCGCAGTCCGTTGCCGGTTGGGATCAGGGTAAACAGGGAGAAGATCGGAAGGATTTTTCGTCGGCTTGATTGCGGTGCATCGGCGGCCAGGGCGCGCGCCGTCATGAGGCAAACGCCCGCCCCGACCGCGAAACCCGCGTCGCGCATGGCCGGCATGTCGATGGCCAGTCGGTTCCGGACGGATGCCGCACTGATGGCACACCCTTCCCCGCGCCGCCGCGGTGCGCCACGCACCACCCCGGGCCGTTGGCCTCCCCCTCCACGGAGTGGTGTGCGGCGCGCGTTCCGTTGTTCCGCCACGCCGGCCTAGGGTTCCCCCCTATCTACGCCTTTTCTGACCGTGCCTATATTTCGCTCAAACGTTTCCTATGTAGTTCATTGTTTTACTAATGAAACACATTGACGGCGCAGCCGCCCCCATACCGCTGCTGCGGAAACGTCCACGAAGCCCACAAGACAAGAGAAGGAAACGGTAGATGAAGATCGCAAAGTACGCGGCAAGCCTGCTCGCCGTCGCGCCCCTGCTGGCCAGCGCCCAGTCCGTCACCATGTATGGCGTGGTGGACACCGGCGTGGAATTCGTCAACAACATCGGCGCGGCCGGTAACAGCGTGGTGCGCATGAATACGCTGACGGGCACGGTGCCGTCGCGCTGGGGCCTGCGCGGCACCGAAGACCTGGGCGGCGGGCTCAAGAGCATCTTCGTGCTCGAAGGCGGCTTTGCACCGGATTCCGGCACGGCCAACCAGGGCGGCCGCCTGTTCGGCCGCCAGGCATTGGTGGGGCTCTCCAACCAGTGGGGCCAGATCTCGTTCGGCCGCCAGTACACCATGCTGTTCTGGGCCACGCTCGATCCGGACATCCTGGGCCCGAACGCGTTTGGCTCCGGCTCGCTGGACAGCTACCTGCCCAACACCCGCGCCGACAATGCCATCGCCTACAAGGGCACGTTTGGCGGCCTGACCGTGGGCGCCACGTACAGCTTCGGCCGCGACACGGCCAACGGCGGCCCGAGCCCGTCCGGCACCAATTGCGCCGGCGAGAACCCCGCGGACAAGAGCCAGTGCCGCGAATGGTCGGCAATGATCGGCTGGGACCAGAAATGGTGGGGCATCACGGCCGCGTACGATTCGCAGCGCGGCGGCCCGGGCGCCTTCGGCGGGCTCACGAGCAGCAGCCTGCGCGACGATCGCGCCTCACTTGCCGGCTACGTGCTGCTGGATCGCACCAAGATTGGCGCCGGCGTGATCCGCCGCGAAAACCAGGGCAGCGCCACGCCGCTCTCGGAGCTGTATTACATCGGCGCGGCGTACGACATCACGCCCGCCTTCACGCTGGCCGGCCAGGTCTACTACCTGAACTACCAGAACAGCGACAACAAGGCGATGCTGTACGTCGTGCGGGGCATGTACAACTTCAGCAAGCGCACGGCCGTGTACGCCACCGGCGGCTACATCAACAACGGCGGCACGCTGGCGATGTCTGTGAGCGGCGCGCAGCCCGGCGCCAATCCGAAGCCGGGCGGCCAGCAGCTGGGCGCGATGGTCGGCATCAAGCACGTATTCTGAAAGCGAGGCCAACCATGCAACAACCGAACTTCGTCCGCCGCCTTGTGCTGGGCGCGCTTGGCGCCGCCATCGGCACCGCCGCGCTGCTGAGCACCGCCCCGTCGCTGGCACAGGGCAACTACCCGAACAAACCCATCACCATCGTGGTGGCCTACCCGGCCGGCGGCGACACCGACGTGCTGGCCCGGCTGATGGCCGAGAAACTGGCCGCGCGCCTGAAGCAGTCGGTGGTGGTGGAAAACCGCACCGGCGCCGCCGGCACCATCGGCAGCGCCTACGTGGCGCGTGCCGCCGCCGACGGCTACACGCTGCTGCTGGCGCCCAACACGGTGTCGATCGCGCCGCTGGTGCTGAAGGCCGGCACCGGCGCCAGCTACGACGTGCTCAACGATCTCACGCCTATCGCCGAAGTCGGCACGCAGTCGCTGTTCGTGGTGGTCAACAAGAACAGCGGCATCGCCAAGATGAGCGATCTCGTGGCGCGCGCCAAGGCCGGCAAGCTTGAAACCTATGCCACGCCTGGCAACGGCTCGCCGATGCACATCATGGGCGAGCTGTTCAACAAGTCGGCCAACGTGAAGATCGCGCAGGTACCGTACCGTGGCACCGCGCCCGCCATCGTCGACGTGCTCGGCGGCCAGGTGCCGATGACCTACGTCACCTACGGCGCCGTGGCGCAGTACGTCGGCAATGGCAGCCTGGTGCCGCTGGCCGTGGCCGACGCGCGCCGCTCGCCATTCGCGCCCAACGTGCCGACGCTGGGCGAGCTTGGCTACAAGGACGTGGAAATCGGTGCGTGGCAGGCGCTGCTGGGGCCGAAGAACCTGCCGCCGGAGATCGTCCGCACGCTCAATGGCCATGTGAACGAGATCCTGAAGCAGCCCGACGTGGTGGCACGCATGGCCACCATTGCCGTCACGCCCGTTGGCGGCGAGCCGGCCGTGCTGCAGAAGCTGATGGCCGCCGACTATGCACGCTATGCCAGGCTGGTGAAGGAATTCGGCATCCAGGCCGATTGAAAATTCCCACAAGGAAACGCAGGACTGTGGCCCGGCGCTGTGCCGGGCTTTTTTATTGCTGGACCACACACGGTGTTCGTACGCCGGCCTGCCGGCCACCATCAGGACCATCCCCCGCCCAGTGCGCGGAACGCGGAAACGGCCGCCCGGGCGTTGTCCGCCTTGACCCTCGCCTGCTGGTCGCGCGACGCCAGCAGCTGGCGGTCTTCGTCCAGTACCTCGTACAGGCTGACCGCACCGCCTTTGTACGCCTCTTCGGAGGCATCGCGGGCGCGCTGATGCGCGTTCACCTCGTTGTCGAGTTCGTGGCTCTGCAACTCCAGCTGCGTGAGCGCGATCAACGCGTCCTCGACGTCCGACGTCGCCTGCAGCATCGACTTGCGATAGCGGGCCAGTGCTTCCGCATAAGCGCCCTTCGCCCCCGCCACTTCCGCATTGACGCGTCCAAAGTCGAACAGGCGCCAGCGCAGGCCGGCCGTGGCGGCCGGCTGAAACGCCTGCGCGGTGAACAGCTTGCTGGCGGACAGGCTCTCGAACCCGAGCAGCGCCGACAGCGACACCTTCGGGTAGTACTCCGCGGTTGCCACGCCGATGCGAGCGCTGGACGCGGCCAGCCGACGCTCCGCCGCGATCACGTCGGGGCGCCGCTGCAACAGGCTGACCGGCCCCTCCGCCAGCGCAATGCGCGGCACGCTCGCACTGCCCTGGGAATCGCGCAACTCTGCAGCGTAGGTGCCCGGCTGCGCGCCCATCAGCAGATCGAGCCGATTGAGCTGGGTATCGAGTTCGATCTGCAGCGGCGGAATCGTGACCTTGGTCTGGGCAAGCTGGGCCTCGGCCTGCGCCTGTTCGCGTTCGGCACCGATGCCCTGCCCCAGGCGCAGCCGCACCAGATCCAGCAAACGCTGGTTGGTCTCCACCTGCTGGCGCGCGATGGCAATGCGGGCCTGTGCGCCGCGCACGCGGAAGTAGGCATCGGCGGCTTCCGCCGCAACGGTTATCCGCACACCAAGGTGGTTGGCTTCGGCGGCCTGCAGTTCGGCGTCGGCCGCCTCCGCGCCACGGCGCAGGCCGCCCGCGATGTCGATCTCCCATGTGGCGGCGGCGCCCACCGAGTAGAGCGCCTGGCCGCGCGTGTAATTCGGCACGTTGCTGGCGATCTTGCCGAGCGGGCTTTCCAGTGATTGCCGCAGCTTGGTGACGTCGCCATAGGCGTTGCCCTGCGGCAGCAGCTCCGCACCCGCGAAATTCGCGGCGGCACGCGCCTGCTCCACGCGCGCCACCGAAGCGGCCATATCGAGGTTCTCGTCCAGCGCGCGGCGCACGATCTTGGCGAGCACCGGGTCCTGGAAGCCATCCCACCAGCTATCCAGCGCAATCGGCGCGCGCGCTTCATTGACCGCCGCCAGGTCGGCGGCGTGCTGGTACGTGGCGGGCATCTCGCCTGGCGGCCTGCGGTAGTCAGATCCCACCGCACAGGCAGCCAGCCCCAATGTTGCGAGCGCCGCCATCGTCGTCACCGTCGCAGCCACGGCGCGCCGCGCCCATTCCACCTGCATCTTCGTCGTCATCTTCGTCCCTTTCGTGTACCGCACAACTTATTACTTGCACGATGATAGTGACTAGCCTAGACTAACTTTCATATTGCAAGCAACCTGTTTTTTCGGGAGGCCGATTCGATGATCAGAAAGTCACTCAAGGACGCGCCATGCCCGATGGCACGCGGTATCGAACGTGTCGGCGACGCATGGACCTTCCTGATCCTGCGCGAAGCGCTGTATGGCGCCACACGTTTCGACGAATTCCAGAAGCGGCTCGGCATTGCACCCAACATGCTGACGCGCCGGCTGCAGCGGCTGGTGGACGACGGGTTGATGACGCGGCACCCGTACAGCGCGCACCCGCCCCGCGATGACTACCTGCTCACTGACCTGGGCCGCGATTTCCGGCCGGTGCTGCTCGCGCTGATGGCATGGGGCAACCGTCACTTCGCCGACGGCGGCGAGACGGTGCAGTTGGTGGACCGACGTTCCGGACGCCCGGTGCAGGTGGCGCTGGTCGACGCGGACACCGGTGACCGCATCACCCAGGCCAACCACTACATTGCGCCCGGCCCCGCCGCCAGCCCGGCGCTTCGCGCACGCCTGGCGCGTTCTGCCCAGGCCTTGTTCCCCGATTCGACGACCCCCGCCGCGTCCATTGCAAACGCGTACTGAAAGCACGGAGCCCCAGCATGACAAGCAGCAGCACCACCACCCCCACCCCCACGGCGCAACGCGCACCGTCCGACGCCGCGCCAACCCGCAGCAAGGCGGGCAGGCGGGCGTTGATCCTGCGAGGCGGCGGCTTGCTGATCGCCCTGGCCGCGGCGGGATACGGCTATCACTGGTGGTCCGCAGGCCGGTTCGTGCAGGAAACCGACGATGCCTATGTCGGCGGCGACGTTACGCTGATCGCCGCGAAAGTGCCCGGCTATCTGGCCGAGGTATTGGTGACCGACAACCAGGCAGTGCATGCGGGCGACCTGCTGGCTCGCATCGACGACCGCGACTATCGCGCGGCGCTGGCCAAGGCGGAGGGCGCCGTGGCATCACAGCAGGCGCTGATCGCCAACCTCGACGCGCGCGCCACGCTACAGCAAGCGGTGATCGCCGAGGCGCAGGCCGGCGTGGCGGCGGTGGATGCCGAAACCGTGCGCGCGCGCGACGATCAGGCGCGCTACGCCAACCTCGTTGCCAAGGCGGCGGTGTCGATCCAGAGTTCGCAAAAGGCAGACGCCGATTACAAGCAGTCGCTGGCCAACGGCCTGAAGGCGAAAGCCAGCGTCGAGGCGGCACGGCGGCAGCTCGACGTCATCGCCACGCAGAAGCAGCAGGCACAAGCCTCGCTGGCCCAGGCCATCGCCGAGCGCGATATCGCCCACCTGAATCTTCGATACACCGAATTGCGTGCCCCGGTGGATGGCACCATCGGCAATCGTCGCGCGCGCGTGGGCGCCTATGCGGCCAGCGGCGGCCAGTTGCTGTCGATCGTGCCGGCGAACGGCCTGTGGGTGGATGCCAACTTCAAGGAAGGACAGCTGGCCCACATGAAGCCGGGCATGCGCGCCACGATCGTGGCCGACGTGCTGCCGGGCAAGGTGTTCCATGGGCGCGTCGAAAGTCTCGCCCCGGCCACCGGCGCGCAGTTCAGCGTGCTGCCGCCGGAGAACGCTACCGGCAACTTCACCAAGATCGTGCAGCGCGTACCGGTACGCATCGTGCTGGATGAAGCCGACGCCCGCCTTGGCGTGCTGCGCCCGGGCCTCTCGCTCGTGGTCGAAGTGGATACCCGCGTGCAGCAGGAAGCCAGCCAATCATGAGTACCGCCGTCTCCGTGGATGGTGCCGCGCCCAGGGCCCCCATTCCCGCGCCGGGCCCCTCGCCGCTGCCCTCGCCGGCAAGTCTGCCGATTGGCACCAAGGTGCTGGCCTTCGCCACGATGTGCGTGGGCATGTTCATCGCGCTGCTCGACATCCAGATCGTTTCCGCCTCGCTGCGCGACATTGGCGGCGGCCTGTCCGCCGGTACCGATGAAACCGTGTGGGTCCAGACCTCGTACCTGATCGCCGAGATCATCGTGATCCCGCTGTCGGGCTGGCTGGCCCGCGTGATGTCCACGCGCTGGCTGTTCGCGGCCTCCGCCGCCGGATTCACGCTGACGAGCCTGCTGTGCGGCATCGCCTGGAACATCGAAAGCATGATCGCGTTCCGCGCGGCGCAGGGCTTTCTGGGCGGCTCGATGATCCCGATGGTGTTCACCACCGCTTTCGCGTTCTTCGAAGGACGCCAGCGCGTGGCGGCGGCAGCCATCATCGGCGGGCTGGCCTCGCTGGCGCCCACGCTTGGGCCCACCATCGGCGGCTGGATTACCGACAACTTCTCGTGGCACTGGCTGTTCTTCATCAACCTCGTGCCGGGCCTGTTCGTCACCATCGTGGTGCCGATCCTCGTCAAGATCGACGAGGCCGACTGGTCGCTGCTCAAGGGCGCCGACTACTTCGGCATGGTGCTGATGGCGCTGTTTCTCGGGTGCCTCGAATACACGCTCGAGGAAGGCCCGCGCTGGGACTGGTTTGGCGATCCCACCATCCTGGCCACCGCATGGATCTCCGGGCTCGCGGGCATAGGCTTTCTCTGGCGCTCGCTGACGTACCGCAATCCGGTGGTCGACCTCGGTGCGCTGAAAAACGTCAACTTCGCGCTGGGCTGCCTGTTCTCCTTCGTCACCGGCATTGGCATCTTCGCCACCATCTATCTGACGCCGCTCTTCCTCGGCCAGGTGCGCGGCTTCAGCGCGCTGCAAACGGGGCTGGCGATCTTTTCCACCGGGGTGTTCCAGATCCTTTCGATCCCGTTCTACGCGTTCCTTGCGAACCGCGTGGACCTGCGCTGGCTACTGATGTTCGGCCTCACGCTCTTCGCCCTGTCGATGTGGAACTTCATGCCGATCATGCACGACTGGGGCGGCGCGGAGCTGCTGCTGCCGCAGGCGTTGCGCGGCATGGCGCAGCAGTTTGCCGTGGCGCCAACCGTCACGCTGGCCCTGGGCGCGCTGCCGCCCGCGAAGCTGAAGCTTGCGTCCGGCCTGTTCAACCTGATGCGGAACCTGGGCGGCGCCATCGGCATTGCCGCTTGCGCGACGATCCTGAACGACCGGACCAACCTGCACTTCCTGCGCCTGGCCGAGCACCTCAATATCCGCAATGAGTCGATGACCGAGTTCCTGGCCAGCAGCGCTGCCCACCTGACCATGCTCGGCAACGAGGTCAATGACGGCACCGCGGCAGCCATCCGGCAACTGGCCCTGCTCACCATGCGCGAAGCGCGCACGCTCACGTTCTCCGATGCGTTCCTCGTCATCGGCGTGTGCTTCCTGATTGCCGTGCCGCTGGTGCCGCTCATGCGCAAGGTGGGGGCGCCGAAAGCGCCGTCCGCCGATGCGCACTGATTGACGGTTGCGATGCACCGCCCGGCGTGGTCACGCCCTGGCGTTGCCTTCCGGTAGTGTGATCACGCCCTTCTCGCGCAAGGTTTCCAGGCGCGCGTCGTCGAGCGACAGGAATTGCCGCAGCACATCGCGCGTGCCTTCGCCCAACGTAGGCGGCGCGCAGCGAATCGGCAGGCGCTTGCCGTCGAGCCGGTAGGGCGGCGCAAAGACCGGCGTCGTGCCCGTCACCGGATGAGGCATGTCGCGCAACAGCCCGGCGCGCTGGGTGCGCTCGCTGGTCAATGCCTCGTGCAGGCCGGCGACCTTGCCGCAAGGAATGCCGCACGCCTCCATGCGCGCGAGCAGCACGCTGCGCGGGAAGGCATGGATGGCCTCGGTGATCACGGGTGCGAGCGCGAGCCGGTTCCGCGTGCGCTCCACGTTGGTGGCGAAGCGTGCGTCCTCGACGATATCGGGACGCTCCACCACCTGCCGGCAGAATTTCTCGAATTGCGCGTTGTTGCCCACGGCGATGATCAACGGCCCGTCGGCGGCCTCGAACATGCCGTACGGCACGATCGACGGATGCGAGTTGCCATAGCGGGCCGGATCGTGACCAAGCTGCAGGGCGTCCAGTCCGTAGTAGCCGGTAATCATCACGCCACAGTCATACAGCGCCATCTCGATCAGTCGGCCCCGCCCGGTGCGCTCACGACGGAACAGCGCGGCCAGAACCGCTTGCCCGGCACACATGCCGGTCATCATGTCGACCACTGCCACGCCGAACTTGAGTGGCGGCTGTTCGGCCTCACCGTTGATCGCCATCAGCCCGGCCTCGCCCTGGATCACGAGGTCGTAGCCAGGACGACTCGCTTCCGGGCCACTGCTGTCATAGCCGGCCACCGCGCAGTAGATCAGGTCGGGCTTGATCGCTTTCAGCTTTTCGTACCCGAGACCCAGCTTCTCGGCGCCCCCGGTCTTGAAGTTGTGGATCACGACATCGAACTGCGGCAACAGGTCGTAGACGATCTGCACGCCTTCGGCGCTCTGCAGATCCAGCGTGATGGACCGCTTGTTGCGGTTCATGCTGTTGTAGTAGGTCGTCTCGGTCTTGCCGATGCGCGTGCCCCAGTCGCGGGTGTCGTCACCGCGCCCCGGATGTTCGACCTTGATGACCTCGGCGCCGAAGTCGGCCAGCACCTGGCCGCACAGGGGGCCCGCGAACACGCGGGAGAGATCCAGCACACGTACGCCCTCGAGCGGGAAATCGGTGTCTGGCGAAGTATCAACAGTGGTCATGGCCTTCAATGCTCTAAGGAGATGCGACTGCCAGGCGGAACGGCGTCGCGCGAAAAGATGAGATGCGCCGGCATGGCCGCGGCGCGGGCTCATGATAACCGTGCGCTCACCAGTCAGGATCAGGGTATTCCCCAAAACGCGAGCGAACGAGCGGCCGCATCTGGCGCGCCGCGCACTCATCCCGGCATGGCGCCGGACAACGCTCGATTGTTGTCGTTGCGACAACGCAGTGAGGGCCGTGGCGACGCTACTGGAGCGCGCTGCCCCTTACTAGAATCCGTTCCAACGACTCCTTGCAAGGTCGGTCGCAGCACGAGCCAGACATCTTGCGCCATGCGTGGCGGTGCTCGTGAAGTGCCCAGGTGTGCCGGTTGCCGGCATCGCCCTGCCCGCCCAGTGCGGTCTCTCCCCACTTGAATGACAGGACTACTGAAAATGACCCAGACCACCCGAAATGTGCAGCCGGTGATTACCAACCTTGGCAGGGAAGGTGCAGATGAACTCGTGTCTTCCCGCTACGCCGTGCGCGTGGGCGATGTCGACGTCGTGCTGATCAGCGACGGCATTCTGCCGCTGCCGACCTCCACCATGTCCACCAACGTGAGCGACGCAGACCGCAATGAATGGTTCGACGGTCGCTTCCTGCAGCGCGACATGTTCGACTGGGCCCTCAACATCGCCCTCGTACGCAGCGGCGACCGCCTGATCCTGATCGATTCGGGCGTGGGCGACGGCTTCGAATACTTCACGCGCGCCGGCCGTACGGTGATGCGCCTGGAATCGGCCGGCATCGACCTGGGCGCGATCACCGATATCGTGATCACACACATGCATATGGACCACGTTGGCGGCCTGAACGTGCACGGCGTCAAGGCAAAGCTGCGCCCCGACGTGCGCATCCACGTGGCCGCGGCCGAGGTGGAGTTCTGGAAGAATCCGGACTTCAGCAAGACGGTGATGCCCGAGACGGTGCCGCCCGCGCTGCGCAAGGCTGCCGCAAAGTTCGTGCAACTCTACGGCGAGAACATCGTGCAGTTCGACCAGACCGTGGAAGTTGCAGCGGGCGTGTCGGCGCGCGTAACGGGCGGCCACACACCGGGCCATTGCGTGGTGGATGTGGCATCGCAGGGCGAGAAGCTGACCTTCGTCGGCGACGCCATCTTCGAAGTGGGCTTCGACAATCCCCACTGGCAGAACGGCTTCGAGCACGAGCCCGAAGTGGCCACGGCGGTGCGCATCGCGCTGCTCAACGAAGCCGCGGAAACTGGCGCCATGCTGGCTGCCGCCCACATCGCGTTCCCGTCCATCGGCCACATCGCCAAGAACGGCGACGCCTTCCGCTTCGTGCCGGTGCAGTGGGATTACTGATGCCGCGCTGATGGTGGCCGTCCGGCAATGGCAATGCTGGCCGGGCGGCCCACCGCACACCGGAAGCCGCGTGATCTCCTGCATTGAGTTGCGGCACGGTATCGAACGACGATCGGCCGCTCGGGGCTTTCACTCGATTGCATTTTTGCACTTATATGTGCAAACTTCGGTCAATGAACGACACCCAATGCCTCGACATGGCACTGCAGGAAGGCCATCTGCACGTTGCCGACGTCACATATCGGTACGTGAACCTGCCCGGCATGCTCGGTGCCACGCTTCAGCGGCTTCCCGTCGTGCTGCGGCTGCTGCTGGAAAACGTGGCCCGCAACATGGAAGGCAGCGAGCGCGCGCAAGCGATGGCGGCAATCCTGGCGTGGCTCGATACCGGTACGAGCGAAGCGGAAATCGCGTTCCAGCCGGGCCGCGTGCTGATGCACGACACCACGAGCACGCCTGCACTGGTCGATATCGCTGCCATGCGCGATGCACTGGCCGAAGCGGGCGCGGACCCCGAAGCGCTCAATCCCGTGCTGCCGGTCGACGCGTCGGTAGACCATTCGCTGGCCGTCGAGGCCTTTGCACGGCCCGGTGCCGACGCGGAAAACCTGCGCATCGAGGCGCAGCGCAACGCGGAGCGCTACAGCTTCCAGCGCTGGGCATCCCGGGCGCTCAAGGGGGTACGCATCCACCCGCCCGGCACGGGCATCATGCATACGCTCAACCTGGAGCAACTGGCCACCGTGGTGACCACGCAGCAGCGCGATGGCGCGCTGTGGCTCGTGCCGGACACGCTGATTGGCACCGACAGCCATACGCCGATGATCAATGGCATCGGCGTGCTCGGTTGGGGCGTGGGCGGACTTGAGGCGCAGACCGTGATGTTCGGCATGCCGGTGATGCAGCGGATTCCCGATGTCATCGGTGTGCGGCTGACCAACGCGCTGCGGCCGGGCGTGCTGGCCACGGACCTGGCGCTCACCGTCACGCAACGGTTGCGCGCCATCGGCGTATCGGGTGAATTTGTCGAGTTCTTTGGCCCGGGCGTCGCTACGTTGACGGCCGGCGACCGTTCGGTCGTCGCCAACATGGCGCCCGAGTACGGCGCCACGACCGGCTTCTTCCCGATCGACGCACAAACGCTGGACTATCTGCGCGCGACGGGACGCAGCGCCGAACACGTTGCGCTGACTGGCGCCTACGCCAGGCAAGCCGGCCTCTGGTTCGAGCCGGACAACGCGCCGCGCTTCACGCGCACCATCGACATCGACCTGGCCAGCATCGGCATGCATGTGGCGGGGCCACGCCGGCCGCAGGATCTGCTGTCGTATGCCGATACCGCTGCCGCCCTGGCGCAGTACCCGTTTGAAGCGACGGGCCGGCGCGACGGCATGCCGCGCCATCCCGTGGCCATTGCCGCGATTACCAGTTGCACGAATACTTCGGACCCCGCCCTGCTGATGGCCGCCGGCATCGTCGCGCGCAAGGCCCGCGCGCGCGGGCTGACCGTGGCGCCGTGGATCAAGACGTCGCTGGCGCCGGGTTCCCCTGCGGCTGCCAGCTATCTGGCGCGCAGCGGCCTGATCGATGATCTGTCCGCCCTTGGCTTCGACATCGTCGGCTTTGGCTGCACCACCTGCATCGGCAATTCCGGTCCGTTGACGCCGGCGATTCGCAGCGCGGCCCAGGAAGGTGCGGTGTGGCCGGTGGCCATGCTGTCGGGTAACCGCAATTTCCCGGGACGCATCCACCCCGACCTGAACCTCGGCTTCATCATGTCGCCGCCGCTGGTGGTGGCATTCGCCCTGGCCGGCGACGCCGAGCGCGATCTGAGCCGCGAGCCCGTACAGATTGCGCCAGACGGCACGCCAGTCTTTCTCTCGGAGCTTTGGCCCACGCGCGACGACGTGGCAGCCGCCCTCGCCACTGGCGCGGACCCCACTGACTATCGCCGGGCTTTCGCCATGGCATCGCAAAACCCGGTCTGGGCCGCCCTGCCCGCTGCGGACGTGGCGCGCTATCCGTGGGACGACCGGTCGACAGCACTGAGGCGCCCACCGTTCGCGGCGGCGGATCAAGGCTCCCAACTCGGTGATTACCACGCGTGGCCGCTGCTGGTGCTTGGCGACGACATCACCACCGATCACATCTCGCCGGCCAGCGCGATTCCGCAAGACAGCTTCGTGGCCGACTTCCTGGTCAGCCGCGGCGACGACCGCAACGACCTCAACGTCTTTGCTTCCAGGCGCGGCAACTGGGAAGTCATGATGCGCGCCGCGTTCTACAACAAGACGCTGGTCAACCTGCTGCGGCCCGACGCACCCACAGCGCACACACTGCATGTGCCCAGCGGCGATGTGGCCCCAATCTTCGAAGTGGCGCAGCGTTACCGGGATGCCGGCGATTCGGTGGTGCTGGTGGCCGGCGAGCGCTACGGCACCGGCTCATCGCGTGACTGGGCCGCCAAGGGGCAACGCCTTCTGGGGATCCGCGCCGTGATTGCGGTAAGCTTCGAGCGAATCCATCGTTCCAACCTGATCGGCATGGGCATCCTGCCGCTGCGGATGCCCGCTGGCGTGAACCCCCAGACGCTGGCCATTCAGCCTGGCGACACAATCCATGTCAGCGCCGCAGCGCAGGCGCTGGCGCCACGCTGCTGCATTGCGGTGCGCATCGCGAGGAAAGACGGATCGGAGGACAGCTTCAACGCCATCGCCGCCGTGGAAACGCGGCTCGAAGTCGAACTGCTGCGACAAGGCGGTGTCATTCCGTCCATCCTGCACAAGACACTGACACAACACCGGGAGCGTGTGGCGGCCTCCTGATGACGCCGGGGTCTGCCGCCCTGGCCTGACACCATGATGCAAGACAGATCCATCGCGACACAGATCGTCGAGTTCATCCAGACCGAAGCGCTGCCGGTGGGCGCCCATCTGCGCGCCCAGATGCTGGCTGACAGGCTGCGCGTCTCGCGCACGCCCGTCAACGAGGCGCTGGCGGTTCTGCATGACAAGGGCATCGTCAGGCGCGAAAAGAATCGCGGCTTCTTCCTGGCCCAGCCAGTGGACAAGCCGGCCGCCGAGTTGGCCCGCGAACTGGGGATCGTCGAGCCCGACATCGTCGGCGCCGCCTATTTTCAGATCGCCGAAGACCTGCTCAGCGGCGCCCTGCCCTCCGAGGTGGCCGAACAGACCATCCGGCAGCGCTACGCACTGACCGCCACGCAGCTCAACGCGGTACTCAAACGCATCACGCAGGAAGGCTGGGGCGAACGCAAGCCGGGCTATGGCTGGACGTTCTCGACCATGCTGACGACGCCTGATTCGCTCCTGCAGTCGTACCGGATGCGCCTGGCGCTGGAGCCTGCGGCGCTGCTGGAGCCTGGCTACCGCCTCGACAGCACGGTCATCGCGCGCCTGCGCGCGGCCGAGCTGCATCTGCTGGACGGCGGCATCCAGACCGATACGGCCGATCAACTGCACGACCGTGGCGTACGCTTTCACGAGTCGCTGGTGGAAGGGTCCGGCAACCCGTTCTTTATCGACACCATCCGTCGCGTCAATCGCGTGCGGCGCCTGTTGTCGTATCGTTCCATGCGCGAACGTACCCGCTATGAGGAGCACGCACGGCAGCACCTGCACTTGCTCGACCTGCTGGAACAAGGTCGTCAGGCCGATGCGTGCGCGGCCATGCGCGATCACCTCGAGCACACCCTGGCCGCCCTGGCCAACATCCGCAGCATTCTCAAACCCGAGTGAACCCACCGTGACCACGACCATCGACAAAGACATCGTCCGGGCGTTTGCCCCGACCGGCTCCCTGCGTGCATCGATCAATCTTGGGAATCCGATCCTCGCCCATCGTGCCGCCGACGGCGGCGCAGGCGGCGCGGGCGGCGTATCCGTGGACCTGGCCACGGCACTCGCGGAGCGGCTCGGCGTGCCGCTGGAACTGGTCGTCGTCGATACGGCCGGCCGGTCGGTGGACATCGTAGCGGCCGACGACGCCGATGTCGGCTTCTTCGCCGTGGACCCCAAGCGCGGTGCATCCATCGCCTTTACGGCGCCTTATGTACTGATCGAGGGCTACTACCTCGTTCGCGACGATTCGCAGGTGCGCAGCAATGCCGACGTGGATCGCGCTGGCACGCGCGTGGTAGTGGGCAAAGGCAGCGCCTATGACCTCTACCTGACGCGCGAATTGCAGCAGGCGGAAATTGTCCGCGCCCCGTCATCGCAGGCCGTGGTGCAAACCTTCCTGGACGGCGGCTACGACGTGGCCGCTGGCGTGAAACAGCAACTCGAGTCCGACATCTCCGGAATGACGGGGCTGCGGTTGCTCGATGAGCGCTTCATGGTCATTCGCCAGGCCATGGGTGTGCCGAAGTCTCGCGGCGAGCAGGCGGCCGCGTTCCTGGCGCGATTCGTGGAAGAAATGAAGGCGTCGGGCAAGGTGGCTGCCGCGCTGGACAGGCACGGCATTCAAGGGGCCATCGTCGCGCCCGCTGCCTGAACACACGGTGAACACACGATGAGCGCACGATGACCTGGCGCCGGGCGCCGGGTCGTCAGGCCCGGCGCATCACTTGGCCACGTCTGCCGCCATCTTCTTCGCCATCTCCAGATGGTGTTGCAGCGTGGGGAGCGTTTCGCGGGCGAAGTCCTTCACTGCGCCGTCCTTGGCGTCGTCGGTCGCCTCGCGGAACAGCTTGACGGCATCCTGGTGGGCGTCGACGCCAATCTGCTGCGCATAGGCCTTGTCGAACGCCGCCCCGCTCAAGTTCGCCAGTTGCGCGAGTTCCTGCTTCTTCCCCTCGTTGGGCGATGCCGGCAACTGGATGCCCAGGCGCTTCGCAAGCGGCTCCATCCTGGCTGACGCCGCGCCATGGTCCTTGATCATCTGCGCGGCAAACTGCTTGACGGCGGCGCTACTGGCCTTCTTCTCGGCGAGGCGACTGGCCGCTATCTCCAACGTACCGGCCTCGGCGGCCTTGCGCAGGAACATGGCGTCGGCGTCGCCTGCAAGCGCCGTACCGGGCTTGTCGGACAGCGGCGCGGCATCGGGCGTGGTAAGGAACGCCACCGACATCAGCGCGAGCACAAGACCGACGACGGCGGGTAGAAAACGGAGCGGTTGCATGGCGAACTCCCGGATAGACTGAGCAAGCCGATGCAAGGGTCATGCCGATGAAAAGTCCGCGTCGAGCCCGGCGCAAAACCTGGCACGCGCGCGGCGCAGCATGGCTTTTGCAACATGGAAGCGTCGCGCATACGGCCAACTTTACACGCCGCGCCTACCTCTCCGTGCCTTTTATGGGATACGTGTCGGCAGCGGGAACGGATCGATCGCGCCCGTGCCGGTGAAGGGGCCGTCATGCACCCCGCCCAACCGATTACCGCACTGGCGGCGTACCGTCCTGTACGATCGGTGCGGGGCGCTCCGCCACATTGCGGCCGCGCCAGGAGCCGAACCGGTTGGCGTAGAGCCAGGTGAATTCCGCGCCGAGCAGAAAGATCTGCGCCGAGTAATAGACCCACACGAGGACGATGACAAGCGAACCCGCCGCGCCGTAGCCCGTGGCCACGCCGGTCTTGCCGATGTAGAGGCCGATCAGCAGCTTGCCGATCGTGAACAGCACCGCCGTCACCAGCGCGCCCAGCCAGACGTCGGGCCAGCGCACATCCGCGTGCGGCATGATCTTGTAGATCATCGCGAACACCACCGTCACCATGCCGAAGCTCAGGATCATGTCGAGCAGATGGCCAAGCAGTTCGCCCTCGCCCCCCATTGGGGTCCAGTAGCGCCCGAGCGCGGCCAGCGCCGCACTGGCCACCAGCGAGACGATCAGCAGGAAGCCGATGCCGAGGATCATGCCGAACGACAGCACGCGCGCGCGCAGCAGTTCCCACAGGCCCGACGGCTTCTTGCGCTCGGGCACGCGCCAGATGCGGTCGAGCGCCGATTGCAGTTCGGCAAAGACCGTCGTGGCGCCCACCAGCAATGTCAGCAAACTCAGCAGCGCCGTCAGCGACCCCGCCGCCGGCGCGCTCAGCGACACCAGCATGCTTTCGATGGCCTTCGCGCCATCCTCGCCCACCATGCCGCCGATCTGCTCGACCACCGCGCCACGCGCCGCTTCGTCACCGAATGCGAGCCCCGCCACGGCGATGACGATCAGCAGCAGCGGTGCCACCGAGAACACCGTGTAGTAGGCCAGCGCGGCGCCCATGCTGGGCGCGTAATCGTCGATCCATGCCAGGACCGTGTCCTTGAGCAGAATCGCGAGATTCTTCGGCGTGCGGCGCAGGGTCGGCCCACGCGCATGGGGTCGGTTTGCCGGGGGGGTCTGTCCGGCCGGTGCTTGCTCCATGACTTGTCTCCCTGATGTGTTTCCGTCGTCTTTTCGCCGCCCACGCACGCCGCCCACGCACGCCGCCTGGGGCCGATGCCTAGCCTGGCCCCCGCCCCGCCGGCACGATCTCTGCCCACATCTCCCGGGCCGTCGCACGCAGCACCGCACTACCCTGTGCGTCGCCGCCAAGCAGCGCCTTCATATAGTTGCGCACGGCCTGCGCGGGCACGTGCGGCGGCACCGGCGGCACGTTGGGATCGGTCAGCACATCGAGCACCACCGGGCACTTCGCCTGTAGCGCGCGTTCCCACATCGGTCCGATGTCTTCCGGCCGCTCTACGCGCAAACCCTCCAGACCCAGCATGCGCGCATAGGCCGCGTAGTCGAACGGCGGCACGGCCTGCGACGTGTCGAAGCGGCGGTCGCCACCGAGCGAGCGTTCCTCCCACGTCACCATGTTCAGATCGCCATTGTTGAGCACCAGCACGATCAGGCGCGGATCGTCCCACTCCCGCCAGCGCGCGGCCACCGTGATCAGTTCGTTTATGCCATTCATCTGCATCGCGCCATCGCCTTCCAGGGCAATGGCCACGCGGCCCGGATGGCAGAACTTGGCGGCAATCGCGTAGGGCAACGCGGGTGCCATCGTGGCCAGACCGCCGGACAGCGAACCCATCATGCCGCGCTCCATGCGGATATCGCGCGCATACCAGCTCGCCGCCGTGCCCGAATCCGCGCAGAGGATGACGTCGGCCGGCAGCCGCGACGACAGCTCCCAGAACACACGCTGCGGATTGATTGGCACCGCGTCGTCCATCGCGCGCTTCTCCAGCACGCGCCACCAGCGTTCGGTGTTGGCTTCCACCTGCTCTCGCCAGCCGAAATCGGTGCGTGTCTCCAGCCGTGGCAGCAAGGCCGTCAGCGTCTCTCTGGCGTCGCCCACCATCGGCACTTCCATCGGATACCTGAGACTGAGCTTGCGGCCGTCAAGGTCGACCTGCACGCCGCGCGCCTGCCCTTCCTGAGGCAGGAACTCCGAGTACGGGAACGACGAGCCGATCATGAACAGCGTGTCGCATTCGCTCATCAGTTGCCAGCTCGCACGCGTGCCCAGCAATCCGATGCTGCCCGTGACATAAGGAAGACTGTCCGGCAGTACCCCCTTGCCCAGCAGCGCCTTGGCCACCCCGGCACCCAGCCGCTGGGCCACCGCGATGACTTCGTCGGTGGCACCGAGCGCGCCGGCTCCGACCAGCATCGCCACCTTCTTGCCGGCATTCAGCACTTCGGCGGCGCGATCCAGCGTTGCCGGATCTGGCACGACGCGCGGCCGCACGTAGCCCACGCCGCTATGCACGGTGCCATGCTCGGCCGGCGGCACCGGCACCGCCTCCATTTCCTGGATATCGTTCGGCAAGATCACGCACGTGACCGTGCGCTGGTCGAGCGCGATCCGCATCGCTCGATCGATCAGGTGGCGCACCTGCGCCGGGGTGACGGCCATTTGCACATACTCGTGCGCCACGTCCTTGAACAGCGACAGCAGATCCACTTCCTGCTGGTAGTCGCCGCCCAGCGCCGCACGGCGCTGTTGCCCGACCAGGCACAGCACGGGCTGGTGGTCGGCCTTGGCATCGTAGAGTCCGTTCAGCAGATGGATGGCGCCGGGCCCCGACGTTGCCATGCAGACCCCGATCTCGCCCGTGAACTTGGCATGGGCACAGGCCATCATCGCGGCACTTTCCTCGTGGCGCACCTGCACCAGCCGCGGACCCACGGCCTGCTCTTCCGCCCGGTCCAATGCGCCGAGCATGCCGTTGACGCCGTCGCCGGGGTAGCCGTAGATGCGCGCGACACCCCATTCACGCAGCCGTTCGAGGATAAAGTCCGAAACTGTGGTCATTGCATGGTCCCCATGGTCGATGCGCTGCCTTACATGCACGGGCGGTAACAATTGCGTGCGACAGGATGGATTTGCGGCCATCACGCGGGTGATAACCGCCTGGCAAATGGGGGCAGCGAATTGCGTGCCATGCACTGGCAGGGGACCTTCACCAGGCGCTTGGTCGGCAAGGAATGCGTAAAGATGTTAGGATGCCGCGTCGTCGACAACGTTCGACGCCCGCCGCCAGAACGACATCAACACTAGAAGAGCGTTATCGGCCACCCGGTGTACACCGGACCTTTTCGGGCAAGCACTGCCCCAACCCTATCCGACCAGCGGCAGAGCCGCACCGCAGCACGGCGCCTGTACAGAATGCGCTGGCTCGCGAAAGTACGGTCACATTTGCGTTTGCCTCTCTGCTTCGCGCGACAGCGAAGCATCGACAACGCCATGCCGCTTCCTCAACAGAACTACCGTCAGCATCGGTAGATGCGAGCCTGCGCCGGAGCGCCCAAGTGCTGCCGGCACGGTCGCAAAACAGAGAACAATTTGAGTTTCGACTACACACCCTTCACCGTTTCAGTCTTTCCCATTCAGCAAGAGCCAGGCCTCTGGTTTGCGAACTACATGATCTCGGAGTACCGGGATGGCGTGGAACGCGTCGTCGCGAACGTTTCCATGCGCCACGTCACCCATGGCTCGGAAACCAAGGCCAAGCAAGCGGCTCGCTACGCCGGCAATCGTGCGGTGGCGTACCTGCGACACCAGTCCAACGCGCTGCGCCGCGCAAATCCCTCTACGCCCGGCGCGTGAGATTCCCTGACACTCATTGGAGCAAACGTGGCTAAAGAAGAACTGGTGGAATTTGGTGGCAAGGTTTCGGAAGTGCTTCCGGATAACCGCTTTCGCGTCATTCTGGAGAACGGTTTCGAAGTCTGGGCCTATTCTTCGGGCCGCCTGAAGAAGAACCGCATCCGCGTGCTCGCGGGCGACCGCGTCACGTTGGAAATGTCGCCATACGACCTCACGAAGGGGCGCATCAACTATCGCCACAAGAATTGATCATCAGGAGGACCGCTCACCATGCTTATCAACGACGAATGGGAAGAAATGCACCTGGCCCCTGGCGGCTGGATTGCAGGCAGTTACCGCCATACGCCGTGGCCGGCCGTGGAAATTCCGCGGCCGGATACCCCCGTCCTGACGGTGCGCCGCCATGTCACCGCAACGTACGGTGGCCCTTCGCGTGTTGTGGAAGAACGCACGCCGCTGACCTCGGACATGTCGCAAATCGAATCGTTGCTGATTCGATATGGCGATCCGGAGTTCGGCATCTGATTGGCGAGGCGGCTCGGTGAAATCCGGGCCGCCTTCATGACTGGCAGGCGCGCAGCAGTATCACGCTGTCGACCCAGCCCAAAATCCGGCTCGTCTGATTATTGATAATTTATTCAACATTACCGGCGACAATCCAGCGAATGTGGGCTATCCTTGGGGCCGACCTGCAGTCAGGCGCAACACAGTGCCTCAGTTCTCCGCCGATAACCCATGTCCCACGACAAACAGACCCCGAAAGGCGCTGCCGCCGGCCGCCATGACATTGCTCCCGAAGCGTCGGCCACCGGCATTTCCAAGGGACTCACGAACTACGGCGACCGCGGGTTTTCGCTGTTTCTGCGCAAGGCGTTCATCAAGGGCGCCGGGTACACCGACGCGGCGCTGGACCGCCCGGTCATCGGCATCGTCAATACCGGAAGCGCCTACAACCCCTGCCACGGCAACGCCCCGCAGCTGATCGAGGCGGTGAAGCGCGGCATCATGCTGGCCGGCGGCCTGCCGATGGACTTTCCGACGATCTCGATCCACGAGAGTTTTTCGGCGCCCACCAGCATGTACCTGCGCAATCTCATGTCGATGGACACCGAGGAGATGATTCGCGCGCAGCCGATGGATGCCGTGGTGCTGATTGGCGGCTGCGACAAGACCGTGCCGGCGCAACTGATGGGCGCGGCATCGGCAGGCATTCCGGCCATCCAGCTCATCACGGGTTCGATGCTGACGGGCTCGCATCGCAGCGAGCGCGTGGGCGCCTGCACCGATTGCCGCCGCTACTGGGGCAAGTTCCGCGCCGAAGAGATCGACGCGGAAGAGATTGCCGACGTCAACAACCAGCTTGTGGCCAGCGTGGGTACCTGCTCGGTGATGGGTACCGCCAGCACCATGGCCTGCATCGCCGAGGCGCTGGGCATGACCGTTCCCGGTGGCGCCTCGCCGCCGGCAGTCACGGCCGATCGCATCCGCGTGGCCGAGCAGACCGGCACCGAGGCAGTTCGCATTGCGAAGGAACGCCTCACCATCGACAAGATCCTGACGCCGGCCGCCTTCGAAAACGCCATGCGTGTGCTGCTGGCCATCGGCGGTTCTACCAACGGCATCGTCCACCTGGCAGCCATTGCCGGCCGGCTGGGCTATGACATCGACCTGGCTGCCCTGGACCGGATGGGCCGCGACACCCCGGTGCTGCTGGATTTGAAGCCGTCGGGCGACCACTACATGGAAGACTTCCATCACGCCGGCGGCATGGCCACCCTGTTGCGTGAGCTGAAGCCGCTGCTGAACCTCGATGCACTGACCGTCACGGGCCGCACGCTGGGCGAAGAGATCGAGCGCGCCGGCCCGGGCTTCGCGCAGGACGTGGTTCGATCGCGCGACAACCCGATCTATCCGCAGGGTGGTATCGCGGTGTTGAACGGCAACCTGGCGCCCGGCGGCGCCATCATCAAGCAATCGGCCGCGCACCCGAAGCTCATGGAACATGAAGGGCGGGCGGTGGTGTTCGAGAACGCCGAGGACCTGGCCAATCGCATCGACAGCGACGACCTCGACGTGACGGCCGACGACATCCTGGTGCTGAAGAACATCGGTCCAAAGGGTGCGCCGGGCATGCCAGAGGCCGGCTACATCCCGATTCCGCGCAAGCTGGCCCGCGCGGGCGTCAAGGACATCGTCCGTATTTCAGACGGCCGCATGAGCGGCACGGCGTTCGGCACCATCGTGCTGCACGTCACGCCGGAGGCTGCCATCGGCGGGCCGCTGGCGCACGTGCGCAATGGCGACCGCATCAGCCTGTCCGTTGCGCGCCGCGAAATCAAGCTCCTGATCAGCGACGAAGCGTTGAAGCGTCGGGCCGAGCAACAGCCTGTAGTCGTGCCGACGGCCGATCGCGGCTATCGCAAGCTCTTTCTCACGACCGTCAACCAGGCAGACCAGGGTGTTGATTTTGACTTCCTTCGCGCAGTGGAAAACCGCGGCAAGGTTCCGGGAAACGGTCAGTAATTGCCGCAAGACGAGGGCTCGGGAAAATAGTTCACAATGACGACCTTCATTCCGAATCGCACTATCGTGCCGGCCGCTGTCGCCGGCGCGGCTTGCCCGATGCCCCGTTCCGAGATGCTTCCCGACGCCTTTGAAAGCGCCGTCCCCGCTGTCGCCCAGCCGGGCTCCCCGAGCGCGATCATCGCGACGCTGGAGGAAGACATCGTCTTCGGTCGACTGCACCCCCGGGAGCGACTGGTTGAAGACGAGTTGATGGAGCGATTCGGCGTCAAGCGTCATGTCGTGCGCGACGTCCTCGCGGCGCTCGACCGCATGGGACTGATCGAACGCCGGAAGAATATCGGCGCGCTGGTCCGCTCGTTTTCGGTTCAGGAAGTGAAGGAGCTGTACGAGGTGCGGGCCATGCTCGAAACCGAGGCGGCCAGACGTATCAACCTGGAACTGGTTCCGTCACGCATCGACAACCTGATTGCCATTCAGCGGCAACATGACGAGGCTGTCGCGGCCGGCGACGCGCGCACGGTGTTTCGGGTCAACCTGGCGTTCCACCGCGAGCTGTTCGGCCTGTGCAGCAACCATAAGCTGCAAAACGCGATTGCCGAATTCGCGCGGCAGACCCACCCCATTCGCTTTGCCTCGCTGGTCTCCGCCGAATATCGGGAACGGGCGCGCCAGGAACACTGGCAAATGATCGAGGCCCTCAAGAACGGCGATATCGATGCCCTCGTGGCCCTTTGCGCGGCCCACCTTCTGCCCTCGCGCGACTCATATCTGGAAGCGCAGCAATACCGGCGGTGATTGGAGTTCCGGGACGCGTAGGCCTGGCAACTCGGTCAAGACCTCACCGCACTGCGGGTTTTTTCCGCTTTCGGCGCCAGCCAGGCGGGTGACGAGAGCCGTTCGGCAAGGTAGTCGGCCAGCGCGGTGACCTTGGCCGGTCTGGCTCGCGCTGAAGGCGTGACGAAATAGAGTCCGCCGCGCGTGAGATGCCAGCCGGTCAGGATTGCCTCCAGCCGCCCATCGGCAAGATATTCGCCGGCCATGAATTCCGGCAGTTCGGCGATGGCCTGACCCGCCAGCAGCATCGGCAGCAGCGCTTCCGAGTTGGTCACGCGCAGCGGGCCCACCGGCGTCACCGGGTGTTCCTCGCCCGCGTCATTGACGAAGCGCCATACATCGCTGCGCGCCCGATAGGCATAGGAAAGACACGGCCTGCCGACGAGATCGCGCGGATGGGCCGGGCGCCCGAAGCGTTCCAGATACGCCGGCGACGCCACCACGATCTGCGCAACTGGGCACAGGCGCCTGGCAATCAGCGACGAGTCCGGCAACGCGGCAATGCGCAACGCGGCGTCGAAGCCCTGGGCGACGATGTCGACCGTGGTATCGGACAGGTGCAGATCGACCGATACCTCGGGATAGGCCTGAAAGAACTCGGGTAACAGCGGCGCCACCCAGCGCACCCCGAAGGACATCGGCACTGCCAGCCGCACGAGCCCGCGAGGCTGAATCGACATCTCGCGGGCGGCGTTCTCGGCCTCTTCCGCCTGCCGATAGATGTCGCCTGCCTTCTCTGCAATCGTCGCCCCGAACTCCGTCAAGGCGAGTTGGCGCGAAGTGCGGTTGAAGAGCCGCGCGCCAAGCCGCTCTTCCAGCCGGGCAACACCGCGCGACACCGTCGGCACGGACACGCCCATGGCGCGCGCCGCCCCGGCAAACGACCCCTCTTCCGCCACTTTGGCAAACATCGCCAACCCTTCAAAATCCGGAAATCTGATCATTTCATTTTTGCAACGATGGTTTTCCATCGATTCTATTTCGAAAAGATCGGCGCGTCGATATGCTTTCTCCATCGCCACTCGCGACGCTCAATCAACCGAATTCAGGAGTATCACCATGACCCGCAGACTCGAAAACAAGATCGCACTCGTTACCGGTGGCACCAGCGGCATCGGCCTGGCCACGGCCAAGCGCTTTGCCGCCGAGGGTGCGTATGTGTATGTCACCGGCCGCCGCCAGGCCGAACTCGACGCGGCCGTTGCCGCCATCGGCAACGCCACCGGTGTGCGTGTGGACTCGTCGAAGCCTGAAGAACTCGATCAGCTCTACAAGCAAATCCGCGCCGAAAAGGGTCGGCTCGACGTGCTGTTTGCCAATGCCGGCGGCGGCACGATGGTGCCGCTTGGCGACATCACCGAGGCGCACTATCACGATACCTTCGACCGCAACGTCAAGGGCACGCTGTTCACCGTGCAGAAGGCGCTGCCGCTGCTGGCCAGGGGGGCATCGGTGATCCTGGCCGGCTCCACCACGACCATCGAGGGCACCGCAGCGTTCAGCGTCTATTCGGCATCGAAGGCGGCCATCGGCGCCTTCGCACGTAGCTGGATCCTCGATCTGAAAGACCGCGGCATTCGCGTCAACACGATCAGCCCCGGTGCCACGCGCACGCCGGGCCTGGTGGAACTGGCCGGCCCCGACGCCGCCCAGCAACAGGGGCTGCTGGACTATCTCGCATCACGCATCCCGATGGGTCGCGTCGGCGAGCCCGATGAAATCGCCGGTGCCGCGCTCTTCCTGGCTTCCGACGATGCGAGCTTTGTGAACGGCGCGGAACTGTTCGTCGATGGCGGGCAGGCGCAAGTCTGAGGGAAGCGCGATTCATGCCGACACGCTAGCAAACGTCACGCGGCAGATCACCGATGCCGGCAACAAGACCTCATGCGAATGGTCGCCGGCATCGCCTCCAGACAAGGCCCGGCCAATCGATTACGCTTTGCGCTTTCGACAGCGTCAATCAAGGTGTCCATGAGCAGAGACGACAAGCTTCGGCAGATCGCGACGGCGTTCGGATTTGACCCGGACGAGGAAATCAAGATCGGTGGAAAGTACACGCCTGTTCTCATCGACGGAAACGTCGCTTATATCGCCGGGCAGATTCCACGTGTTGGTGACACCGTGCGCTTCGTTGGCGTAGTTGGCGAATCCATTTCGCTCGAAGCGGCACGCCAGGCGGCGGCAATTTCGACGTTGCGGGCGTTGGCGCTGATAAAAAGGCGCTGCGGCACGCTTGACGCCATCCAGGCGGTGCCGCGTATTTCCGTATTCGTGCGAAGCGCGTCAGACTTTACGATGCAAAGCGAAGTCGCCGACGGGGCATCTGACGTCTTGTACTCCGTGCTCGGCGACGTCGGCGTGCACACGCGTACGTCCGTGGGTGTCATGCAATTACCCAAAGGCGCGTCGGTGGAGATTGACTTTATTTTCGCGGTGCGGCCGTCGTAGAGCGGCCAGACAAGCACACCAACCGCCCCCACTCCAGACCGAAACAGCGCCGAAGCGCCGCATCCGGCGCCTTGAGGCCGACTTTCGGCCGGCGTAGTCGTCCGTGCAAATTGAAGATTGCACGATGCCATGGCGCGCGTAGAATACTGTATATCCATACAGTATTCGTCCATGGAACTGCTCAAGAAACTCGAAATCCTGGCCGACGCGGCGAAATATGACGCCTCGTGCGCCAGCAGTGGCGCGCCCCGCCGCGACTCCAAAGGCCGTGACGGGCTGGGCGCCACCACGGGCGCCGGCATCTGCCACAGCTTCACACCGGACGGCCGCTGCGTGTCGCTGTTGAAGATCCTGCTGACCAATTTCTGCCAGTACGACTGCCAGTACTGCGTGAACCGCCGCTCCAGCAATGTGCCGCGCGCTCGCTTCGTGCCCGATGAAGTGGTCAACCTGACGCTGGAGTTCTACCGGCGTAACTATATAGATGGCCTGTTTTTGAGTTCGGGGATTATCCGCAGCGCCGACTACACGATGGAACAGCTCGTGGCGGTGGCGCGCACGCTGCGCCAGACGCATCAGTTCCGCGGCTATATCCACCTGAAGACGATTCCCGACGCCGACCCGCGCCTGATACGCGAGGCGGGCCAGTTCGCCGACCGGCTCAGCGTCAATATCGAGTTGCCGACCGACGGCGGCCTGCAGCGCCTGGCGCCCGAGAAAAGCGCCCATACGATCAAGCGCGCGATGGGGTCGATCCGGCTGGCGCAGGAAGAGGCCGAGATCGAGAAGCCGCCCACCGGTACGCGCGCCCCGGCGGGCCAGAGCACGCAGATGATCGTCGGCGCGGACGATGCCGACGACCGCACCATCCTCCAGACTTCCCAGACGCTCTACGGTGCCTACAAGCTCAAGCGCGTCTATTACTCGGCGTTCAGCCCGATTCCTGACAGCCCATCCGCCCTGCCCAATCAGGCGCCGCCGCTGCTGCGCGAGCACCGGCTGTACCAGGCCGATTTTTTGCTGCGCGGCTACGGCTTCCGGGCCGAGGAACTGTTCCAGAACGACGGCGCGCTGCCGCTGGACATCGATCCGAAACTGGCCTGGGCGCTGGCGCACCGCGAATCATTCCCGGTGGACCTGAACCGCGCGCCGCAGCGTCTGATTGCCCGGGTGCCCGGCATCGGCATGCGCAACGCGAAGCGATTAACCGAATTGCGACGCTCGCGGGCCATCCGTTATCAGGATCTGGTGCGGCTGCGCTGCGCGATGGACACCGTCAAACCCTTCGTCGTCACGCAGGACTACCGGCCCGCGCTGGCAGAGCCTACGTCTGACCAGTTGCGTCGCGCGCTGGCGCCGGCGCCGCAGCAACTGGCGCTGCTATGAAGCCCGCAGTGCAGCCCGAGATTCCCGTCCTCGTGGTCGAGGGCGGCTATGCGGGCTGGCGACAGCAGGCGTTGCGCGCGCTGGCCGCCGGCTGGCCGCCCGAGGCGCTGACCTGGGCCACGGCAGGCGTCGATGATGCCGCAACGCGCGGCGCGGCTCAGCTTTCACTCGATGGACTCTCTTCGGCGGCACCCGCCTTCCCCGCCCCTGCCGCTGCCAGCGTCCCCGCACTGCGCATTTCCGCCGATCTTGCCACGCTGCTGCAAGACGCCGCGCTGCATCAGTGGCCGCAGCGCTGGGCATTTCTCTACCGGGTGTTGTGGCGCTGGGCGCAGGGCGACCGCGCGGTGGCGTCGGCCGCCGATGACGATGGCGGGCGACTGCACGCGATGGCGAAATCGGTGCGGCGCGACAAGCACGACATGATTGCCTACGTGCGCTTCCAGGCGCGCCCGGAGACGCTGGCCGCTCCAATGGACACCGCAGCCGAGCCCCGACCCGACACCCCTCAATACATCGCCTGGTACGAGCCCGAGCATCACATCCTGCCCTACGCTGCCGACCATTTCGCGCGACGCATGGGCGGTGCGACGTGGTGGATCGGTACGCCGCAGGGCACGGTGCGCTGGGATGGCCGCGCGCTGCACTACGCGGCCGCCCCGCGCGACCCAAGCGCCTTCCGGGCCGGCGCCGACCAGATCGAACCGCTCTGGATGGCGTATTACCGGAGCATCTTCAATCCGGCGCGGCTCAACGAGGCGGCGCTGCACCAGCACATGCCCGTGCGGTTCTGGAAAGGGTTGCCCGAGGCGGCGCTGATTCCCGACATGGTGGCCCAGGCGCGCAACGGCGCGCGGCGCGTGGCCCAGGCCGGAGCCGTGGGCGTGATGCCGGGCAAGCGCGTGGCCGTCGATGCCGGGCAGGCGCTGCCGGCGCGGCCCATGCCGACCTCGCTCGACCAGTGCCGCAACTGCGATCTCTGGCGGCATGCCACGCAGGCCGTGCCGGGCCGTGGACCGGACGCGGCGCGCATCATGGTGATCGGCGAACAGCCCGGCGACCACGAGGACCTGAGCGGCGAGCCGTTCGTCGGCCCGGCTGGCAAGGTGCTGGACGCCGCGCTGCTGCGCGCCGGCGTGGCCCGCGACAGCGTCTACCTGACCAACGCCGTCAAGCACTTCAAATGGTTCGCGAGCGGCAAGCGGCGTATGCACAAGACGCCGGGACAACTCGAAGTGGAAGCCTGCGCGCACTGGCTCGACGAGGAACTGTCAAACGTGCGCCCGGCCGTGGTAGTTACGCTGGGCGCCACCGCGCTCGGCGCCGTGATGCGCCAGAAGCTGAGCCTGCGTGCGGCGATGGCGGAACCGTTACGGCTAGGCGACACGTGGGTGGTGGCCACCTGGCACCCTTCCTACGCGCTGCGTGTGAACACTGCCGAGGCCCGGGCCAATGTCGAGGCCGATATCGCGCGGGCAATGGCCGAGGCCAGGCGGCTGGCGGACCAGGCCGCCTGAGTGGGCGACTGGCGAATCCGCCAGCCACGCCAACGCCCCGCGTCTCTCCGCGTTCAACCCCGCGCCAGCAGCTTGTCAGGCGTGATCGGCGTGGTGCGGAAGCGTTTGCCCGTGGCGTGGAAGATGGCGTTGCTGATGGCGGCCGCCACGCCCACGATGCCGATTTCCCCCACCCCCTTGGCGCCGAAGCGGCTGACGATGCGGTCGTCTTCTTCGACGAAGATCACGTCGATGTCGCGGATGTCGGCGTTGGCGGCGATGTGATATTCGGCGATATCGTGGTTCATGAAGCGGCCCAGGCGGTGGTCGGCGTGCGTTTCCTCGAACAGGGCCTGGCTGATGCCCCACACCACGCCGCCCGTAACCTGGCTGCGCGCGGTGAGCGGATTGACGATGCGTCCGGCAGCCACGGCGCTGACCACGCGCGTCACGCGGATCTGGCCCAGCGCCTCGTCCACCTTGACCTCGCAGAACACGGCCGAATGCACGGCCCGCACCGACTGCTTCTGCTTCGCCATGTCGGGCAGCAGCAGGTGCCGTACGCCCATTCTGGTGCGTCCCTTCGACAGCAACACCGCTTCCAGTGGCATGCGGGCTGCCGGCTCTCCGTCGTCAGCGCCGCTGGCGCCGCTGCCCACGCGCACGATCTGGCCGTCGCGGAATGCCACATCCTCGAACGCACACTTCTCGAAGCCTCGGCCAGCGATGTCGCGCGCCAGCCGCCAGATCTGCCGCTGGAGCTTCTCGCACGCCCCGTAGACGGCGGAGCCCACCGTGGCGATGTGCGACGAGCCGCCCTCGATCGGCGCAAACGGCAGGTCTGAGTCGCCCAGGCGGAACACCACGCGCTCCAGCGCCACGCCCATCACATCGGCGGCAATCTGCGAGATGGCCGTGTAGGTGCCCGTGCCGATGTCAGTGGCGGCGCAGCCGATTTCGAGCCGGCCATCGGCCAGCAGCGTGGCGCTGGCCCGGGCCGCCATCTGCATGGCGTCCCAGGTGCCGGTGGCCATGCCCCAGCCCACCAGTTCGTGGCCCTCGCGCATCGAGCGCGGCGCCGCCGGACGCGCGTCCCAGCCAAAAGCGCGGGCACCCTGCGCGTAGCACTCCATCAGTTGCTTGGTCGAGAACGGCAGGCAGGCGTTGCTGTCGCGCTCGGCGTAGTTGATGCGGCGCAGTGCGAGCGGATCGATATTGGCCGCGTACGCCAGTTCGTCCATGGCGATCTCTATCGCATGCACGCCGTGGGCCGCGCCGGGGGCGCGCATATCCATCGGGGTATAGCGGTCCACCGGCACGAGCTTGTAGACGTAGCGGATGTTCTCGCAACGGTAGAGCTGGCCGGACCAGTTCACCACCACTTCCACGTAATCCTCGTCGCGCGAGGTCTCTGCCACTGCTTCATGAATCAGCGAAGTCAGCTTGCCGTCGCGCGTGGCGCCCAGCCGCACGCGCTGCCAGGTCTCCGGCCGGCGCCCGAACGTGAACATCTGCTGGCGCGTCATCACCACGCGCACCGAGCGCTTGAGCTGCATCGACGCCATGACGGCCAGCAGCAACTGGTATCCCGGCCGCAATCCCGAACCGAACGCGCCGCCGACAAACGGATTGCGCACCGTCACCTTGCGCTTGGGCAGGCCAAACACGCGCGACACCATCCAGCGGGAATTCTGCGAACCCTGCGTCTTGTCGTAGATGAGCAGATGGCCGCGCGAATCGCGGATCACGGTGCTGGCGTGCATCTCCATCGGGTTGTGATGCTCGGCGCCCGCGTAGCACTCGGCATCCACCTTCAGCTCCGCCGCGGCAAACGCCGCATCGGGGTTGCCCTTGGGCTTGGGCGGCTTCGAATAGCCGGCCTTGAAGCCACCCGGATCGTGAGCCGCGTCGCGGCGCGCCAGCATGTCGGTCTCGTGCGGCATTTCGGTGTAGCTGAGCCGCACCAGCGACGCCGCGTAGCGGGCCGCCTCGAAAGTCTCGGCCACCACCAGCGCCACGGGCTGGCCGCTATAGGCGATGTTGGCGTCGTGCAGCGGCCGGAACGGCTTGCCGGCGGGCGCGGTCATGTCCTTGAAGAACATTCGCATCGAGCGCATCGGCGGACGCCTCTCGTGGGTCAGGATGTCCAGCACGCCGGGCACCGCACGCGCGGCCTCGGTGTCGATCGCGTCGATCCGGCCACGGGCAATCGTGCTGTTGACGATCACGCCGTAGCACAGGTCCGCCACGGGGTGCTCGGCAGCATAGCGCGCCGCCCCGCTGACCTTGGCCTCGCCATCGATGCGTGGCACGGCGGTGCCGATGCCGGCGGGCCCGGTGTCGGGCGGAGCCATCGGCTGCTGGTCGGACTCGAACGGTGCAAGCAAGGTGTCGGTCATGGCGCCTCTCCGGGAGGGATCGTGCGATGGCTGCCGTCCCCGGCGCCGTCGGGTCTGTCGTAGTGTTCTTCGTGGCGACCGTCATGGCGACCATCGTGGCGACCGTCGCCGGGGCCTTCGTTGGCGTTGAATGCGTCCTGCCCCGTGTTCGTCACGATGCCGGCGGCCGCCATCTGCAGCGCGCGGACAATGGCGCGCTCCGTCAGCGGTATCTTGAAGGCGTTGCCCGGCGTACCCTCGGGCAGCGCCGGCCCGCCCCAGGCGCGGGCATCGCGCAGCACGAACGCGGCCACGTCGGCAAAGGTCTGGTCGGCGGCCGGCTTGCCACCGAGCATTGCCTCGGCTTCGAGGTCGCGCCACGGCTTGTGGGCCACGCCGCCTAGCGCCAGCCTGGCGCTGCGGATCATGCCGTCCGGATACAACTCCAGCGCCGCCGCCACCGATACCAGCGCAAACGCATACGACGCGCGCTCGCGCGCCTTGAGGTACGTGCCATGCCCGGCGTACGGGTTCGGCGGCACGCTGATGTGGGTGATCAACTCATCAGGCTGCAATACCGTGTCGATGTCGGGGCGGTCGCCGGGCAGCCGATGAAATTCCGTCATCGGAATCTCGCGCGCGCCGCGCACCGATTCCACATGCACGGTGGCGCCGAGCGCCGCCAGCGCCACGCACATGTCGGACGGATGCGTGGCGATGCAATGCTCGTTCGCGCCGAGGATGGCGTGCTGGCGCGCCAGCCCATGGGCCGCCGGGCATCCGCTGCCCGGCGCGCGCTTGTTGCACGGCACGCCGGCGTCGTAGAAGTAGTAGCAGCGCGTGCGCTGCAGCAGGTTGCCACCGTTGGTGGCCATGTTGCGGATCTGGCCCGACGCGCCGGCCAGGATGGCGGCCCGCAGCATCGGCAAATGCTCGCGCACCAGCGGATGCTCGGCGGTGTCGGCATTACGCGCCATCGCGCCAAGGTGCAGCGTGCCGTCGGGCAGCCGTTCGATCTGGGTCAGCGGCAGCCTGCCGATGTCGACCAGCGTGACGGGATGCATCACATCTGCCTTCATCAGGTCCAGCAGGTTGGTGCCGCCCGCGAACAGACGGGGACGGGTGCCCACGTCCTCGCCCAGCGCCACGCCTGACATGGCGGCCAGCGCCTCGGGCACCGTCTCCACACGCATATAGCGAAACGGGTTCATGGTTGCTGGCTCCGGTTGGCCTGCTCACCCACCGACAGGTCGTCCACCGCGGCATCGGCCAGCGTCTCGCCATCGGGGGCGAGCAACACGCGCGACACCGCTTCCACGATCTGCGGATAAGCGCCGCAGCGGCACAGATTGCCGCTCATGCGCTCGCGGATTTCTGCGCGGCTGCGCGGCGCTCGCTCGGCCTGCATCGCCACGGCGGAGCAGATCTGGCCGGGCGTGCAATAGCCGCACTGGAATGCGTCGCAGGCCATGAACGCGCGCTGCACCGGATGCAGGCCCGGGCCGTCATGCAGATCGGCAATCCCTTCGATGGTGGTGATGTCCGCATCGTGGTACGCCACGGCCAACGCCAGGCAAGCATTGATGCGGCGGCCGTCGACGATGACAGTGCAGGCGCCGCACTGGCCATGGTCGCAGCCTTTCTTGGTGCCGGTAAGGTCAAGCACATCGCGCAACAGGTCGAGCAGCGTGACCCAGGCAGGAATCTCCAGTTCGTATTCGCGGCCGTTGATGCGCAGGTGAGTAAGGTGGGTGTCGGGAACCAGTCCCGGAGTCGCGGGGGCGTCCATTGCCGGAGCCCGCCGTCAAGCCGACGCGCCGGGCACGGCGTCGGGGTTCTGCTGGTCGAACGGGTCTGGCATGTGGGGCTCCTGTTGGTGGCCATGGGCTGTGGCCGCACAGGAGCCCCGCGCGCAAATGCCGTACCCGCCCGCAGAGGTGCCTTGAGCGTGGCTTGGCAAGGCTGCGACGCGGCTCTTGCCGCGTCGTTTGTAGTTTGGGGCGTCGGCGATGTAAAAAGCGTTGCCGTTGCCCTCCTCGACAGATCACTCTGCATCACCGCGCCGCAGGCGCCGAGATAAACAGATTGAGGCCCAGATGCTCGGACAGGAAACGCATGACATGCTGGCCACGCACACTGTTCCCCGCGGCATCAAGGGGCGGTGAAAAGGTCGCAACGGCGCCCTTCCCCGGGGCGATCGTCAGGATGCCGCCGCTGACGCCGCTCTTGCCTGGCAGGCCCACGTCGTACAGCCAGCTACCGGAGCGCTCGTACAGGCCGGCCGTCGCCATGACTGCCAGCACATGCTGACACGTTGCAGCGCTCACGACCTGCTCGCCCGTCACCGGATGCAGTCCGCCGCTGGCCAAGGTGGCACCCATCATGGCAAGGTCGCGCGCACTGACCAGTAGCGCGCATTGCCGCGTGTAGACATCCACCGCCTCATCGGGATCACAATAGAGCCGGCCATGCCCGCGCAGCAGGTGCGCCAATCCAGCGTTGCGCTGGTTGGTGGCCGCCTCGGAGGCGTAGACGCGCTCATCGCACTCCAGTTCGCGTCCAGCGAAACGCGACAGCCCCTGGCGAATCCGGTGCCAGCGATCTTCCGCATCGATGCCTGGCACCAGGCTTGTCGCGGCAATCGCCCCGGCATTGACAAGGGGATTGCTCGTGCCATCGGCACGCAGTTCCATCGCCATGATGGAATCGAATGGCAACCCTGTAGCGTCTACACCAAGCCGGGTGGCGGCCTCACCGGCTCCCAGCGCTTCGCAGACCAGCGCGAATACGAAAGGCTTGGACACGCTCTGGATCGAGAACGGCTGCGCCGCGTCACCGACCATGAACGCCTCGCCCCGCGTGTTGGCGACACAAATGCCGAAAGAGGAAGGATCTGCTTCGGCAAGGGCCGGAATGTAGTCGGCAAGCTTGCCACTGGCGTCATCGCGGAAACGCGCGTACGCCGCTTCGACCAGCGACCGGACCGCATCTGGCCCGGGCAGATCGCCAGTGGAAACAAAGGGGCTTGTCGGGATGGCCGGCGATGTCATTCCTGGTCTCCTTCCATGCAAGTTCACAGGCAGCCGCTCCTGCGCCAATGATCGAGCCATCCATATCTGGAATACGCCGCTTCGGACGCCCGATTCACTCATTATTGATGCCTGGAAGGCAAACCGTGAGTACTTTCGGAGGATTTGGCGCAGCCGGAATGCCGGCTGCCTTGAACTAGATTTGCAGCGCCCCGTCGCTTGCCTATTCTTGTCTCACCAAGCTCGGCCATCCGGGGGTGAGACATGCGCAATCTGCTGGAGTCGCTCGATCACGACGTGGGCACGCAGTGGAAAAGGCAGGACGTGCGCGCTGGGCGCCACTCGCGCGCTTATAAATGCCGCTGTGGCAACCACGTCTTCTTCGGCAACACGCTATGCCTGGCCTGCAATGCGACCCTGGGCTTTCTGCCCGACGAAGGCCAGGTCAGCCCGCTGGACCCTGGCCCGGAACCGGGCACCTGGCGCGAGGAAGGCCGTAGTGAGTTGCTGAAGTTCTGCGGCAACCGCGAAGCCCCCGCATCTTGCAACTGGATGATGTATGCGCATAACCCCAAGCCGCACTGCATTGCCTGCCGGCTCACACGCACCCTGCCCGACCTGGACGATGCGGACAACGTACGCTACCTGACGCAAATCGAGGCCGCCAAGCGCCGGTTGGTTTCGCAATTGCTCGCGCTCGGCCTGCCGGTGCGATCCAAGGTGGAGGAGGACCCCGAACACGGCCTGATGTTCGACTTCCTGCGCTCGCCGCCCGAGGGCCCGCGCGTGATGACAGGTCACGCCAGCGGCCTGATTACGCTCAACGTCGAGGAGGCTGACGACGCCAAGCGCGAGCAGATTCGCCATGGCCTGCGCGAGCCTTACCGCACGCTGCTGGGCCACTTCCGCCACGAGGTAGGCCACTACTACTGGGACCGCCTGATCTGGAACACCCCGTGGCTTGATCCCTTCCGCCAACTGTTCGGCGACGAGCGTGCCAGCTATGCCGAGGCGCTCAAGCGCAACTACGAGCAAGGACCGCCGGCCGATTGGGCCAACGCCTATATCAGCGCGTACGCAACGATGCATCCGTGGGAAGACTGGGCCGAGACGTGGGCTCACTACCTGCACGTGGTCGACAGCCTAGGCACGGCGATGGGCTTCGGCCTGGAAGCCGATGACCTCGAAGGCGACATCGACCCGTTCACGCGCGACGCGCTATATGCACCCGAAGACCCCGGTGCCGAACGATTCCTGTCGCTGCTCAACGCGTGGCTCGAGGTAACGATGGTCCTCAACGAGGTGGCGCGCAGCATGGGCCAGCCGGATTTCTACCCATTCGTGATGTCCCGGCCCGCCGTGGCCAAGCTACAGTTCATCAGCATCGTCGTTATGGAGGCCTGCGCCCGGCCAGACCTCTGACGCGACAGGCGCGGAAAGCATGCACGATCCAACGCCTGCCATGGCTCAGGGGATCTACACCTCCAGCGCCGGCCCGCTTCACCACACGGGCAGAGTATCCCGCGTGCATCACTGCCGCCCGGCCATGCTCGCGAGTTGCGCCTCGAGTGCGCTACGCGCGCGCAAGGCGGCGTCCGTACCAACGCGATCGGCCAGCACCTGGGTGAGCTCGCGCAGTTGTCCGGCACCGAGACCGACGTTCATGCCGATGCGCATATGCGCCTGCAGTTGCGACTCCACGCCCGGCAACGCAGAAAGCATGCCGATGGTTGCAAGTTCACGGCTTTGCCAGTCAAGATTATCTCGCTCGAAGATATCGCCGAACAGATGCGCCTTCAGGTAGGTATCGATGGCAGGGGCGAATTCGAACAGCGGCCCCTTGACCGGAGCGCCGGCAAGCCGCGTCTGATTGGCGGTGCCCGCTTTCAACAAAGCGTCGCCGGTAGGCGCGGTATTGCCCGGCAAGTTGCCAGCGGGGTCGTGAACGCCGCGTGCTCGACGGGCATCCACGACCTTCATCAGTTCGCCCAGTGCGTTGAGGCTGCGGGGAAAGCCTGCGTACGCGTAGAGCTGCACGAGAATTTCCTTGGCCTCGTTCACGGTCAAGCCATCATCCAGACCGTCGTTCAGTGCCTGGTTCAGGGCGCCGATATCGCCGGCGCTTGCGAATGCCGCGATGGGAACGATTGCTCGTTGTCGCGCAGTCAGCATTGATGCGTCTGCAGATGGGGGCATAGCGGCTGTGTACATCAGGCTGGACTCCGTCGTCGAGGCGTGCGCCGAGGCGACGCCGATACCGAACACCAGCGCGAGCGCACCGATGTGCCATCGCGCCCGCAGGCGCTTACCGTCGGCTGTACTCTTCATCGGTGACTTTCTCCATCCAGCTGACGTTCTTGCCGTCGAGCGTGCCAGTGACAGCGAGATGCGTCATTGCGCTATCGGGCGCGGCGCCATGCCAGTGCTTGACGCCGGGCGGGCACCACACGACATCGCCGGGATGCAGTATCTGGACCGGCTTGCCCCATTCCTGTGTCAGGCCTGTGCCGGACAACACGACGAGACGCTGACCTGCGGGATGGGTATGCCACGCCGAACGCGCACCGGGTTCGAACGACACGTTAGCGCCGGAAGCCGTGATCTCCTTGCTGGCGGGCCAGACGGGCTCCACCCGCACACGTCCGGTGAAATATTCGGCGGGGCCCGGGCTGGCCGTTTGAGTGCCAGCGCGCGCAATCTGCTGGCCGTCGTTTGGCGTACCGGCCACGGCCGGCGCGGATTGCGCGATGCTCATCGGCAAAATGCCTGCGGCGAAGCATAGCCTGCAGAAAGTGTTCATGGCGAAGGTCATCCAGACGATTGAGTGGTTGGGTGCGCCCCACTTTACGGCCGCAATGATTGGGTGAGAAGATGGCCTAATCTGCATACACTGGTGCATGCCATTCACCAATGACCATCGAGAACCTCAACGATCTGCAGTTGTTTGTCATCGTGGCGAGGGAGCGCAGTTTTACGCGTGCGGCCGCGCAGGCCGGCATGTCACGCTCTGCGCTGAGCCATGCGATCTCGACATTGGAAGCGCGTCTCGGCGTTCGACTGCTGACCCGCACCACACGCAGCGTGTCGCCCACCGACGCCGGCGAGCGGCTGCTCGGCGTGCTGGCGCCGCGGCTCGGCGAAATCGAAACCGAGCTCGCGTCGCTTACGTCCCTGCGCAGTGCACCGGCCGGCACCGTCCGCATCACAGCCCATGATCATTCGATCGTCACGGTGCTGTGGCCAAAATTGCTGCCCCTGCTGCGCCAGTACCCGGACATTCATATCGAGTTCAGCGTGGACTACGCGATGACCGACATCGCCGCGCAACGTTTCGACGCGGGCGTGCGAAGCGGCGACCGCGTAGACAAGGATATGGTCGCGGTCCGCATCGCCCCCGATCTCCGCATGGCGGTGGCTGCATCGCCTGCGTACCTCGAAGGCAAGCGGCTTCCCGCGACCCCGCAGGATCTGACGGCCCACCGTTGCATCAACCTGCGGCTGCCCACGCATGGCGGGCTCTATGCATGGGACTTCGAAAAAGGCCGCAAATCCGTAAGCGTTCGGGTGGAGGGACAGACCACCTTCAACAATACGCTGCTGATGCTGCAAGCGGCACTCGATGGCATGGGGCTCGCGTACGTACCGTTCGACCTCGTGCAGCCCCACATCGCGCAAGGTTCGCTGCTTCCCGTGCTCGAAGACTGGTGGCCGACCTTTCCCGGCTATCACATCTACTATGCGAGCCGGCGGCAGATGTCCCCCGCCCTGAAACTGGTCGTAGAAGCGCTGCGCATCCAAGGCAAGGGTCAGCGATAGAACGTTAGGGGCGGCTCGGGAAGATGCCCTGCGTGCAAATCACGTAGTAGAGGCCGGTCGGCTCCAGCGCCCGCAGATCCGGCAGCTGGAAGTTGTTGACGCCGTCGCCGCCGAACTTGGTACCCAGCAGCGAGAACAGGGCCGTGTTGCTCTGAATGGACAAGACGCGCCCGTCGGCACGCATCCCGCCGGCCGCAAAGCTTGCGGCGGACAGCCACACCGTGCCCATCGTGCAGTTGCCGCTGACGCCGTCACCCACGCTGGCGTCGCCATTGCCCAGGCCGGGAATCGTGCCAGCCGGACCGGTGGCACCCGTAGCACCCGTAGCACCCGTAGCACCCGTGGCACCTGTCGGCCCGGTAGCGCCCGTTGCCCCCGTTGCGCCAGTGGCACCGGTCGGACCAGTTGCACCCGTGGCACCTGTTGCGCCCGTAACACCCGTAGCACCCGTAGCGCCCGTAGCGCCGGTCGGGCCCACCGGACCCACCTTGCCCTGCGCCACATCGCTCGATAGCGCTGCAAGTGTCGAGTTGGTGAGCTTGAGCTTGGCCGCAATCTCTTCCAGCCGGTCGTCGTAGTTGTCGCCGTTGCGGGGATTGAATTTCTGGTTCAGCAGGTTCAGCGCATCAGCGTCGACGCCCAGAGACGCCAGGCGCTGCTTGACCTGCGTGATAGCCAGCGCCAACTTTTCGCTGGCGGCTGCGGCGGAGACGGTCGAGAAACTCGCGAAAAATGCTCCGGTATCGGCATTGCCCGATGCTGCGGCAACCACCAGTTCGGTAATCGGCGTGACGTTGGTGGTGCCGGCACTTTCGATGTACGAATGCAACACTTCGCCCGAGGCTGTGGTGACACGCAGTACACAAGGCAGGGCCAGATTGGCCGTGGAAGCGCTCCAGCTGCCATCTGTGCCGGTGGTGACGGTAGTTTGACCGCTGACGCATTTGATCATCAGCGCCGCGTTGGTGATGGGCGCACCCGTGGCCGCCGTGCCCGAAATCGTCGCTGCCGGCAGTGCCGTAGGGTTGCTGGCGCTGGTTCCTGTGTCGTCGCCGCCACCGCAGCTGGCAAGAAGTACAGCGGTGGCAATCGAGAGGGCGGCAGCCCATTGTCGTTGTTTCATTTTTCCCGTTCCTGTAAGGATTGATAATTTTTAAGGATCTGGCCTGCGGAGCGGGCATGCTGGCCGCGGCTCGAGGCGGCCAGCATGTTAGCGATGATTGGTTCACACGGGGCATCGCATTCTCACCCCCCGTCGGAGGGGCAGACAGACTATGCGCATGATTCGCGCAGCACCGTCAAAGCGGGTATGCTTCGCCCCGGATTTTTGCCACTCGGAGTCTCACGTGCCCCGCATCTGCCTGAACATGATCGTCAAGGACGAAGCTCCGGTGATCGAACGCTGCCTGGCCAGCGTGAAGCCGTGGATTGACCATTGGGTCATCGTGGACACGGGGTCGAGCGACGGCACGCAGGGCACGATCCGCGAGTTCATGGCCGACGTGCCGGGCACCCTGCATGAGCGGCCATGGCGTGACTTTGCCCACAACCGCAACGAGGCAATGGCGCTCGCCCGCACGGCCATGGCAGACGCCGACGATTACCTGCTGTGTATCGACGCCGACGAGACGCTTCGCATGGCGCCCGACTTCGCGTGGCCAGACCTGCAGGCCGACGGCTACCAGTTTCGCTGCGAGCTGGATGGCTGGCACTACTTGCGCAACGCGCTGGTGCGCGCGTGTCAGCCATGGCGGTGGGAGGGCGTGCTGCATGAATTCCTCACGCAGGACGGGCCGCACCGTTGGGACGCCCTACCTCACGCCACCATCGTCGTATCGCGCGACGGCGCGCGAGCGCGCGATCCGCACACGTACCTGCGCGACATCGAGGTCTTGGAAAAGGCGGTGAGCGATACGCCCCACAACACGCGCTACCGCTTCTATCTGGCGCAAAGCTGTCGCGATGCAGGCAGACTGGACGAGGCCATCCACCACTATGAGGCGCGCGCCGCGATGGGCGGCTGGGAAGAGGAAGTCTGGTTCGCGTGCTTTCAAATCGGCGCGCTGCGCGAACGCCGCGGCGACGCACCGACCGCAGTCCAGGCGGCCTATCTCGATGCCTACCAGCTTCGACCCACGCGCGCGGAGCCACTCTGCGCGCTGGCGAGTTACCACCGGCTGCGGGGCGAATTCGCGCTGGCGCACCTTTTCGCGCAGCAGGCCGCCGCCGTGCCGCGTCCGGCCGATTCGCTGTTTGTCGACGATTCCGTTTATGTCTGGCGCGCGCTTGATGAACTTGTCGTCAGCGCTTATTACCTGGGCGCCATCGACCAGGGCCGCCACGCGCTGCAGCGGCTGATCGCGGATCGGCAGTTTCCCGAGAGCGAACGCGCCCGCATCGTGGCGAACTGCCAGTACTTTGGTATCTAGCGCTATCCGCGTGGTGGCGCTGTAGCCGAAACGCCGATATCGTGCCAACGTGTTTTGGCACGACTCGCCGCTTCACGATGGCTTTTCCGCGGCACGAGGGTTGCCAACTTGTAAATCGAGGCTGGAGTCGTTACCGCACGAGCCATGCTTGCCGCGTTAGCCGCACCACGTCACGCCGGCGAACGGTGCGCGATGGTGCCCCGGGGACGATGTCGCCAGCATCGATGCCCTGGCACGGGAGATGCGAGCAGTGGCGATGCCCCTCGGAGACAGCCATGCAAGCAACAGAACAGAAACCTGCCGGCCGGCACTACAGTCACTTCGCGCTGATGATCCTGACGTCGACGGTCATCATGTACGGCCTGATGTACCTGAATACCTATGAGGTCAGTCACGTCACGTTCAGTCAGACGCGGCTCTGGATGGCGCTGATCATGGGGGCCGCAATGGCATTCATCATGATGGCATTTATGTGGCGGATGTACCCGCGCAGAAACCTCAATGTGGCAATCCTCGGCGGGAGTATCGTGCTATTTGTCGTGGCGCTTTGGCTCGTACGAAGTCAGCGGACTGTGGATGATATTTCCTATATGTCGGCGATGATCCCGCATCATTCCATTGCGATCATGACTAGCGAGCGGGCACAGATCCGCGACCCCCGGGTGCGAAAGCTTGCGGACGGTATCATAAGGGCGCAAGTAAAAGAGATTGGGGAGATGAAAGCACTGATCGCGGATCTACGCGAGCATCCTCCTCACAAAGACGTGCCACCTATCCCGAGTTATCGCAAGCAAGGCGCATCACCACCCGCCCCCGATTGACCGATGAATGCTGCGGTCGCCTCAGAGTCGCGGGGCGGGGACGGCCATGGGAAGCTGACGGACGAAGACCGGTGGTTGCACGCTTTGTTTGCCCATTGATCTGCAGACCAAAACAGCGCGAACCATGAGACGCCTCCGCTATCTGACCCACCGGCACCGCACCCCTTCCTCAAACCTTGCCCTCGGTTTGTTGCTGGCCTTGAATGCCGGCGCGGTCAATGCGGGCGGGTATATCGTGCTGCAGCGCTATACCTCTCACATGACCGGCTTTGCTTCGCAGGTGCCGGACGGTTTGGTCCTGGGGGATTTCCCCATGGTGGTCGCGTCTGCGGCGGCGATTGTCTCGTTCACCGTCGGGGCTGCCGCCACGGCAATCCTCGTGAATTTCTCCCGCCGTGCCCGGGCGCGCAGTATCTACGCGTTGCCACTGCTGCTGGAAGCGGCTCTGCTGTTACCTTTTGGTGTGCTCGGCACCGCCACGCTGAGCTGGCAAACGCCATTCGCCGCGCCGGCTACGGTTTTGCTGCTCTGCTTCATGATGGGGTTGCAGAACGCGATAGGCTCCAAGACATCTGCCGGAAGCGTCCGCACGACCCATATGACCGGCAACATCACCGATTTCGGAATGGAGCTGGGCAAGATGCTCTACTGGAACCGTCGTGCGCTACCTGACCATGCACGTATCCGTGCCGACCTGCCGCGCCTGAAGCGCACCGGTGGCCTGCTGCTGTCTTTCATGATCGGCGGCATGGCCGGTGCGGCGGGCTTCCAGAGCATCGGCTTTATATTCGTCACGCCGTTAGCCTGCCTGCTGTTCGCGTTGGCGTGGATGCCGGCGAGAGTCGACTTCACTCGACGGCGCAACTCACAGGCGTAGGCAGACGCAGCACAATCGCCCCTGCAGGCGTCGCGATACGCTGCGACGCCCACCCAAGGCCCTGATCAAGGCAGGGCCACGCTCATGCCACCGTCTGCCATCACCACGGCGCCGACGATAAAGCTGGCCTTTTCCGATGCGAGGAAGGCGATCACCTCGGCGATTTCCCTGGGCTGTGCCGCGCGGCGGATCGGCGCCTTCTTGCCATGCTCTGCGAGGAACGCCTGGCCATCGGCATGGATGTGGTTGGTAATGTTGGTGATGACATCGCCGGAGCCCACCGCATTGACGCGAATGCCATGTTCGATGGCTTCCAGCGATAGCGCCCGCGTCAGCTGCGCCAGCGCGCCCTTCGACGCCGCATAGGCGGCAATCGTGGGAAAAGCCTGATAGCAGGCGTAGGACCCCACGTTGACGATGGCCCCCGCCTTGGCCGGCAGCATGGCGCGCATGGCTTCCCGCGAGAACAGGAAAGCGCCCGTGGCATTGACGGCCTGAATGCCATTCCAGTCTTCCAGCGACATGTCCACCAGCGGCTTGTTGATGATGATCGCAGCGTTGTTGACAAGGATGTCGAGCTTGCCAAACCGCTCCATTGCCGTGGCAACGGCCTGCACGGCGCTTTCCTCGCGCGCCACATCGGCGACGATGGGAACGATGCCAGGTCGTGCCAGCGCTTCCACGTTGCCGCTGCGGTCAACGGCAATCACATTCGCCCCTTCGGCATGGAGCAGTTCCGCCGTGGCCAGGCCGATGCCACTGGCTGCACCGGTGACGATGGCAACCTTGCCTGCGAAGGCGCCGCTTGCTGTGTTTCGTGATGTCATGATGTTCTCCTGATTGATTTGGGTTCTGCGTGCTGCATGGATCAGAACGGGCTCGCGGTGGGCCGTACGACGATCTCGCTGACGTCGACTTCGGCCGGCTGCTCCACCGCGTATGCAATGGCGCGAGCGATGGCGTCGGGCGTAATGGCGATGCGACGGAACGCCTGCATCGCACTACGCGCGGTGTCGTCAGTGATCGAATCGGCCAGTTCAGATTCCACGACGCCAGGGCAGATCACCGTCACGCGGATCTTGTCGGTCTCCTGGCGCAGCCCGTCGGAGATGGCACGCACGGCGAACTTGGTGGCGCAGTAGACCGCGGCAGTGGGCGACACGGAGAGTCCGCCAATCGAGGAAATATTGATGATCTGGCCCAGCCCTTGCGCTTCCATCGTCGGCAGCACGGCGGCAATGCCATGCAGCACGCCACGAATGTTCACGTCGATCATCCGGTTCCATTCGCCAACCTTCAGCGCGTTGAGCGGCGAAAGCGGCATCACGCCCGCGTTATTGATGAGGACGTCGATACGACCAAAGGCATCGAGGGCGAACCGTGCGAAAGCCGCCACGTCGTCGGCCGAGGTCACGTCGAGCGCGCGGTAACGAACCACGCCGCCGGAGGCTTCGATCGATGCCGCCAACTCGGCGAGCCGGTCGGTCCGGCGTGCACCGATCACGAGCCGGTGTCCTTGCGCGGCCAGCAGGCGTGCGGCGCCCTCGCCGATGCCGCTGCTGGCGCCAGTAATCAGAATGACTTTCGATTCGTTGGTTACGGTTGCCATGTTGCATACTCCTATCGTTGGTTCGGATCTGGCCGCAGAGGCCGGCGCTTGATGCGGCGCGCTCTGCGGTCACGTTTCGGCCTTCAATGAAGCGGTATGGTGCGTCGGCCAGTGAGTGAATGATAGGGATGCCGCGCCCGCAGGCGAATACACGGACCGATGCCGTTATTGCCTATTCCTATTGATCAGCCTGGTATGCCGTGCAAGACGCGGCTAGAATGGCGCCGGTAGGCAAACAACAGGAGACTGCGGTGTCGAAGGTCCGCTCCCCCGCTTCGATCGAGATGGTTCGTCTGATCGAGAAACTGGCGCCCAACGAGGGCTACACGCAGTCGGCGCTCGACAGCGTTCGGCTGATGCGTTCGGATCGGCCCCTTGGGCGCACACCGGTGCTGTACGAGCCGAGCATCGTGATCGTGTGCCAGGGCCGCAAGCTCGGCTTCCTGGGCAATGAGGTCTATGTCTACGACGCGCAGCACTATCTTGTACTGTCGGTACCGCTGCCGTTTTCCACGGAAACCCAGGCTTCGCCGGAGGAACCCATGCTGGCGGTGTCCATTCGCCTGGACCTCATCGAACTCAGCGAACTGATCACGCAGATCGGCGTAGCGGCAAATCTGCCGGATGAGCCGCCAAACGGCATGGTGTCCACGCGGTTAGACGATAGTCTGGCCAGCGCTACCGTCAGGCTGCTGGAGGCACTGACGGTACCGTTGGATGCGCAGATTTTGGGGCCGAACCTGGTGCGCGAGATCTGCTACCGCGTCTTGACCGGGGCACAGGGTGGCGCAATGCGTGCCGCACTGGCGCACCACGGCCGCTTTGGGCGTGTGGCAAAAGCGCTGAAGCGCATCCACGCCGAGTATGCGTTGCCGCTCAACGTGTCGCGCCTGGCTGAAGAAGCCGGCATGAGCGTGCCGGCGTTTCATGCCAACTTCCGCACGGTGACTCAGACGTCGCCGATCCAGTACATCAAGTCCACCCGCCTTCACCAGGCGCGCCTGATGATGATTCGCGACGGCGTCACTGCGGCGGCGGCAGCGGGACGCGTCGGCTACGAGAGCACTTCGCAGTTCAGCAGGGAGTTCAAGCGCCTGTTCGGGCGAACGCCGGTTGAGGAGGCTCGCGACATGCGCGAGTCTTTCACCCTTTCACCGGCGGTTCGCTTTGGCGGCCAGACGCCGATGCGCGCGTAGACCCGCTATGCGCGTTGCGCTGGCGCCCATGATCTCCGAAGCGAAAGCTCCACCGCCTTGCGGAAGACCGCAGCATGCGAAGACGGACGCCTCGCCGGGTGACTCACGATTCCGATCGTCCTGGCGAGCGCGAAGTCGGTCAGTTTGAGCACCTTTATGTTGGTACTGGTTCTCGGCGCGGAAAGCCTTGGCAACAGGGCAATGCCGACGCCGGCTTCCACCAGCGCCAACAGCGAGGCGATATGTGCGGCCTCATGTGTGTAAGGCAGATAGATGCCGTGGTCAGCAAGCGCGCGATTGATGAGCTGACGATTGCCGCTTGCCCGGCTTAGCGCGACCCACGACTCATTGCCGAGGGATGCCAACCGGACGCTTCGGTGCGCGGCAAGCCGGTGCTGCCTGGCCACGACCAGGACGAAGGGATCCTCGACCACGGGGTCGAAAGCCAACTCGGGAACTGGCTCCGGCAGGAAGGCGACACCGAAATCCGCCTCGCCATCCCGTACCTTGGCGATGGCGATGGTGGCCGAGTCGTCAATGACGCGCACCCTGATTCCCGGGAGGCTTTCCTCGGCGGCACGCAGCGCGTCGGGTATCACACCCAAGGCCACAGAAGGAATGCACGACACGGTCACGCGTCCGGAGGCGCCCGCTGCCCTCTGTGTCACCAGAATCGTCGCGGCATCGAGGTCGTCCAGCGCTGCCCGAGCCCTGTCGCGGTACGAAGCGCCTATCTCGGTCAGTCGCACCGAGCGCGACGTGCGCTCCAGCAGCCGTGCGCCGAGTCGCTCTTCCAATAGCTCCACGCGTCGGCTTAGCGCCGGCGCCGAGATACAAAGCTCTTCCGCCGCCCGCCTGAAGCTCGACCTCTCGGCAACTTCAAGGAATGCCCGCAGCTGGTTCAGGTCCAGATCGTGTTGTTTCATGGAATGATCGTTGCAGACATTGCAATTGTCAGAATGGCGATGTTTGGCGAGTATAGATGCGCCGAAAACCAAGCCATAGCGCCAGCATGAAACGAACCCTCACGTCACGTCCCGACCACACCCGAAGCGCCGCCCGCGTCGCCTGCAGCACGATTGCCGCCCTCGCACTGCTACTGCCGGCCGTCGGACACGCCAGCGAAGTACTCGCCGTCACGTCGGGAGGGTTCGCCGAAGCGGCCAAGGCGCTGACGAGTCACTACAACCAGGCAAACCCTGCTGCGCCGGTGACCCTCACGTTCGGGCCATCCATGGGCAAGACTGACAACGCGATTCCCGCCCGCCTGGGACGCCAGGAGCCGATCGACGTTGTCATCATGGTAGGTGGCGCGCTAGACCAGCTCATGGATAGCGGCAAGCTGGAACCCGGTAGCAAGGTCGTTCTCGCCAATTCCAGGATTGCCTGCGCCGTGCCGGCCGGCAAGCCCCGCCCGGACCTGCGCACCGTTGCATCGGTGCGCCAGGCTTTTCTGGACGCGCCATCCATTGCGTGGTCCGATAGTGCAAGCGGTGAGTACATTCAGGGCGAGATGCTGGCTCGCCTGGGTATCGAGACGGAAGTGAAGAAGAAGGGCAAGCAGATTCCTGCAACGCCCGTCGGAGAGATTCTGGCGAAAGGTGACGCCGCGTTCGGATGCCAGCAGCACAGTGAACTGCAGCCGGTGCATGGCATCGACATCGTCGCCGAATTGCCGGACGAACTGCAGCGCATCACGCCATATGCCGCGGCCATCGTGAAAGGCAGCAAGCATCGCGCCGCGGCCAGCGCTTTCATCGAGTATCTGGCGGCGCCATCCAATGGCAAGGTGATCAAGGCAACGGGATTGACGCCGCTCGCCGATAAATGACGCCTTGGCGTCAGACCGATGGTGAGCTAGATCCAGGCCGAAATCCGCCTGGATCTCCGCCTGGATCTCCGCCAGGATTGGCATCCGCACTCACCGGATCAGAAACTCAGAAATTGCCGCTGCGATTTCCGCTGCATGGGTCTCCAGCGCGAAATGTCCGGTATCGAAGAAGCGAACCTCCGCGGCGGGGATATCGCGCTTGAATGCCTCGGCCCCCGCGGGCAGGAAGAACGGATCGTGCTTGCCCCAGACAGCAAGGAAGCGAGGCTTGTGATCGCGGAAATACTGCTGGAATGCGGGATACAGTGCCACGTTGCTGCGGTAGTCGCCGAACAGGTCAAGCTGGATCTCGTCCGCTCCGGGCCGGCTCAGATAATAGTGGTCGAGCGAGTAGCCATCCGGGGATACCGCCGCTGCATCGCTGACGCCGTGGGTGTACTGCCAAATCGTCGTCTCCTTCGTCAGCAGCGTGCGCAGCGCCTCGCGGTTCGCGGGCGAGCGATCGTGCCAATAGGCCCGGATCGGGTTCCAGCCATCGCTCAATCCATCTTCATAGGCGTTGCCGTTCTGCGAAATGATCGCGGTGATGCGCTCCGGATGCCTGAGCGCAAGCCTGAATCCCGTCGGCGCACCGTAGTCGAAGACATACACCGCGAAGCGATCGAACCCGATTACTTCGGTGAAGCGCTCGATCACGTTCGCGAGGTTGTCGAACGTGTAGGCAAAGGTGTCGCGGCTCGGCATGTCGGAGAGACCAAACCCCGGCAGATCGGGCGCGACGATATGGAAGCGGTCGGCCAGACGAGGAATCAAGTCCCGAAACATGTGGCTCGAACTCGGGAATCCATGCAGCAGCAGCAGCTTGGGCGCGCCCGCCTGGCCGGCCTCCCGATAGAACACGTTGAATCCGTCGACATCGGCGTGGCGATGAGTGATCGTGGACATGGCTTTCTCCTTCATGAGTGATGGCATTGCTCCGAACCGGACAGGTTTTTGCGCAGCCGTGGTTTTTCGTAACCTCTTAAGCGAGTTTTTACAGGTTACAAACCACAGGAGTAACTTGTCAAGGACGTTTTTAGCGGTTACTCTTCAGCCATCGTCAACCCAGCCGTCTTTCGCCATGGACTACCGCCAGATTCCGCCGCTATTCGTCGCCGATGCACCGGGGCTGGATTTCCTGAACTCGGTCGCAACCCCCATCGATGCGCAGGTCGACTGGATCAGCGACGGCGAAGGGCTGATGGCTTGGCTGGAACAGGCCGGACTCGTGCCGCCAGAGGCACTTGCCGCCATAAGGGCGCAGCACACTTCCGATGCGCTCGACGCTGTAGCGGCCAAGGCGCGTGACCTGCGGGAATGGTTCAGGGAATTTGTTCTGGAAAGGAAGGGCCACCCGCTTGACGCCAAAGATCTGACCAGGCTGGAGCCTCTGAATCAATGGCTCAAGCATGATGCGCAATACGGCGAGATCGTCGCGAATGCAGACGCGGGGTTGGCGTTTCGTGCCAGGCGGCACTGGCAATCGCCGGAGTCTCTGCTGATGCCGATCGCCGAGGCGCTCGCCAGGCTCGTGTGCGAGGAAGACTTCACCCACGTGAAGGCTTGCGAAAGCCCTCGGTGCACCTTGTTATTCGCCGACCACACACGCGGCCACGCGCGCAGGTGGTGCAGCATGGCGATTTGCGGCAATCGCGCCAAGGTCGCGGCACACCGCAAGCGCCTCAAGCAGGGAACTGTCGCCTGAGACATGCCGCTCATGTAGAATCCGGCCCATGTCGCGAATCATTGCCATTCTCATGATGCTGATTCTGCCGCTGCAGGCCTTTGCCGCAGCGGAGCGACCGCTCGCCCATGTCTCGGGTGAAGCCATCTATCATCTGGTGGCGCATGCCGAGCATGTACAGCACCACCATGACGACGATGGCGCGATGGAGGAAGACAATTCGCTTGCCTCCGCCACACATCAGCTCGACTTCGACCTGATGTCGAATCTCCCGGGCACGCTCTCGTCCGTAGCGCTGCCGCGGCTTCTGGACGTCCAGCAGGCAGCGCCTACCTTTGCAGGCAGCGTCATACCCACGCCTGCATACAGCCCGCCCTTACGACCTCCTCACGCACCTGCCTGACGGCGGGGCGTTGTCCTTTTCTGCTCACCGCGTCCGATCGTGACGCGGTGCCCCGCCGTGACGCTTGTTCGAGCTTTTGGCGTATGGGGATTTCATGCAGAAGTCATTACTATTCCTGGCCGCGTCCTTCGCGATGCTGGCCAATGTCTGCGCACAAACACCGCCATCGGATTTGCGCGCCATATTCGACGCAGCCTGGGAAAGGTCGGTCGCTGTGCGGACCACAGACGGCCGGCGGCAGGAAGCCGTAGCCAGCCGAATCCAGGCCGACTCCCTGATTGCCGGGCCGCCAGTTGCCGACTTCCGGCACCGTGGCGACCAATTGACCGAGCGCCGGGGCATTCGCGAGAGCGAGGTCGCCCTGGGCGTGCCGATCTGGATGCCGGGTCAGCGCAGCGCGCGTAGCGCGTTAGCGGAAGCCCAGGCAGCCGAAGCGGAGTCGGCAGTCACGCTAGGCCAGCTTGCCGTGGCGGCGGAGCTGCGCGAACGCGTCTGGCAACTTGCCGCCGCCGAATCCGAACGTAACGTACTGCGTCGCCGCGTTGAGGTCGTGCAGTCGTTACGTGACGACGTCCGCCGGCGGCTTGCTGCCGGCGATCTTGCGCGCACAGACCTGCTGTTTGCAGAGCAGGATTTGCTTGCAAGTCAGGCCCTGTTGACTGAGAGCGAAGCCCGGCTCGTCGACGCAAGCGCGCGCTTCATGCAGACCACGGGCACCACCGGCCTGCCTTCGCACTATGAGGAAGCCCCAGCTTCCGCCACCCCTGGCACCTTGCACCCGCGACTCGAAGCCGCGCAACGCGTCGTGGAGCTGGGCGAGCGCCAGGTCGGGTATCTGCAGAAGTCTCGTCGCGACGCGCCGGAAGTTGGGGTGACGTATCGGCGGGATACCGCCGGTGGTGGCTCGCCAAGTGATCAGACGATTGGTGTCTTCATCCGCATCCCGTTTGCGACCGACGCCCGCAACCTGCCTCGCGAGACCGCCGCACAGACCGAGCTGATGACGGCCCGCGGCGAACGGGACCGCACCGAACGAACCGTGCAATCTGAAATCGATGCCGCGCATCAGTCGCTTGCCCTTGCGGAGCGGCAGCTCGCGCTCGTCAGCCAGCGCAGCAACACGCTGTCAGAACGCGCGGCGCTGCTACGCAAGACGTTCAACGCCGGCGAAATCGGCCTGCCGGAGGTCTTGCGTGCCCAAAACCAGGCATTGGAAGCCGAAACCGAACTGGCAAGGATGCGCGCACGCCGTGGTCTTGCCATCGCGAACCTGAACCAGGCCCTTGGAGTCTTGCCATGATGAAATTATTTGCGACGGTGTGGCTGCTCTGCGCCGCACTGAACGTGCACGCCGGACCCGGCGCCCACGGGCCGAACGGCGAGCACCTCGATGCACCGGCCGGCAACGCTGTCACGGCGACGGCCCGCCCCGTCATCGAAGCCAATACCGAGAACTTCGAACTCGTGGGAACGCTCCACGACGACGAGCTTTCCGTGCTGGTCGATCGCTACGACACGAACGCCCCGGTCACGACAGGAACGCTTGAGGTCGAGCTCAGCGCAATCAAGGCTCAGTCCAGGCTCCATCACGACATGGGCGACTTTTCATTCACCGATCCGAAGCTCCTCGCCGCGCTGCGGCAACCGGGGGACCACGCCCTCGTCTTCACACTGATCACTGGCAACGATACCGATCTCATAGAAGGCAAGCTCTCCGTCAGCACGGGCGCGGATGGACATGGCGGATGGCGTCCGACACGCGCTGCCTGGATCGCCGTTGGCATCATTCTCGTGGCGGCGCTGCTGTTCGCCTTCGTATGGCGGGCGCGTACCCGCCGCTCCATTCCCTAGAGGCCACACCACCATGAAACACAAGATGATGGCGGTCGCCATTTTCACGCTGATCGCGGGTTACGGCGCCTGGGCGCAGGCCGCACCCGGTGCCCATGGCCCCAACGGAGAACACCTCGACAGCCCTACCGCAAGCGTGGGAAGTGGTCTGGCCCGCCTGCCAGACGGTAGTGTCCAGATACCCAAGCTCGCACAGCGGCGCATGGGTATTCGCACCGTGATGCCGCAGATGGGCGAGCATCCGCAGTCGGTCACGCTGAACGCCACGGTAGCGATGGACCCGAATGCAGGTGGTCGTGTGCAGGCCGGCCACCCCGGCTGGCTCGATGCGCCAAAGCATGGCTTTCCGGTGCTTGGCCAACGGGTTGCGAAGGGTCAGACGCTTGCCATCCTTCGCCACAAGAACGAGCCGTTCGACATTGGCAACCAGCAGGCTCAGCTTGCCACGTTGTCTGCCAATCTCAAGCTTGCACGGCAACGACTGGAACGTCTGGAATCGCTGCAGGACAGCATCCCGCGCAAGGACATCGAGGCCGCACGCGCTGAAGTGCAGAGCCTGAGTGGCCAACGCGAGGCCGTGGCGACCAGCCTGCATCCTACCGACCTGCTACAGGCGCCGGCCAATGGCGTGATTGCGTCTGCCAACGTCGTCGCGGGGCAGGTTGTGGCACCGCAGGATGTTCTGTTCGAGATTGTCGATCCGCAACGGCTGATGATCGAAGCGCAGACCGCTGACACGAGCCTGGTGACCCGCATCCACGATGGCGTGCTGGCGGAGCCCGGCAAGGCCGATAGCAACCTGCAGTTTGTCGGCGCCGGCCGAAGCCTGAAGAATGGCGCCGTCCCGCTCACATTCCGGCTCGCCGGCAGTGAGGCGCCGCCCTTGGCGGTGGGGCAGCCCCTGACAGTGATCGCCCGGCTTTCAGACACCATCCAGGGCATTGCGCTTCCCAGCGAGGCCCTTGTACGCAACGCAAACAATGAGCCGGTTGTCTGGCTCAAGTCCGGCGCACAACGATTCATCGCACAGCCCGTTGAAGTCCGTACGCTCGACGCCCGCACGGTGATCGTCATCAAGGGATTGTCTGCAGAAAACCGCGTGGTCGTCAGTGGCGCTGCGTTGATCAATCAGATCCGATAGGGGCGCGCCATGTTCAACTGGATTGTTCGGGCGAGTCTCGGCAACCGCCTGCTGGTATTGGCCGTTGCCGCCATCCTGATGGTGTACGGTGCCTTCACTGCATGGCATACCCCGGTCGACGTGTTTCCAGACCTTAACAAGCCGCTGGTAACGGTCATCACCGAAGCCGGTGGCATGGCGCCGCAAGAGGTGGAGCTACTGGTCTCGTTTCCCGTGGAAACGTCGCTGAACGGCATGCCTGGCGTGACACGCGTGCGCTCGGTGTCTGGCGTTGGCCTATCCATCGTCTACGCCGAATTTGATTGGGGCAGCGATATCTACCGGAATCGCCAACTCGTCTCCGAGCGTCTTGCGCTCGTCAAGGAGCAACTGCCGGGCGGGCTCACGCCGATTCTCGGACCCGTGTCGTCGATCATGGGCGAAATCATGCTGATCGCGCTACCGATAGATCCCGCGAAGGCGAGTCCGATGGTCGCCCGTGAGTATGCCGACTTCGTCCTCAGGCCGCGCCTGCTTTCAGTGCCCGGTGTTTCGCAGGTCATTCCGATTGGCGGCGAGGTCCGGCAACTGCGGGTCGAACCCGATACAGCGCGCATGGCGCAGTTCGGCGTCACGTTGGCAAACGTGACCGATGCCCTGCGCGATTTCGCCGCGAACACAAGCGGCGGCTTTATCGACCTGAATGGGCGCGAGTACCTGATTCGCAATCTCGGCCGAACCAAGCAGATTGACGATCTGCGTGGCATTTCGGTGGCGTACCGGGATAACGCTCCGGTTTTGCTCCAACAGGTTGCGAACGTGCGTTACGCTGCCGCCGTGAAACGCGGAGACGCAGGCTTCAATGGCCAGCCTGCCGTGATCGTCAGTGTGCAAAAGCAGCCGGCGGCTGATACCGTCAAGTTGACGCGCGATCTGGAGCTGGCGCTCGGTGAACTGAAACAAGGCCTGCCAGTTGGACTGGCAGCCCCGCGCGTGCTGTTCCGTCAGGCCGACTTCATCGAGGCGTCAATCGGCAATGTCATGGAAGCACTGCGAGATGGCGCCATCATGGTGGCCATCGTCCTGTTCGCATTCCTGCTAAGCGTCCGTTCCACTGCCATTTCGCTGATCGCGATTCCGCTGTCGCTAGCGGTCACGGCATTGGCGTTTCATCTGCTTGGTCAGTCCATCAACGTCATGACGCTCGGCGGCCTGGCCATTGCCATCGGTGAACTTGTCGATGACGCTGTGGTGGATGTCGAGAACATCCTCCGCCGTCTCAAGCAGCGGCGGACCGTTGAGAGTCCGCCATCCGTACTGGAAGTGATCTGGCGCGCATCGGTCGAGGTTCGCTCTGGCATTGTCTATGCGACGCTGGTGGTCGTCCTGGTGTTCGTACCGCTGTTCGCGCTGCCGGGTATCGAAGGCCGGCTCTTTGCGCCGCTGGGTATCGCTTACATCGTGTCAATCCTGGCGTCGATGCTGGTTTCCATGACGGTAACGCCGGTGCTGTCGTATTACCTGCTACCGACGATGAAACGCCTGGATCATCCGGACAGCCCACTGGTGCGCTGGCTCAAGCATGCAGAAACACGCGTGCTCGCGTGGGCATTCCCGCGTGCCAGGCTCGTGGTGGCCTCCGCCGGGGCGCTGGCACTGCTGTCCGCGGCCACTGTTCCCTTCATGCCGCGCGCATTCCTGCCAGCGTTCAACGAAGGCTCGCTGGTCATGTCGCTGATGTTCAATCCAGGCACTTCGCTGGCGGAAGCTAACCGGATGGGCGCACTGGCCGAGAGCTTGATCCGGCAAGTGCCCGAAGTCGTGCAGGTAGGCCGGCGTACGGGCCGCGCCGAGTTGGACGAACACGCGGAAGGCGTGCACTCTTCCGAGATTGATGTGGACTTGCAGCGATCGGCGCGCAGCCGTGAAGAAGTCATGGCCGCTATTCGCGCACAACTGACCACGCTGCCAGCTTCCGTGGCTATCGGCCAGCCGATCTCACACCGGCTCGACCATTTGCTGTCAGGTGTGCGCGCCCAGATCGCACTGAAGATCTATGGCGATGACCTGGACACGCTCCGTGGGCTGGCCGAGAACCTGCGTGGCAAGCTGACCAACGTACCCGGTCTTGTCGATATTTCGGTGGAAAAACAGGTACTGATTCCACAAGTCAACGTGAGGCTCGACTATCGCAAGGCAGCGCAGTACGGCATTGCGCCTGGCGACGCCTTGACGGCCCTGCAGACGCTTTCAGACGGCACACGTGTCTCGCAGATGATCGACGGCGTGAAGCGCTTTGATCTTGTGGTTCGGTTGCCCGACACGGGCCGTACGCCACAGGATCTGGCGCGCGTGATGGTCCAGTCCCCACGCGGTGCCATTCCTCTGTCGGCAATCGCCGCCATCGAAGAATCCGATGGTCCAAACCAGGTTGGGCGGGAAAACAGCCGGCGTCGCATTGTCGTCTATGCAAACACCGACGGATCGGACATGTCGCGCATCATCGCTGGTGTACGCGATGCCATCACGTACACGGGGCTTCCAGGGGGATATTTCGCCAGTATCGAAGGTCAGTTCCAGGCGCAGGAGCAAGCGACTCGCCTCATTCTGTTGCTGGCAATGGGATCTTTGGCAATGATCTACCTGGTTCTGTTTTCCCGGTATCGCTCCCATCGACTGACCTTGGCCATCATGGGAAATATTCCCTTCGCGCTGATCGGCAGTGTCATGGCCATGTGGGTGGGTGGCCTGACGTTGTCGGTGGCCTCGATGGTCGGCTTTATTACCCTCACGGGCATCGCCACACGCAACGGCATCCTGAAGGTTAGCCACTACATCAATCTGTGCCGGCTCGAGGGCGAGACCTTCGGCATTCCGATGCTGGTGCGCGGCTCCCTGGAGCGATTGACACCTGTGTTGATGACGGCGCTGGTCGCGGCGTTCGCGCTCGTGCCGCTGCTGATTGCCGCCGATGCGCCGGGCAAGGAGATTCTCCATCCAGTGGCGATGGTGATCTTCGGTGGGCTGCTCAGTTCCACCGTGCTCGACGCCGTGCTCACACCGCTAGTTGTCTGGCTGTTCGGGCGTGAGCCCATCGAACGCATGGTACGAGATTCCGGTCTCGACGCTTATTGATCAATGGGCTTAGGGCGGCGCCCAAAAAGTCGCCCCGATTCTGGAGTTCCACATGAAGAAAGTGCTTGTGATTGCCCTGGCCGCACTGAGCCTCGGCGCAACCGGTGCCGTTCAAGCCCACGGAGCCAAGCCCGCCCAGTATGGTGGCGTCGTGCAGACAGCCAGCGACCTGCAATTCGAGTTGGTCAACAAGGAAGGCAAACTGAATCTGTTTGTGGATGACCACGACAGGAAAAAGTCCGTTGCCGGCGCGACGGGCAAGCTGACCGTTCTGTCCGGCACGGAAAAGAAAGAAACCGCGCTGGTGCCAGGTTCTGCAAACGCCCTGATCGCGACCGATAACCTGGCACTGCCAGCCGGCGCAAAAGCCGTAGCAACGGTTACCTTCCCGGACGGCAAGACTGTGACTGTGCGCTTCGCTATCAAGTAACGGCGCCACAAAGCTGGTATGCGGCTGCGGGATCGCAGCCGCATAGCATGAAAGTTTCGGCGGCAGGCGTTTGTACGTATCGCTACAACATTGAAGTTGTCGATACACGCCGCTAAGCTGGCTCCATGAACCTTCTTGAAGTCTCCCCCGGCGCGGCCATGCTGCTGCACTTGTCGTTGGATGCGACCGGTCAACTGCGCACAAGGCGCGGGTAGCATGGCGGCACCTGCGTCCGTCCGCACGAAGCTCGCCAGCCTTGCGCTTCCACCTGGCATCGACGCGAGCGTCAAGCTGCTTCTGCTAGGCCGTGCCCTGCGCGGATTGTGCGACGGGTATGTAGCTGTACTACTGCCCGCGTATCTGCTGGGTCTGGGATTTGGTCAGTTTTCTGTCGGGCTGATCAGCAGCGTGACCCTGATGGGTTCTGCGCTCGGCACCATTCTTGTCGGGCTCATTGGGAACCGGTTTTCTCAGCGCCGCCTGTTGATCCTGGCCGCGATGCTGATGGCGGCAACCGGGCTGGGCTTTGCTGGCGTGACATCGCTCTGGCCGCTGTTGATCGTTGCCTTTGTCGGCACGCTGAACCCAAGCTCCGGCGATGTCAGCGTGTTCCTGCCGCTGGAGCAAGCGCGACTAGCCGACGCGGCGACACCGGACGCGCGCACGGCGCTGTTTGCGCGATATAGCCTTGTGGGTGCGTTCTCCGCCGCCATTGGCGCGCTGGCCGCTGGCCTTCCGACATGGATATCCGTTCACGCCGGCGTGCCGTTTCTCACTGCGTTGCGCGTGATGTTTGGCATCTATGCCTTGACCGGCGTGGCGTTATGGGCGCTCTACGCGCGACTTCCCAAGCCTCATCCGCGGTCTGTCGCTTCACCCTCTCCACTTGGCCCTTCTCGCAAGATCGTGATGCGTCTGGCCATGCTGTTCAGCGTCGATGCCTTTGCTGGCGGGCTGGTAGTGAATGCGTTGCTTTCACTTTGGTTGATGCAGCGGTTCGGACTGTCTCCGGGCGACGCTGGCCAGTTCTTCTTTTGGGCAGGATTGCTGACAACCGCTTCACAGTTTGCGGCCGTGCCGCTCGCACGCAAGATCGGATTGCTGAACACGATGGTGTTCACCCACATCCCGTCCAGCGCCTTTCTGATCGCGGCCGCGTTTGCACCGTCGTTGGCACTTGCATTGCTGTTTCTGCTCGCTCGCAGTGCGCTATCCCAAATGGACGTACCTACCCGGACAGCGTTCGTAATGGCGGTGGTCACACCGGCCGAGCGGACGGCCGCCGCAAGCTTGACCGCTGTACCGAGAAGTCTGGCCGCGGCGGTCAGTCCCGTGCTGGCGGGAGGACTGATGACCATGGGCTGGATCGGCGCGCCGTTACTAGCCTGCGGCTTGCTGAAGATCGGCTATGACCTGGCCATCCTGGCGGCGTTCAAACATGTCAAACCGCACAACTGATGTGGGTGCCACCACAAACCCAAGCCGTTCAACCCGCTTCGCCCTTACGCGAATTGGCCCGCGGTCTTGAAATACATCACCTCGTCCTTCATGCCGACTGCCTGCTCGCGCAGAGCTTGCGCGGCTGCGGAGGATTCCTCGACCAGCGCTGCATTTTGCTGAGTCGCCTGGTCAATCTGCGCAATAGCAACGCTCACCTGTTCAAGGTTCTTGCTTTGCTCGTCGGATGCCGCGGAAATCTCGCCGATGATGTCCGAGACGCGCTCGATTGCTGTACTGATCCGTTCCATCGCGGCACTAACGCCCTCGGCCTGCTGAGCGCCAACTTGCACCTTCGCCGTTGACGTCTCAATCAGTTCCTTGATTTCCTTGGCTGCGCCAGAAGCCCTTTGCGCAAGCGACCGGACTTCGCCGGCGACAACCGCGAAGCCTCGTCCTTGCTCACCAGCCCGTGCTGCCTCCACTGCGGCATTGAGCGCCAGGATATTCGTCTGGAACGCGATGCCTTCAATCATGCCGGTGATCTCTGCAATCTTCTTCGACTCGGCATTCACTTCACCAACCGTCTGCACCATCGCGGCCACGTCTGAACGCCCGGACACCGTCATCTCCCTGGCACTTCCCGCGAGGGAAGTCGCCTGGCGCGCATGGTCGGCATTCTGATTCACGGTTTCGGTCAGCTCGACCATACTGGCCGCGGTCTGCTCGATCGAAGCCGCCTGCTCCTCTGTGCGGGAAGACAGATCCAGATTGCCGGATGCAATTTGCCCGGCGGCGCTGGCAACCGCCACACTGGCCGATCGAATATTGCCGACCGTGCCGCCAAGCTTGTCATTCATTTCCTTCAGCGCTTGCAACAGCTCGCCAGTCTCGTCACTGGAAGTCACCACTATCTCGCTGGACAGGTCACCATCGGCCACGCGACGCGACACGTTGACAGCCAGTGCCAGCGGGCGGCTGATGCTGCTGGTCAGGAAGTACGCACAGATGATCCCGAGTACCAGAATGAGTGCTTCGAGCACGAGCAGTAGAGCGCGGCTCTTGGCCGCAACGCCATCAATTTCCCTGGCGGTATCGTCAATGGTGCGTCGCTGTACTTCAACCAGCTCGCGCATGGTGCCCTGGTAGGCATTCGCCGCCGGGGTGAACACCTTTTCCAGAATACGCGTGGCTTCATCGACATTACCGGCCGCCTTAGCCTTGTTGATGTCATCGCGAGAACTCAAGTAAGCCTTCCGCGATTCGCCGATCTTGCTGAACAGCGCCTTTTCTTCGTCAGTGGAGATCAGGGCTTCCACTTTTTTCTGAAGCTCGCCTGAACTCTTGGACGATGCCGCAGCTTCTTCGGCGAAATAGGGGCCCAGCGCAGGATCACTACTCTTTGCGATTGCGCTGGTGCGCCGGATGCCCGATGCCAGATTGGCATACCAGTCGCCAATCAGTCTCTCCTTGAGCAGCGGCACCTTCATCATCTCGCGCGTGGCTGCTGCGACGTTGTCGAGCCGCCAGATGGCGATAGCGGTAATGGCAATGGAAAATGCCAGAATCAGGGAGAAGCCAAGAGTCAGCCGCTTGCCAATCTTCATGTTGCCAATGAACGCCATGTGTATCCCCATTTTTCCTACGCCCTCGGCAATAGGTGGTGCTTGTTTTTTGTCTCCCCTGCCGCGTCGTTCGCAAGCAAGGTTAGGCACTGCCGCTTGCAGAACGGCCATTTCACTGACTTTCTCAACCCGACTTTAGTGGGGTATTGTTGATATTTCGATTTTTGGCTGGTGCGCTGCTGACGCACCGCTGCTACGCAGGCCAGTTCGAAGGGCCCTTCGCCTTTGCTTGAGCGTAGAGATCAGAAGGGAGAGGACTGCTCGGGAGCTGCAACAGCTCCCTGGCTCACGGTTTTGATCGTTTCACGATGAGTCCGGCTCCCAGGGCGAGCGACGCCCCGATCGCCAGCGACGCCACGGCAAAGGCGAGCCGCACGTCGGAAGCCTCTGCACCATTAGGCGCGATCGCGAAAAATAGCCCGCCGAAGACGGCTACGCTTACCGCAGCGCTGATTTGCAATGTCCCATTTACCAACCCCGAGGCCAGCCCTGCCCAGCGGCTATCCACGTGGTCCACGTTCAGGCGGACCAATGCGGGAAGCGCAATACCCTGTCCAGCGCCGGTCAGAAACAACGGCAGCGCCAGCCACGTTGGCGCCTCGGCAAACGCCAGCGCCGCCACCATGACCAGACCGAGCACCTCCAGAAGCATGCCGAAGGCGGCCGTACGTACGCCAAACCGCCGGGCAATATGCGGGCTGCCCAGCGGCCCGAGGAAGAAGCCGATGCCGAGCGGCAGGATCGCCAGGCCGGCTCCCAGTGCATCGTGGCCCAGGCCGGCCTGTTCGTACACGGCAAACACCAGGAAGAACGCGGCGAGCGAATAGAAGAAAAATGTCGATGCCAGGCTGCGCCGCAACCCGCGCCCGGCCAATAGCGAAGGCAGCACCAAAGGCGTCTTGCCCGCCAACTCCTGGGTCTTTTCATGCTGCCAGAAGATCCACAACAGCGGCGGACTCAATACCAGCAGCGCCATCGACCACCACGGCCAGTGGTGCGCCCGCCCTTCGATCAGCGGCACGACAAAGGCCAACAAGCCTGCCGCCAGCAGCACCGCGCCCGACACATCCAGGCGCGCCGCGCTCTGGGCCTTGCTTTCCCGTAGCAGCAGCCATGCAGCCGGAACGGCCAGCACGATGATGGGGATGTTGATCAGGAAGACGCTGCGCCATCCCAAGCCCCATGGACTGCTCGAAACCAGCACGCCCCCCAGCAGTTGACCGCCGACCGATGCCAAGCCGAATGTCGCGCCATACAGGCTGAGCGCGCGGTTCTTCTCGCTTGCCGGAAAGATGGCGTGTATCGATGCCAATGATTGTGGCGCCATGATTGCCGCCGATATCCCTTGCAACAGCCGGCCCACGACAAGCATGCCCGGTGACGGCGCCAGGCCGCACCATGCCGACGCGATGCCAAAACCAAGCATGCCGCTCACGAATACGCGCTTCCGGCCATACAGATCCCCTAACCGGCCGCCAAGGATCAGCGTGACGGCATAGGCCGCGGCATACACGGAAATCACCAGTTGCGAGACGTCCGAGGACGCTTCGAGGCCCGCCCGCATGGCCGGTAGCGCCACGTTGACGATGAAGAAATCCAGGGGCGGCAAAAGCGTACCGGTCAAGAGCACAACCAGGGCGAGCCAGCGGCGGGAATCAGGCGCTGACGTGGCACTTGCTTGCGTGAACGTAGTCATGATGTCGGGCCTCAGAGCGCAACCGCCTGAAAGCGCCGAGGCGCCAGCGCGGTGTATCGCGGTATATCGGCCATCACCGCCGAGGCTTCTGGCGAAGCAAATGCGGCTTCAACTGCGTGCGCGTCTCGAAAGACGCATTCACAGATTGCAACCGTTCCTTCGTGCGCCAAAGCTGGGAAGAATGCGGTCACGCCAAGCAAGCCGTGCGGGCTCCATGCCTTCATGACGAGCGGGAGGTGCGCCGCAATGTAGTAATCCCGATCAAAGCGGTCTTGAGGGGTGCCCTGATAGGTCACATAGACAATAACGGGGGAAGCTGAAGTGTTCATGGCTGACGTTCCAGATACGACTGATCCGAATCGGCACACAGTCGGTCCACAAGGGACATTCCAATACGGCGCCATGGTCGCACCCACAATATTGTTTGTGGACTGCCAAATCTGTATATTTCTCGTACATTTTTGAACGGATGCGCAGCATGGAATGGAACGACGTCCGCATATTCCTGACGGTTGCCCGCGCGCGATCTTTTGGCGAGGCCGCCCGGCGTCTGGACGTCAGCCATCCGACAATCGGTCGCCGCATCAAGGTGCTGGAGGAGGAAGCCCGCCAACCGCTTTTTCGTCGGACCCCGGACGGGCTGGTGCTCACCGATGCCGGTGACACCGTGCTGGCGCTGGCGGAATCGATGGAGGAATCGGCGCTGTCCATGGAAAGGCGTCTGGCGGGCAACCACCAACGCCTGGAAGGCATTCTCCGGATTTCGTCCGCGGACTGGTTTGGCGCCTACGTTCTGGCCCCCGTCCTGATCGAGTTGACCCGCCGTCATCCCGCTGTGGTGCCGGAGGTCATTGCAAGCTACCGGTTGCTCGACCTTTCCCGCCGCGAGACGGACGTGGCTTTTCGCCTTGTGCCGTTCAGCGAGCCGGATATTGTCCAGCGTCGCCTGATGCGGATGTCATACGGTCTCTACGCCTCGGCCGACACCGCGCAGGCATTGCACGACGACCCTGCATCCGTAGGGCTCATTCTGATGAATACCGCGCAATCGCACTTTCCCGACGTGGCCTGGCTATTGAACAGGTTTCCACGCTGCCGACGCGTCTTCACAAGTACAAGCCGAACCGTCCAGGCGCAGATGTGCCTGAGGGGCATGGGAATCGCAGTGCTACCCAGACCGCTGGGCGATGCCGTTGCCGGCTTGCAGCGCATCGACACACCGGACCAACCACCGTCACGCGATATTTGGGTGGGCTACCATCACGACCTGCGGCATATGGAACGATTGAGAGCAATGCTTGATATCGCGGACGTGACACTGTCGGATACCGAAAGCACGACAGGGTGATTGGTGCATGGCGAGGGCCAACTGCCGATTTCGTGCTGCGAGACGCGGCAAATATCGTCCCATGGACTTGGCCAGCAAAGCACTCAGCCTGGCAACAAACCCACTGCCCTGTAATTGCGAATCAAGGTATCGAACAAGGCGATGTCTGCCCTGCCCCGCGCCATCAACTGAGCGCCTGCCACCGCTGCATAAATCGCGCAGGCGCGCTCCCTCGAATCATCGGCGGTGGCAACGCCCGCTGCCTGCAGAGACTTGTCGAGCCAGGCGACGTTGACGTCCGCGAAGGCCTGCACTTCCTTCTTGACTAGCTCGGGCAGATCGTCATATTCGGCCGCCATAAAGCTGCTCAGGCACATGCGGTTATCGCATTCCAACGATTTGCGAAACGTCTCCGGATATCGACGCAAGCTGACAAGCGGATCCCCCGATGCCATCGACAGCGCCTCCAGCGCTGCAGCCGCCTCCTCGTGGTAGCGCCGGGCCACCGCAGCCGCCAAGTCAGCCTTGCTGGCGAAGTGATGGTAGATGCTGGCAGCTTTGATACCTACGTCTTGGGCAAGCTCACGGATATTCAGCCCGCCATAGCCGTGTGCCTGCGCTATTTTTGTTGCGGCGATGAGGATCCGGTCTCCTGAGCCAGTGACGGCTTCATTGGTCAAAACGAGCTCCGATCGAAAAAGTGTTGACGAGCCGGATTGTACCGCCTAAAGTCCACCCTAACAAACGTTAGGTAGATGAACATGCCGCCGCGCTTTACCGTCGGCATTTTTTTGATGCTACGTACCTAACGAACGTTAGGTAGTCTTGCCGTCCGACAATTGCCGTATCCGCACCGACAAAGGAAAACCATGAGCTCCGAACTTTTTCATCTTGACGCCACCCGTCTGGCCGAACTGATCCGCACACGTGAAGTTTCGCCCGTCGAGGTGGTGCGTGCACACCTTGATCGTATTGAGGCGGTTGATCCGAAGGTCAATGCCATTGTTACAGTCGCAGACGATGCGCTGAGAGCCGCGAAGGCAGCCGAAGCAGCCGTGCTTGCTGGCGGGGTATTGGGCCCGCTGCACGGCGTACCCTTCACAGCAAAAGATTCGATCGACACTGCGGGCGTGCCGACTCAACGCGGCTCTCCCATCTTCAAGGGGCGCGTTCCCGACGCCGATGCGACCAGCGTTGCGCGGTTGAAAAACGCAGGAGGCATCCTGCTGGCAAAGACGAATTTGCCCGAATTCTCATACTGGATAGAAAGCGACAATCTGCTCAGCGGTCGGTCCAATAATCCCTGGGATCTTGAGCGCACGCCGGGCGGCTCCAGCGGCGGCGAATCGGCGGCCATTGCCGCGGGTATGTCGCCGCTTGGTCTCGGCACCGATCTCGCAATCTCCGTGCGCGGACCCGCCGCCCAGACAGGCATCGTTTCGCTCAAGGCCACTCACGGCAGCGTGCCGATGACAGGAATCTGGCCGCGAGCCCCGCGCCGCTTCTGGCACGTTGGTCCGATGGCTCGCAGCATCCGCGACCTCGCGCTCGCGTTCTTGCAACTGTCAGGGCCTGATGGCCATGACGCATTTGCCAGCAGCATCGTTCCGTTCGGTGAACGGGCTGGCTACGCGCCAAGCCGGCCGTTGCGAGTAGGCTGGATGGTGGAACCCGGCTTCGGGCCGGTCGATCCTGAAGTTGCCGCTACCGTGCAGTCGGCAGCAGAAGCACTGAAGGGTCTGAACATCCAGGTGGAGCCCGTACGCATTCCTGCGCTCGAACGCGACTTCGCCCTCGAGGTATTCAACCGCCTGCACGTCATGGAAATGAAGCCAGCCTTTGCGGCCGCCACAGCAGGGCACGGTGCGGACGAACTCTACAAGATGGCCAAGACTATGCTGGCGTTGCCCGATACATCGATGAAGGACTATATCGAAGCCGAACAGGCCGCCGAACGTCTGCGAGACGGATACGCTGAATACTTCCGACAATACGATGCGTTAATCACGCATGTGCTGCCGATTCCCGCTCACAAGCATGGAGAACACACGTTCACGATCAATGGCCGCACTGTGGACGCGACCTATCTGCAGGGCGCCACCGTACCGCTTAACGTCACGGGCTTGCCTGGCATCTCGATGCGGTTCGGGACAAGCAAGGAGGGCCTGCCTATCAATGTGCAGATCGTCGGCAGCTGGCACGCAGAGGCAACCATCCTTCACGTGGCGTCACTGCTCGAATCGGTCAGCCCCGTACGCGGCCAGCATCCGGCAAACCTGTAGCGCTGGTATGCCATGCACCGGGCGTTTGCGCCACGTCACCACGGCGTGTCTACGTAGAATCCGCTAGCTGCTCGGGGGTTGCAGCAGACGAAATGCCTGGGATACGTCGTCCGTCAAACCATGCGCCAACGCGAATGCATCCTCGGGATGCATCGGTCGTCCGAGCAGATAGCCTTGCGCCTCGTCATATCCCTCCTGGCGCACCACCGCAAGCTGCTCGGGCGTTTCGATGCCTTCAGCTGTGGTCCGCACGCGGAATGCCGCGCCCAGGCCGCGCACAGCATGCAGAATGGCCCGCGCCTCTGTACTCGTCGAGAGATCCGCGACGAAGGACCGGTCGAGCTTGATCTTGTCAAAGGGAAAGCTGCGCAAGTAACTCAACGACGAATATCCAGTGCCAAAGTCGTCCATCGCGATGTGCACGCCCATGCCGCGCAGTTCTCGCAGCATTTCGAGATTGACCTGGTCGTTGCGCAGCAGGACGGACTCGGTGATCTCCAGTTCAAGCCTTGATGTCTGGACACCGGCCTCGTCCACAGCACGGCGCACCGCGTCGAGTAACGCACGGCCCCGGAATTGAAGCGGCGACAGGTTGACGGCAACGCAGATATCGGACGGCCAGCGCGCCAGCTGCCGACACGCCTCGCGCAATGTCCATTCGCCGATCTGCACGATCAGGCCGGTTTCCTCGGCCAAGGGGATGAATTCCGCTGGCGACACCAGCCCGTCCACGGGATGCCTCCACCGCATCAGTGCCTCGAAGCTGCGCAGATGTCCCGAGCGCAGATCGTAGATGGGCTGATAGTGAAGCTCGAACTGCCCCGCCTCGAGCGCGTGGCGCAGCGCTCGCTTTCGTTCGAGCCGCACTTTCGTGCGGTCACCCTCGTCGGCCGAGAAAAAGCGGAATGTGCCGGGACCATCGGCCTTGGCCTGATAGAGCGCCATGTCCGCAGCTTGCAGCAGTTCATCGGCATTGCGGCCATCGTCAGGAATCAGCGCAATGCCGATGCAGCAACCGAGCATCACCATCTCACCATTAATTTCGAATGGGTGAGACAGCTGCGTGATCAGTTGCAAGGCGATATCTTCCGCACCTGGTCTTCCGGCGACGCACTCCTGGATCAGAACAAACTCGTCGCCACCAATTCGCGCCACGGCATCGGCATCCGACACGCATTCAACCAGACGTCCGGCTACCTGTTGCAACACCGTATCGCCAGCATGGTGACCAAAGGCATCGTTGACGCCTTTGAAACCATCGAGGTCGATATATAGCAGCGCGGAAAGTCTGCCGGGCTCAGCCTCCGCAATGATGCGCCCCATGCGTTCACGCCAAAGCAGCCGGTTGGCGATGCCAGTGAGCGGATCGTGGCGGGCCATGTGAGCCAGCGCTTCCTGGTTGGAAAGAAGTAGCTGCTCGGCGCTCTTTCGTTCCGAGATATCGCGAAAGAACACCGACAGTCCTTCGGCAGTCGGGTAAATGTGTACCTCGTACCACGCATGCAGCATCTGCATGAAGTGCTCGAACGATACCGCCTGCCCCGTCGTCACTGCGCGTTGATAGTGCGCGGCGAACACACCCTGCTGTTCTTCCGGAAAAATTTCCCAAACCGAACGTCCAAGAGCCGGATTTCGCCCAGCCATCGCCCGCTCGGCATTCCCGTTGAAATAGGTCAGCCGCCAGGCATGATCAAGCTGCACCACGCTATCGGTGGTGCTCTCCAGAACCGCGGACAGCCTGCCGGCCAGCGCTTCCATCGCGATGCTTGCGGTTTTGCGGTCATCCACATCTTCGAGCGTTCCGTACCAGCGGATGACGTTTCCAGAATCGTCGGTGCGCGCTGCCGCGCGAGATCGGAACCAGCGATAAGAGCCGTCGCGAAGCCTCAGACGATATTCCTGATCGAAGGGAAGGTGCGAGGCAATTGCGTCCGCCCATTGCCCGTTTACGCGCGGCAGATCGTCCGGATGCACGCGACGCGACCAGCCCGCGCCCAACGCGGCGCTGGTGGGCATGCCGGTGATTTCGTGCCAGCGCGGTCCCGCCTCCGTAACCTGCCCCATCGCATTGGCCGTCCACGGAATCTCCGGACTCAACTCCACCGCGCAGCGGTAATGGGCCTCGCTTTCCGATAGCGCCAACTCCGTGCGATGCGCTTCCGTGATGTCGGTAATCCATACAAAGATGAGTGGCTCTTGTCCATCGTGCATCTGCACCAGGCGCTTGCGCGTGCGAAGCACGCGCTCGTCGCCAGCCTCGACCTCAAAAAGCTCTGTCTCCTCCTCATGCGCGCCACTGTCGATCAACCGCTTCTGCACCACGCGATAGGCCGCGGCCTGCTTTGCAGTGAATAAATCCTGGTCCGTGCGGCCAACCAGCTCTTCTGCAGGCCGACGCATGAGCCGGCACATTGCAGAATTTACAAACAGCCAGACACCACGGCTGCTTTTTAGCAGCAACGGCTCGGGGAATTGCCGCAATACCTGCTCTAAGTGAGCGCCGCGCAGCGTGGGCGCCTGCTGCTGGTCTTCCAGGGGCTCTGACGACGATGCAACCATTGCAAAGCTTTCTCTTGCTCAATAGGGAACGGGACTGCGCCACGCATCGGAAAAACGCGCAGCGCCAGTTCTATCGGCAGCCTGCAAACAAAGTTGACGGCAGACCTTATATCTTCCGTGCCGGTGGAATCAGCGTGGCAAGTCCCATGCCCGCGGCATAGTGATGAGATGCCCTCATTGCCATACGGCCGTTTGGGAAGGTCGAGAAAAGAAGAAGCGTCGGACACCTCCGTGCTAATCCGGCCGATAGCGTTCGAGTCAACTGCCGCTGTACATGTAATGTGCATATAGCCTGCCCGAAGCAATGGAGCGGCGAGGAACGTATCGAAGAGTCCCTCCGGTAGCGAAGTGAGCCAGTCTGCCGCTCAGGCACTTCGCCGTAGTGCTGCAAAGCTCATCGTGCAGCGTCAGAAAGAGGCAGCGCGGATTGTCAAAGGATCAGCACCGCTGCCGCCTCCCGTCACCTCGCTCCGCTGCCTTGACAAGGCCACCCACCAACTAGTAGGATGGCCAGCAATATCCGACTCCGTACGTTATGACCGAGGACCTCTCCCCCCGCGCCAATGAAATCGCCGAGCACGCCCGGCAGTTGCTGGCTGCGGGCGGCTACAACGGCTTCAGTTATGCGGACCTGTCCGAGCGGGTTCGCATCGGCAAAGCCAGCATCCATCATCACTTCCCCAGTAAAGCCGAGCTGGTGCTCACGGTCGTCAGGCTTCACCGTCAGCAATCGATGGAAGGCCTGGCAGCGTTGCAGCAGCACGTGGGTGACGACCCGTTGGCGCAATTGACCGCTTACGTGGATTACTGGGCGCGATGCATACGCGATCAGTCACTGGCGATGTGTATTTGCGCGATGCTGGCGGCCGAGTTTCCCATGATCCCGCCCGAAATCGGCGCTGAAGTGCAAGGCTATTTCGGGGACTTGGCGGCGTGGATTGCATCGGTTCTGACGCAGGGCGAGACCAAGGGGCAGTTTCGTCTGCAGGGCGGCGCGCTTGTTGAAGCCCAAACGTTCATGTCCACCGTGCACGGGGCCATGATGACGTCGCGCGCACTTGGCGATCCCGAGTGCTTCGGGACCATCGCCCACACAGCCATTCGTCGACTCAGTATCTGATCGGATCGCCCGGCCAGCTTCAATGCCAGGCGATCCGTTTTTTTTGTGCCGCGCAACCATCCAACTAGTTGATCGTTACTACTGGGAGTCCATCCGATGCCACATCCTCTTTCCACACTTGGCGCTGTCCACACCATCATCAGCCTGGTGCCGTTTGCGGCCGGCCTGTACAGCTTCGTTCGCTATCGTGCCATTGGCCCTGCCCGGCGGTCCGGTCGGATCTACCTGGGCGGTATTGCGCTGTCTGTGCTCACGTCGTTTGGCCTATCGAGCACTGGCGGCTTCAATGCCGGCCACGCCTTGGGCATCCTTGCGCTTCTGATAGTTGGCGGGGCGCTACTGGTGCCCCGACTGTCCTTCCTTGGCAATGCGCGCACGTATCTGGCCCAGCTCGGCTTTTCATTCAGCTTCTTTCTCTTGCTCGTGCCTGGCATCAACGAAACGTTGACTCGCCTGCCCGTCGCACATCCGTTGGCCGCCGGCCCCGCTTCCCCGGTAGTGCGTGGTGCGCTGGCGGCGTGGTTGGGAATCTTCGTGCTGGGGGCCACTTTGCAACTGCTGTGGATGCGTTCCCAACGCAGGGCCTAGACAGACCACCACGGGATTTCCCAATGGCTACTGGAACGGCCATTTGGGCCGTGCGCCCTGATCTGATCGCAAGGAGCAATTCATGACTAGCATCGGCGTGCCGCCGGTTTTGTGTGGACTGACCTATGCCCCGAGCCTGCCAAGAGCCAACAACGTCGCGACGCCCATCGGCCCGGAGTTTCAAACCCTGCTGAAGATGCAGCTCAAGCCGCCCTTATCATCGCCCGAGCCAATAGCGTCAATCACTCAACCTGGGAAGAACACCGACGGGCCGCATGGCCCCAACGTTGAAGCGATGCTGCAACAGTTGCACGCCTGCCGGAAGATGTGGATGCAAGCCCCGAGCAAGGCGGGTCGACCAGCGATTGGCAATTCGGCAAGTCGTGCAGCTGAATCAGACTCTCGATTTGCCTCTGAAACGCTGGAACAGGCCACCGACGCAAGATGCGCCGAGAATCACGGTTCCGTCTCACCCACCGATCATGTCCATGATCCGGCAGCACATAGCACTTGCCTCCGCGGCAATGCGTTCATCCATGGCGTTCCAAGCGAATGCCCGCCGCAGGTTTCAACACAGGCAGTGACACTGCCTGTGAACATCATCATCTGGATACCGGTCGAAGTCGTCCGAACTCGAACGCAATTTGCCCGTGGTCGTCCTCGACGCCGATCGTGGGCACGCGGGGTGTTGCGGGACTTCGGCCGCCGCGTGCACCGCCGCTGATTTACTTCTGGTTCGTGGTGAGCACCTTGAAACTCGTCATCAGGTTGCGATAGTCGGGAAGGTGGTTGGCGAACAGCGTGCCAAGCCCTTCGATGTCGTTACGCCAGTCGCGATGCAGTTCGCAGGCCACGCCGAACCACGTCATCATTTGCGCGCCGGCGTGGGCCATGCGGTGCCAAGCCGCGTCACGGGTAAGCGGGTCGAAGGTGCCGGAGGCATCGCCAACGACAAAGACGTCGTAGCCTTCGGCCAGCGCCGACAAGGCGGGGAACGCAACACAGACTTCCGTCACCACGCCTGCAATGATGAGCTGCTTCTTGCCGGTGGCTTTGACGGCCTTCACAAAATCCTCGTTATCCCAAGCGTTGATCTGGCCCGGCCGCGGAATAAATGGCGCCTCCGGAAACTGGGCCCTGAGTTCGGGCACAAGCGGGCCGTTTGGGCCATTTTCAAAACTGGTGGTCAGGATGGTCGGCAGCTTGAAGTACTTGGCCAAGTCGGCCAGCGCCAGTACGTTGTTCTTGAACTTGTCCGGTTCAATATCACGAACCAGCGACAGCAGGCCGGCCTGGTGATCTACCAGCAGCACAGCGGCATCGTTTTTATCCAGGCGCTTGTAGGGCGTGCTCATGACAGTCTCCTTGCATGGATGGGCAATCGCACTTCCGAATGCAGCGCCTCGATAGCGCCCGAGGCGCCGTGGATGCTGGCATCCGAAAGCGTGAACCAATCATAGAACTGCAAGACCGGAAGCAGTAGTGCCGTAAGAAGCCGTCTGTGTTTGACCAACTCGGCGCACGGCAAGTTGGATTGCGGCGAAACGTGGCCGCGCGTCAGCGAGACGGCCAGCTGCAGGCATCGCAGGCGCACGTGCCTAGAACGCGAGGCGCTGAACACCAATCACCTGGCGCCTCGCAAGACGCGTCGCCGCTAGGCCAGCGACGCGGCCACCGCGCCCGCTTCGGCCCGCAATAGCGACAGGAAGCGGATCAGCGTCTCATCCTGCCCGCCCCGCCGCCACACCACGCCCACTGGGCCAAACGAGCCGATGTCGGCCAGCGGCAGCACCTTGACGAGCCCCCGCTCCACCAGATGGGCGGCCATCGCCCCCGAGCAGACGCCCAGGTAGTGGCTGGCGTGGACGATCGACTCGATGGCGATGATCGAACCCGTTTCCAGGCTCGGCACGATGCCCGCGCCGCCCCGTTCCAGCAGCGTGTTTTCCAGTCGCACCCGCATCAGCGTATCGCGCGGCGGCATGGCCCACGGGTACTGGTAGAGGTCGGTCCAGCTGATGCGCGTGGCGTTCGCCAGCGGGTGATGCAGGCCAACGACGATGGCAATGCTGTCGGCGAACAACACCTCGTGCTCGAGGTTCGGACCATAGGCGCGGGCATCGATCGACCCGACGATCAGGTCGAATTCGCGCTCTTCCAGTCGCGTCAGCAACGTGTTGAATACCCCTTCTGACACCTGGAAGGTCACGGCCGGCTCACTGGCCTGGAATGCCAGGATGGCGCGCGGAATCAGGTGGGCAATGCCCGCCGTCACGCTGCCGATGTGCAGGCGCGACACCTCGCCCTTGGCCAGCGACACCAGTTCGTCGCTGGTCCGGCTGACCTCACCCAGCACCCGTAGCGCCAGCTTGCGCACGGCCTCGCCGGCCGGAGTGAGCTTCATCTGCTTGCCGCGCAGCACCAGCCGGGCGCCCACCAGGTCTTCCATCTCGCTGAGCCAGTGCGACACGGCCGACTGCGTCATATGCAGCTTCTCGGCGGCCAGGGTCAGCGTGCCGGCGTCGATCAGCACCAGGAACGACTCCAGGTGGCGCATGCGCAGCCGGCGCGCCCACGCTACGGCGTCGTGGGCGTCTTGGGTCTCGATCGGCGTGGCCATGAGTGTTTACTCATAGAAGGTTCAGAAGTTTTCATTGGCGCTGTTGGGCGGAGCGCGTCAATATTGAGCCCACTGCGGCCGCAGGGCAATCCACGAATTCACTGATAAAGAAGGACACGACATGAGGAAAATCTCCATCATGGGGCGGATGCTGGCGGCTGCGCTCGTTTTTGGGACGGTTGCACCGGCCTGGGCCTGTGGCGAGGCGGGTAACGCGCGACCCATCCGCCTGGTGGTCTCCCAGCAGGCCGGCGGCGGCACCGACACGCTCGCCCGCATGTGGGCCGAGGCGGCCGGCAAGGAGCTGGGCACGACCATCGTGGTCGAGAACCGCGCGGGCGCCGGCGGCGTGATCGCGGCCAAGACCGTGCTGAGCCAGCCGGCCGACGGCTGCACGCTGTTCCTCGCCGGCGTGTCGCAGATGGTGCTGAACAAGTTTGCCTACGCCCCGCTAGCCTACAAGCCGGAAACCGATTTCGCGCCGGTGGCAGTGCTGACGACCACGCCGTTCGTGCTGGTGGCCAACCCGCAGTCTGGCTTCAACAAGCTGGCCGACCTGGTGGCCGCCGCAAAGGCGAAGCCGGGCGCGATCAACTTCGCCTCGTCAGGCAAGGGCAATTCCACGCACGTGATCGTGGAACTGTTCCAGAAGAACCAGAAGATCGAGATGACCCACATTCCGTACAAGGGCGAGCCGGACGGCGTGGTGGCCACGGTGGGCGGACAAACCCAGGTGATGGCGCCCACGGTGGCTAGCGCCACGCCGCAGATCCGCGCAGGCAAGCTCACGCCACTGGTGCTGTTCTCGCCCAAGCGCGTGCCGGAACTGCCGAACGTGCCCACCGCGTCGGAACTGGGCCTGACCGGCTTTGACGACCTGGGCTGGATGGGAATTGCCGCCAAGGCCGGCACGCCACCCGAAGTCATCAAGCGCCTGCACGCGGCCTCGCAGCACTTCCTGTCCGACAAGGCCGTGCTCGAGAAGATGCGCGCCACGCAGGTGATTCCGATGCCGGGCCCATCGAACCTGCTGATGCAACTGACCGAACGCGATACCGCCAAGCTGCAAGGCGCCATCGCCGACGTCGACTTCAAGGCCAACTGATCATGAACCGCAAGGGAATGGTGTCGTGCGCCCAGCCGGAAGCGGCCGAGGCGGGCGCGGAGATCCTGAAAGCGGGCGGCAACGCCGTGGATGCCGCCGTGGCGTGCGCGCTGGTGCAGACCGTGGTGGACCCACTGATGTGCGGCATTGCCGGATTCGGCACGGCCGCCGTGTACATGCCCGGCGCCGGTACGCATGATACGCACGAGTATTTCGACTTTCACGCCACCGCCCCAGCCGGCGCGCGGCCGGACATGTGGGCCGACCTGCTCGAGGGCGAGGCGCGCGACGGCTTCGGCTTCTTCATCAAAGACCGGCTCAACGACATCGGCTACCAGTCCATCGCCACGCCGGGCACGCTGAAGGGCCTGCAAGCCATGCACCAGGCGCACGGCAAGCTGCCCTGGGCCGAGGTGGTGGAGCCGGCCATCGACTGGGCGCGCAACGGCTACTTCGTTCGGCCTGGCATGTACGCGTTCTGGAACGACGACGCCACGCTGGGCCGGGCCAGCAACCGCGAGCGGCTGGCGTTCAGCGCGTCGGGCCGGGCCCTCTACTGCAAGCCGGACGGCAGCCCGAAGACGATCGGCAGCGCCATCGTCAACCCCGACATGGCCAGCGTGCTGGAAGAAATTGCACGTGCCGGCGCCGACGCGTTCTACACAGGAACGATTGCCGACGCCATCGTTGCCGACATGCGCGCCAACGGCGGCCTGATCACGCACGAAGACCTGGCCAACTACCAGGTGGTGCGGCAGAAGCCGCTGTTCGGCCACTACCGCGACCGCGTCATCGCCACGAACCAGCCGCCGGGCGGCGGCGCGATGCTGCTGGAGATGCTGCATGCGCTGGAACAGTTCGACCTGCCGTCGATGCGCCATAACTCGCCCGAGTACATCCGTACCCTGTGCGAGGTGATGAAGCAGGCCACGGTGGACAAGGACCGCTTCATCGGCGACCCGGCGTTCGTCGACATCCCGCTCGATCACCTGTTGTCGGCCGCACGAGCCGCGCAGACCGCGGCGGCCGTGCGCGCCGGCGAACGGGTGGAGGTCACGCGGGTGAACCCGGGCCACGTGGTGCCGCGCGACACCACCCACCTGTCGGTCGTCGATGGCGAAGGCAACTGCGTCTCGCTGACGCACTCGCTGGCCATGCCGTCGGGTGCCATCACGCAGGGCATGGGCTTTCTGTACAACGGCTGCATGGGCGTGTTCGACCCGCGCCCCGGCCGCGCGGGCAGCATCGCGCCGGGCAAGCGACGCTTCACGTCGTCGTGCCCGACCATCGTGTTCAAGGACGGCAAGCCCGAAATGGTGCTGGGCGCGCCAGGCGGCACGCAGATCGCCATGGGCGTGCTGCAAGCCATCCTCAATGTGGTGGACCGTGGCATGACGATGCAGGAAGCTGTCTCGGCGCCGCGCTTCTCGTCCACGAGCAACGCCATCGACATCAGCAACCGCATTCCGCGCGCGGTGCAACGGCAGCTCGAGCAGGCCGGCTACGAGGTGATCCGCAATCCGTACAACTACACGATTGCGTGGGTGCACGCGGTACGCATCACCGAGAATGGCCTGGAAGGCGGCGCCGACCCCGGCCGCGATGGCATGGCGTGCGCGGTGGAATCGCTGATGTAGGCGACTCGCCCGAGATCAGCGGACAGCCAGGATCGGTGTGCAGCACGGCGCCCTCCTGGACATTGCTGCCCGCGCCAATCCAGATCGGCTCGTTGTCGGCACGGATGACGGCGCCCGGCCATATGCTTACGTCATCGGCCAATTCGGCGCGGCCGATGACGGTAGCTTCGGCGGCCACGAAGGCGCTTTCGGCAAGGGATGGCGTGTGTTCGGCAAGCTGATAGACGGGCATGTTTTCGGTGGGATGGATTGACTGGATCATTCAACCTTCACATTGGCCTTTTTCACCAGGCCTGCGTAACGATCAGCTTCGGAGCGGAAGAACTGTGCGGCGGCCTCGGGCGAACCGGGCCTGATGACGGTGGCCTGCTTCTTCAGGGCTTCCATCACCTCTGGGCTGGAGAACGCCGTCGCAAAGGCGTCGTGTACGCGCTTCACGTCGGCCGATTTCATATTGGCCGGTCCGATCACGGCAAACCAGCCCTCGACGTGGTAGCCAGGCAGGCCCTGTTCGGCGATGGTGGGTACGTCGGGTGCCACGGGTGACCGCGCATCGCCACACAGGCCGATGGCGCGCAAGGTGCCCGCCTTCAGATATGGCAATGCGGCATTGAGCGCTACCACGCCCATGTCCACCTGTCCGCCCAGCAGGTCGGTCACCATCGGGCCGGTGCCCTTGTAAGGAATATGATTGGCCTTGACGCCGGCTTCGCTTAGAAACATCTCCCCGGCCAGATGGATAATCGTGCCGTTGCCGGACGACGCGTAGTTGTAGGCATCGGGCTTGGCTTTGAGCAGCGCCACCAGTTCCTTGACGTTCTTTGCCGGCACTTTCGGATTGACGACGAGAACAAGCTGCGTGGCGCCAAGCACGCTGATCGGCGTCACGTCCTTGATCGGGTCAAATGGCATGGACTTGAACACACTCGGATTGATCACGTGATTGTTCGAGACCAGCCCCAGCGTGGTGCCATCAGGCGGTGCCTTGACCACGGCTGCGGCGCCGGTGATGCCCCCTGCGCCGGGCAGGTTCTCGATCACCACGGGCTGGCCCATGGCCTTGCCCAGCGCCGGGCCAGCGGTACGGGCGATGGCATCGACGCCGGAGCCCGCGCTGATTGGCAGGATCAGCCGTACCGGCTTGCCGCCTTGGGCCTGCGCCGGTAGCGCAGTGCAGACCAGGAAGCCGATGGCAGCAGCCACGGACCTCCAGTGGGGGAGTGAAATCATGGTTGTCTCCGTCATGCTTTTTATAGGAACTACGGTAAAACGGACCGCGGCCGGAAGCAGTCAGCCGGGCCGTGTCATGCGTCCAAACACCTCTTCGTTGTGCTCGCCGGGCTTCGGCAACGGATGACGGACGCCGGGACGCCGCCCGCCCATCAGCAGCGGTAGCAGTACCGTAGGGGCGATCGATCCGTCTTCCACCTGCATCGGCACCAGGCCGCCGCTTTCCTTGAGGTGCGGATCGTCGAGCAACTGATCCGGGCGAACGATCGGTGCATAGGGAATGCCGGCAGCCTCGAGTTGCGGCATCAATGCTTCAGGGCAACGATGCTGAAGGATGGTGCCCAGTTCTTCCAGCAACTGGGGCCGCACGGCCACACGCGCCGCGTTGTCGCGATATTCGGGCCGGTCGAGCATTTCTGGATGCCCTAGCACGTGGCAGAGTGTGACGAACTGCTTGTCGCTGACCGCGCCGATGAAGAGTTGCTCGCCGTCGGCAAGCGTGAACACGTCGTAGACGCTCCAGGCCGACACCCGCGACGGCATGGGCGGCGGCGCCTCGCCGGTCATCGCGTATTGCTGCATATGCTGCGAGGCCAGGAACACGCAGTTCTCGAACAGCGCGCTCTGGATTTCCTGTCCGCGGCCCGTCTGCTCGCGTTCGCGCAGCGCTGCCAGCACGCCAATCGCGCCGAACATGCCGCCCATGATGTCGTTGACCGACGTGCCAGCGCGCAGCGGGCGGCCCTTCGGTCCAGTCATATACGACAACCCGCCCATCATCTGCACCACTTCGTCCAACGCCAGGCGCTTTTCGTACGGGCCGGGCAGGAAGCCCTTGTGCGAGACGTAGATCAGGTGCGGGTACCGTTTGGACAGCGTCGCGTAGTCGAGGCCGAGCTTGTCCATCAGACCTGGCCGGAAGTTCTCAAGCAGCACGTCGCTCTGGCCGGCCAGCTCGGCCGCCGCCACGCGCCCTTGCTCGGTGGTGATGTCCAGCACCACGCTCTTCTTGTTGCGATTGAAGGCACGGAAGAAACCAATGCCGAGGCCGGGAAGATTGCGGGTCTTGTCGCCGCCGGGCGGCTCCACCTTGATGACCTCGGCCCCAAGATCGGCCAGGATCATGCCGCAGGTGGGCCCCATCACCATATGGGTGAACTCGACGACGCGGATGCCGGCAAGCGGCAGCGATGTGTGCTTTTGTTGCATGGTTTGACTCTTGTTGTCGATCAGGCCGCCGCGTAGCGGGCATTGGCGGCGAATGTTCCCGGCAATCCGGCACGCCACAGCGTGCCATGCAGGGTTTCGCCAGCCAGCCAGCCCTGCACCTGCTGGCGCAGCGTCAGCAATGCTTCGATGTCGATGCCTGTGCCGATACCCATGCTTTCCAGCATGAAGGCGAGGTCTTCGGTCGTGACGTTGCCGCTGGCGCCAGGTGCGTGCGGGCAGCCGCCAATGCCGGCCAGGCAGGCATCGAAGCGCGTCACGCCAGACTCCAGCGCCGCCAGCACGTTGGCCAACCCGAGGCCGCGCGTGTCGTGGAAGTGGCCGCACCAGAAGCGGTCGCCGGCAATAGCCCGGGCCCGCGCGAACAGCTCGCGCACCATGCGCGGATCGGCATAGCCAACCGTGTCGGCCAGGCTGACACGATCGGCGCCGGCGTCGAGCAGCGCCTGCATCAGCCGCAGCACCTCATCGGGCTCAACGCGGCCTTGCAGCGTGCAGCCAAAGGCCGTGCCAACGCCGCCCTCGATCAGCGTCCTGGACCCTGCCGCGTCGCGCGCCGCACGGATGCGCGCCACCTCGGCCACCACGTCGTCGGGGGCCTTGCGCAGATTCGCCAGGCTATGAGCGTGGCTGGCGGACAACGGCACGATCATCAGGTCGGCGCCGCTGGCGATGGCATCGTGTGCACCGCGCAGGTTAGGCACCAGCACCGAGACAAACAGTCCGGGCAGCGTGCGAGCAAAGGCCACCAGCTCGGCTGTATCGGCCAGTTGAGGCAACAGCCGCGCGGGAACGAACGAGCCCACCTCGATCTCTTGCTGACCTGCCGCGTGGGCGGCACGAATCCAGTTCATCTTGTGTTCGGTGGGGACGATGGTCTGAATACTCTGCAGCCCGTCACGCAATCCGACTTCCCGGACTACGGCGTGCGGCGGCCAGACGGCCGGTTGTGGGTGTTGCGATGCAGGAGTCATGGGTTGTGGCGAGGCGCCGGAAAGAGACACGCGATAGCCATCACTCTATGCCGTTCCAAAAACAACCAGAAGCGCTATTTTGAGATGACAATCGTTCCATGTCGGAACGTCAGCGCCTACAATTCAGGCATGAGAGATCTCGACCTGACCACCCTCCGGCTGTTCGTCGCCGTCTGCGAAACCCAGAACATCGCGCGCGCCGGCGAACAGCAACATATCGTGGCATCCGCGATCAGCAAGCGACTGGCGCAACTTGAGGAAACGGTCGGCACAAGTCTGCTGGACCGCCGTCGGCGCGGCGTGGTGCCGACCGCCGCCGGCGAAATTGTGCTGACTCACGCACGAGCCATGCTCGCCGCGGCCGATCGCGTGGCACGCGACATGGCCGACTTTGGCTCGGGCATTCGCGGTCAGGTGCGCCTGCTGGCCACCGTTTCATCGATGGCGGAATCACTGCCTGACGACATTGCCGCCTTCCTGCAGATCCCGGGTCATCAGGATGTGGGCATCACGATCGAGGAGAGCCTTAGCATCGACGTCGTGCGGTCGTTGCGAGAAGGCTCGGCGCCGCTGGCGATTTGCTGGGATGCCGCCGACCTGGAAGGGTTTCAGACTCGCCCCTATCGAACAGACCATCTGGCAGCGATCGTGCATGGTTCCCATCCGCTCGCACGGGCCGACAGTTGCGCGTTCGCGCAGACCCTGGATCATCGGCATATCGGCATGCCGGCGCAGACGGCCGTACAGACCATGCTGAACCGACATGCAGCGATTCTCGGCAGACGTATCGACTACCGGGCAGTGGTATCCACATTCGATGCAGCGCTGCGTTGCGTGCGCGCAGACCTGGGACTGGCCATCATACCGCTGGAGATTGCGGAACCCGTTGCACAGGCACTGGGCATTCATGCCATCCCCTTGCGCGACGATTGGGCCCGCCGCCGGTTCGCCATCTGCTCACGCGACTTCGGTACGCTGTCACCGGTCGGAAAGATGCTGGTCGATTTTCTGGAAGATCGCGCAAACTACCAAATGCGCACGAATCGATCTGAAGTTCGCTGAGGTACCGTCCTCGCACCGTCGCTCCAGGTCAAGGGCTGCGATCGGCCAGACTCGGTCGTTGCACTTTGATCAGTGAACGTCTGCTCCACGAGCATGAACCGACGCTGATTTGGCTTTGGTGATTGGTTCCGGTGGCGCCGCTCGCGCGACGTCGCCTAGCGTCAAGCGGCGGCAATAGCCAACCCCTTAATCTTTCATCGGATGGTATTTTCCCCATCCGAAATAATCGTTATAGATTTGCGCGGCCTCGTCGTAGGTATCGGCATCAAACGTCTTCAGTAGCACGGGCTTGCCTTCGAACAAGTGGGCTTGCGCTTCGAACTGTCCCTTTTCGATAAGCGCGTTTTGTCCGCTTCCATCAACGTCCGAAATAGCTTGCCAAATTTCATATGTCTTGGTCATCCTGTTCCCTCTTTATGGTACGAAAGCCATGCCTTTTTGTACCTCAATATCAATTCGCTCACTGCCATTGACTGCAATGACCTCATCATTGCGAAAGGTCTGTTTCGTCGGACCTATTCCGCCGCCTCTACTGGCATTCACAACAAACCGCTTAGCTCTGACCAAAGCCTGTGAACGGGCCTGATACTGCTTCTTTGTCATGCGCCCTTCAAGGGCTTCCAGTTTCGCCAAGCCAGACACTGCAGGGAGCGGATCCGCCTGAGCCCACGCCTCAACGTCGCCAGCGCCCTCATCTGGATAGCCAGGACCTTGTGCCTGAATCCGTCCCCGATGATCGGTTTTCGGACTATTTCCCGAACAGGCTTCGATCAGTCTTGTCGTCCAGATCGCCATCCATTCCCAAGGCTTCTTCCCACCGAGGTTGGGGGCGAGAACGTCCCATGGACTCGGTGTGTAGGTACCAGGAATCGACACAGATGCGCCCACTGCCGTTACCGGCACCGGTACTGCTTGCGCATGTGCCGAGCCGAACATCCAGTTGAATAGCTTCGAGATCCAGCCCATCCATGCGCTGAACGGATTGGCCCCTGCATCTTCTGCCGATGCCCTAGCCAAGGCCAGTGGTTGTTCACTCGGGTCCGGGCCAGTGAGTGACTGCCCATTGAACAATACGTCGATGAGCCGGTGCGCCGCATCGTAAGTGTAGTTCGTGACGTCTCCGTTGGGACTGGTCACCTGGACTTTCTGCCCGATTGCGTCGTACACGTATGTTGTAACGTTGTCGCCATACAGGTACTGGAGCACGCGACCTCGCTGATCGTAGACATACTTGACTGTCACGCCTTCCAGATCGATCGCTTCGAGGAGGCGCCCGGCGGCATCGTATTGCACTGCCCGCGACGCTTTACCTGTTCCGTCAGCCGCAGACGTCAAGTTGCCTTGTGCGTCGTAGCTGAACGTCCACTGCTGGGTAATCGCCCCATCGACCTGCTCGGTCAATGCCGTCATTAGCCCATTGGTGTCATAGCCATAACTGTTGCTGGACACCGCGCCCGACGGCGCTGCGTTAAGCCCGAGACTGCCATTCACGTCGGCGGTGGAAAACCAGCCATGGGCGGTCATTTAACCCATCCCGTCGTAGGTGAAATAGTCCACCCGACTCGGCGCCGCGATCTTCAGCGGCAGATTCCACGTCGGATGCCACTCGGCGGTCGTGGTCTTGGCGTCGGCCGTGCCATAGCCCTCGATGCGTTGGGTTTCCCGGCCCGAGCGCGTCGTAGCTGTAGCGCGTATCGCTGCCATTGCGATCGACCGTGCGGCTGACCCTGTTGGCGGCGTCATACTGGATCGTGTTGAACGGATCGCCGATGGGACTGGGCCCTGACGCCCCGGTTGGCTGTCGCAACTTGCCGGACAACTGGTAATTGAAGCTCCGCGTGAACCCATTGCCGTCCGTCACCAAGGTGGCATTGGTGCCATAGCTGAACGTCAGCTTGTCGACGCCACCCGCATGCTCCTCGCTGGTTATAAAGCCGCTGGTCGGATCGTATGTGCCACCGGTGTTATACCTATAGGTCGAAAACCGAACCCCGTTCTCGTCGGTGATACCGGTCAGGCGGTTTGGCAACAAGCTCTGAACTTCGCCGTAGTGATAGCGACGAGCGGTCTGATCGGGCCACGTTACAGTCAGAGTGCCATCATCCAGATATCCGAAACGGACCTGCTTTTCATCAGGCGAAGTAACGGCGGCGAGTCGATTTTTAACATCGTAGGAGAACCGAAGCTGAGCGCCGAACTGGTTCTGAACGCTGGCAAGCAGACGGGCGGTGCCGCCCGGAAATTCAGCGGAGGTGCTGGTCGTGTACGCAAGCGTCGTCGCCCATCCATTTCTTTCGGTCACGCGAAGTAGACGGCCATCTCCACTGTAGGATTCGACTGTGTCCGTCGCCGCGACATAGTATTGCCAGGTTCCGATGCCTGCTGGCCCAGTTTCATTAACGATTCGGTCTTTCGAACTTCCCTCAGCCTCCATCCATTGCGAGCCATTCTTGACGTACCGGACCGTCGAACCATCGTCCCTCAGAGCAGTAATAGTTGGAGATGGATCGCTAACTAACAGAAGATTGAGCGAACGTTCCCAATTGTGGCGCCATCCGCCGCCGAAAGCTTTCGTGGCTCCGTAGTTGGATGTGTCCGAGCGATATGCTCTCCGGAATACCAGAGGGTGCGGGCCCACCGTTTGGACATCTGGCGGCTCATTCTGGAACTTTTGCCCGGTCAGGGGTGATACGGGGTTGCCGACGGGACAGGCATTCGCAGTCGCTTTGGGAAGATCTGGGCATTGGTCTGCGAGCCCCAGATTCGGATTGCGCTTCCAGTAGTAGTCGTAAGTACCGCGAAGCGGATCAATGCAAGTCTCTTTGACGTAGATACCCATTTCAAAGAAGCCAATCCACCACGGATCATTACCGCCCTTCAATACGCCACCCGCATACAAATCGCAGACCCCAGTGGTCAGGGAGGTGAGACCGCGGAGCCGGTATTCATTATCTGGAAACCCATTGTCAAGATTTGCGCACGCGGCTTCTGGTGTGGCCTGAAGCGTGCCATATTTTCCGCCGTATCCGGACACCCAGAACGTTTGAGGTGGCGACGCTTGGACGGCCTGCGAGAGCATTGCAGGGACTCCGAGACATATGACGACAGCCCGTCTTAGCCGGACACCCTGACCAGGGATAGAAAAAAAACGCATGCTTCGACCCTTCCCGTTTGCGCGACTTTTGAGGTGCCGCGTTGATGTGTTTGGGCGGAGTCTAAACAAAGAGGCATCACACCATGTATCGTGTGGCGCACATCAGAAATAAATCAAATTGAAATCTGACACGTACTTTGAGTGTCTTAGCAAATCGAACTGGCTTCAGTTTTCCCTGGCTTCGGTTCCTTCCAGTCAGCCCGGCCGACCTACAGGCATCTGCGGCAACAATGTCGCACTTCTCAGGAACACACCCGTGCCGTGCCCGAAGATTCCATCGGTGGCACTATGTCTGATTGCAGCCATAGAGACAGGTCGCCGAACGGCTCTGATGGGTCGTTCTGCGACTGTCACCAACCTGACGCCTACCCGGCGTGTGCCACCGAGCCTTCGGTGAGGCAGTACCTCTTCGCGCAATGTGCTTCCGCCATAAGCGCATGGCCAGCGCAAATGAAAAAACCGGCTTACGCCGGCTTTTCCCCTCGCATCCCAGGTGGTCGAGCCACACCGACATCGCGGGTTAGTTGTTAAGCAGAACGGTATCTCGTTGCAGAGGTTTGTGCAACATCCAATGCAACTTACTTGGCACGCCCGTCTTGAGCCAGCTATTGAAGGCCAACTCAGGCGTCGGGTCGCGCCAGGCATAGGTGAACCATCAATGGTCGCGTGCAGCGCATCCTTGGAGGTCAGGCCTCGGATACTTCCGAGGAAGCACGCGAGGGACCGGCGTACTCCTGGACTCCGGAGCTGGGGCGAGTAGGCGCCGGCAATCTCACGAGGTAAGTCGAAACAGTTTCAACCGTATGGGGGCGCCAATCCAGAGCGCTCTCTGCATTGTGCCAGCCTTGCTGACTCCGACGTATTCGTCGCAACGTCTCGCGCGGAATTCCCATATCCTCGCTGGGCACGCCTGGCAAAATGACCCCCATGCGGCCTTCCCGCACCCATTGCACGACCTCCTCCCGCCCGACGTGCAGGAATCTCGCTGCGACTCCAACGCTGGTCCAACGCAAATCGCAGTGAATCCCACCATAGCCATAAGGGACCACAACTCGTACGGACCAGAAGTATGGAAGAACCCATTTGGCGAACATTAATTCAACACTTGCGTCCCGACGCACCAGGGCGACAGCTCGCCGCTCGATGACGGCAGGATCGAGCAAGCGGCTGACACACTCTCCGATCGTCATGCCATAGCGCAATACCGTAGCGATGTCGATGTAATCGTCCGGCCGTCTGGATTGCTTGTAACGGCCCAGCAATTCCTCGATTGCCCGTCGGGGATACTTGTGTTCGCCTCCTTGCCGTCTGTGCCCACACCGCTTGAACATACCGGCAATGATCGACGTCGGCACGTTGAACCGCTCCGCGCAGTCGCGAGACGACAGGCCTTCGTGGCGCGTATGCCAAGCGTCATGCAGAGCCTCCAGCGAGACCCTTTTCGGATTTTTTGTCCAGACGGTTCGGCATCGCGCCGTCGCCCACTTTGGGAGCTGCTCGACATCGGCGGGCCAGGTCGCCGACCCGCCCAAGAAGATGGGAATCCAGTAGCTCAGGACTGTCCCTTTGGCCGGTCTATCGACCGAGATAAATAATTTACATTGCATTCATATGTGCGTTCTTGGTCGGTTGAAACTAAGCTGGGTGAAGTTTGCTTTACAATCAGAGACTTACAGTCGAGCCGGGTGCTCGCTGCTCTGAATTGCACGCGGAAAGTAATGTGATGTAAAAGGCCCGTTACACTGTTCCGCGGTCAGCACGCAGATTCAAGGCTTAGCGGTAATAGTCAGAAGTCGCGTGGTCTCGACAGTTCTAACGATCGGTCCAGGTGCAGGTGCTGAGTGGTTCGCGCCAAACCCAGTCTGTCGAGGCGGGCCTTGGGAACGCCTTCCTCGGGGTGCGCGCTCGTGTGCGAGCGTCGAAATATCCCCTACCCTACCGCGACTATAAAGTTACACCTGCCTGGTCGATTGCCGCCGGTTTGAGCCAAAGGGGGGCGGGAACAGCCAAACGCACCTTTGCGCACGTGAGGGATAGCAAAAAGCTGTTTCGACGACTGTACTAGGTTGCCACACCGGAACGACGGTCCCCATTGCATCGGATAGATTTTTGCTTTTACATGAGGGCCAACTTCGTTACACAGGGCTAGTGTCGCGTCCTCTAAATGGCGTCTTAGATACTTGACCCGAAGCCCAATACGCTACCTACACCTCCGCAGAATAGTCTCCACAGGAGGCCGGAATTGGGCAACGTCAGTTGCCTCATCTGACGGAATCTATGCAGTCATTGTGAAACTGCAGGCGACTGTTTGAGCGTTGTAACGCCGGCCCAGCAAGCACGGCGCAAGTAAAGTGACCCCTTGTATTGTGATCTGCGTGCGACGGCCCACGTCCCTCATTCTACGTGAATTTTTTATTACAAAAATTAGATAATAAGTGACCACCTGCACCCGGAAGAATTATTGGTAGAGTCCGTGCGGCGTACACTCTAATCATCGCTCCAAATACCCCTCATCCATTGCCAACTTTTTCCACCTGGCACTGGCGGGCACACCTACTTTCAAGCTTGAAAGGAGCACCCTCCATACACGCATATAGGCGCCAATTCTGTGTGGTTCGCCCAATCTATAGGGACTCGCGTCCGGAATATAGGTTTGTGTTCAGGCTTTGTGCGAGTGCACGATTCTGTAGCTCGTCAGCTCTCGCACGACCGCTAGTCCGGGAAAATCTCCAACAGATGACCATCCGCTTGAGAGGACGTCACCCTGATCTGCGGACTTTCAAGCTTGAAAGTAGTTGTGCGCACGCGGTGTGTCGTTTCGAGTACGACCCCAAAAACGCTAGTTGCCGGCGCGACGTCATCACTTTCAAGCTTGAAAGTGCGCTACTAGTGCGAACAAGGGCTTTTTCTTAAAGTCGGGAGGCGGCTCGCAAAGGGCAGAGCACGCTCTGGAAGCTGGCCGCTCAGGGAGTGGGATTCCGACGAAGTCGAGCTTGAACGAGGTTTCAATAAACCTTTTGAACTAGATTCCATCGAGTAAAGGGGATGTATAGCAAAGATATACATCGGATTGCGTAGACGCCAAACCTATGCATATTGAGACGTGACGCACTTTCAAGCTTGAAAGTGCGTAGGGCTTGCGCCGACTGCAACCTGCACACCGCCCTGGCACTATTTCTCAAACGACTGCAAACGACTTTGATCCTTCGACTTTCATGCTTGAAAGTGCGAATGCTTGGCGCTTCGTATTGGTTTTCGCAGAGCCTTTTTTGCAAAGACTTTCAAGCGTGAAAGTTGGGGCAAGGGCAAGTCTTTCCGGTAAATCGCTGCGTACTATCTGGGACCCCTTGCTATATATGCCAGCCAAATCCACGGTCTAAGCATGTTGCCTGTGCGGTTCCGAAACGCTCGCCGACACCACGAGGACCAGAGCCTCGACCAATCCCCGCTCCAACTGCTTTCATGCGCGAAAGCTATATTCGCAGTCCTACGAAGTGGTGCTTACGTAGTGAACTTACAACAGCACGCTATTTCTTTCTTGCTGCAAAATCGATCTATAGCCTATACCACACAAACACTTCTATAGGCCACAAAGACGTGTTATTCTACAAAAATTATTTCTCGGAGAATTTTTATGCCGGCTCGTATTGTTACGGTCTTCAACCAAAAGGGTGGTTGTGGCAAGACCATGACGTGCATGCAGCTCTCTGCCGCTTTCGCCTTGCGGGGGCTTCGCACGCTTCTTGTCGACATGGACAAACAAGGTACGAGCACGATCTGGGCGGGGCAGGGAGGAAAGGAACGCCCGTTTCCAGCTGAGGTAATCAGCTTGGCTCCGCTTCGCGAAAAGATGCTCGGAGAGATCGAGAAACGTGCAGACGCTTACGACTTCATCTTTATCGATTGCCCCCCCGCGATCGAATCGTCCATTCCTTGGGCAGCGCTCAATATTTCCGACATCGCATTGATTCCGGTGATTCCGCTGATGGACAACGTATGGGCAAGCCGCGAAGCGAAAGAGCTAGCGAGAAGGGCTAAGGAGGAAAACCCCGCGCTCCTCACCTATTGCGTTCCGTCGATGTCACGTCGCGGGAACGTCTTCAAGGCCTGCACCGAAATCCTGCAGGATGACCAGGAGATTCCATTGCTGGACGCTGGTCTGCAGCAGCGCAATGCCTACGGCGAGTCTCAGATGTTCGGCCTTAGCGTGCACGGTGTATCCGGTGCCTCCGCAGCAGTGAAAGAGGTCGAAGCGCTCGCAGATGTCGTTCTGGCGAGCCTAGGTTTCGTCGTGCCGAAGAAGCAAGGCAAAGCAAAAGCCGTAAAGCAGAAAGAGGAGGTAATTTGATGGCCAAGAGTCGACTGGAACAAATGCGTGATCAAGCGGCCAAAGCGCTTTCGGCAGCGCCGCCTGCAGATCGATTTGCGCGCGCTCAGGCGCTAGTAGAACGTCAACCGAACGGCTTTGCGGAAAAGCGCCCCGCGGTACCCGAGCACAATGGCACAGTCTCTTCATTGACGCCGGCCCCGGCAGCGGCGTCAATCGAACCAATTGCGGACGTACATGTTGCTGAAGGACCGACGCTTGCAAACGGTGAACCGTACTACGAAGAGGTCGACATCAGCCTGATCGACGAGAACCCGTTCAATGCACGCCGGCTCTACCGTCCGGAACGCGTGCATGAGCTTGCAGGTGAGATCCGTGCCGACGGTCAGTTGGTACCCGGACTGGCCACTATTAGGAACGGACGCCGCATCCTCGCGGGTGGGCACTATCGGTTCCGCGCACTCAAAGTGGCTGGAAAGACTCGGATGAAACTGATGATCCATCCGAATCTGTCCGATCAGCAGCTCTATCAGGTCTCATACAAGGAAAACGCCGAGCGGGAACAACAATCTCCGCTAGACAACGCACTGGCGTGGAAGTCCTTAATGGACGAGGGCGTCTATCCGAGCGAGTCCGCCATCTCCGAGGCAACTGGCATGTCTTTGCCGAACGTCAACAAGACAATGTCGATTCTGAAACTCTCAGATGGCATCCTCGATATCGTTAAGGAGCGACCCGAACCGTTTGCGCTGTCGACGCTCTACCAGCTTTCGCTCCTGGAACGAGCGGCAGGGACTTTGGTAGCCGCCGCGATGGCCGCAAAGGTGAAAGACGAAGTGGCTGTCTGCCGAGATGTCGAAGAAGCTAGGGCACGATACGAAAACAAGCCCGTACGCAAGCAGAAAGAGACCTCCCGTCAGCACAAGCTGCTTGCAGCGGATGGAGCAGCCCTAGGTGTGCTGAAGGATTGGGACTCGGGTAAGGTGACATTTGAAATTACGCTTCTTGACCCGGTTAAGCGGCAGGCACTAGTTGACGAACTAAAGGCCAAGTTCGCTTCTGCATGACTATCCTCCTTGCCGCGACTGTATCTCGCAGTCGCGGTATGCCCCGCCCGGGGCGTGGTTGTTGTTCTTCTCTCCTCTCCTCTCCTCTCCTCTCCTCCTCTCCTCGATCCCCAACAGTGTTCACCTTGTTTTAAGTGCCTTTCTGATGGCACGGAACCGTTTAAGTGCTTTAGTAAACACTGTAAACCCTTTAGTAAACCTTTAGCTCCGGCAACCTACTGATTTCATTGCATATTTCGCGCTAGAGGTGAACCAGGTTGGGGATATGGTGAACGCTGCTGGGGTCAAGGGTGTGTGGATTTGGGGAATAGGTGACATGGCATAGGGCAAAGGGGTTGTGGATTTGGGGTATAGGTGATGTGAGTTGGGGCGTCCTACCGAATTAGGTAGGTGAATGGTTTTGGGGTGCCTCCAGGTGAACGTCGTTGGGGTCTTGAGTGGCTCCCTTTGCACTCCTTTGATAAAGGTGAAGAGGTTTGGGGAGTTTGAAAGGTGAAAACTTTTGGGGCGCTCTGGACCGTATACCGCCTCGCAAGCCGCGCCAGATAGCCTAGGTGAACGAATTTGGGGTGCCTTCAGGTGAACGAATTTGGGTAACACCCAGTCGGTGTGTACTCACTTCTAACCCCGTCTCCACTAAAGGTGAAGTTTGTTGGGGGGTAAGAGGTGAATGAATTTGGGGTGGAACCATGGGGCATGCTCACTTTGCCCTGTCGGTGCATACCCTGGCCTCAAATTGATTCACCTGTGAAGGCACATCCACCCCCAAAAGAGTTGCCCTTTCACACGCCTTTCCTCGTTCGTCCGAGAAAGGTGAACCAATTTAGGGAGCTTTCACCTTCAACGGGTGAAGCCTTTTGAGGCGTTGCTCTTCTTGCGATGTCGGATGCAGCTTGCTGATTTGCAACAGTTTTTCCGCGACCCAAACCAGTCTGGAAGAAATGTGCAGTTTTGCTTGATAGGTGAACAGGGTGAGACTAAGATTTCACCAATCCAAAGTCCGGAAATAGTGATGACGCGAGCGAAGGCACCTTCCAAAGGGTCCCAGATTGCGCTGTTCCAGCAGCCCGAGGTGCCTGAGCCTTTCAAAAAGGCGGTTCAAGCGATTCACGTTTCGCCGGTCGGGGGGGCTCTCACGCTCCAACAGCGCAGGCTCTTCAACGCCTTGATCAAGAACGCGATCGAACACCGAATGGGTCAGGCCGGCTCCGTGGACACGTTCCAAATTTCCATCCCGGAGATGATGTCCAACCTGGCGCTCACTACCAAGGACACGGGCTATATCAAAGAGACGGCGAAGTCGTTAATGCGAACCGTTGTCGACTGGGATCAGCTGAACAGCGATGGGACGGCGACTTGGACGGGCTCGACCCTCTTGGCCGGCGCAAAAATCACCGGGTCGCAGCTATCGTATTCGTTCGCACCGCAGATCCGGGAAGAGCTTTTGAACCCGGAGCGCTATGCAATGATCGACATGCGCATAGCCAAACTATTCCGCCGGGCCCATTCACTAGCCTTGTGGGAGAACACTGTCCGGTACGAGCGCGTAGGGATCACGGCACGCATACCGCTCCCTGTCTTCCGAAATCTGATTCTCGGACGCGAGGAAAGCGAGACTAAGTACAAGGAGTACAAGATCTTCAAGCGAGCAGTGCTGAACCCCTGCATCGCCGAAATCTGCGACGTGTCCGACCATATGCTGGAGCTCATCGAGCACAAGATTGGTAGATCGGTGGCCGACCTTCAATTCAAAATCACCAGGAAGGAGCAGGCCGCTCAGGAGGAGGATGCCGCAGGCGGCGAGCTTGTGCAGGCCATGGTGAAGCTGGGATTGCCTGCAAGCGAAGCTCGCAAGCTCGCCAAGACTCACAATCATAGTTCATTGCGTGATGCCTTGGCCTATGTGCGCGCCAGGCTCGCAAAGAAGAATGCGCCGACGGTGGACAACGTCCCGGCCTATTTCCGCAAGACGCTAGCAGAAGCTTGGGGCCGCGGTATGGATACTGAGGAAGTGGTCGAAGATTCGACAAGCGATACGGTGCCGAAGGCGAAGTCAGCGGCTGAAGCAATGGAGAAGTACATTACGGCCAGATTGCCAGTGGCGCAGGAGTATTTCGCAGAATTGTCAGCAGAAGAACAAACACCGCTGATTGAGCAGTACAACGAACAATGCGTCGCCCTAGACCTCAAGGTCGTGACCAGCAAGCGTCCTTCAAAGCTCGCCCTGACAAGCTTCTACAAATGGCTGGCTGACCAGACCTGGGGTGCTCCTACATCGGAAGATATTCTGTCTTTTGTTCTGACAGGCAAGGTCGCAGGCTGATCGAACCACCAAACCGCGCCCGCGACGGACGTTGGGGGAACGTTGAGCGCCGGACTGCCTGCCATTCCGACGCTTGGTTTGAGTGGGCTTTGTCGTCTCCGACAGCGCAATGCTGAAGACTCAAGGAGAGTCTCTCAAGCGAGGCTGGCTTCAACTACGAAACGGGAAGTTGGATTCTTCTTTGACGTTGAAATCCGCAGCGTGTCGCGCGCACGTGTCACGGCGACGTAGAACAAGCGCCGCTCTTCATTCTCGGGACTGTCAGTATCGGGAACGATCGTTTCTTCAGCCCTAACTATCACAACGTCATGCCATTCGCGTCCCTTTGCCGCGTGCATTGTGGTCAGAACAAGTGCGTCCGGAGCGGGCTCGTTGTTCCTTCTTCGCAGAAACTCCAGGCGGTCGGCAAAAGGTCCATTGAGGTGGCTCAGAACATCGTAACAGGTGTCGATGGCTCGCTTCCCAGCATCCTCAGCGACATAGTGCAGCATCCATTCACGCACGCCGTCTAGGGTCAGGGCATAGAACTCACGGTCACATAGTATCCGCCACTCACCTAGGCGTTTCAGGAGGCCTCTGTATTTTTCAGCAGTCTGCTCGCAGACGCCCAGCTCAACGAGATCCTTTTTTCGCGGAACCGTACTGTTCGATGCTGGCGGTTCTTGGGCGGGGAGCAGTTGAAGCTCGTAGGAACAGATACCCGAGAAACCGAGCAACGCGTCTAGCCCGGTGGTTTTCGACCCTTGAACCAGCTCGAGCAAGTCGCCCATCAATGCTGCTTCGGGGCGGTCAAGGATCGACTTGCCGGCGGCACGGTAGTATTTCACACCATGTGATCGACAAACGGCCTCAAGGGGGTCAAGAATGCGATTTGTTCGTGCAAGAACTGCTGCGGTTTTTCCGGCGCTCAGCGCGGGTGCGAGCATCGCAACTGCTGCGACGGCCTCCTTGTATTCATCATCGAATCGTTGGAACTCGACTGAGCCACCAGGACCACGATGCGCGACCAGCTCCTTCTCAATTCGCATCGAGTTATTGCGTATGATCTTGTCGGCCGCGCTCAAAATTTCGGTCCGGGATCGATAGTTCTGTCCAAGCACGATTGCCCGAGCGTCGAAGTCCTTGATGAATGCTTGCATGCCTTGAAAGCCGAGTGCATCTCGAAAGCCAAAGATGGTTTGATCGTCGTCGCCTACAACGCAAACGACCGACCCGGCCGCCGCGTGCAACGAGGTCCAACGCGATTGCAGGCTGTCGCAATCTTGATACTCATCGACAAGCAAGTGGTTGACTGAGTAAGGCCGTATCTTTCCCGTCATCATTCCGGCGACGGCCATGCGGAGCATGTCCTGAAAGTCGATCTTTCCATTTCGTTTCAACGCGGCCTGATACGCGTCAAATATCTGCGCATCGATAGTTCCAGGGGTGGGGTCTCCCAATTGAAGCTTCGCGCGTTCAATGGAAGCGAGAGCGTCCTCCACCTTCCAATCAATGCCACGCTCCTGCAGGATCTGACCAACGATTGCCGTGCGGACACCGTCGGTAACGATGTCAGTCAGTCTGCCTCTAGTTGCCCCAAGCTGCTTGTAGGCGAGAGAGTGAAACGTGCCTGCGACTAGGCGGCCCTTTGCCGCCGTTCCCGCTAGGGCGAGGATTCGATCGCGCAACTCAATTGCCGCGTCCTTGCTAAACGTGACTGCACCGACGGTAACGTTGGGATCACCGAGCAATACCGCTGCCTTCGCGGCGATCGTGGCTGTCTTTCCAGCGCCCGGCACGGCTACCGCAGCGCAATGCATGCTGCAATCAACGACTTCGCGTTGAGAGGGGTTCAACTTTCCGAGGACTTCAGCAAGAGACATGGTGATCTGCAAAGCATCGAAATGGTCAGAGACTTCGTCGCAGCAAGTCACCGAAGCTCGCTGCCTCGGCGACTATGTGTCAGAAGTTCACTGGTGAGCAAGTGGAACTTTGGGGCAGATCGGGTGACTGAATGGCAGCAGGTTGCCCTTCCTGCGTTTCACTGCCCCGATGTTCCACTTGTGGCTATCTGCGGTTACACCGCCCGTACCGTTTCCATCAGTTTCAGGTGGGTGGTGAAGCTGCGCAGGCCAAGCGGCTGGAACTTGCGAAGGAAGCGCGATACTTCCTCGTTCACGTCGGTCATGTCGCGGATGCCGTTCCACACCATGAAGTCGAACTCGTCCATCGCCTTGTCGAACTTGATGAGCACTTGAAGCGCACGGACGGCGAAACGCGAATATGCCTGGACCTCCAGCTGAATGGCAGGCCGCACGATCTCCGGACGGAAGACGAAGTCGCCCTTGTCCTGCATATCCTTTTCGCGCTGCTCACGGTATGCGGTGGCCACGCGAAGTTGTTCGTCGACGTACTCCTCGAGCTTAACAATTTCACCTTCGAGGTACTTCTCGATGGTCGCCAGTTCGGCGCGCGAGAAAGTCGACTCTCCGAACCGTTGCAGGTTGAGGGACATGCGGTTCATGTACGGCCACCATTGTTCAAAGAGGGGACGCAGGCGAGTGTGATTGATCTTCAGCCCGACCACCACGACGGCCGCGCCGGCGAGTTGTCGATTGAGGATCTGCATGCCCAGTTCGCGGCGACGACGCACGATGGCCTGGCGGTCCTCGGGCGAAAGCTCACGGAAGCGCTTACGGGTACTCTCGACTTCGGCCTTCTTCTGCTCGGCGTCTGCAGAGGAGATGAGACCTTCCTTCTGCAGCACGTCGGTCGAAGCCGACATCTCATTGAGTTCGGCATCGACGTCGTCGGGCGCTGATACGAGGCCCGCGGTTTCGGTAGTCGTGGTGCCAGCGTCTTCGGGCAGCAAATTTTCAGCCAGGCCGTCGGCCGGTTGGGCGAGTTCTGCGGGCGTGGTCATGAGTAGATTCTCCGAATGATGGCCAGCAAAGGCCGTGTGAGTCCGTGGGTGGTTGTAGTGAGGAGTTCAGCGCCCAACGTGGAATGCGGAGGCGAGGCGCCAGCTAAGCAGGCCAACGATGGCGACGCCGGCAGTCCACCAGTAGGCGACTATCGGCAGTGGCAGCAGCAGCGCCGAAGCCCCAAAGCCAAAGCAGACCAGAAGCCCATGGGCGGCCACATGAAACGTGACCGGATTGGCGAAACCGGCAGACGCTGCGCGAATGCGACGGGATACCGCGCCGTCGTTGAGGACGGCGACAAACAGCACGACGCCGCCGAACGCCCAGTACTGGGCGACCGAAGCGCGGTAGATGGCACGATAGATCGTCAGCCAGAAATTCCGCATCCAATGTCGGCCGAATGTGGCGGCACCGCCGTCGGAGAGCATCGTTTCCGTGTCGGACCCCGTGAACGACGCCTTGACGGCACCCGTCTCGACGAACCAGTGCACGAATCGGGCGTTGGCCGTCGAGATAGCGCGGTCTGCCCCGGCATCGCCAAGCACCTTTGCGACGGAAGACCGTTCGGCATCGCTGACTTCGAAATCCCCCTCGTTGGGCAAGAAGGGCGCGGCTGCACAAATCATGAGAGGCGCAACCAGGAGCCACAAGCGCACATGCGAGACAAAGCGGCTGGCCATGGTCAGAAGTACCTGAAGAGAAGGAGGACCGGGAGCGCGGCGAAGGCGCCAAGCGCGCCGATGACCAGCATCGGCTTGCGGGACGCGACGCCGAGGAGGGCGAAGGTGGGCGCGCGACAGTCGTCCGTGAAGGCCGAGGGCGGTCCCGCCAAGTCTTGGCCGTGGCCGCCGGCATGCCAAGCATTCATGGCGGCTACGGTTGCGGGATCGGCCTTGAACAGCGCTACGGCGACCCAGTTCGCGAAGCTCATGGCGAGGCGGGCCGGGTAGCTGCGCACCGCCAACAGCCGTCTGTGAGCATCAGTGTGTAAAGCTGCCAGCGACATCGTAGTCCTCGAAGTAGCGGGTGAAGGTATAGCCGGTCAGTACACGGGCAGCCAGCTGGAATGCGGCGCAGCGTTGAGAGACCTTGCCCGGCGTCGGCTCATTGACCATCTGGCATACGTAGCCAGCAGGTTGGCGTTGCTCGAAAGCCGGGATAGATTCCTGGTACGGGTACCAGACGTGGTACCGCTCGCCCTTGAAAGCCGCGTAGCGCTTGACGTACAGATCCTGGGCCCGACTAAAGAGTCCCTTCATGAACGCCACGTTGGCGTCCCCGTGCTTGCGCGCGAGCCGCCACGCCTGGATGGCGTCGGCGAGCATTTCCGCAACCAGCGGTTCGTCACGAACGCGGAAGTTGACGCCGATGTAGTCGACCACGCGCGTGCAGATGTCATCCAAATCAGGCGAAAGGGTGAGGATCGGCGTCAGCTTGGTTGACATCCGGTACTGCTTAACAATCTGTCGGAACAGAGTAGGGGAGCGCATTGGCTGCTAACCTTGAATAATGGGGATACGGCCTTGGTACACCGAGCCGCCGGAGATGCGCAGGAAGTACTGCAGATTCGGCAGTTGCATGATCAGCTCGGGCGGTATCAGCGGCGCTTTCTCAAGCTGAGTCGATCGCGATACCGAGCCGCTGAACTCGCCGACGTGCGCCTCGGTGCCGGTGCTCGTACTGCTGGACACAACGATGTTCTGGATGGCGGTGCTGCCGGCCTTCTCGGAAAACCAGTTCGCCGTGTCGATGTCTTCCAAGCGTAAAACGATCTGGTTGTTCAGATTGCCCAAAACCTGCTGCATTTTCGCGAGGTTTCCGAGTTTTGCCGTCAGATCGGACCGCGTCTGATAGGCGACGAAGGCTTTGAAGCCGGCACCGCGGCCTTTGTTGAGCACCTGGATGACCTGCTCGTTGATCGCCTCGGCGACTTCGTCGATGATGAGGACCACTTCGGGTGGCTTCTCGTAGAAGTTGTAGATCGCGCCCGCGACCGAAGCGATATCCGCCAGCAGCATGGACATGATGGCCTGGGCGACCAGGGCGTTTGACAGCGAGTCCGCGCCGACGTAGAGCACCGCCTTCTGCTTGATGACCTTGTCGATGTCCCAGATTTCGCGGTCGTCATCGAAGTCGTCGGCCTTCGGCGCCAGCATCAGGCCGGTTTCGCCGGTGGCAAGCATCTGAAGAAGCGGTAGTGCCGACGCGATGATCCGGCCGTAGTGGTCGCGGTCGTGGTGAAACGTCGCCACCAGGCCATCGATGGCTTCGTGCCCGAGATCCTTGTTGGCGAAGCGCGCCATGTAGAGTTGCACCATGGCGTCGAGCAGCGTCCCGCCAGGGCGCTGGCCAGCCTTCTGCATGTAGCTGTTCGCCTCATCCTCCCAATCCGGCATACCGGATTCCGGGAAAAATCGGCGCAGCGCACGGTCCAGCAGCTTGTTAATGCCGTTCTGTGCATACTGCAGGATGGATCGCAAGTTTGGCTTGTCGCCTACATACAGTTCGCCTTTGACTGCGCGGTCAATAAATAGAAAGGCGAACTGACGAAACGGGCCTTCCTCCATGAGCTGTGCAATCCGACTTGGGATTTCGGAGGGTTGCGACCAGTTCTCAATAGGATTCAGTCGAATGGACTGAGAGGGCGAGGCTTGTTTCCAGTAAAGAAATTTCCTGCCTGTGCGCCCACATTCCCGTTTGACACGTTTAACCCAATCGCCGTCATTTTTCGGGTCGATAATGATCAAAATGTCGTTGGGATTATGGATGACTTGGGTGGAAATTACCTCGTAGGTGCGAGTCTTTCCAGAGCCCGTCGTGCCGCTGACCGATGTATGGCCGGGCATCGCCTTATAGTGAAAGGGGACCCAGGTCTTCTTGGGCTCCATCCCGTGGATCCACGAGCGGCCCTGCGGCATAATGTCTGCAAGGCTGTCCGCCGGCGCGAAAACCTTCTCGACACGTTCAACAATAGGCTCCGGTAACCATTTAGGCAAGCCAGGAATATCGCTGGAGGGCATGCGGAGAATATCGTGGGCAATCTGACAGTGACGTTGCGTCCATTCGTATCCCAGACCGAGATACATGGCGTCCTGCTTCTTGCGCATCGTGCCGCTAATCTCCATCAGACGCTCGATGCTTATCACCGTGAGCCATTTTGTGGAAATCGCCATTCTGAATTTAAGCGCTGTCCAGACTTGTGACGCGCGAAATGCCAGCATGGCAAACGCAAACAGTGCAAAGAATCCCGCTCCCGGCATTCCGCTAATCAGAAGAAGAACGATTGCTATTGCCCAACCGACGACCGCGCGGAACTCAAAGATCGGACGGAAATGGTTGATGTAGTTGCGCATTACGATCCTTCGGTATCGTCGGCGGGACGCTCGGCGACCAACACCGCTACCTTGTCGACCAGCAGAATCTCCTGGCCAATGACCTTGTAGAGCAGGCCAAACTTGCGCAGATTTTCCACCAAGGATTCGGAGGCCATGCCGTAGTTGCCGAGAATGCGCTTGCTGATTGCAAGCTTGCCTTCTACCCACGAGACTTTGGCCTTGCCAGCCTGCACGTCTTGCGAGAGTGCGCGGAAGAAGTCGCGCATGAGATTGGATGTGCCGGCCAGGACTTCGGCAAAGCGATCACCATTGCGTGCCGACGTCGCACCGCGTACCGCGTTCATGGGCAGTGTGGCTGCGGATTGCCGCGGCGGCGCCTCTGCTGCGGCGCTGCTGACGGCAGATGGATCTTGCGGGGCTTCAACGGGCACTTCGATGGGGGCAGTGTTCGTTTGTGCGCGACCGGCCGGCGTAATGGCTTCCGGCTTCACGGTGGCCGGTGACGGACTCCCGGACGCTTCAAGCGTGACAGCAGACGGTGCGGGCGTGGTATCCGGGGCAAACGCGGCGCGCCGCGCCTTGACCTCGAAGTTCGTGGTGGTTTCAATAGCTTGGCGCGCGACCTTGTGCATAAGCGTCTCCATGCCGGATGGTCGTGGGTCGGGATTGATGGCGCCAAAGAGATCTGCCAGCACGACGGGGTCGAAGCGTGCCAGCCGGTCCGCCCCCAGAATCTCCCGGGCGAGGAGCGCAGTCCGCATCCGCTGGACGGGCGTCGCTTCTTCCCGGCGCCTGACTGTGTACGTGTCTTCGCCGAGCCAAGGGCCAAAGGCGCCATGTGCTGCCGGAATCCACTCTGCGCCGTCTTTTGCGCGGTGGAAGCTGAAATGCCGACAGGGCTCGTCGAGCCACGAGCAACACGCGGCAAGGAAGAGGGCATAAAGATACTGAGGCTCGATCAAGCGACGCCGCTCGGATGGCTGATCCGCCCCGAACTTCTGTGCCCCCGAGAGTCGCATGGCGAAGTACGCCGCTTCGATCGTGGCGCGCATGGCGCCACCTGGCTCCGCATGCTCAGCGGGACGCAAGGGCATCGAGCCAAACCACTGCGCACAGGCCTCCAGCACCGTCATCCATTTCGACGCAAACACGGCCGCTTCCGCCTCGTTGGCGTACTGTCGAATCAGGTCGATGCGCTTGGCATGCGCCTCGATCAAATCGGTGACTTGCATTGGCTGATGGATCATGACTTACTTCCCCGCCATGTTCTTGCCAAGGTTCCAGGCCCCTTTGCCGAGCATCTTGAAACCGCCCGTGCCCTTGATACCGCCGCCCGTGCCGAAGATGGAGCCGGCCACTTTGGGAATCTCCATGGCGATGAAGATCAGCACGACGGCGAGCGAGAGCGCATAGCCGGCGGCCAGAACGGTGTCGGTGCCGATTGCGTTGATGTTCTGCATCGCCTCGAGCAGCGGCGCGGTCACGAGCTGCGCGATGGTGGCCGAGACGACCATGTACATGGAGCCGGTGACCATGTAGTCCAGCCACGCAGTGAAATACTTGCGTGTGGCGTCCAGCATGCCGAAAGCAACGGCGAGTGACCCCAGGACGATGCCGATCGCGACCATCAACTGTCCGACCATCATGAACCACGAATAGATGAGCGCTGCGGCCAGGACACAGATGAACGCGAGAAACAAGAGAACGGCCCCGCCAAGGGCCTCGATCAAGGTGACCTTGCTTTGGATGACCGAGAGCAACATCCGGCCGATGGATTCGAAGAACTTCCCGGCCGTCCTGACCAAGGTGGCGGGAAGACTGTAAATGTCGTCGCCGGCGTTAATCGCGGTGGCAAGTTTCTGGAACCAGATGAAGATCGATGGCGCGAAGCTGTTGTAGCTAACGTACAGTGACGCGAAGATGCCGAGAACGAGGATAGATTCGATGAAATCCGTCCATGCTTGCACAGCGTCACGGGTTGCGGCCCACCGCAGGCCGGCGAACACCAGGGCGATGACACCCAAGCCGAACGCGACTTTGTCGGATTCGCTGCGGATGCGATCGCCGATTGCGGTGGCGCCAACGATGAGACCGCGGGACAACCCGTCCATCTTGTTAAGGGTCTTCATCACACCTTCAGCCAGGTCGCCCGGAAGACCGGAGGACGCGGCTGCGGTTGCCGCGGCTGGCGCAGTGCTACCCGTCTGTGTGTCGGCCGCAAAGGCCTGGCCCAACATGGCGAGGACGAGTAGTGTGCCAAACAACGCTTTCAATGCGCGCAGCATGACGGCCCTGTAGATCATTTCAGATTGAGGATTTTCTGGCGCTGCACGTCCCGATCGGCTTGCAGCAATCGCGCCCGCTCCACCGATTCGGAGTCGACGGCTAGCGCTTTCTGGTCCTTGTCAGCGTCGGATTGCGCCTTGGCGCTCATGAGCTGGAGCAGGTCGGAGTTCTGACCTGCCAGCACATCAAGCATTTGGCCGGTCGATTGCGCGGTGGCCTGCGCGGTAGGCGAGAGCTTCAATTGTTTCTGGATCTTCTCGCGGCGTTTGGCCGTCGCCTCGGTGTTCTTGAACACGGTCGAGCCGAGATTGAAGAGGTTCTTCGCCGTCTTGTCGCCGTTGTTGAGCAGAGTCGACTGATCCTCGAACCATTGCGTGGGACTCTTGCCGGAGGAAACGATCATGCTCTGCACGCGGTTCAGATAATCCGTGTTTCCGGACAGCCCCCCATAGAGATCCTTGAGCACGTTGGAGTAGGTCTCGTTGTTGCTGATTTGCTCGTTGAGTGCGCTCAGCTGCTGCTCCAATGCTGCCGCGTCAAGGCCGGTCGACTGTAGGAGCTGGTTGGCCATCATCTTGTACTGGTACGTGATGTTGGTGTTCTGATAGACCTCGTCCTTGACCGACTGCAATGCCGTCATGGTGTTCTGAATCAGGTTTGTCACGTCGATGACCGGAAGGCCGGCGGCGTGCGCGACGGAGCTCAACGTAAAGGAAGCCGCAGCGGCGGCCTGGATCAACCACTTCTTCATGGAAACTGCTCCTTACGAGTTGCGCGCGAGCATTTCTCGCACGTAGTTTTGTTGCCAGTTGACCTCCCCGGATGCGTGGTGGCGGTCGAGAATTGCTTGGGCGACGCCATCGGAACGCAACATCGCCACCATTTCGTCCGAGAATGTGCTTTGAAGCATGCGGGTCTGGGCCCGGGTGATCCAGAGGTAATCCCGGTTTGGAATTGCGTCGTTGATCATCTGGATCTGATCGTCGGTCAGCCCGAACTTGCCCTTGTAGAGATCCTTGCTGGAGTTCGCCTGGCTGTTGGGCAGGTAGATCAGGTTGCCGATGTTGTCCTTGAGGATCTCGAAGTCCGGAATGCGGTCGAGTTGGCGCAGCGACTGCGTGGCCATCCAAATGGCGCCATTCAGCTTCCGGATCGTGGTGATCCATGTCTCCAGGCGCTTGTAGAACCGGGGCTGCTGGAAGAAGAACCCAGCTTCCTCGACCTCGAGGATCGTGTACCGCAGTCCGTCCATGGACTGGCTGATGCGGTAGAACGCATAGTCGACGAACAGAGCGGCTGCGCGAGGGTATTTCTCGAACAGGTCGCCCATCTCGATGGACAGGTTGTCGCTGACCGCAAATGCATCCTCGGCGTGGTCGAAGAAGTGGCCGTATTGCCCTCCCTTGAGCCAGATCTGGAGGCGCTCACGCAACTCGCCGTGCAACTGGGTCGAGAGGTTGCTCAAGGTCCAGTGTTCGGAGGTGTAGGTGGCCAGGATCTTGACCGCCTCGTAGACGTCCGTGGATTGCTGGGGGGTGAGCGAGAAGTTGTCGTCTTCGAGCGCAAGAGACACCCATTGCGCGACGTATGTGAAATTCGCTGGTTCGCCCAGCAGTGACAGCGGGTTGACGTGGGTAGCAGTCTGGAATTTTCCTGTCACGTCCACGAACGTCCCGCCGCTCAAAAGCGTCGGAATGCGGGTGGACCGGTCCTTGTCGAAGCGCACGCGCCGTGCGCCATGGCGGCCCGCCTGCGACACGAGGAAGTTGAGGAACACCGACTTGCCCGCGCCGATCGGCCCGATGATCAGCACGTGTCCATTGCCACACGGCTGGTGAAAGTCGACACGCTGTGCTGTCTTATGGCGCGTGGGCAGGCAGGTGAGCGGCGCGACTTCGTGGCCCGCTTTGTCCGAAAGCCAGGCGTTACGCGTCGGGCCGGGAACCACCGAGCAAACCGGCGCAATGTCGGACACTGCGGGCGTCTCCACAAACTGCAAGCGCCGTTGCTTGTCCCAGCGGCCCGGGAGGGTGCTGTTCCACGCCGGCATCAGGTTCGCCTTCTCGCGGATGGCGCCGAAGCCTGCGTTGGTGAGCGCGCCGATTACCTCACTGATCGAGTCTTCGCAATCCGCCTCGTTTTCGCCGTAGACGATGATGGAGATATTGGCGAATCCATGCTGCGTTCCGTCAGCCGTGAGCCGCTTGAGCGCGATCCCGGCTTCCTTGGCCAGCTCTTCACGTCCTTCGTCGTTCTCGGCCTCCTCCTTTCCGAAGTATTGCTTGAGGACGGCGCGAACATTGAGCGCCGCCATCTTGTAAAAGCGGCGAACCTTCTCGATATAGGCGGAGGCTCGGGCGGTATCGAGAAAGCGGAACATGATGCAGACATCAAGCTCTGCGTCGATCTGCATCAGGCCGTCGAGTGCCGCTTCCTGGAAGCCGAGCCACTCCTTGACCGAGACAATGCCTGCGTATCGCTTGCCGTGCGCGGACTCAAAAAGCAGTCGCTCCGCACCGACGGTCACTTCCGACTCCGTAAGGTGGGTGTCAAGCAGCGTCACCGGATAGCGAATCCGCCTCGCCGGCACGCTGGGATTGGCGGCCTGGTGAAGTGCGGCGTAGCTGTCTTGCATGACCAGCCGATTGAGCTTGAGACGCGGCACACCACCACCGAACGCGTCGAGCACCGCCTCGAAGCGGCGGGTATCGGCCTGGAGCTTTTCCATGTCGAACGCAAAGGCGCTGCGGGCGAAGATGGTGTCCTTCGTCGCCTCGAAAATGGAGGCATAGACGGAGTGCCCGCCTACGGTCATATGGTGGCCAACTTTGTCGAAGAACTTGGCCACGCCGGTTTCGGGCGTGTAGGCGAGGGCGAGGGAATGCTTGTTCTGGAAGTACTTTCCGGACGTCAGGTTCGCCTTGTTCAAAGCATCCAGACGTGCATCGGCCGCTTCCGAAAATTCGCCGTCCACGTATCCGTGCGCGCGCCGGTGGCTCAGCTTCCACCATGCGGTGATCCGGTTGTCGAACGACTTGCAGGCCTGGTCCAACTGGTTGCGGGCCGATTCAATATCGGCGCTGTTGGGACTGTCTGCGTCGACACCCTGGAACTCGAAGTTGGCCAAGAGCGAGCCGTCCTTGTTCAGGATCAGCTCGGGCGTGATGGAGGTGAGCCACGGTGCCACTTCATACAGCGGGCGGCGATTGATTTTCAGCATGGGAGGTCGCTGTCGAAGCCGTAGGGGCGGCGAAAGAGCGAATGCAGCTTGCCGTGCCAGGGGCGCGACTCGTACACGTCACCGTAGGTGTTGTAGACGCTGAGAATCTGGTTCCACCACGGGTCGCGCGACGTGAGCCAGCGCAGCAAAGCGTGAAAGGCCATGCCCATCAACACGACGGCGACAGGGATCTTCCAGCCGCTGCGAAACGTGACGTAGACCAAAAGGGCGACGATCGTGCCATTGGCAATGGCAAGGCCGCGTGCCGCGCCGCCAATTTGCCGAGGCCGGGAGAGACCGATGCTGACGTGGTGGTCGCGCATGGTCAGAAGCCCGTGCAAGCCTTCGCGACGCCCAGCACCGTCATGATGGACGGAGCAGCTGCTGCTAGGCCCACGCCGATACAAATGACGGAGACGAACTTCATGATGGTCGATTCGGAGTTCGCGATACCGACCGCGCCCAGGACGATCAGGATCAAGCCAGCCACGAACAGGTACTTGGTGTTGATGAAGGTTGCGATGCCGCAGATGAACTCGCCGAGCGCAGAGAATGCGGCGATTTCAGCGGCGGCTGCCGTGCTGGCGGCGGCCATGAGGGCAACCATGGTGATCGCCTTGGAGGCCCTTTTGCGCGCGATGGCTGTGCGAAGGGTATTGGAGAGGGACATTGAGAAAAGCTCCTGTGGTTAGAAAACGCGCTTGACGACGTATTCGTTGTTTCGTACGCCTTGCACCTCGATGATTTCGCTGACGTGGCGCATCTCGCCGGTGCGCTTCATGTGGACGACGTAGTGGATGCAGTCGGCGACGAGCTTGCGCATGTCTTCCACTTTCCAGCCCGAGCCGGGGGGAATGCCCAAAAGGGCCATGCTTTCGAGGCGGGAGAGCGCGGCACGTGCGTTCGGAGCGTGCAACGAGCCCATGCCGCCGTCGTGCCCGGTATTGAATGCCTGGACCATGTCGTAGGCTTCGCCGCCACGAACCTCGCCAACGAGAATGCGATCGGGCCGGAAGCGCAGGGACAGCGCCACCAGTTGCTGGGTAGTGACGCCCTTGTCAGCATTGGAAAGAAGTCGCACGAGGTTGGGGACGCGAGGCTTCAGTTCCATCGTGTCCTCAATCGTCAGTACGCGCTCGTCGTCTGGGATCACTTCGACCAGCGCATTGAGCAGCGTCGTCTTGCCTGAAGACGTGCCTCCGGCGACCAGAATGTTCTTGCGCTGCCCGACGAGCTGCTCCAGCGCCTCCATGAGCGCTTCGTCTTCGACGGGCCCCGTGAAGATCGCCTGATCGTCTTCGACGCTGCGGGCATGCTTGGCGGAAAACGCGCCTGCCTTCACATAGTCGCGTAAAGAGAGGTTCCGTTCCTGGTGCCGCCGGATACTGAGTGCATGGCCACCGATGGCGGTTGGCTGCATGACGGCGGCGATACGCAGGCCTTTGTGGCCGGCGTTGATGATCCCTTGCGACGTCCCGCGCACAGCTGATTTCTGCACGGAGGACGCCAGTGAGCGAATCGCACCTTCCAGCTTGGCCGGCTCGAGCGGTCGCTCCACCCGCGTCATCATCCCGCGCCGCTCAACCCAGATGTTGTCGTAGCGATTGATCATGACTTCGGCCACATCCGGGGCGTCCATGAACTCCCGGATAGGAGCGAGCGACTCGAAGAACATGCCTACGGCACTCTCTTCGAGCTGGCTGAGTTGTAGTAGCGGGTGGTTCGCGGAATCCATGCCCGCTATTGTTGGCGGGCGTGGACCGTTGTGGCAGGCAGAAAGCTATACGATTTTGCAGAGCTTTCTGGGGAATCGGTTGCGTTAGACGCTTCAGTCGGCGCCGGCAAGCGGCAAGCGATGTCGCGGCCGGCATAGGCCGGACCCGCAAAAGTGTGAGCATGCTCACCCTATTTCCGCAGTAAGCTCACATAAAAATGTGAGCTTACTGGGTTAGATCGCCTCAAAAAGCCACCTCGCACCGGCTAAGACGCGGAAGGCAGGCACCCTCGTCTGGCCCGGCAAAGAGTACCGAAGACGGATGGGCATAGGAAGCACGGTCCCGGTCAGCGCGCATGCAGCCATCCACATTTTGCCCGCGACGATCACGCCCATCGCCGTCGTATCGCGCAGTGGTGTGATGCGGTCGGGCGCTGGGCATGCGCCGCTGGCTCACACCTGCTCATGAACGCGCTCAACGCAGAAAGCTGCGCAAAATCGCATAGCTTTTCCCCCTCTATGACAGTCTGTTAGCTGTTTCAATTGGCGGCATCCAACAGGAATGCCGCATGCGTCTGTTTCCCAAAAAATCCGAGAAACCTAATCCCTTGAGCGTCGCGCCGGGGATGTACGCGAACGACAACCCCGACCAGGTGATCTTCGATCGCACGACACGCCTGGCCGTGGAGCGCAATCATTGGAAGATCGCGACGCTCGGGATCGGGTTCATTGCGTTGGCGGCCATCATGACGCGCGAATCGCCGCCGTCTGTCGTCAAGACCGTCGGCGTTTCGGCCGACGCCACAGGCAAGCCGTTTGTGCGCGAACTGGTGGACTACCGACCTGACGACATGGCCTTGAAGTGGGCCTTCAAGGATCTGGTGACGCGCTGGTTCACGATCGAGCCGATTCTGAGTACCGACGTGGAGCGCTCGCGCATCGCTCAAAACCTGCGCTCGGTGCGCGAGCAGATGGTCGGTTCGGGTCGCACGCAGTTTCAGGAATGGGTCGACGAAGACCAGCCCATCCGACAAGTCATCTCGTCGCCCACTCTGGTGCGCGAGCCAAAGATTCTGAACATCGCCGTCCTGCCTGACAACACCGTGGCCGTGGAGTTCGTGACGGCCACCAGCGAGGATGGATACAAGCCCCGCAAGCAGCGCTACGCGATCACCTTCCGCTATCAGGTCAAGCCGCCGAGCAGCGATGCCGTTCTCGGCACCAATCCGTTCGGCATCTATCCCGTGTTCTTCAGCATCCAAAAGTCGCAGGCTTAACGCCGCGCTCAGTGCCCATGGAAGCCACCAAGCCCTCCCGGATTCTCCCGCTCGCCATCGCAGCCGCGCTGGCGATGATCCTATCTGTTCCCGATGGCCATGCCGCCGACAAGCAGCTTACGCGCCTCGGCGCTGGCCTCGCCAACCTGGGCGTCGGCGGCATTGGCGACGCCATGAATCCGGGGAATCCTTTCAACGGTGGCGTCGATCCCGTGGCGCTGCCCGGCGATTCCCGTCTGGTGGTCTTCAGCTACAGCCGGGACCAGATCTTCCGCGTGCTGAGTGCCCCATTGAAGATGACGACCATCGAATTTCCGGACGATGAGCAGATCGTGGGCGAGCCCGCGTGGGGCGAGAGCGTCCGATGGGACTATGAGACCGACGGTGCCAATCACCTGTACGTGAAGCCGCAGGCGCCCGGTCTCGTGAACACGCTTTCGGTGAACACGACCAAGCGCAGCTACGAATTCACGCTGGTGTCGTCCCCGCTGGGTGGGATCTTCTATCAGAAGGTCCGGTTCCGCATCCCGGTGTCCATTGCGGCGAAGGTGAAGGCTCGCAACGAAGCGAAGGCGGATGCGGTAGACGACCAGAGGGTGCCCGATGCCGAAGGCCGAAGCCCGGACGCGGTGGGCGTCTCGCCCGAGAAGCTGAACTTCGAGTACTCCATTTCCGGTAACGCTGGCTTCAGGCCGGAAACAGCGTTCGATGACGGGAAGTCCCTGTGGCTGCGTATGCCGGCAGGCGCGTCGCAGAACTGGCCCGTGGCGCTGATGAAGGATGGCAGCGACTTTGTGGTCGTCAATGCCATCCGACGCGGCGGCTACCTCGTTGTCCAGCGGCTCTCCGAGACCATCGTGCTGCGCTCCGGCAAGGATGAAGTGCGCATCGAGCGCGGCCGCGGTCGCATCCTGGGGCTGTTCTGATGCGCGGCGCCAAGACCGATTCGAACGTGACCGACGTGTCCGACGCGCAGCAGCGCACGGTCAAGGGAAAGTTGCCGCGCAACATCGTGGTCGCGCTGGGCACCATCGCGGCCGTGCTCGTCGGCGCCCTGGGTTACTACTTCCAGTCGATCAGCGAAGCGCAGCACGACGAGAAGGCGGAGCAGGAGCGTGCCGAGCAGATTCGCGCACGCGCGGGATCGTCTGAAGGTGCGCAGAACCTGGAGGAAACGATCCGCGACCAGGCGGAACGCGCACGACAGGAAGCGGAGCGCCAGCGCAAGCAGGCCACGCCCGTAGACACCGGCAAAACACCGCTGTTGACCGCGAGTGACCTCACGGCCGGCGCCAAGGCAGCGCCGGCGCCCGATGCGAAGCAGAACGAGAAGGACTCCATTTTTACCGCGCCGATCTATAAGAGCGGGGTGCGGAAGTCGCAGCTGGAAGGCAAGGGCGGCACTGTCGCGGACGTGACCGACCCCGCGCAGATGCGCGTGCTTCAGCAGCAGGCGGCGGCGCGCGCCGGCGCGGCGGCCGCAGCCGCTTCGCAAGGCCAGGAAGGGGCAGGGCCGGCAGTCTCGGCGGACAGGCAATTCCTTCGGGACGCGGGTGCCATGACGACGCAGCGTACGAGTTTCGATGGCAAGCTGCCGCGCTGCACGTTGAGCCGCGGATTCGTTATCCCGGCTACGTTCGTCGGCGGTCTCAATTCGGACAAGCCGGGCGAGTTCCGAGCGAGCGTCTCGCAGGATGTCTACGACACGGTCAAGGGTGATTGCAAGATCATCCCGGCGGGCACCACGCTTGTGGGCATGTACAGCGCCGATATCGCAGTGGGCCAGGAGCGCCTTCTGACCGCGTTCGTGCGCATGCAGTTGCCCAACGGCAAGACCGTCCCGTTGCTGGGCATGCAGGGCGCCGATCCCGATGGAACGGCCGGCAATACTGGCGACGTCAACAACCACTTCCTCAAGATTTTTGGCGGTGCGCTTGTGATCGGCGCCTTGTCCTTGCGGTTCAACGACAACCCGACCACAACGACGGTGGGCCCGGCTAGTTTGGTGGCCTACGGCAACGCCGCGGGCCAGGTGGCGACGCAAACGGCACAGACGATCCTGAACCGCAATCAGAACATTCGGCCGACGATTTCGACGGAGCCGGGGCAAAGCATGCTGGTGCAGGTCAAGCATGACATCGTTCTGGAGCCCTACCGTGATTAAGCAACTCGTGAGTGCTGCGGCGCTTTGCCTTGCATCGAGCGTTGGTCTCGCGGCAACGATTGAGGCGGTTGTGAGCCCGAACGCGATCGTGGTTCGCGCAGACGGTCAGGCGCGCGTGCACACCCTTGAGGGTAAGCCAGTCCTGTACTGCGGACTGGATGCGTTCCTTGGTTGGTCGGCGCGATTGCTGGGCGCGCAGATCGTCCCCGGTGGGCAGGCGGGTCCGGTCGTCACGTTGGACGGAAAGGATATCCCAATTGCTGCACTGCTGGTGCGCGAAGGATGGCTGCGCCCTGCAATGCTGGACGATGCAGCTCAAGAAGCGCTTGCAGAGCGCCGTGGTGGGTGGAAGTGCGCTCCGAAGACGGAGCCCTTTGCACAGATGGGTAGCCGCATCGATCCAAAGATCACCGCCGGCATCGCCATGAACGAGTCTTCGTATCGGGGTCGCCCATGGCCCTGGACACTCAACGTGGCAGGCAGGGGCATGTTCTTTTCCTCGCGCGAGGAAGCCTACGCGGCCGTCAAGCGCCTGCTGGCCAGCGACCGCTGCGACTTTGACGTCGGTCTGATGCAGGTGAACTGGTGCTACCACGGCAAGCGCTTTGCCTCGCCGTGGGAAGCGCTGGCGCCGGCAACCAATATCCGCGTCGCTGAGGACATCCTCGCCGAGAACCTGCAGCGCAGTGGCTCGCCGATGAAAGCCGTTGCCTGGTACCACAGCGCCAACCCGGAGCGCGGTGGCCCGTACTTCTCCCGTTTCATGAAACACGTCGCCCAATTCCAATGATCAGGCCGCTACTATTTTCCGCCTTCACACTGGTGGCGGCATACGCTCACGCGGCCGATACCGACCCGCTCGATTTCGACTACCAGGTGGTGGCACGCGCCGTGGACCGGCCCGCGATGGTGTTCAACGATGGCCAGTCGACTTACATCCAGCCGCGCCATGGCCAGCTCGTGCAGGCCGACGGAGCCATTCAGAACGGTCCCTATTGGGTGATCGACGGCGTGCCGGAAGTGGTTCGGTACGCCGTCAATGGCCAGCAGGTGGTAGCGCGCTGGAAGCGTGCCAATGGCTTCACTTCCGAGCCGGCCAACCCGGCTGGGGACATGCCGCGCAGCCTCGCAGCGATTTCCGGTCGGCTGGCCTTGATTGGCAGCTATTCGGATCTGCCGCTGGTGCGTGCCGGCTCGTCTTCCTTGCCGCTGGCGCAGATGGTCAAGTCCCTTGCGCCGGCGGGGTGGAGCGGCACGGCGCAAAAGGACATATCGCTGACCGACGACGTATCGCTGAAGGCGTTGGCGGGCGAGAACTGGCTGCAGGCGCTTGCCCGCGTCCTGGAACAGCGCAATCTCTACGCCGAAGTGGACTTTGGTCGCCGGAACGTTTCCCTGCGCGCGACGCCGCCGAAGGCATTCAGCGTAGAGACGGCGAGATTGTCCGCCCCGGGCGGCATGCTGCGCGTGTCGGCGCCGGGCTCCGAAAGCGGCGCCGGAAACGTCGCCGCACCGGCGCAGGACTCGTCCCAGCCGTCTGGCACGCCGCTCCCGGATGAGATCACGCTCGCTTCGGCCTTCAACGCGATGGCAATCCGAGACGCTAAGAATGGGCGCATCGAGGTGCGCTTTGACGCGGAGCCGAAGGATCTGGAAGTGCGCGATGGCGCGGGCGACAAGCTTCGGACCCGTTGGGATGACACCGAAAAGGTGTTGTCCTTCCCCACGGTCGACCATTTCACGGCGTCGGCCTCAAGCAAGCGCGTGGAAGTGGCGCGCGTGCCGGGTATCAATTTCCTGTTCCCGCGCGACAACAGCGCTGGCCTCGAACGCGTGTTCGAGAAAGACGGCGCAACCTACCTGAGTTTCGCAAAGTCGATGGCGAGCATCTCCGTGTTTGGCGACAACCACCAGGGTGGCGGCGAACAGAAGGACCGCTACTACAAATTCAACGGCGTTTCCGACCATCTGACCGTCATCGCCGACGGCAACGTCGTGCGTGTGGACCGCCTGCCTGAGGTGCGGTTCTACGAGCGAGCCGTCCGATGATCTCGTTGCGTATTGCCCTCATGGTTGCCGGTACCGCGCTGGCCAGCATCGCACGGGCCGACTGCCTCGATGAGGCGGCTGCCTTCCATCGGGTGAGCCCGACGCTTGCACGCGGTATCGCGCAAGTCGAGTCCGGCATGCGTCCGTGGGTGACCAACACAAATACGAACGGTAGCGAAGACATTGGGCTGATGCAGGTCAACTCGGCCCATCTTCCGCGCCTTGCGAAGTTCGGGATCACGCGGCAGAGCCTGTTCGATCCGTGCACGAATGCATACGTGGGGACGTGGATCCTCGCCGACTGCCTGCGCCGATACGGCGAAACGTGGACAGCGGTCGGTTGCTACAACGCCGGCTCACCGGATAAGCGGCTGCGCTACGCGAATCGCGTTTATCAGAAGCTGCAATCCACCAAATAACCCATTCGAATTGAAACGGAACACAGCCATGCACCAGTCTCGATCGTTGTCCCGGATGTGCCGGGTCCTCCTTGCCGGCCTCGCTGCTGTGGCGGCCTACGCGCATGCCGCACTGCCTGGATCGTCGCCGTTTGGCGCCGATGCGATGGGTAGCTTCGAGCCCACCAAGCCGTTGGTCGGTGGCGGGTGGCAATTGCTGTCAGACCGCAAGCCGGCGGCACCGCGCCCGGAGGAGGCTCCTGTTGCTGCGGCGCTGCAAGTGGCGGCGATCAAGCCCGCAACTGCCCCCGCCGCGCAGAGCGCTGCGGCCGTCGCCGTCACATCGCCCGTCGTCACCGGCACCGCGCCCGCGCCGACATCGCCGAACGACCAGCGCGACTGGTCCGTTTCGCCAGCCGATGGAAATTACCGACTGCTCATCGACAAGTGGGCGCGCGACGTCGGCTGGACGACCGCGCCATGGGAGCCTGACCAGGACGTGCAGATCGAAGGGGCAGACGCCTTTACAGCCGACTTCAAGACGGCAGTCCGTCGCGTTTTGTCGGCCACCGAGATGACGGATTACAGCCTGAAGCCGTGCTTCTACTCCAACAACCTGGTTCGCGTGGTGAAGCTCACCACGAAGTGCGACCCTACCAAGTGAGTTCCGTCATGAAGCTGAAACACATTCTTCGCCCTGTGACCGGCGCGGCCATGGTCTGCACCACGCTTGCCGGCTGCGTGTCGCCTACGTTGCTCAAGGACGTGCGGCAGACGACCGACACGACCACGATGCAGATTACTCAGACCACCGAGGATCTCTACGCTCGCATCCGGCGCGATCTCGCCGCCGTCGAAGCCGAGCAGGAGGTGAACCGGCCATTCCTCGCTGGCAAGCGCGTTCCCGTGGCACGCAATGTGACCCTACCTGTTGCCCTGCGCAACAACGTCGATACGCTGGTGGTGTTCCCCGAGCGCTCGATGTCGCTGGCAGTGGCTGCGCAGCGCGTGCAGATGGCAACCGGTATCCCGGTGAAGATCGAGTCCGACGTGTACCTGCCGCAGAACCTGTTGTTGCCCCGTTCGCTGGCCGCGCAGGCGCAGCAACAGTTGCGCTCGCAGCAGCCGGGGCAGGGAGGCGCGATGAACCCGCTGGCCCAAGGGCTGGGCCCGGCCCCCGCGCTCAACTCGCCGTTGCCTGCGGCGCTGACGACGGCCGGTGGTGCCGCTGTGACGCAGAGCACGGCATTGCTCGAAACGCCGCTCAATGTCGAGTTCAAGAACAGCGAGAAGATGCCGCTGGCGAACATGCTGGACCTGATCGCAACGCGTCTGGGCATCAACTGGGAATACAACGCCGAAAAGGGCGTTGTGCGCTTCTACCGACTGGTAACGAAGACGTGGCAACTGCCGATGGCCGGCGGTACGAATTCCTTCACTACCGAGTTCAAGCAATCGGCGCAAGGTAATTCGACCAGCGGCGCCAATGGATCGGCGCAGTCTGCCGAGATTGATGCGGCGGCAAAGGCGGAGATCAAGGAGCTGAATGACCTCGAGGGCGTCAAGACCAGCATTCTTCCCGCGCTCACCCTCGTCGGTACGCCAGAGCTGAATCCCGCAACGGGGATCCTGACCCTTCGCGACACCAAGGAAGCGGTGGAAACCGCCGACGAGATCATCCGCAAGCAGATCGACATCTACTCGCGCGTGGTGACGCTCAAATTCCAGATGATCGACCTGACGGTGTCGGACTCCGGCGAGGCAGGTGTTGACTGGAACGTCGTGCTGACGAAGGCACTGCAGAACATCCCCGGCTTTACGGTGAACGCCCTGTCGCCGGCGACGCTGGTTTCCTCGACCGCCGGCAGCGTAGGCCTGGGCATCACCTCCGGCGGCTTCAACGGGACGCAGGCGATCGTCAACGCGCTGAAGCAGTACGGCACGGTCACATCCGGCTTGACGATCCCTGTGTCGATGCGCAATCGCCACGGCTTCCAGTACAACAACCGGCGCACGTTCTCGTATGCCTCCGGCTCGACGCCCGCAACGACTACGGCCGGCGGCACGGGCGGCATTCCGGGCATTGTCACTTCGACGGCCACAGTCGGCTTCAAGCTGGCGGCGTATGCTGATGCGACCACGCGCGACGACGTGAACCTGACGATTGCTCTGGACCAGTCGAAGCAGGACGGCCCGCTGGAGAAATTCACCTCTGGCACGGGTGCGAATCAGCAGTCAGTGCAAACCATCAACATCGTGGGCAAGGGCATCCCGAAGCAGGACATCATCGTCCGCAACGGTCAGACTGTCCTGATGGCGGCGCTGGATCAGGACGATACCGCGAATACGCGACGCACCCTCGGCGAATCGTTGCCGATGCTTCTCGGTGGCTCCCAGACGGTGTCGAAGACGCGCACCTTTACGCTCTTGCTGGCCTCGGTCATGGTGCAGGACCACGGGGAGGGCAAGTAAGCCATGCGCGCACTTCGCATTTTTCTGTCGGACGTGGTGGGCCTCTACCGCCGTCACCCGGGGGCCGGTCGATGATCATCGAGATCCATGGCAAGGCCATCGCCTTCGGCATGCAATGGCGAACCTTGACTGGCAACGCTCCGGCAGCCGACCTGGCCGCGAAGGTAGCCAAGGAAGTGAAGGCGGCCCGAATCTGGCATGACGGGGCGGCGCTCCATACTGGTTATCTGGCACCCGAGGACGCGCAGACCAAGGTGAAGGACAAGGTCTACTCGGCGGCGATCGCCATCGCCCGGATGCCTGACCTCATGCCAAACGTCCTGTTTGCCTATCGTCTGGAGAGCGGTGGCGCGCATGTCGGCTACTTCGTGTGCGGCATCCTAAAGGGGCGGCCGCGCGTCGGCTTCGATCGTGTGATCACGGACGAAGCGACGCTCTCGGAGGTGGTCAAGGATTTCGCGGAGAAGGCGGGCGGACCGTTCCGGCTGGCCGGCAATTTGCCGGAACTGGCGCAATTTCTGACGCCGACGGCTGCAGTCAGCTTCGTCGAGCTACACCTGGATGCAGTGGCCGCTGCCGCAGACTCGCATGCGGCCTTGCGCAAGCCGAGCGCTGCCGCGACGAAAAGGCGTTTGGCCCTCTTGGCGATGGTCGCGGTCGTCGGCGCGGTGGCCGGCAAGTTTGGCGTTGCCGAGTACCGGGCGTACCAACTGCGCAAGAACCCGCCGCCCCTGCAAAAGACACCAGCCGAGCGCTATGCAGAGGACATCCTTGCGCGCTCCGCTGCCCCGGTGGCCCAAGCGCGCGTGGTCATCCCCCGCTTCGCTAGATGGTTCGGTGAGACGGTGCCGGCCGTGGCCGGAGGCTGGAAGCTGTCGACGATCACATGCAAGTCGGTTGGTGCTCCCACGGGCACCTGCGATGCGATCTACCAGCTCGACCGGAATGAGAGCGACGGCGGCACGCGAGGCGCGACCAATACGACGTTCATCGCCGCGCTTCCCGACAGCTTCTCGAATCCGGTGTTCGGCAGGGAGGACAAAGAGGTCACGGTAACCGTGAACGCGTCGTTCGGCGAGCCCGTGTCTCTGGGCACCGTCCTCGACGGCCTCCCAAGCGCCATGGCGTTGCGTACGGATTATGGGTCGGTGCTGCAGCTTCTGCGCCCGGCTGCAAGCAAGGCTGTTCTCAACGACCTGGTTCCTTTTGGGGCAATTCCGCCCGAGGGGCTGGAATCGGTGCCCCATGTCTACAAAGTTGGCAATTGGGAACTGGACGGCCCGTTGCGCAATGCGGGGATGGTTGCGTCCTTTCCGCCGAACGTGTCGGTGACCGAGCTGATCCTGACGGTGAAGCTGGATGCCGATCCCTCCATCAAAGAATCGAAATTCATGCTTAGCGTCAAGGGCGACGCATACGCAAGGGACTGAACATGAAAAGGACTATGGCAACCATTCTCGCGCTTCTCGTGGCGGGCGCCGCCCATGCCGAAGATGCGAAGACGGTCACCCAACTGCTGTTGGAGAAGGACGCGCAGCTCGCACTGCAGAAGCTCGACAAGGACATCGCCAATACGGCGCCGGCCCCGCTGTCGGTGAACGCTGCACCCGCTGGCCAGGCGAAGGACGCGCGCAGCGAAGCCCCCAAGACCATTGCGATCTACGGCGTGGATGGGCGTGCGGCGGGCTTTCCCGTGACATTGCGTAGCTACGTCAAATGGGACGACCAGGTGTACGCAGCCAAGGTTGGTGGCACGATTCGTGGCTACAAGGTCATGGCGATCACGGAGACGGGGACCCGGCTCGCACGTGGCAAGCACATCGTCTCGGCAGACCGGGTCGATGACGACGCGGTGATCCTGGTGGGCGAAGAGAAGGGCGCGCGGCCAGCTGCGACGCCCGCAGCAACGCCGCCTGCCGGCGCGCCGCCGAGTATGCCCGGTCCGGGCTTGATGCCAATGCCGATGCCGATGCCGGCGGCCCTTCCAGTCCCGACCCCGGCGTCCATGCCGGCGGCGCTCCCGTCCACGTCTCCGGCTGCGTCGGCTGCCGTTGGCCCGGCGAGAACTTCCCCGGCGTTGCCGAACAAGGGCTGAGAGCCATGCGAATCTTCGGTAAAGCGAAATCTCTGGTGCCCCAATCAGGCGGCGGCATCACCGTGCTGTCGGGCGGGGGTGGCGTTCTGAAGCCCTCGGGTCCCGTAGAGCCTGTGCTGGCTGCTGCCGACAAAGGTGCCACGCCATCGAGCGAAATCCGGACGACCGACGATCTGCCGGCGTTTGCGCGCGTGCTCTACGACGATCTGGGCCTGGCGCAGTCGTTGCGGCACCAGCTTTGTCCGGTGCTGATCGAGGAAGCCGCAGACGGCGGCCGCGGCAAGTTTGCCCTGATCCTGCTCGCGGACATGCGTCATTCCGACGTGACGGAGGAAATCCTTCGGCAATGCCGGATGCGGCATGAGGCCGCGGCGCCGCTCATCTACACGGCGGCGCCGCAAGTCATGACAGCGCTGTCGCGTGGCGTCGAAATGCGGGCGCGGCGTGCCGCGAGCGCGATGCCTGGCGCGCGCAATGGCAGCGCGCTGTGGCAGACGTTTCTCGCCGCCGCGCAGTTTGCCGTGCGCGAGCAGGCGTCGGACATTCACTTCGAGGCCAAGGACAACAGCGACCTGTCGCAGATCCGCTTCGCGATCGACGGTCATCTGGTAGCGCCGCCCGAGTTCCAGATTCGCACCGGCGATCTGCTGGATATGCTGGGCTACGTCTGGCAGAAGGGAAAGGGCGGCTCGCAGGGCCTCTTCAGCCGCATCCTGCCGCAACAGACGAGCGTGCGCGCGGAAGTCGATAGCGTGCCGCTGGTGTTTCGCTGGGCGTCGATGCAAAGCGCGGACGGCCACGTCACGGTCATGCGGGTCAACCGGGAAAAGGCGACGACGACGGAAGTCGGCTTTGTGAAAGACCTGGGCTTCTTCCAGCAGCAGGCCGACGTGATTGACCGATGCACTATGCAGATGGGCGGCGGCACGGTGCTGGTGGGTACCGTCGGTTCAGGCAAGACGACGACTGCACATGCCGTGATGCAGCGCTTGCCGAACTGGATGAACAAGATGTCGATCGAAGACCCAGTCGAACTGATGGCGGGCGGGACACACCACTTCTCCGTTGCGCGGCAGTTGGATGGTGCGAATCGTGACGACGATCCGTTCATCGTCGCTAAGCGGCAACTGAAGCGTATGAACCCCCACTTCGTCATGATCGGCGAAGTTCGCGACTTGGAGTCGGCAGGTCTCTTCCGGGATGTCGCGGGTGCAGGCCTGCGCGCGCTGACGACGGTGCACGCGCCGTCCGCCACGGCCGCGACCGACCGCCTCGCCGATAGCGAACTGCAGATCCCGCGCAGCGTGCTGGCGACGCCCGGCTTCGTGAACCTGTACGTCTACCAGGCGCTGCTCCCGAAGACGTGCACATGTGGCCACGTGGGTCCGGAAGCGAAGCAGATCCTGGGGGCGGCAAAGCTCAGACAGATCGAGCGTCTCTTTAACTTCGACGTCAATGGCATTCGGGTGCGCCGGCAGGAGGGTTGTGACCACTGCCGCCGGATGAATCTGCCCGATCTCAACGGCATCAAGGGCCGCGTCATGGCCGCCGAGATGTTCGAGCCCGACGAGCTGGACCTGATGTACATCCGGGATGCGCGCGCCATCGAACTGCAGGCGCACCAGCGCTCGAAGCGGGAAACGGGCTTCGATATCCCGGACTGCACGGGCAAGTCGGTGTTCGAGGTGGCGATGTACCACGTCTACGCGGGTACGGTGGATCCGCGAGAAGCCGAACGCATCCTGTCGCTTGATGGCTACGAGCAACGCCTGAAGCGCATGCTCTCGCATGCAAAGGGGAACGCATGATGCAGCGGCTGAAGAAGTTGCTGGGCCGTTCGCGCGGGTCATCAGTTGCGACCGCGCATACCCGCGTCTCGGTCGGGCGCTTCCCGGACAAGCTGTGGCAGGCGCGATTCGAGTTTGCGGCGAAGCGGGCCGACTACTACTACGACCTGGCGATGCGCATCGAAAATATGCCGGGCGAGCCCATTTCGAACCACTTTGCGAAAGATGCCGCCCGCCGCGCGTGTAAGCCGCTGGGCATTCTGGCGGCACTGTGGCTCGCCCGAAGCGAAGGCCTCGATGGCGAAATGCAGGAAGCACGCCTGGCCGACATCCTGCGCGGCACCGTGCCTGACGAGGACCTGGCCATCATTGCGGTGGCCGAGCAGGGTGGTGATCTGAAGCAGGGCTTGTTCAAGCTCGCCGAGAACTTGCGGACGATGCGTGACGCCAAGGCGAACATTGTGATCATGCTGGCAAGTGTGGGGCTGACGCTCATCATCCTGCATGTCTATCTTGGCGCAATGGCGTTTCTCGTGGCGCCAATGCTGGATCGAAGCTTCGCAAGCCTGCTGCCGGTGGATGCCTATGGTCCCATCGCCAAGACGTTTCACTACTCGGCGCAGTTCCTGCGCAATTGGGGTTGGGTGGTGCTGATCGGTGAACTCGCTCTGGCCTATTGGGTGGCGCGGGCCCTGAAGAACTACACCGGCAAGTACCGACAGTGGTTGGACAACAAAATCATCCTGTTCGACTTCTTTCGGCGCTTCCAGGGCGCGCAGTTTTTGTCGGCGATGGCGTCCGTCACGCAGAGCTTTGGCGGCGACGCGAAGAACCTGTCGGCGGCCCTTGAGCTGATGCGCAGTCATGCGTATCCGTATCTGGCCCAGCACATCGATCGCATTCAGGTGACGCTCGAAGAGACCCCGAACGCCGGCGGCAAGATCTTCGACACCGGGCTATTCGATGAGGACACCTCGTTCCGGATCCAGGATATCGCCGAGTATCAGGATGACCTATCGGAGATGCTGCAGACCGTCTCCAACACGCTCTTGCAGACCGCGCCGCGCGAGCTTGAGCAGCGTGCTTCGAGCTTCAACCGCAAGGCGTCGATTTTGCTGATCGTCCTGATTACCAGCCTTGCGTTCATGCCGGCCTTCATGGCGCGCGAGCTGAAGTCGAGTATGCAGACCAACAGCATTCGTACGCACCAGAAAAGCATCAATCCCTCCACTCTCCCATCCAACTGACGAGGAACAGACCATGCAAAAGAACCTGCAAGCGCAGACCCCGGCCGTCCAAGGCGAGGCCCATGACATGACCGTGCCGATCCAGCACCTGAGCCGGATCGAGCAATACCAGCGCATCCGCTCGAACCCACGCTTGCGCGGCCAGCACGGCGGCATTCTGGACGAGTACGGCTTCTACCTGCTGCTGGCGGCGCTGACCCTCGTTGCGATCCTGGTGCTGTTCTCGCACAACTCCGTCGATACGCAGGTGCAGCAGCTGACGACCGAACTCAATAACGTGATGGGCAAGGTCAAGACCAACTATCGCGGCCAATACAGCAAGGTGTCGGTGACGTCGCTGATCGACAACGGCGTGTTCCGGGACCTCACGACGATGACCGACACGGGCGGCACGATCTCTGTGCAGCCGGGCGGTGGCACTCTAGCCGTCGCGCCGGCGCGACTGCTCAGCAACAACGACAGCGTCCAGTACACGGTGCCCAACCAGCCTGACGCCGCATGCCCCGCGATTGTCGCGGCATTCCAAAGCAGCGCGGGCCGCATCACGGTCAATGGCACCACGATCAAGGACGTCGGCGGCTCCGTCGACCCGAGCAAGGTGAAGTGCTCTGGCGACAGCAACACGATCAACCTGTTCATGTCCTGATCGCGTCGAGCGCTGAAGAACTAGATGCCCGGCCAGCGGCCGGGCTTTGGCTTAGGAGAGAAACATGCTGTTGAGCAACTATTCGATGGGCCTGCTGGTCGGCAGCATTGCCTTGGTCGGATCGGTCGCGTGGGCGTATGCAGATCAGGAGGAGAATCTCGCCATCGGGACGGGCAACTATATGTCGAACATCGCGCAGGCGGTGAACACCTACACGTTTGAGGCGTTCACGGATCTCGCGAAGAGCCCGACGGGGTCGACTAACCTCACCGTGGGCAACAAGACCATTGGCGTGGCAAATCCGCTGCATCCTACGATACAGGACCTGATCAACTTCGGGTTGTTGCCGATCGGCTACTCGGACGTAAGCCCGCTGGGCCTGTCGTTCCGCGTGGATCTGACGCCCACAAACTGCGCAGGTGATATCACGGGATGCTCGATCCCCGGCCTGGTGTACTCGACGGAGGGTTATCGAGACGGATTCGGTCGCATCCGAACCGACTTGATGGGTGCGGCGGTCGTGAAGGCTGGGCAGGATGCGGGCGTGACGTTCGCGGAGACGCCGGCGACGATCACGGGCATGGCTGCGTCGTGGCAACAGCCCAACCCTGTTGCGGGACAGCCTGCAGGTGTGCTTGCCATGCGAGTGGGCACGAGTTCGCTGCTTGCCCAGTCGATGAACCAGTTCTACAAGCGGGACGGTTCGCTTAACCTGACTGGCCCGATGGATGCCAACAATCAGGCTATGAATCGGGTGGGAAATTTCCAGTCGAATGGCTCTGTATCCGCGGCCGGGAACGTGGCCGCGAATGGGAATGTAACGGGCAACGTTTTGGCTGGAAACGGCCTTCAGTCCTATGGGAATGCCTCGATTGCCGGAACACTAGGCGCGGCTCAGGTAAACGCAAGCGGTATTCAATCGTACGGCAACGTTAATGCGGCTGGCTCGTTGGTGGCAAGTGGTTATGTGTACACCTCCGGAGCGATGGTGCCTTCCGTGGATCCGAGTCAAAAGGTGGTGGCGGGATGGGGGTGCTCGGACCCTCAGGGCGCCATCCGTAGTGACCCCAACGGCAAGACGCTGTCATGTCAAAACGGCATTTGGAAAGCGGCTAGCGGCGGGGGCACTGGAGTCCACTCTGTTTACTGGATCAGCGGGGGATCCGGTGGACGCGATTTCTTTCCGGCTGTCTGCGTGTACCAAGATGGCGCCCCAGGTGTACCTGGTTACGGGCCTTCAACTGATTATCGCGCCGGTTCGCGTCCCGTCACAGGTGTGCCAGCCAACGCTGGAATCCTCGGGTACGAACAGACCGACGGATACAGCTGCCCACCGGGGACCACTGGGATTGCCATAGGGCCGTTCGTAACGAGCAACGGTTAACGGCTCCAGTGATGAAAAAGCCCCGCTTTCGGCGGGGCTCTCTTCCTCTGTTAAAGCCTTATTGGCAGGAAAGCACGACTACTCCGGAAACGTCGCCGCTGGACGGGCTGGGGATGGTGTAGCCCACCGCGACTAGAGGCTTCTTTGCATCCGTCCCCAGCGTTTGGACCAGGTACGTGCCTGGCTTGCCCGAAGTGCCGAGGCTGAGACCCTTGAGCGGCGCGTTGGTGATGGAAGACGTCACGTGCGCGTCGGAACCAATGGCCAGATCGATGTTGAACGAATCGAGTGACGCGAAAGTGAGTCCGACGGTCCCGGTAGCGGCATTGATTTTGCCCACCGGGAAGTTGCCGCTGACTGCCGTAGGCTGTGTCGCTGCGATTGCGGTGCAAGAGGCCTTGACGTCCGGTGCCCCGACGGAGAGGTCTGGCGTCACTGTCAGAGGTACGCCCACGACGTAATGGCCGCCTTGGTTGACACTTACGCTGCCCTGAGTTGTGGCACCATTTGTCCAACGGCCGATGGCGAAATTGCCGTTACCAGCAACATCGGCGACCGTTCCGGTTGTCAATGCGACATTGACCGAAGAGTTCGCGCCAAGGGTCGTGTAAGCGCCCGCATCCGTCTTGACCTGCGCTGATGCAGCTACTGCTGCTGTGAGGTACGCGTGCGAGGAGACTCCGTTCGAGACCGCATCCTGCGGAACATACATCAGTGCCAGCGGATCTGCGCTCACGGCGGGTGCGGTACCCTGAACCGTGATCGCAGGGACAGGCGCCGTCGGCGTTGCCGGCTGTTGCGCCGCCGGTGCACTGTCACCACCACCGCCACCGCAAGCGGCCAAGGTCAGGAGTGCTGCAGCAGAAACGATGGAGAGTGCGAACTTGGTTTTTTGCATTTTTCTTCTTCCTCTGATGTTTAGGATGGACCGCGATTCGATCTAAACCGCTTGATTCCATCCTACGGGCTTAATCCGCATGTCAAGCCCGCGAAAAGCTCACCGGTTGCGATTGTTGAGCGCAGCCTGAATCTTCTTGTCAGTCTTGTACTGGCTGAGTGCATACGTCGACCAAATCGCAGCCGGAATCCAGCCGATGACGGTGAGTTGCAGAATCAGGCAAATGACCCCGGCGAACGGTCGCCCAATCGTGAAGAACTGGAACCAGGGCAGAAGGATGGCGAGTAGCAGGCGCATTTGGAATGTGTCAAATCCGACAAAAGTTCGAAAGGATACAAGATTCCGGACCGACCGTTCAACGGCGTCCGGATCGTTGTTCTGTATCCCCTAAAAGAGGGGAATTACAGAGAGCAGTAGAGCGTCGTCCCGCAGTGATTGCAGAGATGCCATTGCTGGACGCGGAAGAACGGCTGATGCCGCCATAACCTGATGCTGCGAGAGCCGCATTGGTTGCAGGCGACACCATTTCGATCGACATGGGCGGGATTGGCCGCTGCATACTGTTCGTACGTAGGCAGCCCTCTACGATTGAGCAAGAGGGCGAACAGCAGCAAGCCGAAATACGAGGACAGGAAGCAGACTACCGCCCATTTCCACGGGTTCTTGTTCACCTTTTTTTGCCCACCGGAAGGCGATATAGCAGGGCAGGGCGTGCATGGAGGCCAGTTCGAGGAACTTCTTGAATGCGAAGAGCATGCGGGCCTCCTTTATGCCTTCCGCCGGCGGCCGAGCTGGAGGTTACCGAGCGCGCCGCTGCAACCAGGGCAGGAAAAGTTGTTGCTGAGTTCTATCTTGGGCGCCGTGTTGGCGATCAAGTACGGCGTGCGACAACTCCGGCATGGCGCCAAGTCCAGCTGCGCGTCGGTCGACATCGACCTGCAGATGTGGCATGCCCGATCAGCCGTGATACGTGAGTCGCGGCCGAAGAACTTGTCAAACAAGTCGTAGGCCGCGGTAAATGCCTCGGGGACGTTGGCGCCGAATGCGAGGCCGATCCGGTACAACGTGACCAACATCGTTGCTTGCATCCGATGCAGAGGCTGCTCGAAATACCAAGCCGTCGACGTCGGCAACTGTCCGGTGGACGATGGCGTGCCGTGGATCGCCTGAAACAACTGACGTGTTTTCGGAGAATTGACGCCAAGCAGCGACGTGACGGTCGACGCCCGACAGCTCTGCCGGATCATCATTTCGCTATAGACCTTCTTCTTGAATGGATCTAGGCGGAGGTTCGACCATGATTGCTTGGCGTCGATCCGGTCAACCCGCATGGGAACGGTTGCGAGGAAATGGTGACCGATTACGTCGGGGGATACCCGTGCCGTTTCAAAGTCAAGCCAAAAGCGCTTGCTCTCCAGGCGCCAGCGAAACATCGGGAAGTCGACCTTGGAGATGGCCAGATCCAGCACATGTTGCGGCAGCGACCGCAGGTAGACGGCCAGTTCCTTGCTGATCCCGAGCAAGGGCGCGGCAAGAATACTGACGTGCAGCAGCTCGACCATTAGCCAGATGTAGTGTCGGTTGTTATAGAACAGACGCAACTTGTCGTCGTTGCTCCACGCCGGCAGTTTGTCGCGGAGTTTGTCCACGGCAACCGTGGTGGTGGTGCTTTCAGCCAGACACTTCCAGTCGTGCACGTCCATAAGAGTCGGCACAACAACGAGGAATGGCGTGCCCATCAGCTCGCGCTGCGTTGCCACAGCCTTGCGCATGTTGTCGATGTGGGCGCGATCGATGTGAAGAACTTCGGACAGCTCTGGATGCGTGCCAAGCGCTTCGGCCAGATGGTCGGTCAGATGGTAGTTTGCAGACCGGATGCGATCGCACGTCATCCGCGTCAGTTGCAACCGCTCGAATTCTGCGGTCAGGGATTGTTGTTGCATGGTCGGATCAAACATCAGCGGGATTGAAGAGCGGCGCGAATGTCGGCATGGAGGCGTCCGACGATACTGTCCAGAACGGTGAGCGTTGACTTGAACTCGGCCACATTGCCATTCATCTGCACCGCCATCTGGGTGCTTGCAAACGTGGCCACGGTTTTCTCGAAGTGCTCGACCAAGGCGGTTAGCGCGTCACCGGCCTTTGTGCGGCGGTCCAGGGCCTCCGTGCGCTTGGCGAGCTCCTGCTCGATGCCGGCGCGCCGGGCCTCGATTTCTGCCAGAGCCGACTGTGCCGATTGAAGTTCGCTGTTCTTTGCGGCCAGCGCTTCGTCGAGCGTCGCATAACCCGGCGGCACCACCTGCACCTCGACCGTTTCGGTCTTTGCGTTGGCGCGGGCGTGCGCGACGCGCTCTTGCAATTCACGCGCTTCGCGTTCCAGATCCTGAATGCGCATCTGGTGCATGCTTTGCGCATGGTTGTGTCGCGTCAGCTCTTCCCGGACGTGGCTCAATGCTTCGCGATCTGCCTCGCGCTCGGTCGTCAGCTTGGAAACCTGTTCGTTGAGCCGACGGATCTCGATGTCCTTGTCGGCATTGTCCTGGACGGTGTTCGCCAGTTCCGATGTGGCGGTTTCCAGCCGCGCGGTGACGTCAAGCACCTGCTCGTGCTTCTTGCGAAGCTGGGCGACATAGTCGCGAATCTTCCCGCGCCGATATTCGGGGTCATTCTCTTTAAAGTCGATGACCGCGGTGATTTCGTCGTCGGTGTAGTCGGAACTGCGCAGAATCATCAGCTCGCCGATATTGAGCTTCGCGAGTGCCCCGTTGTGGCTGAGGAAACGCCGGTAGAGGCCAAGGTAGAGCTTGGCTTGATTCGGGGCGAGGCCCAGATGCTTTAGCGCGACCTGATTGAATTTCTCCCATCCACGCATGCGCGCGCCCCGGGTGTCACCGAACTCGTTCGCAGCGGCTTCCATGGAGCAGTCGTTGATATGCTGGAGATCACACCCCATCTCAAGCAAAAGCCGCTCAATCTTCTCGCGTGTCCGCTGCACATTGCGGATGCTCTCGCACAAGCGATCAAACTGATCCTCGCTCAGGCCGCTCCCCATGGTTCGGCGAAGGTCTTCGAACATCGCTGGTCCTTCCTTGGAAAGGGGGAACTCAACGATATCGGCTTTGGGTGCCACCGCTTTTGGCACCAATGCATCGGGAATTTTTTTCTTTTTTTCAGGCATGTTTCGCTCACTCGTAATCAAAGGACACAACAACCAGCGTTCGCGCAAAACGCGTTATCAGGTCTCGAGTCAGGAGATTACGAAACGCACGGTGCATACGGACGCCGGAAAGCTCACCTTTAGGGGGTGGCTTTTACAGGCGGCGGCGAAAAGCTGATCTGTTGTACATGCCTTATCGGGGAGGCAGCCCGGCTGATTTAGGTATTTACCCCTACGTTACGGGGCCCATCTGTACAAATGGAAATACAGAATTAAGTAAAAATAATATCTATGCTTGATGCCACGATGTGGAATGGCGTGAGCATGCTCATGCGATTTCCGCGAAAAGACGCATGTTTTGGTGAGCTTACGGGCGTGAGCGACCCCGATCCGTGCATTAGGATTGACGCACACCCGCGTTCCGACGCATCGACCCAGCGAAATGCGACCCGTCCGGCGTTGCTTCCGCTCCTATCTCGCTTCCGCCCCCGGCCAGCGCGCTTGCGCCATGCATCGGCATACCGCAAGCGCGTTCACGCGCGCCATCCACGGGTTTCCTTGCTCATCCGAGCATCGAAAAATCGTCTGGCATCCGCCAGAAAATCCCTTGCAATGTTTCTGGAGAGAAACCGTGGAGTACCTTCCCAATCTCGTCAAGCGCCCCCTGCAGCTGCTGGCCATCTGCTTGGTGTTGGATCTCGCAACCAAGTCCTTCGTTGTGGGCTTGCTTGTGGCGATCGTCGGCGCTTCATTCCTGTACAACAAGATCGCTTCGTTTAACCGAACAGTGCCTGCAGCACCAAAGGTCTCGATGCCGGACTATCCGTCCAAGTCGAAGCCCCAGGCCGCTCAGCCGGAAGATCAACCCGAGCAGCAGTACGAATACGAACGCTCTGTGGTTGTGACGCCGATTCGTCGAACGGGAACGGACGATCGTTCCTGAACCAGCGCCGCCCGACTTTTCGGGCGGCTTCTTCACCTGTCGCGGGTATCCGATACCCGCCGGCAGGTGGGTCATCGGACGCCGTCCGGAGACCATCATGGAATCAACTACAGCAGGCTGGCAGCTGGACTTCTTTGGCGAAGCGGCGGCTATCGTTGCTTCCCGTTCCAAGGCAATCCCCCCGCCAGACCCCGTCCTCAAGGACGAATCGGTCCGCGAGCGTTTGGTGGATGCATTGATCAGCTTCGCCTGCGGAAGCCGTCACGGCGTCAACATGCCAGAGTCGCTTTTGGACTGTGCGAAGCTGCTGCGTGAACGTATTCGAAACGAAGCCGTCGATCGAAAAGAGCTCTCGATGACGATCGGTTGGATCTTCGGATACTGGGACGGCGCCATCCCCTACAAATACGTCTGCGAGATCAGTGGCGTGAGCCCCGAAGTTCTGCAAGACGTGATTCTTTACAACGCCCGCCTGAAGGCTGACCACGATAAGGTCAGGCATCAGTGCTACGGCGCACTTCTTTGAAATCTCATGTCACTGTTCAACATCATCAAGAAGGCGACGGCCGCCTTCCTCGGCGAACAGCCTTCAGCAAGTGGGGCAATGCCTGTGGGCACTGGTGCCGCCAACGAGTTCCAGATCTACATCAACGGCGTGCCACATCTGTTCCGCGACGAGGGAAACCACGTCGTGCACTTCGTTGCAGAATTTGACCGACAGATCCAGTGGACTGCATTCGGCAACAAGGTGCTGCCGGAAGTCGTTCCGCGCTGGACCAAAGTTCGGGTCTATGACGGACCGACCGCCACGCCTCAGTCTGTGGCGGAGGCAATCGTACGCGATGGCAAGGCGCAAGAGTCCTCAGCGCCGCGCATCCAGAGCGTTGATGCGAGGGAGCATCCCGCCAAAGCGGCGAAACCTCGCCCAGAAGCGGTGCCGCGTGAAGCGAAGTCTGTCTCGGAAGCCTCGTCGTCCAACTACACCGTGGGCATCCTGACGGAATGGGGAGAGATGAATTTCCCCAACCGTAGGCCGGGCGGCAAGTCGACGTACACCTCGTTTGCCGTGAAGCTGGACACGGGCGCTGATGTCAAGACGCTTCAAGGTGAAGGCCTGAAGGACGTCCTAGCCGACGCACGTTGTCAGATCGGTGAGCGTGTTGGAATCAAGCGCCGGTACAAGGAAAAGGTGCCGGCGTTCGACCAGGCGACTGGCGAGCCAATTATCGATCGGGCCACCGGCAGGCAAAAGCTCTATGACCGCTGGGTCTGGTCCATCAATCGCATTCATTGAGAAGGAAGCAACATGGCATCCGTAAATAAAGTCATTCTCGTCGGCAACCTCGGGGCCGATCCCGAAACCCGTTACCTGCCGAGCGGCGACGCTGTCACCAACATTCGCCTTGCAACCACGGATCGCTACAAGGACAAGCAGTCCGGCGAGTTCAAGGAAGCGACCGAGTGGCACCGCATTGCCTTCTTCGGCAAGCTAGCGGAGATCGCCGGGCAATATCTGAAGAAGGGATCGTCCGTCTACATCGAGGGTCGCATCCGAACCCGCAAATGGCAGGACGAGTCGGGTCAGGACAAGTACAGCACCGAAATCGTTGCTGACCAGATGCAGATGCTTGGCGCCCGCCAAGGCGAGCAATCAGGTGGTGACGAGAGCAGCTATGGCGGCGGCTCCCAGCGTGGTCAGCGTGCGCCGCGCCAGTCCGCAAATAGTGGAAGCGCATCGGGTGGTCAGCAGCAGGCGGGGAGGCATGCCAGCGGCCGCGCATCGCGCGGTGGCTTCGACGAGTATGACCACGACATCCCTTTCTAAGATTGCGTAACAGAAAACTGTAAGCATCAACCCCGCCTTTGTGCGGGGCTTTTTCTTTTTGGTCAGTACCTTATGGGCGGTGGTGCTGTGTAGAGATTTGACGGCCGGCCGCCGGCGAAAAGCGAAAATTCAAGAGCCATTTGAGGGTGTTGACTTCGGCAGAGTTGGCGCGCGGAAAGGTTGGCAATACGCGGCCCGGTTGACTATGGTTTGACGATGCGGTGAAAGGGGCGACCCTACCTGAGCGTCGCGCACTGCGAGAGGCTAGATCCGAGTCTGGAGGATCTGGGTCTGGAGGAGTTCGACCAGCCGTTGGAGCAAACGATACAGAGCAAACCGAGGCGGGGAGCCTGAGTGCTAGGCGATTGCGCCACGTTACGCCCCCTTGGGGTGATAGGCATTCACCTGCGTCATCATCAGCAACACGGCAGCCGAAGCGATGCCAAGGCTGGAAGACAGCCACAGCGACTTCGCTCCGAACTGGTCCAGGCACATCCCGAAGACCCATGGTGCCAACGCTTGCGCCACACGGGCCGGCACCATCAAGACGCCCTGACGATAGCCATAGCCACCAGGCCCGAAGATGACCAGCGGCAGCGTACCCTTCGCAATGGTGAGGATGCCGTTGCCAGCCCCATGCAGAACGCCAAACAAAGCTGCCGCAGGTGCTCCTATCAGGCCAAATGCGAGTGCGCCAATGGGGTGCAGCGCAGCTGCGATGCGCGCGGACAGCAGGGGGTGGACCTTGCGCAGTAGGCCGAACTCCAGGATCCGTGCGCCCACTTGCGCCGGGCCTATCAGCGCGCCCACCATAACCGCCGTAGCCAGCGATGCGCCTCCCGCCTGCAGCAGCCGTGGCAAATGCGCTGCCATTGCGGTACTGATGAACCAGGTCGCCGCGAAAACGAAGGCCAGCGCATAGGAGGCCGCCCGTGGCGAGCGCTCGTCGCCCGGGGGCGGTTGATCGCCGCCCGTTGACGGCGCGGTCTTGCTGGGGGCAATGGCTCCGGCTCGCATCCGCGGCATGCCGAAGTTCAGGGCCAGCCCAAGCGTCAGATGCAGTGCCGCCCAAGACAGGCAAGCTCCGCGCCACCCGATGTGCGCCTCCATGAAGGTGGAGAGCGGCCAGCCGACCGTACTGGCGAAGCCGGCGATCAGCGTGATGCCGGTGATCGCTCCACGCGAACGGTGGCCGTACATCGCGACCAGCGTGGCGAACGCCGCTTCGTATAGCCCGGCGCCCATGCCGATACCTAGGATCACCCAAGCGGCAAAGAGGCCCACGGCGCCCTGTGCCACACCGAGCCCGGCCAGTCCGAGGGCGAATACCAGGCTCGTGGCCACGAGCACTGAGCGGCCGCCGGTCCGGTCGATCATGCGGCCAGCGGCAGGCCCAAGCAACGCCGACACCACCAGGGCGATGCTGAACGCGGCGAAGATCGTCGGCGTTGAAACGCCAAGATCCTTGGACATCGGCGTTGCAAGCATGGCCGGCAGGTAGTAGGTCGAACCCCAGGCCAGCGTCTGGGCAATCCCCAGCCTGGCGATCACGCTACTGCTCGGCTCCATGGCTATCCCGTTCCTGGTTATTCCACTTCGTTGCTGTCGGTGTCGCCGGTCAGGGCCTCGTTCTCGTGCTGCATGGCCACCGCTCCCAGCCTCGTCGCGTTGGCGGGCGCGGCTTCCTTGCGCTCGCTGTAGCGGTCCGTCAGGTAGTCGCTGCGGTCACGTACCAGCAGTGTGAACTTGACGAGCTCTTCCATGACGTCGACCACGCGGTCGTAGTAGGACGACGGCTTCATGCGGCCGTTGCCGTCGAACTCCTGGTACGCCTTGGCCACCGACGACTGGTTCGGAATCGTGACCATGCGCATCCATCGGCCCAGCACGCGCAGCGTGTTGACGGCGTTGAACGACTGCGAGCCGCCGCACACCTGCATGACGGCCAGCGGGCGGCCCTGGGTCGGGCGAATGCCGCCAATCTCCAGCGGGAGCCAGTCGATCTGGTTCTTGAAGACGGCTGTCACCGTGCCATGGCGCTCGGGGCTACACCAGACCTGGCCTTCCGACCACTCGGAGAGCTTGCGCAGTTCGACCACCTTGGGGTGATCAGCGGGCACGCTGTCCGCCATCGGCAGGTCTCGCGGGTCGAACACGCGGGTCTCCGCCCCGAAATGTTGGAGAACTCGTTCGGCTTCCTGCACCAGCAGCCGGCTATAGGACGTCTGGCGCAACGAGCCGTAGAGCAGCAGGATGCGGGGTCGGTGGGTACTGACGCGGGCGGGCTCCAACTTGTGGAGATCCGGCGTATCGAGCACCGCAGGGACAATATTGGGCAGATCCGCGGTCATCGGATCCTCCGCCCTTGCGCGTCGATGACAGGCTCGCCGTCTTCCTTGGTGAAGACGCCTTGCTGCGGCGCCGGCAGGATGTCCAGCACCAGCTCCGACGGCCGGCACAGCCGCACGCCCAACTCGGTGACGACGAAGGGCCGGTTGATCAGGAGCGGATGGGCCAGCATCGCGTCCAGCAATTGGCCATCGCTCAGCGACGGCTCGGCGAGACCCAGCTCGGCATAGGGCGTGCCCTTCTCGCGGATGGCTTCGCGAACAGTGAGCCCGGCGTCGCGGATCATTGCCTGCAAGGTCTGCCGGCCGGGTGGCGTGCTCAGGTACTCGACGACGGTGGGCTCGATGCCGGCGTTGCGGATCATGGCGAGCGTGTTGCGCGATGTGCCGCACGCCGGGTTGTGATAGATGGTGACGGTCATGGGTATCTCAGTGTGATTCGTACCAGTGCTGCGAACGGTTGACCACGCCCACGACAGCCAGCATCACGGGCACTTCGATCAGCACGCCGACGACGGTAGCGAGCGCCGCGCCGGATTGGAAACCGAACAGGCTGATGGCGGTGGCCACGGCCAGCTCGAAGAAGTTGCTCGCGCCGATCAGGGCGGATGGGCCGGCCACGCAGTGGGCGACGCCGAGCTTGCGGTTCAGGAGGTACGCCAAGCCTGAGTTCAGCAGGACCTGGATCAGGATCGGCACGGCCAGCAGCAGGATGATCAGCGGCTGCTCGACGATGGCATTGCCCTGGAAGCCAAACAGCAGCACCAGCGTCGCAAGCAGCGCGGTGATGGAGTAGAGCCCCAGCGCACCGACCACTCGCTTGTAGGTGGCTTCGCCTCGTGCCAGCAACGCCCTGCGGATGACCTGCGCGATCAGCACCGGCACCACAATGTAGAGCGCGACCGAAGTGATGAGCGTGTCCCACGGTACGGTGATCGACGACAGACCCAGCAGCAGCGCGACGACGGGCGCGAAGGCCACGACCATGATCGCGTCGTTGAGCGCCACCTGCGACAGCGTGAAGTAGGGGTCGCCCTTGCAGAGCTGCGACCAGACAAACACCATCGCCGTGCAAGGCGCCGCCGCCAGCAGGATCAGGCCGGCGATATAGCTGTCGAGTTGATCCACTGGCAGCCAGCGTGCGAACAGATGGCGGATGAAGATCCAGCCCAGCAGCGCCATGGAGAACGGCTTAACCAGCCAGTTGACGAAGAGCGTGACGCCGATGCCGCGCCAGTGTCCCGCGACCTGGCCCATGGCACCGAAATCGATCTTGATCAGCATCGGGATGATCATGATCCAGATCAGGATGCCGACCGGCAGATTTACCTGTGCGAACTCCATGGCGCCAATAGCCTGGAAGACCGGTGGCAACCATTGGCCGAGCAGAATGCCGGCCACGATGCAGAGCGCCACCCAGATGGTCAGATAGCGCTCGAAGAAGCGGATGGCGCTGGGTTGCGCGGCGCCAGCGGATGGCTGCGCCATACTCATTGCTCAGCCTCTACCGGCTGCTCCCCGATGACGCGCATCTCCTTCTGGATGGCGTTACGGTCCAGAATGTGCAGCGGCAGGTTCACGAACTGGCTGACGCGATTGAGGATCTGACGGAAGACTTGATCGAAGACCTTGCGCTTCTCGTCGTCGGATCCCTGGATGGCGGCGGGATCCATGAAGCCCCAATGCGCCGTGATGGGCGTGCCCGGCCAGATCGGGCAGACCTCGCCCGCGGCCTGGTCGCAGACGGTGATGACGAAGTCCATCTTGGGCGCGTCGGGCAGGGCGAACTCGTCCCAGCTCTTGCTGCGCAGGCCGGACGTGTCGTAGCCGATCGACTGGCAGCGCTCGATGGCATAAGGGTTCACCGTGCCAGACGGATGGCTGCCGGCGCTGTAGGCGTAAAAGCCTCCCTTGCCGAGGACATTGAACAGCGCTTCGGCCATGACGCTGCGGGCAGAGTTGCCGGTGCACAGCACCAGTACGTTGAAAGTCTTGTCGGGCATGTTGGTCGTTGGGCGATTGGGCGATTGGGCGACTTTCGGGCGAGCGGGTGCCTCCTCGTATGAGGCTCGATGCGGGTGGCGGGTTAGTGAGTGCTCAGCAGCAGCCGGATTCTGGCGTGCAGCAGGCGGTCTTGGCGGATGGCTTCGGCGCGACGGTCACCGGGATTGGTACACAGCACGCGGCGGCTTCGGCGGTACGGTCTCGCGATTCGCCATACGTCGGCGCACCGCCGAGCGTGTGGAACGACTCCCAGGCGATCCCCGTGGGGTCCACCGACCAGTGCTTGTTCGAGGTTGCGTAGCAGCAGTTCGCCTCGGACTGGGACTGCATGGGCAGGTCGGCGCTGGCAAGGCGTGTCTGCATCTCGGCCAACTCTGCGTCCGTCTCCGCCTGGATGCCCAGATGGTCCACGCCCAGCTTCTCCGTGCGATTGGAGATGGCGAAGTTCACCCGTGGGTCGTCCAGCGCCCACTTGGCGTAGTCGTCGCGGACGACGGTGGGTTCGGCAGCGAACAGGGCCGAGTAGTAGCTTATGCTGGCCGGCAGATCGGCCACGCTGACATGGACGTGGAAGCGCTTCATGGTTCAGGACTCCGTGGCGACGGAACAGGAGGACACCGGCGAACACGGATTGCCGCCACAGCAGTTCTCCGTGAGATAGCCGAGCAGGGCATTCATGGTCTCGAAGCGCGCCATATAGATGATCGAGCGGCCCTCCTGGCGGCTGGCTAGCAGACCGGCGCGGTGTAATTCCTTGAGATGGAACGACAGCGAGGACGCCGGCATCTCCATCAGTTCGGCAATGCGGCCAGCCGGCAGGCCTTCGGGGCCGGCCTGCACAAGCAGGCGGAACACAGCTAGGCGGACGGCGTGGGCGAGCGCGGCAAGCGCTTCCAGGGCGTTATCGGTTTCCATGATTCGAATATAGTCGAATCATGGAAAAGTCGCAACCGTGCTTCTGTGACAGCCAGGCTCAACAGCGCTCAGCCGGTGCGCGCGGTGCTGGTGGAGGGGTCATTGGAAACCGCCGGCTTCAGGAAGCGACAGACATCGAGGTCACCTGTGCAACTGGCGACTCCCTCGACAGATGGAGGGGATCATTCTGCGATCGCGGCGGTCTGCGGCTGAAAGCTACCCCAAAATACCGAGCATTCGCCATGCACACGTCCCGCCGGGCGGCGCACGATAGCTCTACCCTCCGCGCGCATCGCGCATCGACCTCGGGCCCCCTGTCCTTGGGGCCCACCACGGCCTCCTGGCACGGCGCAAAGCGGCCGAATCTTTACCGTCGTCTGCTGCGTCGCTCCAACACCGGCGCCCGGCGACGGCTGGCGGTAAATCTTTTGCGGCTTTACACGACAGAACTGTTTCTCGCCCCGCTCGCGCTCGATGGCATCCCGTTCCGCCGCTTAACGTCGTTTTTGCCAAGGTCCGCTGCAGGGCTTGAATAGCTGGACCGACGTATCGACGTTTGCATTTCTCACTGCTGCCGGAATTCCGGCAGCAGTGATCCTCTCTTCCGCCCGCCGTTGCGATACGCACGCGCGCATCGTCTTCCTCCAAGCAGCTTCGACGCCATGCTGAAAAGACCTTCTGGCCGCCCGCCGGGATGTCTTTTGAGCAAGCGTGCCTTCGCCTGTCTCAGGCAACGACCCATCCTCCAATTCCGGAGCCAACCCATGCAGATGAAAGACCTTAGTGCAATTGTTAAGAGCTGGACGTCCGACCAATGGGACGCGCTAGTGTCGGAGTATTTGCCAACCAGTGCCCTCACCGACGCGTTCTGGAGAGGTCGCCCCTGTCCCTGCCCGATTTGCGGTGGCAAGGATCGCTTTACGTACACCAGAAACCGCGGACGCGGCGATTGGGTATGCAGGAAGTGCAATGAAGGCAGTCCGGGTGGTGGTGATGGCCTGGAACTAGTCCGTCGGTACACCAAGATGTCGTACTTCGAGCTGAAATGCCGGCTCAATGGACAGTGCAGCGTCCCGCTACCTCCGGTTGCGGCCAGGCCCCGTCCGGCAGGGCGCGACAGCGTCTCGGATGGCGAGCTGATGAGGCGTGTGATGAAGCAGATCAACACGTCAAATCCTGTTCAGCCCGGTGATGCCGCCATGCAATACCTTGCAACGAGGGTGCCAGGGCTTCGTGCCCCCATCCCTCAGTCGTTGCGTATTGCAGTGCAGGACTACTGGCACGAAGGCCGCGTGGTCGGGAAGTATCCGACCATGGTCGCAGAGTACCGACTGCCGGATGGCAGGGTCGCAACTGTCCACCGCACGTCGTTGCATCCCGGGAAGCCGGAGAAGGCGATGGTCGTGTCGGAGGACGGAGAAATCTTGCCGAGCAAGCGCAACTATCCCGGTGCGCTTCCACTCGATGGCGGGGCGGTTCGTCTGATGTCGCCGCGCAGTGGCGAGATCGGTGTGGCGGAAGGCATCGAGAATGCCTACGCTGCCTACATGCTGTTTCGTGTGCCGACGTGGTCGTGTCTGAACCGCGTGCTGTTGAGCAAGTTCATGGTGCCGCAAGATCTGGGCATCCACACGGTCCACATCTTCGCTGACTTTGACAAGGTTGATGCGCATACGGGAAAGTCGCCCGGAATGGCTGACGCAATTGCTCTGCAAAAGCGTTTGCGCCAGGGGGGCTACACCGTTGTGCTGCACCGTCCGAAGGTCCGCGGCACTGATTTTTGCGATGAATGGCGCACGGCATACCAGCTGCGCGAGATGTCATCCCAGGCGGTGGCCGCCTGACGTTTCTCTTGCCGCGATAGCGGCGCCTATCACCTTCTGCCCTGTGGGTTCGTCCCACTGGGCGGAACCCCCGCGTGGCAGACTCTCTTGGAGTAACAAATGCCGCAAAAGGGCTTCACCGCAATTGTTAATAAGCTGCACATCCAGGCGATGCGAAGTACGCCGACGCGAGATGTCCATGCGCACAAGTCGGAGGCGCAGTTCTTCCACGTGTACCGGAAGGAATCGTCCGGCGATATGACCTTGCTCGAACGGAATCTCTCGTTCGATTCTGCCGCCGACTTTTGCCTTGCCCACGGCACGCTTCACTAAGCTTGCCCGTCCCTTCAACAAAAAGCCCAGCTCTCAAGCTGGGCTTTTTTGCTTTGGGCCGGATCGCGCTAGCCGCGGTTGCGATAGGCCTTGTGGACCTCGATCACGGCTTGCAGCACGCAAAAGCCAATCGCGACGCAGAAAACAAAGTGGTTCACATCTGCGGTGGTGGACAGGTAGTCGAACATGGTTGCTCCTTCGTGTCAGTGGTTGATGTGTTCAGTGTGCCGGAGTTTTTTGACTGTCAACTCGTCTCGCTACACAAACTGTGCCGTTGCCGCATTCAGCGCGTCAAGATCCAGCAGCTCAAAACCGGTAGCTGTGTCCGATGCCGAGACCTGGACGGTGGGCGGTGGCATCGGTACGACGGCAGCAACAGGAGGAGGCTTTGCAGGAGCGGCGGCATGCATGCCCATTGCGATTTGCGTCCCCGCCGGCGGCGAAGAGGAAGAGACTGACGAAACGGCTGCCTGGTCTACCACGTCGCCTCGATGCGCGGCCGCGAAGGTGGCGGCCGGCGGCGGAGCCAGTAGCGCCGCCTCGATGCCGGATGCCCCGCCGTTGATAGCGCTGAGGCCCACCGTCGCCAAACGCTTCAGAATAAATGCTCGATCCCGTGCGCTGGAGATTCCGCGCAGATAGCGCAGCAAATCCGGCGTGGAGTCTGCCGTCAGCGTGAGCTTGATCTCCAGCTTCTCCATTGTGGGCCCCGGTTAAGCCGCCGCCTTAGCGGCGTTGCGCGCGGCGCCAATCGTATAGAAACCGCGGACGTTCGCGAAGCAGGGGGAATCCATCATGTGAATGTCGTTCAAGGGGAAGGCGGCACGGATCGTGGGCGCATACAGCGCGGCGCCGCCCCCGGTGAGAATGATCGCGCGGATGTCGTCGGTGCGGCCAACGCGCGACTGGAGCTCCTTGATCGACTGCTGCGTGACGGCCATGGCCTCGGGCAGGTACTGATTCCTGAGATCAAGCTCATTCCGATAGAACAGCAGCGAGCCCGTCGTGCGAAGTGCTTCGTCCACGCGCTCAATCGTGTCGAAAGGCTGGCCAAACTGGGAGGAGATGAGTCCGGCGATCTGTTGGTAGACGCGCGCAGCACCGCCTGGGACCCCGCCGCTACGGGAGTCATCCATCGTGTAACCCTTCGCGACGATCCAGTCGGTCGTGAAGTAGCCAACGTCGATGACCAGGTAGGAATTGTGGGGGTCGTATTGCTTGCCACTCTGCTGCATGTACGTGAGCAGGGTGCCGAGTGGCTGGGGAAGCGGCAGCACAGACTTCACCTCGATAGCGCCCCAACCGAAGTCGTGCCGACCGACAAATCGGTCGCGCAAGTAGCCGGCGTACTTCTGGGTATTGTGCACCGGCAGGCCAAGCACCAGGCGTTCGACCTCGGTCGCGCCCGAGTAGAAAAGGGCTCCCGCCAGCAGCGCCGCATAATTGGGCGTCGTGACGTAGTCTTCTGCGAGTGCGCGGCCCGTGGTGTACGCCCCGCTGATGGAAACACCGGGGCCCACCTCGTAGCGCGCCCCGTCGACCACCACATTGATTACCTGTCGAGCCTGGAATGGGCCACTCTCAGGCGTCAGGCTGGTAGTGGCAGCCTGCGGCGAAAGGGAAGGGAACATCGCGGTCCTGATCTCGGACCCGATTGCGAACGCTGACTTGGTGTTCCCATAGCCGACGTCGACCGCGAGGGTTGCTGCCTTGACCATTTTCGATTCGCCGATTTGTTGTTGCATGCTCTTTTCTCTCGATGCTGTTGCGATGGTTGTTGGAAGAAGGAGAGTCATTCGCTAGTGGCAGGATCTGTCAGATCGGGTGAGATTCGTGCGGTATCTGACAGAGGACTATCAATCGCGCGGTGACTTTCGGTGAGCAAGTCACAGATACCCACCGAAAGTCCCTATAACTGCCTCCTACGCATTCCACTCTACCGACGCAAATTCGATGTCAAGTCTTCGAATCCTCGCAAATTTGGGCGTGTTTAAATTGTCGTCGTCGGCCGCCTTCAGCTATCCTGTGGGCACTTACCGCGTCCCCGACGCATCGATTCGCCGCCAATGCGCGGCACATATGACCTCCGATTCTTCCGAGTGAAGGGTCACTGCGAGGCCCGCTGTTCACGCCGGAAATTGAACCGGCTTTTTTTTCAATCAAATCAAGTGGACCGTGTCGGATAGTGAGGACACCGGACACCGCGATACCAAGCCGATTGGCGGTCTGTTTGTGAAAATAGACCGTAGTGCGGACAATTCCGAAGCCGGACACCGGACAGGTGCTCTGTGGAGTTTCCGCGTATGCCCGACACCCTTACAGCCAGCGTGGCTGGGTGCGGATCACGAAGCCCGACACAGTGCGGCGGGGATGATCTGACTTTGGGGTGGGGAGCTGCTTTGCGTGCCGAGAGACGGTGATCGCAGGCTTTTGACATATTTCGACCCGGGCGGCGCTACCGGGACCAGAACGGCGCAACAGGTAATTACCCATCACGGCATCGGCCGCGGGCGTGTGGACGCAATCTTCACGGACGCAGGCTGGCATCAGCAGATGCACCTGATAGGGTGGCCGCGCAGCGGCGCGCACGGCGAGAGGCCTGCGTTTCCCGTAAGCGGACAGTCACGACGCATTGCTTCCATGCTCAGGGCTGATCGGTTTGGCATCGCTAAAGGACCGGGAGAGTAGTGGCACGACCGGCTGGGTGGGCCGGAAAGCTGGGGGTGGTACCCCAGCACACCGAATGGGACAGGTCCGAATCGGGGTCGGTGCTGTCCTGAAATGGGCTGTGCGCGAGATGCACGGCTCCGCGGCTGCGTGCGCGCAGCAATATGGCGACACAGACATGAGCAAGACGATCAACCTGCGCCCGATCCTGGAGCAGTACAACCTCCCCGAGCGGTTCAAGGCGGAATTTGCGGTCCTGGCGGCCGAGCACCTTCATCTCCCGCACAGCGGCACCCGCGTGAGCGGTCGATCGCTATCGCAGATGTCTCAGCGGCAGCGGGCGCAGGCATTGCTGGCGATGATGGTGGCGTTGAGGCGGGTGGGCGGCATGGCTGTGACGTCGCCCTATGCCATTCGGCAGAAGCACATCCGTTGGCTAGTCTGCCACTGGGTGGAGGAGCGAAGGCTAAATGTGGGGACGGTGGAACTGCGGCTCACGCACCTACGTGCCTTCATGTCATGGATGGGCAAGGCAAACATGGTTGGGCGAATCGAGGACTATGTAGAGCGGCCGGCGGGCTACGTCCGCAGCTACGTTGCCAAGGAAGACCGCTCTTGGGACGGCAATGGCATCGACGCCGCCGAACTGATTGCGGAGATCGCCAAGACGGATCCATACGTTGCGCTCCAACTGAAGCTCGAAGCCGGATTCGGACTGCGCGCCAAGGAAAGTTGGCGCCTGCGAGCGGCGATGGATGTTCTGCCGTCCGGCATGCTTCACGTGCATGATGGGACAAAAGGGGGCCGGCCGCGGCGAGTGCCTATCGAGTTTGACTGGCAATACGAATTACTTGGCCAAGCTGCTCGCCTTGCAGAGTCGGCGAATCCAGGTCGCGGCACACTGATTCCGGCGACGTACACCCAAAATCAATGGCGCCGCCGGTTCTATACCGTACTGGAGAAGCACGGTGTCACGAAAGACGGTGTTGGTGTGACGGCTCACGGCTTGCGGCACCAATTTCTCCAGCAGATGTACCATCGCCACTGTGGAGAACCGGCAGCTGTCAAAGGTGGAGGGAAGGTGAAAGATGCAGCCGCGCACCGCGAGGCGATGCGAAAAGTTGTCGAGGCGGCCGGGCATAGTCGCGCTACCAAGGCCAATGCATACTTGTCCACCTATTCAACCCAGTGCGCCCAGGGCAGCCCTGAGCCCACAGTGGCTGACATCGAGGCCGCGATTGCGCAGAAGGGTGGTAACAAAGCTGCGGCCGCGAAGGCGCTAGGCATTTCGCGCGCGAAGCTGTACCGAGTGTTGGAAAAGCGCACGACATAGTGACCGATCTTGTGGGGAGGGCGACATTGCGAGCATGCTCCACCTATTTCCCCGGTAACACGACAAATTGATGGCGTGTTTCTCAGTTCGCGGACACCTGAGTTTCCTAATGTATGTAGACAAGATATACACCGACGTAGCGATGCACGCTGTTCTTGCCAACGGCGTCGCATCTAATGCGACGGCCGAATGGCCCTGGCTGCCCATGTCCCGGCCAGGGGGGCCAGCAGCTCGCCGGCGTGGACTTCGTACCATGTGGGGCAGCATCCTCCTCTACCCTTTCGATGAAAGGGATGTCTCCGAAGTGAGCATCGAGGGCCGTATTTCGGACAACCCCTTCTTCGACCTTGGTCAGATTTGGGCGAATGGTGTCGCGGTAGGCACCCATCTGAGCGACCTGGTCTCCATGCACTTCGGCCGGATGGCCAGGCGAACGCTCACCCGCGGGGGATGGGATCTCGAGGATGTCGATACGGAAGATGGCACCATCTTCCGTGTTTCGGCTGCGCTGCCGCCGGCCCGGGGCGAACGGTTGGGAGAGGCCTTGGGTGTTGCGTTGCTGCAGGCCAACGTCGCCCATCTGAGTCTGGCATGTCAGGCGACAGCGTACCTCGAAGGGCTGAAAGAATTTTCGGAGCTGCCCATCCGGCCAATACCCGATCAGGCTGGTTCGAACTGAGAAACGTCGCCGCTTTGCTCGGCGTAGTACTCCGTGCGTCCCTAAATATCTGGGCACCTCCAATCCCGCGGAGAAATCCCCTTATGACGGCATCTGACTCGCCTTCCGAGCCCGAGGCCATCGTTGCTGCACGCATACATCAGCGCGCTGGGCATTCCGGACGTGCGAAATCACGCGCCGAAAGATGCACCGGGCGAATCTGGACGGCGCAACGCGATCTGCGCCGCTTCGACCTTGCTCGAATTGAGTGCAATTTTGCGTTTAGCTATTCCGGCGGAACGTGAAGCCACACGCGGGGCGGCTTTTGATAGCGGGTGCGTTTCTTAGACTTTCCGGTGCTCACGTGCAGGCCCGGATACTCGGCCTTCGCATGGGCCGTGGCCGAAGCCATATCATCGAAAGCGTGGGGCTCACCCGTAGACGCGTCGTCATACAACGGCGTGAGAAACCACCGCCCATTGAGATTTGAGATGACTAGCCGTGCAACCTTTGCCATGGCTCAAGTGATTTTCTGAAAGTGGACACGAGACAGCATACCGCCCATTCTAGGTATGCCCGCCGGTTATTCAGGCTTTCACAAGTCTCTATGCTGTAACTTATACCGCTAGTCAGCGGTGAGGCTTGCTGGCGTTCATGGTTGAGCAGATAGTGTGTTTGGACACTTTTTCGGCTTGTCGGTCACGACCCAAAAGTCAACCTTCAGGGCTGCCACTGATCCGGTACCCCGTCGATAGCCTTGCCGATGAACTCGTGAAGGTCCAGGAGAGGCCAATCCTTGTCGGCGAGGGCTTCTTCGGCGATCTCGGCGCAGAGCGCTGGAACGGGTTCGAATTGAACCATGGGTGCGCCGTCGATGTGGATGATCTTGGCGCGCTCGAGGAGCTTCTGATACCGCGCTGCCTGGGAGAGAACCCCCTCCGGCGGATCCACGTTCTCCTCGCCAGGCTGCGCAAGCGCCGCCGCCATGGCCGCGAACTTGGGGCCCATGGTCTCCCAATCCGAGGTGGTGGCGGCGAGCAGGTTCAGAAAATATGGGATATCGGAACTCGTCAGCACACGCCGTGCCGTCATGGAAATCGCTTCTTGATCGGCGCGCCGGTATTCAACGCGGCTGTTCCAGAGGGCGGTAAGGGTTGCAAATGCCGTGTCGCCACCCGTGGAAGCCTTGCGGACCGGCGGTGTCGACATGCCGCATTCTCCACAAACAATGACCGCCTGAATTCGACCCGCAATATATAACGGGGCGCCGTCGCAGTGGGCGCATGGGAGAAGGCCGCTGGGCATGGGAATCAGTCCGGGTCAGGAAGTGCCGGCATTATGCCTGCCCGAAAACTGCGCCCGGCGGGACGGGACCACGGCGCGTGCGAATAGCGGCCCCGCTTCAGTGTCGCGGTGTCCAAGTAGCTGCGGAAGCGGTGAGCAAGCCTGTCGGACGGCAAGTTCGAGGGCTGCAGGATCTCGGCGAAGTCTCGATACGCGGATGGCGTCAGGAAGTGGCGACCGAGTCGGATTCGGAGAAGTGAGCGGGGAAGTTTGGCCGGGAAATTTAAAGAACGGACCGCTATCAAACGCCGGTCAAGATGACCTCTTACTGCGCATTCGAAGCGTGTCGTCAATGGTCGCCTTGGGACGATAGTCAGAGTGCCCTCGACAACTCCCAGCTTCGATGAGAAAACGTGGGTGGACTCCTGCCGATCAGGTATTCGCCGCTGCTTTAGACAGATTTGTCCTCCAGGCCGTCTGTGCCACGCGATGCGGGCTGTTGTTGGATAGCCTGCCGCTTTCGGTTGATGTGGTAAGGCGTCAGCACTGCATGAGCCACCATGTCAATCGCTGGGCGTGTATCGCCGTTCTTGTCGGTCCATACCTTCGGCGTAAGCGTGCCAGACAGGGCAACTGAATCGCCGTCATCCAGCGCGAGCAGTGCGAATCGCGCTTCGTCGCTAAATGCAATGACGTTGACGAAAATCGATTCGCCGTCGCCACCGGGGGCCAACACCTTGGTTGTGACATAGGCCTTGCCGCCTTGGCCTTCGCGCTCTACGGACTTTCCATAAACCTTGCCACCAATCAGGCCATCAATCATTTTTTCACCTCGTTATCCCGGGCGACTACCGCCCAGGCTTCCATTGAACCTAGTCCGCCACTACCGGTGTGGGGGATAGTTGTCGATCATCACGCCCGCACCGGGAGGCGTGTGCATTCCGCGGCAGCCTACCATTCTCAAACGGCAAGGTCATCTATCCCAGGTGAAAATCAGGCGTAGGCCATCGCACGTGCTGTGTTGGCTAATGCGTACGTCTAACCGAGACGCGCGCGCTCTACGAAGCGTGAATCCATGCAGATCATCCGAGCCTCACGTCCAGTTGGCGGCTGGCTAACGTAGCGCCAGGATGCCCTTAACCATCCGCTGGTCGAGGAAATGGGCGCCGGCACAGCCAAAGAAGAACATGACCTTCGTGAAGAACGGCGGTCCCGTTCCAACCAGCGTCAAGTGTCGAATCAGATCCTGTAACGCACGGCAGGCTTCTCCGCGAGTCGTCTTTGCCAGGTTGGCCGTGACGTCTTCCACGGCCGGCAGGCAAGCCCAAAAGACGCGAGCGGTCCTGCGGTTCCGGGTGTTGCCCCCGGATGCCATCACTGCTGCGAGGCGCCACCAGAGCGGCACGTCTGCGCGCGCACAAGTCCAGTAGTTCAAAGCGGTTCAGGGCGTGGAAGAGTTCGACAAAGCCAGACTGCTTGGCAGCCTTCAAGACCGAACCGTCCGACATGGATCCGCACCGGTGTCTCGTCGGCATGCGATACGCGCTACGAAAAACCCACAATCCAGCACCATTACCCAGTTTCCCTGATTTTTCAGCGCAAGCGTGCCCGCAGCTGTAACCCTCAAAACTCCACCATCGAAAAATCCTCCTTCCCCACATCGCACTCCGGGCACCGCCAATCAGCAGGAATATCTTCCCAGCGCGTGCCCGGTGCGATGCCATCTTCAGGCCAGCCAGCTGCTTCGTCATAGACCCAGCCACAGATGATGCAGATCCATTGCTTGAACTCGCTGCTGGCGGTTTCCGCTGGGATGGGTGTAGCGCCGGCAGCAGTGACAGTCTTGGTCGCTGTGGCTGCCGGCTCTTCCAGAGTGAAAACCACTGGAAATGAAGGCGTCTGGCTGCTGTCCAGGCAGGCCTGCAGTTGCGTGAGCAGGACTCCTGCTTCTTCGGTTGTCAGGTCGACCCAATACGGATCGCCAGCGTTGTCGTTCAATCGCTGCGGGGAAAACTGGATTTCTACTGCGGTGCCTTTTTTATACATGCGACAGAAACGATGGAATGGGGTGTCTGCCGGCCGCTGCCGTAGGCAGCGCCAACACAGGAGGCGAAAACGAGGATGCGCGTGCTAGCTTAGGCGTGCATCTTCAGTACGATAGCGGCGAGCAAGCCAAGCACGGCGACCAGGCTCAGAGTTTGAATTAGGGTCGGCGGCTTGCGGCTGCGGGGAGCGTAGGAAGACAACTTGGAAGGCATGCGGATGTCAAAAATTCGGTGGTGAAGGCCAATGCGCGCCACATTTCTGCGCTGGCGTGCGTGGAAATGGATCAGACGGGATCAGACGCCTGTGGATGCCGCGCGGCGCCAAGCGGTCGCTGCAGCGCCAGGCGCGCGTTGATTTCCTTCCGATAGCGGTTGAGTTCTTGCGCGCTGGCGAAGGTGCGGCCGAGCAGCAGTGACAGGTTGTGCAGGATGCGCTCTACCACCTTCATCTCCCACGGGTCATCGAAGCAGATCTGTTCGTCGAGCCAGCGGTCGAGCCAGTCCGGGTCGGGCAGGCGGGCCTGGATCGTGTCGTTGGGGAACACCGACTTGGCGACGTGCAGCGTGGTTGGATGCAGCGGCCGCTCGCTGCCGCGGCGCGAAGCCATCAGCACGCCGATCTTGGCGAAGGCCGTGCGTGCGAGGTCCCCACTTTGGACAAGGGCTCGCTTCATGTACCTCAGATAGGCGCCGCCGTGGCGGGCCTCGTCGCGCGAGATGGTGTCGTAGATGTGCTTGATGACCGGTTCGCTATGCCATTCAGCAGCGCGGCGATACCAGTGGTTCAGGCGGATCTCTCCGCAGAAATGCAGCATTAGCGTTTCCAGGGGCGGCGCTGGGTCGAAAGTGAAGCGCACCGCGTCCAGTTCGCGTTCGGTCGGTACCAATTCTGGCTTGAAGCGGCGAAGGTATTCCATCAGCACCAGCGCGTGCTTCTGCTCTTCGAAGAACCACACGCTCATGAAGGCGGAGAAGTCGCTGTCGTGCTGGTTGTCGCGTAGGAACATCTCAGTTGCGGGCAGCGCCGACCATTCGGTGATGGCGTTCATCTTGATGGTGACGGCCTGCTCATCGCTCAGTTGCGTGGCATCGAAGGCATCCCAGGGGATGTCCTTCTCCATGTCCCAGCGGACGGATTCCAATGACTTGTAAAGCTCGGGATAAAGCATGCGGGGCGAGATGATCGTCTTAAGTGGTTTGTGTCAATCAGGCGAGCCTGAGCGGGCCGGCGAGCCACAGCGCGAAGTCGCTGACGACCTGCTGGTTCAGCGTGTGGCCGATGGGATAGCGGTGACTCTGGTTTGGCACGCCCAGCGCAGTCAGCCACTGCGTGGCGCGCTGGGCCCACGTCACCGGCAGCTTGTCGTCGAACTCGCCGTGGGCGATCAGCGCCGACAATTTAGACAGCGCCTCGCGGGGCGCGAGATGCGGTTCAATCTCGGGTAGGATGCGGCCGCTCAGCACGGCGAAGCCCGCCACTTCTTGCGGCGCGGTTAGCGCCACACTGGCGCTGAGGATGCCGCCCTGGCTGAAGCCAGCGATCACTGTGGGCACGCGATGCGCTGCAGCCTTGGCATCCTGCGCATCGAAGCTGCGCACCAGCGTAATAAGTTGCTGGCGGCTGCGCTCGGCCTGCGTCTCATTGATGGTCGGTGCACCGCCTTGGAAGCTGACTTCGAAGAAGCCATGCTGCCGCGGGCCGAAGGCCAGCGGGCCTTGCACCAGTACTACCTCAACGCGCGGGTCGATGTAGTTCGCCACAGGAGCGAGGTCGGCCTCGTTGCTACCGACGCCATGCAGCAGGAGAAGACGCCCGGCAGGGAAGCTATCCGTCTCGCGCACGCAATAGCACAGACCCGAGGCAGCATCCTGCTGCAGAGAAGCGATGTCTTGTGGGTTAGTGTTCATCTCAAATCCTGTATTCGAGGCTGGGGCGAAGCCGTTGTTCGCCCGATCCCTTGCAGTGGCGCGCCCGCGGCGGCCTAATCCGGGGGCCGCGAGCAGCGGCAGGGAGCGCTCAGGGGTGGGCCGCACGGCATGCGGCGCGAAGCCTTCGGTCACCGCCTGCAAGCTGAGAACCGGCGTTGCGTCCTACACGACCCGCTCACCTGCGGGTGAACTCGGGCACATACCTAGCCGCCGCAGCGACGCGAGCGCGCGGCCCCCAGCACAAGGGTGGCGGGCATCGCGGCACCTGACTCATCGCCGCTGCGGGACGGCGCGAGGCAGGCGAAGACGCAGTCTATTGGGTTTGCATTCGCTGATAAACTTCCCCGTCTGTGATTTATCATCCCGATAAGTGAGACAATCAGCGCGAAAGTATGGATAGAGCTTTGGAAATGTCGGTCTTCACCGCAGTGGTCGATGCCGGGAGCTTCGTGGGCGCGGTTGAGGGCCTGCGCATGTCCAAAGCGGCGGTGTCGCGCCATGTGGATGCGCTCGAGCGGCGCCTGGGCGTGCGGCTACTCCAGCGCACCACGCGCCGGCTGTCCCTAACCGAGGAGGGGCGCATCTTCTATCAGCGTGCCAGGGAAGTGCTGGCAGCGCTGGATGACGCCGAGTCGGAGGTCAGCTCGCGCACACAGGAGCCCAGTGGGTTGGTGCGCGTCAACGCTCCGCTGACATTCGGCATCCTGTACCTCGCGCCGCTGTGGGCTGCGTTCATGGAGGCGCATCCTCAAGTGGAGCTCGACATCACGTTGAACGACCGCGTGGTCGATCTTGTCGACGAAGGCTATGACCTCGCTGTGCGTATCGGCGACATCCCCAGTTCTGCTCTGATCAGCCGCAAGCTGGTCAGCACGCGCATGTTGCTTTGCGCCACGCCGCGATATCTGGAGCGGCATGGTACGCCGCTGCATCCCCACGACCTCGCTCAGCACCGAGTGTTAGCGTACACAAACTGGTCCGATCGCGACGAGTGGCATTTCGAGGGCCCGGATAGCAAGGTAAGCGTGCGCACTCATGCACGTAGCCAAACTAATAACGGCGACACCTGCCGCGCTATCGCGCTCGGTCATGGCGGCATCATTCTGCAGCCCAGCTTCATGCTGCACGAGGACCTGCGCAGCGGCGCGTTGGTGGAGCTTATGCCCGAGTATCGCGCCGCCGAGATTGGCGTGTACGCGGTCTATCCCACGCGGAAACAGTTGCCGCTGAAGGTAAGGCGTCTGGTCGATTATCTGGTGGAATGCTTTAAAGACGTGTCGTGGGAGCGAGAGCGGCCGGCGCGCACGCGCTAAGCCTCGCGGCTCACCCCGATGACCTTGCGGAAAGCGCATCAGTGACACCGCGTACGACACCACGGTGATCCCCGACGGTGCCGGCGTGCAACAGCTCCATCCAACGAGCTGGATAGCATCGACGTGCAACTCAAAGTGCCGAACTTGCTGTGAGCAGGCTTCACGTCAAGTACGTTCGATGGCTAAAGACGCAGTCGCCGGTCGATGCGCAGTGGGCGTGCGAGGTAGAAGGACAAGCAAACGCACTGCGGTGCGTGTTTCCTGCCGCTGCTCCCGCAGCTGGCGAATCAGGGCGAGGTGCCGCCGGATATGGGCCCGGCACATTGTTATGTGGTCCGCGCGCATTGCGCAGACCGCATCAAGCTTTGAGATATCCATAGCGTCCCAAAGCAGGGAGAACTTTCAGAAGATGGAGGTTCCGGCCATACGATCTATTGGCGGTGGCCGAGTGCTGGCTATCCGGTGCACCGCCGCCCGGGTGCGCGAAGCATCCGGGATATGGTTCTTGCTGGCTTCTCAAGCGACCGGCGTTAGTACTTGATGTCTCGCTTTTCCTGGCGACCTTGCTGCTTTGTATCGCGCTTGTCTTGTCGGCACTGGGCGTTGCTCTTTTGGTTTGCAGCTCGGCAGTCGACCTTTTCCGATCGTGCTTCCTGTTTGGCAGCTTGATTTGCGTTCCTACCTTGTTGGCGTTGTTGCGACTGCGTTGTGGCCAGGGCAACGCCCGATAGCGCCAGGAGTCCAGCTACCCCTAGCCACGCGCTCGTCTGCCTCCAAAGTCCGCCTTTTAATTCGACCATTTTTACACTCCCTGTGCCAGCTCAAACGGTTGTCAGGGCAGCCCAGCCGAGAATGGCCCCGATGGGTCCGTGCCGCTATCACGCAATAAATTCAGGTCGTCGTCCGCATAATACCTAGTCCCCTTGGCTGTGAGTTTAGCCGCGAGACCTTTGACGGTGAGTTGATAAAGCCAGACGCTGGGTGCCACCGCTGTGGTGCCTTGATACGAACCACCCGTGTCGCCGGCCTTCGCCGCGGCTGTCGCTTGACTGCCGAACGCGCGCCCAGAAGTGATGAATTTTTTCAGGGCGGTCTTGTTCTCAAACACTCAAACCTGCTGGATTTCTTGACACCCATTCCGAGGCCGGCTTGGAGCTTGGAAGGTTGCAATAACGATGATTAGATGGTGTCACGCGCGGATGGGGTGTCAATTGGACCTTGGTCCTACAGCAGGGTGAAGGCGGGTCAAACCTCCAACTCCGGAACGATCCAGAAGAACGCTGGCTGGCGTGCAGGCAGTCGGGCCAGTAATAAGCACGCTCTTGCACCTTGATCTGCTCGCTGGTGCGCCGGGCGGCGACTGGTGCCAATATAGGTGCAGCCAACGGCTGCCATTGACAGAAGTCAAGCGCGGCATAATGTACGACGCAATCCTGACCGCAATTGACGGTAGCCCGTGCGGGCAGTGGGCGCTGGGCGAGGCCATGGCGCTGGCATCGGCCGTGCGAGAGTGGTTATGAGTCCGGGCTCCGCGATGAACTGGTTCGGCAGGGACAAAAACTCCTTGCGTTGGTCAAGGCGAAGGCGGACGAACGCGATCTCCAATGTACGACCATACTCGATGACGCGGACAATCAACTTGGCGATGTCTCGAGCGCAATCACCCGGACTTCAAAACGCGTCGGTGCAAATCTCCTCGTGCTCGGTACGCACGGGCGCAACGCAGTGGCGCGTTAGTGGAGCTTATGCCCGAGCATGGCGCTGCGGAGATTGGCGTGTACGCGGTCTATCTCACAAGCAAGCAGTTGCCACTGAAGGTACGGCGGCTGGTGGACTATCTGGTGGAGTGCATTTTAGACGTGTCGTGGGGAGCAAGAGCGGCCCGCACGCAGGCGCTGAGCTTCGCGGCGCATCCGATGATCTTGCGGAAAGCGCATCAGTGACACCGCGTACGACACCACGGTGATCCCCGACTGTGCCGGCGTGCAACAGCTTTCTCCAGCCGGCTGGATAGAACCGACGCGCAAATCTAGTTGCCGAATTCGCTGCGAGCAGGCTTCACGTCAAGTACGTTCGATCGGTAATCACGTAACCGCCGGTAGACGCGCGGGCCACGCTATCTTGCGCATCGCACGCGCTAGGCGCCCTTGTTGCAAGCGAGCGGTCGCTCTCCCTATCGAAGTCAGGAGACAAGTCCCGTTTAGAACGACTTGCCGATGGCTAGCGCATTGGCCCGATCCCTTGCACCGCCAAATGAAACGAAGGCGTTTTGGGCCTTCCTGGCGGGAGGTATGTGATCCCTAACGTATCGGCGGAGCGCACTAGTTCTGCCAGCGAACTGACCTCCATCTTGTCCATGATGTGGGCACGATGGACCTTCACGGTTTTCTCGACAATTCCGAGGATGTTGGCAACCTCCTTGTTGCGCAGACCCGTCGTAATCATTGCCATGACTTCTCGCTCACGAATCGTCAGCCGTTGCATCCTCGCGTCCAGTGCCGCCTTGACGTCGCGTTCGATACCCCTTTGGACAGCCAATTCCAGAGCGCGACTCACCGCCATGACGAGTAAGTCCTCGGCCACTGGCTTTTCGAGAAGATCGACGGCACCAGCCATCATCGTCTCAACGGTCTGTTTGACGTCTGCGTATCCTGTGAGCATGATGAAGGGCACATGCGATGGGAGTCGTTTCAATAGTTCGTGACCACTAATACCAGGCAAGACCAAGTCGGCTACCACACATGTAGGGCCGCAAAGGGTTTCCAGGACGGGCCCACACTCTTCGGCCGAACAGACGGTCTTTGTTGCGAAGCCTTTGGCTTGTAGTAGCCTGCCTAAGGCCTTTCGGATACTCTCATCGTCGTCAACAACAATCACAGTTCCCGTCATGGCGCTCGCCTCATAATAATTGGGGTTGACTCTTCTCGACATTACCCAGCGCTGACTACGTCCACAACGGGTATTCTGGGCGGACGAAAAGTTTCATTACGAAGAATGAAACATTTTTAGACTTGGCTCGCGATCGGCGCCAGGAATGGAGGGCGGCTACCGGCGCAGTCACAAGAAGGCGAAATGCTAGACGGTGGTCTAGGACGTTGAGGTGATTGGCTTCAATGCGCAACGGTGCGCCCCGACGACGCCGTGGAGCGGCGGCACTGTGCCGTTTAACTGCCATTCGAAACTTTGCCCCGAGAGGCTTTATGGGTCGAGGAGAGCCGATTACTCTGGGGGGGCCCAACCTGGACACAGGCGGCGGATCGACGCCTCTCAGCCGGGCACTGCGCGTGCTACCGGGGGCCGTAGGTGGTCGTAAAGCGGCCGTTGAATTGTGTTCCGCATTGCGTCGGCTTTCACCATAGTGCTGCTGGTTCACGGTGCCCAATGCCGCCCACGGCACGATCTTCCTCCCTGCCTACACCATTTGCGTCATGTTCATCTCCTGGCGCTCGTGTTTCGCTGCCACCCGTGTACGGAAATGGTCATGATCATGCCGGCCTTGAAGCTGCAGGACCAATGGTGCACATGCAGCGAGTCGGGGAGCGGACCGACGTCAAGACTCACGGCGACGGTGACGCGTGAGCGTGCTGAGCGTTTTGCGCACTGATGTGGGTGCTCACCCAGCCGCTGACGGTGACCGTCGGGGGACCCTACTGTGATGCAGCGCCAATGATCCTGTACATCGTGGTCGACAAAGGGTTGTCGAACTACGTTCCTGCCCGAGAGGCCCGAGATTGTGGCGCTGCCGTCGGCCCAGTCAGATGGCCCAGTATGTGACTGCCGCCAGCCGGACGGGATACTTAGAAGGAACAAAAAAAGCCCGACGTTAGTCGGGCAAACATCATGAACGCGGTTGGAAAAGTTGCGTAGGATCGGATATCTAGAAGGGGCGACTGGCTAGCTCAGGTAGAAGATGGACGAAAAATCTAGTCGACGACAGGAAGCACCGAGCGATGTCAGGGTCATACGCACGGCCCATCCCTGCTTCGATTTCTTCGCATGCGAGACTATGGCTGAGTCCTGCCTTGTATGCACGGCTGGAACGAACCGCATCATAGGTATCAAGGATGGCCATGACTCTGGCAGGAAAGGGGATAGCGTCACCGATTAGGCGGTTTGGGTAGCCAGTGCCGTCCCACCGTTCATGGTGACAGGCAGCCATGGCATGGAGGCACGTAAGGCCCTGATGGGGCCGAGGAAGCAAAGAGACTGCCACCTCAGCTATTTCGCGGCCATAGTTGGTGTGCGCTTTCACGATCTCGTATTCCTGAGTGGAGAGTCGACGAGGCGCGAGCAGGAGTTTTACCGGGACGCAACACTTGCCAATGTCGTGATAGAAGGCCCCGAATGCCATCGCGTCAGGTTCGAACTCGTCTTCTGGAGCCACGCGCTGCAGCTTTGTCGCAAGAATGAGCATTAGTCGCGAGCATCGATTGCCGTGGGAGAGCATGTCGAGGGTCGCCTGGACATGCTCGGCGCTTTGCTGATCAAGCCTAGAAGCGTAGCTCTTGGCGACTTGGACGATCGCCTTGTTGAGCGCAGTTTGCGCGGTGAGTACTGTTTGACTGGGATACATGGTTTTCGGAAGCCTCGGTTGGCCGGTAGTACCTTGTACATCTATACTCGCCGGCCGCCATGGCATTCCCTCCAATCGTTCATCGCGGTCCCATTTACCACTGGTAGGCAATGCCGCCGCCGACTGTGGTTCCCCCTGCTGCGACGCCTGCGCCCGCGCGGAGCTTGATGCTTTGGTTGATACGGGCGGAGATACCGACTGCGCCCGCACCGTAGCCTTGGTACGACGCACCGGCGACGCCGATAGAGAGTGTTTTGCCGGGGTCGACATCCGGCAGCATCGATAGAGCCGACGCGCCCGCAATCCCACTGTAGGCCTTCGACGCAACATCACCAATCAGACCCGTCACCTGATCGACGCGGCCGCTGAGTTGGCCGTAGGAGTAGTCGAGTTGCCGGCGGTTGACGGCATCCGTAGGCTGTACGCCGTCAGCGATATTGGCGATGATTCTTTCGTTGCCTGCCGAGCCTACCGACACGGTGTTGGCCCGGTCTGCAACGGAGTTTGCGCCGATCGCAATGCTATTGTTCGCGCTTGCTGCCGCACCCGCACCAATTGCTACGCTTGCCGCGCCGATTGCGCTGGCGTTTGCGCCTGCAGCAACCGCCTTGGTCCCGGTGGCGAGCGCCCGATCAGAGGTATCGCCGGCGCCGTCGGCCTTGAAATAAGCGCTGCCTGCAGCAAGCTCGCCAATTTGCTGACCCATGGATTGCTCGATGCCGCTGACCCTGGTATTGGTTTCATAGAGTTGCTTGCCCGTAACGGCGTCCGTGCTGCCTGATGCGATACGGCCATCCGCTACGCCAGTAATGGTGCGCGTGCCATCGCTCCCGGTGACATCGACAGTCTTGCCACCCTTGTCACTAGCCACCGTAACGGTGCCGTCCGAACTCTGGCGGACGAGGCCGATTTCGCCGTTGTTGATTTGTTGGGTCACATTGGCCACTTGGCCTTCAACGCCAGTGACCCGTGTATCGAGGGCGTCGACTGCACCTTGGACCCCTTGCACCTGTTGGCCGCCTACCGAGTAGACAGGGACCGATACCGTGCCATCAAATAACACCTGAGAGCCACCGCCGAGGGCAGAGGAAATCGACGACCCGATGGCATGAATTTGGCCACCGTTGACGGCGAAAGTGCTGTCAGAGGTGATGGCGCCTGGCGCCACCCCTTGAATCTGGCGGGCTTCGCCTTGTGCATTTGTCAGGTTGACTAGGGATCCACCCGTCTGCGAACCGATTGTGATCACACCGGTAGCCGAGTCCTGCTGGACCAGCCCAATCGTTCCGTTAATGATCTTGTCATTCAGGTCGGTGATGTCGTTACGGTTTGTATTCGCCCGGAGGTCGAGGTTCGACAAGGCATCACCCACGTTATGGAAGGTGCCCTCCGTTAGATGGTAGGTCGGTACGATGAGCCGGCCGGTCGCTTGATCAAATCGTGCTTCACCGCCCAGTGCTTCTGCCATCGACTCGGCGGCCCGACTGACCTGGCCAAACGTTGCCGCGTCACTTAACGACACGCCATCACGGACGTTCGCAATGATGCGTTCGCTGCCTGCTGTCCCGACGGATACCGTGCCGTCGCGATCTGCGACGGAACCGGATCCGAGCGCAACAGAATTGGCCGCGCTCGCCTGTGCGCCACGGCCAATGGCGGTGGATGCCCGGCCACTGGCCATTGCAGCATTACCCACAGCGGTCGCGTCGCGAGTCGCACTGGCTTGCCCACCTAACGCGGTAGACTTTTCACCATAAGCATCTGCGGCAAATCCGAACGCAGCCCCGTCTTCTGCCGACCTGGCACTGGCGCCGACGGCGCTCGCGCGTGGGCCCGAAGCGTAGGCTGCGCCGCCCGTGGCTAGGGAGTTGTTGCCAGCCGCGTTGGAGAATGCACCGTTCGCTGTTGCCATGTCGCCAGATGCCGAGGCATTGGTACCGGTCGCCGTTGCGTGACTGCCGCTGGCGTCGGCTCCGCGGCCAAGGGCCGTTGCGGCGATGCCAGAAGCCTGGGCGTGGCCGCCGAGGGCGGTTGCATCCTTGACGGCTGCAGCACCTCTACCGAAGGCCGCGGAGTTGCTGCCTTGAGCATGCGACCCGTAGCCAAGTGCGGTTGCATCTTCGACGGCCTTCGCGTCAGCGCCCACTGCGGTAGCGCGCGGCCCCTCGGCGTGTGCTCCGGCACCTGTTGCCAGTGACCTGTCGCCTGTCGCGGATGCGAAAGCACCATTGGCCGTGGAGAGATCGCCCGAAGAGACGGCATTGGTACCTGTTGCTGTGGCGTGGCTACCGGTTGCTTGTGCCCCGCGACCCATCGCGGTCGCGGCAGTCCCTGCGGCCGTTGCATGGCTACCTACGGCCGTTGCATCCTTGACGGCTGCCGCGCCACGTCCAACCGCGACTGCATTGCCGCCTTCAGCCCGGGCACCGTAGCCAAATGCCGAAGAGTCTTCGTCTGCGTAGCCATTTGCGCCCACTGCGCTGGCGCGTGGCCCAGTCGCTTGAGACGCCGCACCCGCGGCGAGAGAACGTTCGCCCTGCGCAGAAGAGAGAGCGCCGTTCGCCGTGGCCAAGTCACCGGACGCTGTGGCATTTGTGCCGGTGGCGGTGGCGTGACTCCCGCTTGCTACGGCGCCACGACCTACGGCTACTGCGCCGGCGGCCGTAGCTTGTGCACTGCCTCCCACCGCGGTGGCATCCTTTGTGGATTGCGCGCCGCGGCCCACGGCCACTGAATTACTCCCTGTCGCTTGAGCTGCGTAGCCGAACGCTGCGGAGTCCTCGTCCGCTGCCGAACTGGCACCGACCGCCGTGGCACGGGGTCCGTTCGCCTCGGCTTGCGCCCCAATGGCTACCGCTCGTTCGCCGTTGGCGGTCGATAAGGCACCGCCCGCAGTAGAGAACTCTCCAGCAGCCGTTGCGTTTGTTCCAGTGGCCGAGGCATGATTGCCGCTTGCTTTGGCCCCACGACCAAGGGCGGTCGCACCTGCCGCGATGGCCTGGGCACTACCGCCGATGGCGGTGGCGTCCTTGCTCGCTGTTGCGGAGCGGCCGACTGCTACAGAATTGCTGCCGTCAGCCTTAGCCGCATAGCCAAAAGCGGAAGCATCCTCAACTGCCGAAGCGTCGCCGCCGGAGGCGGTTGCGCGCGGACCCATGGCCTGAGAACCTGCTCCACTTGCGAGGGAATTGTCACCTGCGGCGCTCGCAAACGCGCCGGTTGCCGTCGCACTGGCGCCCGACGCAATAGCGTTGGTGCCTGCCGCCGTCGCATGATTGCCGCTGGCCTGCGCGCCACGCCCGAACGCATTGCTGCCGACGCCATTGGCAGCCGCATTGCTGCCAATGGCGGTGGCGTCCTTGGCGGCGGTCGCACCGCGACCGACGGCTGTTGCATTGCTGCCCCCGGCCGCAGCTTCAAAGCCGACGGCGGTGGCCTCTTCGGCGGCTTGCGCGCCGGCGCCTACTGCGCTTGACCGGGGTCCTGCAGCTTGCGCGCCGGCGCCACTTGCCAAGGAGTTGTCGCCAGCGGCATTCGCGAAAGCACCATTCGCAGTCGCAAAATCACCCGACGCTATGGCCCCTGTGCCGCTCGCCGTCGCATGGCTGCCGATGGCTTGAGCATTCCGACCCGCTGCAGTGGCGCCAGCAGCAGTCGCCTTCGCTCCGCTACCGATTGCGGTGGCGTCCTTCGCCGCTTCGGCGCTGCGACCAACGGCGGTTGCATTGCTGCCCATCGCGCTCGCTTGATATCCGAGCGCAGAAGCGTCCTCTGTGGCCTGCGAATAGGCTCCCACCGCCGTAGCGCGATTTGAGTCCGCAGTGGCCGACTGGCCGATTGCGACTGCGTTATCGCCGGCGGCGCTCGCGCCAGGCCCAATCTCGACGGAAGTTGGGGCAGCAGCCAGGAGGAAGGGCTCCCTGAAGATGTCAAATTCGGGAGTCTGCTCCTTGCCGGTGACATCGGCAGGTCCGCTTGTGTTCGGAGAGGAAGGTGGCGTCAGGATGTCTGTTTCGCTGGCGCCACGCGTCCTGTCGGCAGATGTCGCGTCCGTCCCATTGCTGGTGGGATTTCCGAAGACTTCTGTAGAAATGGAGGGACCATCCAATGGTGAGGGCTGTGATGGCGCTCCCAGCGCCGGTTGGCCAACAGAGATGAGAACGATCGCCGCAGCGGCAAATGCAGTCAACGACGTGCCCTTGCGGTAAGCCTTGACGTTTTCAGCGGCGGCCACCCAGGTACGTGTGGTGGCGTTCCATATTGAGCGATAGATGGTGTTCATGATGGCCTCCTAGCCAATGCTTCATTTTGTGTGCGCCAATGGCGTTCTTCACGCAATGAAGTAAAGGCGGAGGCGTCTAGCTTGGCATATAAAGGAACCGCGAAGATGTCGTCGCGATTCCGCTACATGAGCGTTTGCCAGCAGCGATATTAGGACGCCGGGCCCCTTCCATCCTTAGAGAGCCAGTTGCAGGTTTCCACATGCTTCAATTCGAATTGGTGTGCTCTGATACTGCAGATGTCCCTCACCTGCCTCGGCAATGTCCCTTAGGCGACTCAGTTCCGCTTGGAACATGGTAAGTGCATCAGAATTAACGTCTGTGGACAGGTTCAGGCGCGCCTCGATCAAGCCGCGCGTTTTCGGAGTGGCCGTCATCGACGCGACCAAAGGGCCTTCCGCCGCACAACGGTAGGCGATATCGGCGAGGGAAAAGATGATGTGTTGGAATTTCGTCGCCTCGGCCCACACTTGTAAGTCAGGAGATCCTGAGTACTGCAGCGTTACTTTCCGTTCATCGCGGCGACCCGCTTCCACGATGGGTCGCATGCCTTGGTGAAACATCGCATGTAGATTGCAGCGCTCCCTAAGCGGGTGAGGCGAATCGGCGGCGTCTTGGAGCAGCACATGGACATTTGCTATCCGTTGCTGGAGCGTGTCTAGGGCCAGCTTCACACCCCCTAGAAGCTCTGCCACTTCCTTCAGTGTCCCTGCATTCGAAGCCTTCAGAAGTTCATCATTAGCGAGATGGACTGCGTCCTGCAAGTCTCGTTCTACGTTGCCTAACAGCATGCCTTTGAGCTTGGCAATGCGTCCAAGTTCTTCCCGTGATTGCCGGAGTTCCTTGATTGCTAAGTCGATCGTCGTGATGTCGTGGCTGCCACACACTAGCGCAATTAGCGCGCCGTTTTCGTCCTGCATGGGCGCGGCCCACACGGCGGCACTGCGTGGGGTACCCCGAACATTCAACGAGTATTCATGCCTAAACGTAGTGCCACTTGCTGCGGACTCGGCGAAGGAATGCAGCATCTCTTGCGCCTGTTGAGCGGACAGACCTAAAACGCGCTCGAAGGCTTCAGGAACAGTTCGGCTGACTTGCTCGAGATCAGCGCCGAGCTGGGCCCGCAGATAGGCGTTCGCAAAGATCATGTTTCCTTGCGGATCGCGCAGGCTCAGCGAAGAAGGGATGGTATCCAGCAAATTCCGGACGACGGATGTTTCGGCTGCGAGCCAGTCGGGTAAGGTGTGCAACTCACCCTGGACGGCTGGCATGTCCACGAGATGGTTTCTGCGAGCAATGTCCGTGAGCTCAACGATAGTCGGTGCGTTGAGCTTGCGCATCAGGCGGGATTTATACGTGCTAACAGTACTTTCGCCCACTACCAGGACTTGGGCGATTTTGGTCAGCCGATATCCACGGGCGAGATAGGAAAGAACAGTACGCTCCCGATCGGTCAGTTGAGCGATTTGCTCTTCCTCGGAGCATCGGGTCGAATCGCCCGTGCTCCGCATGTCAGGAAAATATGTCCGCTGGTGATCGAAGGCGTCCAGCGCCCTGTGAAGCTCGGAAAGATCGTCGACCTTGCTCACAAAGCCGTTGGCACCGGCATTCATACATAGGCCGATAGTGTGATCATCGTCCTGAGACGAGACGACGAGGATTTTTGTCTCGAGTGCCTGCGCACGAAGGCGTTTGATGACTTCGATCCCGCTCAGGCGGTCAAGTTTAAGCGCGAGGACAAGCAGATCTGGCGTCCTCGACAAAGCCAGGTGAGCCGCTTGGAGACCATTGTCGGCTTCCCCAACGATTTCGTGCCCGGCTGCCTCCAGCATTTGCCGCAGGCCATGGCGCGATATAGCTTCCCCCTCAGCAATGACGACGCTACTCATCTCGCTCCTCGGCGCTGATCTACCACTCAGTGATGCATTGGCGTGCGGTTGCACCTCACAACGCGACAGTGGCACGCCATCTACGCGGGCTCAATCCTGCCTTCGCCATCCTGACGAACGTACTATATAGTAGCGCGGCCGATGGGGCAGCGATGTGCCGAAGACAAGGGTACCGCGAAGCAATGAGCCCTTTAGCTGTGCATGTCTATTACGGATACTGCACCGGCCCGATTGCTCCAGCGAAATATAGAGCCATCGACAGTTACCCGCCTCCCTCTTTGCGATCGCCGGTACCATCGGACCGAGCGGGTACAAGGGCGGCCGCAACGCAATGACCTTGGTAAGGTGAACATCGCGAGTTGGACGGCGTATTCGCGGCCATCTTTCTGCCGCAGCCGGCGGCAATGTCCGATCCAGCGGGCTCTTTGAGAGCTGACAACTACCGCGTTGTCGTGGTGTCGATTGCCGTCGTGGTTGCCGACATCTGCGCGGCAACCTGATCGAGTACCACTTCTGGCTCGTCGGACTCGATGTCCGACTCGTTGTCCAGCCGGCGATGCATCCTCTCGACATCGAGGTCGCCGGTCCATTTGGCTACCACCACCGTGGCAACGCCGTTGCCGATCAGGTTGGTCAGGGCACGCGCTTCCGACATGAAGCGATCGATGCCAAGGATCAGGGCAAGTCCCGCGACCGGAACATGTCCCACGGCTGACAGCGTGGCGGCCAGGACGATGAATCCGCTCCCGGTGACGCCGGCGGCGCCCTTTGAGGTCAACAGCAGCACTGCGAGCAATGTGAGTTGCTGCGTCAGGTTCATGTCGGTGTTGGTAGCCTGGGCGATAAATACTGCGGCCATGGTCAGATAGATGGAGGTGCCATCCAGGTTAAAGGAGTAGCCAGTGGGGATCACGAGGCCGACGACGGATTTGCGGGCGCCCAGGTTCTCCAGCTTCGCCATCATCCGTGGCAACACGGACTCTGACGATGACGTGCCCAGAACGATCAGGAGCTCTTCCTTGATGTACTTGATGAATTTCCAGATAGAGAATCCGTGGAATTTGGCGATGGAGCCGAGCACCACGAAGATAAAGATCAGGCAGGTGGCATAGAAGGTTGCCATTAGCTGCCCCAGTTGTAGCAGCGAACTCACGCCGTACTTGCCGATGGTGAAGGCCATGGCACCGAATGCGCCGATCGGGGCCACCTTCATGATGTAGCCGACGATGGTGAAAAGCACGTGCGAGAACTTCTCGATGAAGTCGAACACCAGTGTGCCGCGACCGCCGAACCTGTGCAGTGCGAAGCCGAACATCACTGCGAAAAGCAGGACCTGAAGAATTTCACCTTTGGCAAAGGCATCAACCACGGTGTTCGGAATCACGTTCATGAGGAAGTCCACCGTGCCTTGCATCTTACCGGGGCCGGTGTAGGCAGCGATGCCCTTCGTGTCGAGCGTAGCCGGATCGACGTTCATGCCCGCGCCGGGCTTGACGATGTTGATGATCAGCAAGCCAACCAGCAGTGCAATGCTACTCACAACTTCGAAGTACAGCAGCGCCAGCCCGCCTGTCTTGCCGACCTTCTTCATGTCTTCCATGCCGGCGATGCCCACGACGACCGTGCAGAAAATGATAGGCGCGATGATCATCTTGATCAGTTTGATGAAGCCATCGCCCAACGGCTTCATGGCTTCACCGGCCTGCGGATAGAAATGTCCGAGAAAGACGCCCGCAATAATGGCCACGATGACCTGCAAGTAGAGGGATTTGTAGAATGGCTTCGTGTGACCGTCTTTGCCCATCGTCGTCTCCGTTGCCGGTACTACCGTCGGACGGCGTCATGACTATCGCATCGACGTAGCCATGGCGCAGATCCGGGTTACGCCAAGGCGAGCTTAGTGCCGTGAGGTGGCGCTTGGAATGGACCCAAAGGCCTAGGTGGATACGAGGGCGATCGAGGCCAGCTCCGGCATCGGTGTACGTCCGTTCGAGTAATTTGTTGCGATCCCGGCATATTTCTCGAATTTGTGAGCCCGTGTGGACAACAATCCCATGTCAGGCAGCGTGGACCAAAGTCCATTGCTCGCAGAGGCACAACAATTCATATTTGCGTGATTGACCGCACCAAGCGCATTTTGTTTTACGGGAGGGCCAGAGAATGCTTGCCAAAATGGTGGCGACCTATCGTTACTTCATGTCAGTCGTTCCGTTCCGGTTGACCCCCGCCATCATCGCGACTGTCGTCCTGATAGGGTTGCTGTGGCTTCCGGCCCCAGAGGGGCTCAAGCCTGACGCCTGGCATCTCGTTGCCATCTTCCTGACCACGATTGTCGCCATCATCCTTAAGGTGATGCCAATAGGCGTGATGGCAATGATGGCCATCGTCATCGTGTCGCTTGCCCAGGTAACTTCGGATTCGTCGAAGGGGGCGATCGCCGATGCACTCAGCAGTTTCTCGAATCCCCTGATCTGGCTGATTGTTGTAGCCATACTGATCTCCCGCGGCCTCAAGAAAACGGGACTGGGCAATCGAATCGGCCTGCTCTTCATTTCGCTGCTGGGCAAGCGCACCGTTGGTATCGGCTATGGGCTTGCCATCTGCGAGCTCGTGCTGGCGCCGTTTACCCCCAGTAACACCGCGCGCGGTGGCGGTATCGTCCACCCCATCATGCGTTCGATCGCCGGCGCCTTCGACTCCGATCCGGCACAGGGGACGCAAGGCAAGGTCGGGACCTACCTGGCGCTGGTCAACTACCATGCCAATCCGATTACCTCGGCCATGTTCCTGACGGCCACCGCGCCCAACCCGCTTGTGGTCGACTATGTGGCCAAGGCCAGTGGCCAGGCGCTGCACCTGAGTTGGACTACCTGGGCGTTGTGCATGCTGCTGCCCGGGCTGCTCTGCCTGATGGCGATGCCGCTGGTGATCTACCTATTGTCGCCGCCGGAGCTGAAGGTCACGCCGAACGCCATCGACTATGCGCGCGGCGAGCTTGCGCGCATGGGGCCGCTCAGCGGCAAGGAACGCGTGATGATGGGCGTATTCGCATTGATGCTGGTGCTGTGGGCCAATGTACCGGCTATGATCTTCGGCCCGGCCTATACTCTGGACCCTACCGTGGTCGCTTTCCTGGGGCTGTTTGCGCTAATCATCACCGGCACGATCGACTGGGACGATGTGCTATCCGAGAAGAGCGCCTGGGACACGCTGATCTGGTTCGGCGCCTTGGTGATGCTGGCCGAGCAGTTGAACAAGCTCGGTGTAATCGCCTGGTTCTCTGCCAACATGCGCGATGCCATTGCCGCCAGCGGCATGGGCTGGGAAGGGATTGCCGCCGTGTTGGTGCTGGCCTTTGTCTTTTCCCACTACCTATTCGCGAGCACTACCGCGCATATCAGCGCCATGATGCTGGCGTTTCTCACGGTGGGTGCGCAATTGATTCCACCGGAATTCGTGCCGCCGTTCATGCTGATGATGACGGCCGGGTCCGCGATCATGATGACACTGACACACTACGCAACGGGGACGTCGCCGATCATCTTCGGCAGTGGCTATGTGACGATGGGGCAGTGGTGGCGGGCCGGCGCGGTGATGTGCGTCTTCGAACTGATCGTGTTCGCGGTCGTCGGGGGACTCTGGTGGAAGGTACTCGGGTTCTGGTGATCAGATCCATCAACCGGTCAGGAGCGCTTCGTATTCCTCGCGGAACTGGTGCGTGGAGCTCTCCACCAACGTCACCGCGCCGTCTATGAGGCCGCAGCGGCCGCTGCCTGGAAGGAGGCGGCACAGGTTTTCCAGCGCCTCCAGGTCTGCCCGCACCCCGCGCCCGGTGTCGATCCGGTTGAGCAGCCGCATCAGTTGGAAGGTTCCGCCCCTGCAGGAGGGGCACTGGCCGCAGGATCCCTGTGCAAAAAAGCTTACGTACTCGGCAACCTTGCGGACGATGCTGGTGCCTTCCGAGACAACGATCATCGCCCCAGTGCCTAGACTCGAATGCCGCTGGCGTACCGATTCGAAGTCCAGCGGCACGTCAAGATCGCGCTTGGTCAGCAGAGTGTTGGAGGGGCCGCCTGTGAAGACTGCCTTGAACTCCTTGCCCTGAAGCATGCCGCCGCCGTGCCGAAACACAAGGGATTCCAGGCTGGTACCCATTGGCAGTTCATAAAGACCGGGGCGCAGCACGTCGCCAGAGAGAGAGTAGAGCTTGGTGCCTACTGCCTGGCCGATGCCAAGGTCACGGTACCACTGTGCGCCATGGCGCAGGATGCCCGGTACATGGGCCAGCGTCTCGGTATTGTTCACGATGGTGGGCGCACTATGCACGCCTTGCTGGGCAGGGTAGGGCGGCTTGCGGCGCGGGAACGGGAAGCCGCCCGCGACGCTTGCAATTACCGCCGTTTCCTCGCCACCGATATACAGGCCGGAACTTGGCACGACACGCAGGGAAACCGGTCCGCCCACAAGGCTTTCCAGTTGCCCGAACATCGGATGGGCCTGCCATTGCTGCACGGCAAGCTGCGTCACCACAAGGGGCTGCAATTGGTGCGGATTGACGTACAGCACAACATGGTTGGCGCTGGTGGCCGCAGCCGCGATCAGCGCACCCTCGATCACCTGATGGGGCGTATGTTCAAGCAGAGAGCGATCCTTGAAGGTGCCAGGCTCGTCTTCGTTACCGTTGCAGATGACGTATTTGTCGCCTGCAGGCGCAGCAGCGACCGGCGTCCACTTGAGGTGTGTCGGGAATCCGGCGCCGCCCATCCCGCGCAGCTCCGCCTGTGCGATCTCATTGATGATCGCGGCTGGGTCGCCGAGTGCTCGAGCCAATCCCTTGCCTCCGCCGCGTGCAAGCCAGGCGTCAAGGTTGGCGCCTACCCGTGCGTCTTGGTTCAGGAGCACGCTGTTCGGTTGTGCCATGGGGCGGTCGCTCATCGTATGTTGCCCACCGTGCGTGCTCGGGTGCCGGTGCGCCTGCCGGCATCGACGCGCAGGTCGAAGTGCGCGTAGCCGGGAAAGAGTTGCGGCGCCTTGACATGCAGCGGCAGGCCGGCCAGCGTCAATTCGCGCTGCCAGGCGTGTACATGGCCGATGCCGGCACGACTGGCCAGGATATCGCGCACCGATTCGGCTGCCTTCGCGCCGGCACGGCGTCCCATGCTCAGGATGTCGAGTAGGGCGTTGCCCATCAGGCGGTTGCGCCCATGGATGCCGCCAGTGACCTCGCCTACGCCATAAAGGCCAGCCACGCTGGTCGCGCCATGCCTGTCGATCGCTACGCCGCCGTTCTGGTAGTGGAGGGTGGGGTAGACCAGGAAGGGCTCCAGTGCGGCATCGTGGCCACACTTGCGCGCCAGATGGCTCAATGTCACGAGGCGCTTGGCGAGAATGCCGGGATTCTCCTGTTCGAGTGTGGGCGTGTCGAGGAATACGCCGACCTGCCCATTGCGACGGATGCCTCGACCTTGCGCGCACTCGCGCAGGATTGCCGATGCCACGACATCGCGCGGGCTTAGTTCGTCCACAAAGCGCTCGCCTTGGCCATTGATCAGCTTTGCACCGGCGGAGCGTGCGGCCTCCGAGATCAGCCCCCCGGCCAGATGGCGCGGATAGGCGATGCCGGTCGGGTGATACTGGAACGAATCCAGCTCCCGAAGACGGGCGCCAAGGCGATAGGCGAGAACGAGGCCGTCGGCTGTCGCACCAAAATGGTTGGAAGTCGGGAACGCGTTCAGGTGCAGGCGGCCGGCGCCGCCGGTGGCCAGGATGACCGCACGTGCGCGCACCAGCACGAAAGCCCCCCATTCGAGGTTGTAGATGACCGCGCCCGCGCAGCGCCCTCGGTCATCCGACAGCAATTCGACCACCGGGCAACGGTTCCATACCGCGACGGCAGGGTCGAGGTCCACGGCTTCGCGCAGCACGCGCATCATCTCCAGCCCGGTGTAGTCCCGATACGAGAGAATGCGTGCCGCCGACGCGCCGCCGGGTTTCTTGCGCAACAGGTTTCCGCCGAAGGGCTGCTCTTCCTCCTGATCGAACATCATGCCGAGGCGGATTAGCCAGCGGATCACGTCTGGGCCATCCGTCACCATCTGCGCGACGAGTTCGCGGTCGGCGCAGAAATGCCCGGCGCGAAGCGTGTCCTCGAAATGCAGTTGCAGACTGTCATCCTCGCCGATGGCCGCCTGAATGCCGCCTTCAGCCATGACCGTGTTGCTGTCTCCCAGGCGCAACTTGGTGGTCAGGATGACCTGCGCGCCGGACTTGGCCGCGGTGAGTGCCGCCGCGCATCCGCCGCCACCGCCACCGATGACCAGGACGTCAGTCGTGACCAGCTGTGCGCCGGCCAGGTCGACATCATCGATCAGCGCGTTGGCCTGAAGTTGTCGAGCCAGATCCGACTGGCAGGGGTCGCCGCGATTTAGCCCGACGGTCAGGGGAACGTGCACATTGGGGCCATGATCGGGGTGATAGGCCTTGAGAAGAGTTTCGACGGACGCGACATCCTCGCGCATGGCTGGCGTCGCGCCGCGGTGGTAGCGCTCGCGTGCCTTCTCGTAGGGGATACCGGCGGGCATGGTCGGTCTTTTATCAGCGTGATGCAGGTCCATGTGCCCCCGGTGCGTCCAGGTCGATCACCATCTCGCCGCTTTCGATCTGCTGCAACCGCAGCATCAGGTTTGCCGGGCGCAGCGACAGCGCCGCAATCGTCCGTCGCACGAACAGTCCGAGGTGGTTAGGCCGGATGAGTTCAGGGCAGGCCAGCGTGCAAAGGTTGCACATCACGCATTCGTCGAAGACCTGTGCGGATTCGGCCAGCTTGCCGGCCACGGCCAGGTTGACGCCCTGCTGGACTTCGAGTCCCCTCGGGCAGGCGCGGTCGCAGCCGCTGCAATGTCGGCAGTGCGAGGCTTCTGGAAACACTCTTGCGATCGCATTCAGAACCTGCCAGCTATCGACGACGTCCTCCATCTGATAGACGTGGCGGGACGGAGAGGTGAAGTAGTCGAGAAAGGCCACTTGCATGCCGTCCTCCGCCAGCGTCTCGCAGGCGAGGGCGGTTGTCACTGTCCGCTCGCCGTGGCTGCGGAGCATGACTCGGCATGAGCCGCAAACCCCCTGGCCCATGCAGCCAACCCCTTCGACGAGCGTTTCGCCTGCGTAAAGAAATGCCTGCAGGATCGAGCAGCTGGCTGGCGCCTCGATTTCCCGTCCTTCAATATTCAGACGTACCGTCATTCCGCCCCCTCGTTTCGCAGGCATGGTGTCGTACCGCCGCGTCCTCCGAAAAAGCCAGTTGAACCTTAGCACAGGGAACGTTATTGCAGCGACAAAGGGCATTGGACCAAGGTCCATTGTCACTTGAAAAAGTCAGGCGGCCGCGGCGCACGCTGCGCACGTGAAACAGTCAGTCGCCGCCTCAGGGCATGGCGTCATGTATCGCCGCGGCTACATTGGCCGGAGTTCTAACCCTGAAGCGGGGTGCTTGGTAACGCAGGCTACGGTGGAAGTGCGCGCCGCCTGGAACGGCAAACTCGTGGTGTATTCGCACGTCTATATGGGAGTTCGACTCTGCGCTCTCTCCATCACCATTCCGGGTTATCGCAGGCATCTGCGGGAAGCTGGCATGGGCGCGCGTTTTACCGATGGCCCATCAGGTGTTCCATGCCGTCATCCGACTCCCAAGGGTGAACGGCTCAAAATGGCCGGACCCGGTCGTCGACCTCCTTCACAGGCCAGGCCCAGCTCGATCGGCTGCTCGCGACCCAACTCAGTTATTCAATCAAAAGCATGCCAATGGCCGCTAGGCGGTCAGTTGGGGACCTTTGTGTGCGCCTTGTGATCTTGCTGCTTTACGCCCCGCCAGACGCGTCTACTGCGGTGGCTTCCACTCTCCCGCCAATAGATCGAAATATCGGAAGATCGAGACGCGATCGAGGAGCATCTGTTCTCCAAAATCGTCGACGACTTTGGACGGGATAGATACACCGAAGTTGCCTTCTGACAATGGGAAGATTTCAGCAAAAGCCGCCGCATTTCCCAACGCGTTGACCACCTCCGCGTGGCTCTTTGCAGCAACTACGATCTGAATTCCCATCAGCGCTTGAACTCCACACAGGCTATGTTGCGGAGCTCCGCTCTGACTCGCTCAATCGTCGTTTCACTCACACTCTGCCCTCGAACGTCGTAGACCAGACGACATTTCCAAGACTCGGACGGTAGATGAGGCCGACCGTGCAGGATACGCGCGCGGTTGTACTCGACGCTCATACGAGCGGCCTCCGCTGATTCCAAACTGTGGTTGGCTACCAAAACATACTCGCCCAGCTTTTCGCTTACCAATTCAGGAGTGAACATATGAGCCCCCAATGCGACAACGTTTGCCATTCTACTGAGATTGCGATCGGTTACGCGCGGGTGTGTAATTGGATGCGATTGATTGCCATCGGAGAGCCGGCATTAGTGCCGGTGGCGGTTGATGGCTGCTTATGGCCGAGAACTGCCTTTGATCCCCGAGCTTGCGTGGAGCAGGGCGTCTCTAAACGTCCAGGGCGACGGGAAGGTGGGATATCAGCGTAATGGTCCAATGCATACCGTTCCCGATTGTCGGCTTCAGTTCGGCAGTGACAGCCCATGACAGTGGGTCGGCGATCCCATTGAAGGAAAGGGCCGGCGATCCGCGCCAACAGGGGGCGCAGGTAGCGCTCTGAATTGAGGCCGTATCGCTTCACTTTGCCGAAGAGCGTGTACATGTCTGCAGCACGCTCGCCTCTCCGTGATCTTCGAGGCCCCGCGACGCAATCGTGACGCTACCGACGCGCTCCTCTTTCCATCGAGTCGGGGCGCGTCATCGGAGGGATCAGTTCATGCAGGCGGGACAGGACGAGCCTCGCCGCGCGCGATAGCGGATGATGCTGCGTGAGACCGAGGCTGATCGAACGCGGCAGCTTCGGATTGACGATCTCTGCGGCGCCCAGTCGTCCGGCGCAGACCTCGTCGTCGACCGCCAGTTGCGGCAAGATCGTCAGGGCGTGACCGGACAGCGCCACTTCCTTCATCGTATTCAGGGATTCAACCTCGATCGCCACCTCCAGCGTCACGCCCTGCTGGCGCGCATGCTGGTCCAGAATCAGTCGTAACCCGTTGGGCGTCGGTGGTAGCACCAGCGGCACGCCATCCAGGTCCTTGAAATCCATCACAGGCCGCTTTGCCAGCGGATGGTCCGGCGGACCGACCAGGTAGTTTGCCACCGTCGCCAGGACATCCTCGTTCTGGCGCGGGCTGGGGCCATAGCGGTTGATGACGGCGAGATCGAGGTGGCCCGAATCGAGCTGTTCGTCGAGCTGGCCACTGAATCCCTCTACCACACGTAGCCGGACGCCTGGCGCGGTCTCACGCAGATTGGCAAACAGCCGGGGAATCAATCGCCGTGTCATCGATGGCAGGACGCCTATCCTGACCATCCCCGCCGGCACGCCTGCTGCATTTCGGATCTCGTCATGCAGCCGCGCTGACTGAGCGAGCAGCAACTCGATCTCCGGAAAGATCCGTTTACCGAATTCGGACAGGACCATGCCGCGCCCGGTGCGCTCGAACAGCCGGTCGCCCCATTCCGATTCAATTTGTCCGATGCTGCGGCTCACCAGCGATTGCGCGGTGCCGAGCGCACGCGCCGCGCGCGAGAGTGACCCCAGCTTGGCCACCAGGGCCACGGTTTCTAGTTGCTTCAGGTTCACTTTTCCGGCCCATGCAAAAAATGGAAATCAGGTATCTCAGAATATACACTTTTGCGCTAGCTGAAGTCTCCATACACTGCAGACATCCTTCCAGACAGAGAAGGGTCGCGAACAATATGGAGACAACATGGCAAGTTTTTCCACGACCACCACCACGACCACACCTCTTGCAGCGCGTAAGAAAGGGCTGACGGTGCGCCGGTGGCTGACCGCCCTGGTGCTGACCACGGCGCCGCTAATGCTCTGCGGCTTCGCCAGCGCGGCCCCCAGCTACCCCAACAAACCGATTCGTTTGATCGTGCCGTTTCCGGCGGGTGGTCCCACGGACGGCATGGCGCGGCTGATCGGCCAGCACCTGTCTCAGCAACTGGGACAGCCTGTGGTGGTCGACAACCGGGGCGGTGCGGGCGGCACCATCGCCACCGAGGCTGCGGCAGCAGCCACCCCCGACGGCTATACGCTGCTCTTTTCCACGACGGGGACCATGGCGATCAACCCGTCGCTCTACCATTCGCTGAAGGTCGATCCAGTCAAGGCATTCGATGCGGTAGGCTCTGTCGCCTCGACCACCAATGTGCTGGTGGTGCCGAACAGTCTGCCAGCCGGTGACGTCAAGGAGTTCGTGGCGCTGGCAAAGCAGAAGCCCGGTGCGCTGACGTTCGGGTCTGCCGGTAACGGCAGCTCGAATCATCTGTCGGGTGAGTTGTTCAAGTCGATGGCGGGCATCGACATCGTCCACGTGCCGTACAAGGGCTCGGCAGCAGCCTTCACCGATCTGCTTGGCGGACGCATCTCGATGATGTTCGACACGGTGTCGAGCCAAGTGCAGTACATCGGCAGCGGCAAGGTCAAGGCGCTGGGCGTCACGGGCGCCGCGCGCTCCGACGCCTTGCCGAAGGTGCCGACGATTGCCGAGTCTGGCCTGCCCGGGTTTGACGTGACGATCTGGTTCGGCCTGTCGGCGCCCAAGGGCACCCCGCCCGACGCGGTGCATCGGCTCAATGGCGAATTGCAGAAGGTGCTGGCGCAGGCCGACGTGAAAAAGCAGCTTGCCGCGCTGGGCGCCAGCCCGCTGCCGGGCACGCCTGCTGATTTCGACAAACTGATCCAGCGTGATGCGGCCAAGTGGGCCCCAGTGGTGAAGGCCTCGGGAGCGACCCTTGACTGAGACGTTCAGCGCCCTGTTCGCTCCTGCCTCGGTGGCCGTCATCGGCGCCTCGGACAATCCCAACAAGGTCGGTGGTCGCCCGATCCACTATATGCGCACGTTTGGCTATACGGGCGAGGTCTTTCCCGTGAATCCGGGGCGCACGACCATCCAAGGCTATCGCGCCTATCCGACACTCGGCGATATCGGCAAGACACCGGACGCTGTGGTGATTGCGGTGTCGGGTGACGCCACGCTCGAGCAGGTGCGTGTCTGCGCCGACGCGGGCGTGAAGGCGGCCGTGATCATGGCATCCGGCTTTGCGGAAACGGGAGCTGCCGGACGGCTACGCCAGCAACGACTGGTGGATGTGGCGCACGCGGGCGGCATGCGCCTGGTCGGTCCCAATGCGCAGGGCACGGCCAACTTTGCCAGCGGCGCGGTGATGAACTTCTCCACGATGTTCATGGAGGTGGCGCCGCAGGATGGGCCTATCGCGATCATCAGTCAGAGCGGTGCGGCCAGCGTCATTCCCTACGCGCTGCTGCGGCAGGCCGGGCTCGGTGTGCGGTACTTGGTGGCCACCGGCAATGATGCCGATCTCGATGCCTGCGCCATGACGGCGGCCGTGGCCGAGGATCCAGAAGTCAGGCTGATCCTGGTGTACCTGGAATCGGTCACCGACCCGCAAGAGCTGGCGCGGGCTGCCTCCCTGGCGCGCAGCAGGGGCGCCAGCATCATTGCTATCAAGGCTGGCAACAGTCAGCGCGGGGCGCGCGCAGCGGCATCGCATACCGGCGCACTGGTCGGCAACGACGCGGCCATTGATGCCTTCCTGGCTCGCCACGGCATCTGGCGCGCGGGCGATCTCGGCGAACTGGTGCGTGCCGTGCCGTTATACCTGCAGAACCGCGCGCCGGGGCAGGGGCGTACCGTCGTCATGAGCCATAGCGGCGCCGTGGGCGTCATGGCGGCCGACCTGGCCGAGCGCCATGACTTGCCGTTGACGGAACTGCAGCCGCCCACGCTGGACCGGCTGGGTGCGATCCTCCCGGAATTTGGTACTGCCAATAATCCGCTCGACATGACCGCCGCGCTGATGGGTAAGGGCGACATGTTTCCCCGCGTGCTGGATGCGCTGGGCGAGGAGCCGCAGGCCGACATGGTGATGGTCGGCATTCCGGTAGCCGGCCCCGGCTACGACGTGGAGGCACTGGCGCGTGATGCGGCTGCGTTCACCCGCCGGCTCGGCAAGCCGCTGGTGGCCTGCGCGCCCCAGCAAAGCGTGCGCGATGTTTTTGTGCGTCATGGTGTGCCGACCTTCATCACGGAAAGCGATGCCGTTGCGGCGCTGGCCCAGTACGCCGCGCACGCCCGCATCGAGGTGTCAGCGGGCGTGCCCGCATCACTTGAATCGCCCGCGCCAGTTGTCCTCGATGGCAGCGGACTGCAGGACGAAGCCCGCAGCCTGTCTCTGCTAGCCGAGGCTGGCGTCCCCGTGGTGCCGTACCGCTTTTGCAGCAGCGCTGAAGAAGCAGCGGCCGCGTTCGCGGCGCTTGGCGGTGGCATGGTGGTGGTCAAGGGGTGTGCCGCAGAGGTGCCGCACAAGAGCGAGCACGGACTGGTCCATCTGCGGCTAAGCGACGCCGCGGGCGTCGCCAAAGCGGCGGAAGACTGCCTGTCTAAGCTGCGCCAGCTCGGCGTGCAGGCGCCTCGGGTCGTGGTGGCCGCGATGGTAAAGGGGCGCCACGAGTTTGCATTAGGTGTGTCGGTCGATCCCGTGTTCGGCCCGCTGGTGATGATCGGCGAAGGCGGCACGTTGCTGGAACTGCGCCGGGACATCGTATCGCTGCTGGCTCCCTTTGGTGAGGCGGAGGTGAAGGCAGCCTGTGCCCGCCTGCGGCTGGCCCCACTTTTCGACGGCTATCGCGATATCCCGGCGCTCGATCTTGACGCACTGGCCACAGCAGCCGTGGCGCTCGGCAACTGGGCGCTGCGCCATCGGGAGACACTGAAATCAGTGGACATTAATCCGTTGATAGCGATGGCGGCTGGCGAGGGCGTGGTGGCCGTGGATGCGGTGGTAGAACTCCAAGGAACCTGACATGGACCCCGTGCTTGTGGAATGCGATGGCAGCGTGGCCATCGTCACGCTGAATCGGCCTGAGCGAATGAACGCCGTCAACGACGCGCTGCGCGGCATGCTCATCGATACGCTGGCCCGGCTCAACGCCAACCCCGCCGTACGCGCGGTGGTGCTGGCCGGGGCGGGCGACCGTGCCTTCTGTGCGGGCCAGGATCTCGACGAGGCGGCGGCGGTGACCTGGCAGCAGATCGTCCCTTGGCTGAACCGTCAGCGCGCCATGTACCAGGCCGTGCGCGATCTCGACAAGCCATGCGTGGCGGCCGTACATGGCGTGGCAGCCGGGGCGGGCTTCCAGCTCGCGCTGTGCGCCGACTGGCGCCTGACCACGCCGGTAAGCCGCTGGGGCCAGCCCGAGGTCAAGGCGGGGCTTGCCAGCATCGTGGGCTCTTACCTGATGACGCTGCACGTGGGGCATACCCACAACCTGCAGATGTCGCTGTCGGGCGAACTGATCTCGGGGCAACGCGCCTACGAGATCGGCCTGGTGAGCGGCTTGCATACTGAGGCGGAACTGCCGGAGGCGGCGCTGACCCGCGCCCGCACGCTCGCGGCCTTGCCGCCTACATCGGTACGGCTGTCCAAGCAGCGCTTGCGCGCGATGACGCAACCGGGCTTTGACGACGCCTGCGTGGCCGGCATCCGCGCGCAGCTCGAATGCTATGCCGATGGCGAGCCGCAGCGGGTGATGGACGAATTTCTCAGCAAACGGAATGCAAGGGAGTCGCGATGATCCAGTGGAACGAACACTTCATTAACGGCGCACGATGTCAGGTCGACAACGGACGCACGGTACGGATTCACGATGCCGCGACCGAAGCGCCGCTAGGCGAAGTCCATCTGGGTGGCGCAAGCGATGTCGACGCGGCCGTGGCAGCCGCCCGGCAGGCCTTGCCGGCGTGGCAGCGGATTGGCACCCAGGGCCGGGCGTCAATGCTGTACGCACTGGCCGACGCCCTGGAGAGCATGGCCCAGGCGCTTGCGCGAGACATATCGCGCGAAGTCGGCATGCCGCTGAAGTTGTCGCAACGCATCCAGGTGGATGCGCCGGTTGCTGCATGGCGGGCGACAGCGGCGTTAGCGGACACCTTTACGTTTGTCAGAGAGATCGGTAATTCGCGGGTGACGATGGTGCCGGTAGGTGTAGTGGCGGCGATCACGCCGTGGAACTATCCGCTGCACCAGATCACGGGCAAGCTGGCACCAGCATTGTTGGCCGGCTGCACCGTCGTGCTGAAGCCATCGGAGCTGGCGCCCGCCGCGTCGGCCTGCTTGATGGCAGCCTGCGAACAGGCGGGCCTGCCGGCGGGTGTGGTTAATATCGTGCAAGGCGATGCCGAGGTGGGTCATGCACTGGTAACCCATCCCGATGTGCAGATGGTGTCGTTTACCGGCTCGACAGCAGTGGGTCGCAAAGTGGCAGCACTGGCGGCGGGCGAGATGAAACGGGTGTCGATGGAATTGGGCGGGAAATCGGCGGCAGTGGTGCTGCCTGGCGCGGATCTGAGTCGTGCAGTCAAGGCCACGGTAGCCTCCTGCTTTCTTAACTCCGGACAGACGTGTAGTGCCATCACACGGCTGATTGTGTCGCGCGAAGACTACCCGAAATGCCGCGAGCTGGTCGCCGAGGCTGTGGCGGCGATGCAAATGGGCGATCCGGCCGATGCGTCGACACGCATCGGTCCGCTGCTGTCGGCATTGCAACGCGAACGCGTGCTGGCCCACATCGCGGACGCCGAGCGGGCCGGTTTCGACCGCATTGTGGGCGGCCCGGATGCCGCGGTGCCTGCACGCGGCTACTTCGTAGCGCCTACGGTCTACGGCAATGTGTCGGCAGAAAGCCGGCTCGCCAACGAGGAAGTCTTTGGCCCTGTGCTGGCGGTGCTCTGCTACGACGGTGTGGAGGAGGCCATCGCGCTGGCCAATGGCACCCGCTATGGATTGGCTGCTGCGGTTTGGGCCGCCGATGAATTCGGCGGAGAGGTTGTGGCCAATGCACTGCGCGCCGGACAAGTCGACGTCAATGGCGCCCGGTTTAATGCGGCGGCGCCGTTTGGTGGCTTCGGCATGTCTGGCGTGGGTCGCGAGGGAGGCATCTACGGACTCGAAGAGTTCCTGGAGCCACGTGCTGTCCAACTGCCGCGCGCATCGGATTGATCTTCAGGATATTCACATGTATCGAGAAATTTCAGTGACCCGGGCGGAGCGCAATCCGCACGTTGTGATCGTGACAATGAACCGCCCGGACAAACTCAATGCTCTGACCAAGGTCATGGAAGCTGAACTGCGCGAGGCGATGGAAGCCGCTGACCGCGATGACACCATCCGCGTGGTGGTGCTGACCGGCGCCGGAAAGGGCTTCTGTGCCGGCATGGACATCAACGAGCTCGAAATTCTGCCGCCAGGCGACATCCATGCGGCTGAATGGATGCGCCCCTACGACATGAACCGCCGGGCCGACTATCAGACCCGCTACGGCTACTTTCCCGCCATGCGCAAGCCTCTGATCTCAGCCATCAATGGCGCGGCAGCAGGCCTAGGAATCGTCTTTGCGCTGTACAGCGACATGCGCTTTGCCAGCAGCAAGGCCGCTTTTAGCACCGCTTTCGCGCGACGCGGTCTGATTGCGGAGCATGGTATCTCATGGTTGCTCCCACGCGTGGTGGGGCCAGGGCATGCGGCTGATCTGCTCTACTCCGCGCGCAAGGTGCTGGCCGACGAGGCGCTGCAAATGCGGCTGGTGGACCGCGTATGCGAGCCCGATGATCTGATGGCCTACACGCTGGAATACGCGGCCGACCTGGCGGAGAACGTCTCGCCTCGCTCGATTCGAGTCATGAAGCGCCAACTCTGGGAGCAGCCGTTCCAGACGCTGGCCGACGCTACGCAAATGGCAAATGCCGAGATGTTTGAGAGTATCCAGAGCGAGGATTTCACCGAAGGTGTGGCCCATTTTATCGAACGCCGCCAAGCACGGTTCAGTGGGCGGTGACGGTGAATCTCCTCAACCGGCCTGGCTGCCCGTTAGGGCCGAGGCCGGGGCCGGGGCCCGGGCAGGCCACGTCTTGCGTTAGCGTGCCTCCGGTACACTGGGGCTGAACCCCTCGGACGAGGGCGAGGTATGTGCGAGGTATGGGCGAGATATCCCGGCATTCCTGCGACCGAACTATGGGAGTGCCGGTGCGCCTTGAGGTGACTTATGGTTTGGTGAAGGCGTAGCCATCCAGGGTCGCTCCGCCGAAGTAGGTGCTGGGGAATTCGCCGAACTCCGTGAAGCACTCGCCATTGACCGGATCTAGGATCAGCAGGCCTTCCCCCTGGATGCCCGCGATCACCACGAAGTGGGTCCCGCCGCTGAGCCATGTGATCGAGGCGACAACAGGTCGCCCCGCGTTGATCTCCGCTCTGAGGTCGGCGAGAGTCAGACCCGGTCCGTGATAGCTGGCGTAGTTGCCAACTTTTTTCAACGCGTCGGTCACCCCGCCGGACTTCAGATAGCGGTTGTCGATTCCCAGGAGGGCGTCGTCGAGCACGTAGCGGGCCCCGATGGCGTAGGGGTTGGCGTAGCGAGCGGCCAGGCCCGGGTTCTGGATCAGTGCCTGAGCCGACGGGCAGGCACTGGTGTCCGTCGGGAACCCGTTGATTTCCTGTCCTATCTTCGTCATCACCTCGCATTGCTTCCAGGTGCTTGCCGGGTCGTAGAAATGGTCGACGGTGGCGCCGCAGGCGATCCAGCACCACTGGCCACTCTGCTGGTACTGCAATCGCACCCCGAGACGGTTGGTCACCTCCGGCACATACGTCTGTACCTCGATCGGTTTGGCGTCAAGGACGGTGATGTCGGTGACGACGTTCAGCGGCGAGTTCCAGCCGACGTTAACCACGAAGGTGACGCCATGGTTGGGGTCGTAGGGCGGCCCATGGGGGCAGACATTGTCGGCGGAGATCGTTGCCGCACCGATGAACCGAACCTTGTTGTCGGCGTACTCCGACGCCGAGACGATGACCGTCGAGTCGTGCTCGATGGCGTCCCAGTAAAAGTTAAGCGTCGCGCGGCCCTGGAGCTTCCCCCAGTACTTGCGGATGGTCAGCGGCATGATCCCGGCCTCAGTACTGGATCTCGATCGGCGCATCGTCGAGAACGGTGATGTCCGTGACGATGTTCAGCGGCGCCCCCCAGTTGACGTTGACGACGAAGGTGACACCGTGGTTGGAGTCGAACGGCGGCCCGTGGGGACAGACGTTGTCGACAGTAATGGTGGCAGCGCCAATGAAACGGTGCTCGCGGTCGGCGGGCGTCGTCACGGTGTACTCGGCGGCAGTGATGATGACCGTTGAGTCGTGGTTGATGGCGTCCCAGTTGAAATTGAGCGTCGTGCGTCCCTGGAACGGGCCCCAGTACTTTCGGACGGTTTGCGGCATGCCGGCACTCCTGTCGCGTGTGGAGAATAGTAATTCCGAGCGCCCTCCGGGTCGGCCTGTGACGGTCCTGCGGCGGTCTGAGGCGCTTTGAGATTGCAACCGTGACGCCGCGCGATCCTCGTTTCGACAGATTCTCGAGCGTTCCCTGAGGGGGGAGTCACGTTCAACGTCTTCAACACCCGAGGGTGACGAATAATCCGGCCATTACCACAGCGTTTTCAATACGACGCTGTCGTCCTTAGGCAGTTTCCGATACGCGGCCGCTCTTGGTGGCGCATTGTTCTTGCGCGAGGGGGCGTGGCTCAATTCGCGCGATTGTTGGAGCGTAGAAGAAGGCAGGCAATGCGCAATTGCTCGTTGTTTCAGTCTGATCTGCACAAACTTGCTGGCAGCAGCGACTCGTCGACACAACAGGAAGCGCAGCGAGGCCTGTGCCTTACAGGACCTCGGAAATGTGCGGGGCGATGCCCGCCTTGCTGCGGGAAGGTGGAGAAAATCGGGATCGCATCGGTCGCCGGGTCTGCGGATCTTGCTTGGCATGCCTTGCATGCCCGCGACCTTGATCGGGAGGACACTCCCCTTGCGTACTGCCAAGCTGTTCCCAGCATGGCACGCAACCAGTCTGCGTACGGCCAGCAGACGGCCCGCGCCGCGATCGCGAGCAGGCTACCTGATATTCGCGACCCGGCCGGCCAGCGCCGGTCATGTTGGACTTCCTGTGCGGGCATCGGCTCCAGGACGCCGGCGGCGCGACGAACTAACGGCCTACCAACGCCCCCTCGGGGGGGGGCGGCGATCCCGTCCGCCGCCCGTCATTCAATGCCTGTCGATTCCAGTCGACCCATCCGAGCCATTCCTACCTAAAAAAGCAGGAGGGGGATCTGCGTCACGATTGGATCTTCCTAGTAGCAGACGAGGTGAATTCATGAGTCCTGTGCTAAGCGCTTGGGACACCCTCTATTTCGTGGGGTGAACTGTCTGGTCTCGCGTACCGTATTTATTCAAATATCATACTGAGGATGGTAACTGATGCTTCGCAGCCGGACGACGGTGTCGAGATCCACCCGTCTGATTAACGGCAGTCTCTGGTAGATCTGCCGTTCTGTTTGGATTCGCCTTGCTATTCCAGGAAGACGTAGTCAGCCCGATAGGGCATGCGATTTTCCTGTCCTTCCTGGCTGCACGTCTGAGGGCGAGCCTGACCGCCTTGCGTATTCAGACGTTGCACGTAACGCGTTGGCGATAGCAGGCCAGGTCCACCGCTGCTGGTCGCCTGCAACAGCAAGAGTGGAATGCTATCCGGCGCCTGGGCATTCGGTAGTTGTCGCAGTACTTTGCCCGTTATCTTGCTGCCATCCCGCGCTTCCCAGGTTGGCCCTGCATAGTGTTTGACAACGACCTGTCCGAGGTCATCTTTCAGAGTGGCATCTGGCCCGCGAGGGTCCACAGCAAGCGGCCGTCGCTGGCCCGCTTGCACTGAAAGTTCTGCGTTCCATCGGCATGCAGCACGGCGACTGTTCCACGCACATCGACGGGCTGGAGGTCGGGCGGAGCCGCTATCGGGGATGTGGCACACGAGGCGAGTACGCCTGACAGGCCCAGTACAGTCAGCCATTCGCCGTGGAAATGCTGAGGGTTCGCCATGTCGGCTCCTTGCCTTGGCCTATGGAGCAGGATAGCCGCTGCTGCGGCGCATCGCCAGTCGGTTCCAAGCCGTCTAGGGCGCTTTATCGCGCCGACGCGCACAGAAGGGACCGCGATCACGGTGGCTATTGGCGCCCTTCGCGTACACTGCGTGCCTGCAACGCAACACCTACAAGCAACACCAACTAGAAGACCACCCAAAAGAACATGAGAAAAGCGGGGCGGATCAAATCCTGGCATGCCGACAAGGGCTATGGCTTCATCGACATCCACGCGGATCTCGAGGACGTGTTCTTTCACGTCAGTGCGCTACGGACGCGTGTTGTTCAGCCGAAGGTGGGCGACCGCGTCAGTTTCGAGCTTGCCAAGGGCAAGGATGGTCGCATGCAGGCGTTCAACGTCACCATTGCAGGCGCTCCAAAGCCAGGCGCTGGCGCCGGGGCAAACTGGTTGCCGGCGTTCGTTGGAATGGTGGCACTGGCGGCGAGCGCCCTGGGTGCTCTGGAGGGATATCTTCCTCGGCTCGTTGGCATTGTCAGCTTGATGGCCAGTTTCATAGCCTTCATCGCGTACGCCGACGATAAGGTTCGGGCAAATCGCAAGGCGTGGCGTATTCCGGAGGCCAACCTTCATCTCATTGCACTTTGCGGAGGATGGCCAGGCGCGCTGGCTGCCCAACACCTGCTTCGGCATAAGAACCGGAAGCACGCGTTCCAGGTCGTCTTCTGGGCGACAGTGGTCCTGAACATTGGCGCGCTTGTCCTTTGGAAGGCAGTCGTTGCCCCTTGATGGGCAAGCTGGCGCCTGACATGGGGCAGAGTCATCGGCGATCGCGGTGAGGGCAGGCTTCACAGCCTGCATTCTTGTGGTTCGTCGTTGAATTTCGGGGGAACGTCGGTTGTCTCATGACGGACCCCTCTCAGCCACCCACGCCGGTTGGGCTGAGTGGCTGAATTCACAGCCACATTGCTGAAGTTCTCGAGATAGGCTCACCTGTTATGGCCCGGAATGACCGGAGTGTGACCGCACTGCCTTATGATTCCGCTGCGTTATCGGACAAACCGCTCAGGTTATCCTCCAGCCCTCTAACTTCCCCTAACTTTTGCGCTGAGACATGCGACAAAAGTCTGAGAAGAGGGGAGCGACATGCGAAGAGGATGGGAGACGCGACTCGCCATTGGTGGGGTGGCCCTGGGCGCCGGTGCAGTACATGCGGGATCCGTTGCACTGTACGGTGTGGCGGACCAGGCGGTAGAGTACGCGCACGGGTCGCGCAGTGTGGCTCGCATCGACGACGGCCGCCAGGCGGCCTCGCGGTTCGGCATGCGGGGTGTCGAAGACCTGGGTAGCAACCTGAAAGCGATCTTCGTTGCCGAAGCGGGTTTTCGGATGGATACGGGTGCCGAGTTCTTCGGTAACGGATCGATATTCGGCCGGCAGGCGTTTGTGGGCCTGAAAGGCAACTGGGGTGAACTGCGCATGGGGCGGCAATACACGCCGGCCTTCTACGTCATTGCGCGGCTCGATCCATTTTCACTGAACGCGGCAGTGTCGCCTTTCACGCTGATCGCCAAGTCAAGCGCCCAGGGAACGGGCTACGTGCCCTATGCATCGCGGACCGACAACGCCGTGACCTACAACACGCCGGATTGGAACGGGCTGTCCGCATCGGCCACATATGCTTTCGGCGAGGTGCCCGGCGAGATGCAGCAGGCGAGCACCTACGGCGCGAACATCCAGTACTTGCACGGGACGGTTTATCTGATGTATGGCTTCCAGGCCAGCACCAACAAGCCGGCGACGGCTGCCATCCCCCAAGGCCAGACTCGGTCCCATTTTGTGGGCGGTACATACAACTTCGCCAGGAAAGTGGAACTGGGCGCGTTTTTTGGCTACAGCGCGAGCCAGATCGCGGCAACGGCAGCGGCCCGCTACTACGCGCTGACGATGGACTGCGTCGCTACCCCCCAATGGACGGTCAAGCTCGCGGCGGTCAAGCGCGTCGTGGTCGGCATGACCGAGCGGCCGCTGGGCATGGCGTTCGGAGTGGACCACGCCCTGTCAGTCCGTACGATGCTGTACAGCCGCCTGGCCTACATCCGGAATTCTCCAGGCGGCAGCGTTTCCCTCAACACCATTCCGATCGACCAGGGAAGCGGCGACAACGGATACTCCGTCAGCCTGGGTATCAAGCACGTTTTCTGAACTCGCCAACCACGCTCTGACCAAAGGTAAAGCATGAGTGAATCGAACTTTGCGGCGGCCCGTCGCCGTTTTATTGGGGGCGCCGGTGGCCTGCTGGGGTTGGGTGCCCTTGGCGCTCTCGGGTTACCCTTGCATGCCATCGCGGCGCAATGGCCGGAGCGCACGGTGCGCTTCGTCACGTACTCGGGTGCGGGCGATCCGGTGGATCTGCGCCTGCGCGACTTTCTGCAATCCCTGGCGCACGAGTACCGCAATACGCCGATGATCGTGGAGAACAAGACAGGCGCTGCCGGACAGATCGCAGCGCAGTCTGTATTGCTGGCTCCACCCGACGGCTATGACTTCCTGCTGGCCAACGCCACGTTCACGATCACGCCGTCATACTTCCGCAAACTCCAGTACAAGCCGCTGTTGGACTTTGTGCCAGTGGCGCTGTCCGGCTCGGCCCCGATCGGTTTCGCTGTGCCGGCATCCAACCCCGCACGCACGTTCAAGGAGTGGGTGGCTTGGGCAACACAGCAGCGGGGCAGCCTAAACTACGCGTCGCTGGGGAATGGCTCTGTATCGCACCTGTACGGTTTCCAGATTCGCGATGACTTTAAGCTCGACGCCACCCACATTCCGTACAAGGCGTCCGGCGCTGCGCTGATCGACATGCTGCGCGGGCAGATCTCGTACATCATGCTCGACACGTTCAACCTGCGGCCGCTGCTGGCGAAAAAGCAAGTGCGCATTCTGGCGGTGACCGGTGCCGACCGCTCGCAATACCTGCCCGATGTCCCGACGTTCCGCGAACTTGGCTTTGGAAACTATGAGCGTACCGGCTGGACGGCGTTCATGGCCAAGGCCGGCACATCTCCAGACATCGTCGCGTCGCTGAATCGATCGATCAACAAGGTCAATGCCACGCCGGAGTGGGCACGCAAGCGCGACGAGGTGTGGTCCGGCTGGAAGCCGCTGACGCCGGCCGAGCTGCAGAAGCAGCTACAGGGCGAAGTGGGCGCCTGGGGCGAACTCGTGCGCCGTTCGGGTGTATTTGGAGACTGAGAAACATGAGCGCACAAATGAACATACGAGTGAACGCACAAGTAAGGACAATGCAGGCCCATACCGATGCCGTGCCCGAAAGCCAGGTAATGGCCGGTTTTCCGCCGGCGCCGGAAACGCGCGTCGGACCCACGAACTGGTTCAAGCTGCCGTGGCTGCGCTGGTCGCTGATCCATCGTTCGTTGTCGGTGCCCACCGTCGATATCTGGCGGGGCAATGCCGCACCTTCGGCCTTGCCCTCGGGCGAGGAACTCGCTGGCGCCACGATAGTGTCGGGCCCTGACGGCGCGAAGATGGAGCTCGACCACGCCCTGGGCCAGCTCGAAATCGACGCCTTCATGGTGCTGCATCACGGCAAGGTGGTGTTCGAGCGCTACCTGCACGGCATGGCGCCGCATCTGCGGCACGGCAGCGCGTCGATCAGCAAGTCCTACCTGGGCATTGTCGCCGGCATTCTCGCGGCCGAGGGCAAGCTGGACCTGGCGGCCGCGGCCGAAAGCTACGTGCCCGAAATGCGCGGCACGGCAATGGGCAGCGCCACGCTCCAGCAGTTGCTGGACATGCAGGCCGGCATCGTGCGGCCGGATCTGGGCGACCGGCCTTCCGCGCTGGGCGCCCAGGACGGTGGCGTGTTCGAGGTACTTGGGCTGTTGCCGCGCCGCCCCGAATCGCCGACCGATTTCTACGACTTCGTGCTCAAGAAACCGGGGGCCGGGCGCCATGGTGAGCGCTTTTACTACGACAACGGCCAGCCCGAGGCGCTGGCCTGGGTGTTGCGCAGAGTCACGGGCAAATCGATTGCCGATCTGATGTCGACCTGCCTGTTCCAGCCGATGTCGACCGAGCGCGACGGGTTCTACTCGGTCGACAAGACCGGCGCCGAGTTTTCGTCCGGTGGGTTGAGCCTGACGCTGCGCGACATGGCGCGCTTTGGCGAAACCATCCGCTGCAATGGCTACTTCAACGGCCGGCAGATTATCCCCGAGGCGGTCCTGGCTGACATCCGTGCGGGTGGCGACAAGGCGTTGTTCGCGGAAGGCCGCTTTGCGGCCGCTCACCCGGGCGGCTCCTATCGCAACTATTTCTACCTGTCTCACGATCACCTTCAGGGTATCTCGGCGCAAGGCCGATATGGCCAGCGTCTGTACGTGTCGCCGACAGCCGATGTCGTGATCGCGCACTTCGGCGCCGCGCCGGGGCAGTCGCCGCATCCGTTCGAGGTGCCGTATGCGCGCCTGCATCGGGAAATTGCCGAAATGCTGATGGGCTGAATCCGGATCGTCTGCTAACGAAGAGACCTCGCTCGCGCGAGGTCTTTGTCATTTGAGGGCTAGCCAAGGGTGGTCAGGCCACGCGCCGGTCCTGATTCTGCCAGAAGACTTCGCGTACTGCCTTGCGGGACAGCTTGCCGTTAGCGTTCTTCGGCAGTGCGGCGACCACGTCGACGGACCTCGGCTTCTTGAAATCGGCCAGCCGTTCGGCGCAATGCTGGATCAGGTCGTCGGCCTGCGCGCTGGCGCCGTCGCGCAGCACCACGACGGCTTTGACGCTTTCGCCCCAGACCGGGTCGGGCACGCCCACTACGCAGGCTTCGTAGACGGCGGGGTGCTGGTACAGCACCGTTTCGATCTCGGCGGGATACACGTTGAAGCCGCCGGAAATAATCATGTCCTTCTTGCGGTCGACGATATACAGGTAGCCCCGGTCATCGGCACGCGCGAGGTCGCCGGTATGGAGCCAGCCATTGCGCAGCGCGGCAGCGGTCAGTTCGGGCTCGCGCCAGTAGCCGGCAAACACGTCCGGACCCGCAATGAGGATTTCGCCGATCTCGCCGGCCGGCACTTTCTGGCCGGCGTCGTCGACCAGGCACACCTGGGCTTCGCTGAACGGACGTCCACACGAAGCCAGCCGCTCGGGCCTGCCTTGCTCGATGGCCTCGCGGTGATCGTCGACGGTCAGGGCGACCAGTCCGCCAGTCGTCTCGCCAGCGCCATAGCCTTGCGAGAGGATAGGCCCGAACGCGTGCCAGGCCTCGACAATGCGTGCCGGGGCCATCGGCGCGGACCCGTAGGTCATCGAGCGCAGCGTGGAAAGGTCGAAGCGCGAGCGGTCCGGCACCGCGAGCAGCATGTTGATCATCGTCGGCACGACGAACGTGTGCGTGACGCGATGCTTCGCCACCGATGCGAGGAAGGCTTCGGGCTCGAAGCGCTCGTGCAGCAGGATGGTGCCGCCCTGCGACAGGAACGGCTGGATAAACATGCCGCTGGCATGCGTAATCGGGCCGGCCAGCGCCAGCACGTCGCCCGGATTGACCCGCATGCGACCGGTCAACACCTTGCGCAACGACGCCATACGGTTGCCCATGGTCTGCATGGCCGCCTTGAGCTTGCCGGTGGAACCCGACGTGTAGTGGAGCACGGCCAGATCCGAATCCGCCAGTTCAACGTCAGGATTGGCGGCGGACGTTTGCGACAGCATCCGTTCATAGTCCTGGAAGCGCGGATCAGTACCGCCGAAGACGATCCGGTGCCGCACGGAAGGCATGGCATGCGCCAACCCATGCAGGCGATCCGCGTGGGCAGGGCCGCTGATCAGCACTGCGGGCTCGGCATTGCGCAGCGTCTCCAGCACTTCGTCGTCGGAAAGCCGCGCGTTGAGGGCAACCTTGACCAGGCCGCCCTTGTACAGCGCGGTTTCCAGCTCCATCAGCTCCGGCCGGTTCCACGACTGGACGGCCACGCGGTCGCCCTTTTGCAGGCCCAGAGCCAGCAGTGCATTGGCCAGCCGGCTTGACCGGGCGTCGAGTTCGGCAAACGTGATATGGCGGTCGGCAAAGATGATGGCCGGCCGGTCGGGCCAATACTGTGCGCTGCGCGCGACGAATCGCCCAAGATTCATGATGTTTCCCCTTTTGGATGGTGGGGTCATCAGTCTAGGCAGCGCGGTGGTGCGCGCCGATAGCGGGGCGCGCCTTGCCGATAACGCTACGGAATTGGGTCAGGGAATCAGATTTTGCTAGGTATCGCGATAGACGCGCGAGCGTTCCAGAAGGATCTCAATCAGCCGCTGGGCCAGCGGCGACTGGTAGGCATCCTTGCGGCGCAGCACGCCGATGGAGCGCTGCCATCGCGCGGCGGCAATCTCCAGGATGGCCAGCCCCTGGGTCTGCGCCACCGTGCGCCGCCCGAGCACGGTCAGCAGGTCGCTACTGTGGATCACCGACAACAGCGCGGCGGCCGACGAGTTGGTTTCCATGGCCACGTTGGGCGCCGGCAGCCCGGCCTCGGCAAAACGTGCCTCCACCAGTCGGCGCGCCACCACATTGGCATTGGGCAGCAGCCACGAGTAGTCGCACAGGTCGGCAAGGCGCAGCGAGCGCCGGTCCAGCAAGGGGTGACGGTCACGGGCGATGACTACGAGTTCGTCGTTGAACAGTAGAATCTGCTCGAACTCAGGATCGCCCTTGCGCGCCAGGGCCGCGATGCACAGATCGAGGTCGCCGAGCCGCAATGACGAATAGAGCGAATCGTTGAGGCCGATGGTGATCTGTATATGGGCGGCCGGCCGCTGCTTGATCAATTCGGTGCAGGCGTCCGAGAAGAACATGCTCAGGATGGAAGCCGGCACGCCTACGCGCACCAGGCCAATCTTGCCCAGGTGCAGGTCGTTGGCCTCCTTGATGGCGTCGTCCAGCGAGGAGCGCACCTGCAGCACGCGTTCGAAGAACACCGCCCCTGCGGATGTGAGCGTCATGCCCTTTGCGCTACGTTCGAACAACTGGATGCCAAGCTCCTGCTCCAGCCGTTGCACCCCCTTGGTCAGGGCCGGCTGGCTTTGGCCGAGCTTTTCCGAAGCACGTCCCACGTGGCCGGCCTGCGCCACTTCGAGAAAATAATTCAGGTCCTCAAGCCTCATCTGATTCCGCCGCGTTATCGAAACTGTCGTTTGGATCATGGGGGAGGAATGCACCCCGGTCAACACTGTAGGGAACCGAAAAGGAGTCAAAAATGCCCCAGCTTGCTGGCAACCCTGGCGACTTGCGTGCCGCGCTGCATCGCTACCTGGAGGAGGAACTGCTGCCATGGGAGCGGGAGCAGAACATTGGTTACGAAGACCGGATCTCGCGCGAACTGGTCCGTTCCATCTGGCGGCGCAGCCGGAAGCTGGGGCTCTACGGTGCGCAGTTGCCCATTGAATTGGGCGGGCAGGGTCTTTCTGTGGAGGCGATGTGCCAGCTCAAGGATGATGTGGCCGCGTCGGGGGCGATCTTGTTTCCACATGTGCTGGGAGACTGGGGCGGGCCTTCGCGCGTGGGCAATCTCGTCGGGTTTGCAACTCCCTACCAGCGGGAGCGCTTTATCGACCCCGTGATTGCCGGCGAGCGCGGTGCCTGCTTTGCCATGACGGAACCGAATTCGGGATCGGACGCTGCAAGCATCCAGACACGCGCAGTCGTCGACGGCGACGACTACATCATCACGGGCCGGAAGCACTTCATTACTGCCTCGATATTCGCGGACTACGCGCTCACCATGTGTGTGACGGATCCAGACAAAGGCAATGAAGGCATCTCGGCCATCTTCATCGATCTCAATAGTCCGGGCGTTGCGCTCGATACCGCTTGCGTGCCCATCACGGGACAGCACGTGGATGCGGACATCATCTTGGACCACGTCCGCGTACCGCGCCGCAACTGCATCGGCGGAGAAGGCAACGGCTTTCGCCTCGCGATGAACCGCGTCAGCCTCAATAGACTGCTTCACTGTCCAACCATGATCGGACTGGCCCGCCAAGCGCTTCGCCTGTCCATTGCCTACGCCAACACGCGCCTCCAGTTTGGTGGGGCGATCATCCGCTTCCAGGCCATTCAGCACATGTTGGCCGACATGGCGTCTAGCCTGTTTGCTTGCGAAAGCATGGTGCTTGCGGCCGCCCGCAAGGCCGATGCGGGCGTCGATGTCCGCATGGAAGCGTCCATGTGCAAGGTCTTCGTTTCCGAAGCCTGTTTCCAAATTGCCGATAAGGCCGTGCAGATTCACGGCAACGTGGGAGTCACGAAGAATCACCCGGTCGAGTTCATTTTCCGCAGGCTCCGGTTGTATCGCATCGTCACCGGCACCAGTGAAATCCAGCGCAACACGATCGCCAAGGAAATCATGCAAGGGCGTGGTGCATGAGCTTCGGCTAAGCGCTACGATTCCAGGACGTTCGGTCATGACGCAGTGTCTGAGTACATTCGCCTTTTCCGAATCGGAATCGACCCTCGAGCTCGCATACGGTGGGACCGATGCGAGCTCGAGGGTATTTCATAGACCGGTTGAGGCAGTCGTCCTCCACGGATCTTTCGGCGCTACAGGTAGGGGCAATGCCCCCGGATCGGGGCGTGATACTGGCCCTGATGGGGCGAATCTCAAGAGGCCTTCGACCCTGCATTGGTTCCGCAGTGGACAGCGATGGTGACGGACGGGAATCGGCTGACGCTGGAGGCACGCATGGCATTGGGTTCGATTCGGCTCGCGATATTTGCTTTGACAGCGTCCCCTTGCCAGCCGATCCCAACGCGTTCACGATTGCAGTTTGTGGCGTATGACAGATCCATATCACGTGACCGCGAAATGCATGCATCGAGCCGAACCTCGTACACTGGCCACCAAAGACATTGCGTCAATGTCAGCCGTCGTCATTGCCTCGCGCGGTATTTTTTTCGCTTGCCAGAGCAATTAGACGCTTGCGTCCGCCTATGACTACAAAGCAAACGGTTGCCGAGCAGTGGGCAACGGCGTCTTTTGGCGTACTCGATAGTAGGATCTTCGGGCGAGCGAGTGTGCTGGGGCAGAGGGCGTTACCGCCCCCATCTCGCTCGCGGGCTAGTTGACCAACAGATGTCAGTGTGCGGATCCGGGAAATTGATAGGCGTTCGTCACGAGCTAACAGAGCACGACGTTCACCGCCAAGCCGCCCAGCGATGTCTCCTTGTACTTGATTGCCATATCGGCGCCGGTAGCACGCATCGTTTGAATGACGGCGTCAAGGGAAACCTTGTGTCCGCCGTCGCTGCGCACGGCCATGCGTGCCGCGTTGATGGCCTTGACCGCGGCAATGGCATTCCGCTCGATGCACGGTATCTGTACAAGGCCGCCACCAACCGGATCGCACGTCAGCCCCAAGTTATGCTCCATGCCAATCTCCGCCGCGTGTTCGACTTGCTCTGGGGTGCCGCCTAGTACTGCGGCCAGAGCGGCCGCGGCCATGGAGCAGGCGACGCCGACTTCTCCCTGGCAGCCGACTTCTGCACCGGAAATGGATGCGTTCAGCTTGTAGAGCATGCCAATCGCGGCTGCGGTCAGCAGAAAGTCGCATATTCGGTCCTCGTTTGCCCCGGGGACAAAGCCAACGTAGTAGTGAAGCACCGCGGGAACGATGCCGGCAGCGCCGTTCGTTGGGGCCGTCACCACCCGCCCACCCGCGGCGTTCTCCTCGTTCACGGCCATTGCAAACAAATTCACCCAGTCCATAGAGGTGAGGAAGTCATCATGCTTGTCGGTATCGGCCTGTAATCGCCTGAGCAGGTCGGGTGCCCGCCGGCGAAGGCCAGAGGCGAGCGGCGTGCTATTTGCCATGGTTCCCCGGTGCACGCAGTCCGCCATGACCTGCCAGATACGCAGGAGCCTCACCCGAACCGACTCTGCATCGTCCCATGCCAACTCGTTGGCCAGCACTAGCTCCGAAATGCTGAGTTTCGACTGGTGGCACTGAGCAAGCAGAGATTCTCCGGAGAAAAAGGGGTGGGGCGGAGCGACCCTCGCGGAGCTTGATGCCGCCGACACATTGGTCGTAATAAATCCTCCCCCAACTGAGTAGTAGGTCTGAGTCGTCAGCGACATCCCATCGGAATCCAAGGCCGAAAGCGTAAGTGCGTTAGGGTGGGCAGGCAGGGGTGTCGGGCGAAAACGAATGTCCGTCCCAGGGTCGAACGCCAGTGGATGGATTCCCAGCAGGGCGAGGGTCCCGTGCTGCCGCAACATCTCCAGCTTGTGCGCGACGGAGTCTGGTTCGACCGTATCGGGCTTCTCCCCCATGAGTCCCAGTATGACGCCACGGTCCGTGGCATGGCCCCGGCCGGTGGCGCCTAGTGATCCATGCAGGTCAACTTGAACCCTGTGCGTGAGCGGGAGAAGCCCTCGCTCGGCATGCTCTTGCGCAAATGTTAGCGCTGCCAACATCGGCCCTACCGTATGAGAGCTCGATGGTCCGATGCCTATCTTAAATAGGTCGAAAGTACTGAGATACATGGCGTTCGTGACGTCTTGGATCGTACGGTTTTTCAATCAGTTCGCGGCCCGGCGCTCGCGGAAGGCCCAGCAGGGCGATGAAACTTGCGATGCAACAGGCCTGAACGTACCAGCCAGCCGACAGCGGATCGCCGGTCCGGTCGATGAGCCACGTCACTACGAACTGCGCAGTACCACCGAAGAACGTCACCGCGATGGCGTAGGGCAGCGCCATCCCGGTCGCACGCATGGCGGGGGGGAACGCTTCGAGCAGCATCAGGACCATGGCTGCCCCGCCGACGGTCATGATGGCAGTGAACGCCGCCACGGCTGCAACAACCAGGAGCGCGCTTTCCGGCGTCGCGTGGACGACCACGAGAAAGACCGGCATGACAAGCGCGGTCATGGCGCCATACGTGCACAGCAGCAGCGGCTTGCGGGACTTCAGTCGGTCGGCGAGAAGGCCGGAAAGCGGAGAGACGATGAGCAAGGCCAATGCCGATACGGTCGCCGACATGAATCCCGTCTGAGGCGGCATGTGCATGACCCGGGTCAGATAGCTGGGCATATAGTAGACGAGGGTATAGAGGGAGACTGTTCCGCCCATGATGAGAAACGCACCAAGCACCACGACAGCGCCTTGCTCGCGAAGCAGTGCAATGACCGGCAATGCTTCTTGTGTGCCAGGTTGGGTTTGCCCAACGTGCGTGTCGTGCAGCGCGCGGCGGATGTAGATCCCAACAGGCGCCACGAGTAGGCCCACCAGGAATGGGATGCGCCAGCCCCAGCTATAGAGCGCATCCTGGCCGAGGGATTGACTCAGTACCATGCCGAATCCTGCGCCGACCAGTGCTGCGGCCGCCTGGCTGGTCGTTTGCCAGCTTACGTAGAAGCCGCGGCGCGAGGAGGGACCCGACTCCATGAGGTATGTCGTAGCCGCACCAACTTCTCCGCCAGCCGCAAATCCCTGCAGCAGGCGTCCGAGCAGGACAATGACAGGTGCGAACACCCCGATCGATGCATAGGGCGGGCACAGGCCGATCAGGGCAGTCCCAAGTGCCATCAGCCAGATGGTCATGGTCATTGCGGCGCGACGTCCGACACGGTCCGCATAGCCACCCAGTAGCACAGCACCAAGCGGCCGCATGAGAAAGCCCAGCCCAAAGGTACCAACGGAGAACAGCAACGACGTGATCGGGTCGCCAGACGGGAAGAACTGGGCGCCAATCATGGCGGCAAAGAAGCTGTAGACCGTAAAGTCGAAGATCTCTAGTCCGTTGCCAATCGAGGTGGCGACGATGAGTCGCGCCTGGCTTGGCTTGGCGCGCACCTCGTTGGCGCGCTGACCGGGAAATGCAGTGGTAGGCATCATGATTGCGGTTGCTTGATGAATGGCATGTCAATGCGTGGATTGCCGAAAGACGGGGCGCCACAAGGAGCTGATGGCCGCCCCGTGTCCCTGCGGTCCGGGCCGTCAGGCCGTCAAGGCAGCTGGAATCCGGTCCACTGGGGGCTGCACTTCGGACGGAATCGGACACTCGTACGACTTTCCATCGATGCGCTCCACCAGCTCTTCCCGGGCCAGCGTCAGCAGTTCGGGACGTGCAAAGAGCTCCAACGCCGTGGCGGCGATCGTTTTGGCCGCGAGCAGCATGCCCTTGTGAGCGATCGGACTCTTTCCCTGGGATACCCATTGCCACGAATGTGGTGAGCTGCCGAATGCGAAGCAGGCGGTCATGCATTGGGCGGTTGGTGTGACCCAGCTGACATCGCCGACGTCCGTGGAGCCATGCATGCGTTGGGGTCTGGTCGAATCGAGGGGTTCAACGCCGTCAAAAAGCGGCTTCGGGTTGCGCCACGCAACGGTGAGCATGCGGCCGGCCATTTCGACTTCGTCCTTGCGCAGTGTTTCGTGAATTGACGCGGCGAAATCGAGCTCGTTAGCTTCGTAGCGCGGTGCGCCCAGTTCGCTGAGTTTCTCGTGCATCAACTTGTTCAACACCGTGTTCAGGACGATATTGGAGCAAGCGGAATGCACTTCGACTTCTACTTGGCAACCTGTCATCAGTGCGGCGCCATCAGCAATCGCACACACTCGCTCGTAGAGTTCCTGAACCTGGTGGTTGTGAGGCGCTCTCACCATGTAGAGTGCTTCTGCACGGGGCTGCACGACATTTGGTGCTACGCCACCCGCGTCGGTAATGGCATAGTGGACGCGCGCGTCGGGAAGCATGTGTTCGCGCAAGAAGTTTACGCCCACGTTCATCAGCTCTAGCGCGTCGAGTGCGCTGCGACCGAGGTGCGGTGAGGCGCCTGCGTGTGCGGACACCCCTTTAAAGCGAAAGTACGCCTGTTTCACGGCCAGGGCCTCGATGTTCATCACTCCGTTGAAGACCCCGGGGTGCCAGGTCAGCGCCGCATCCAGGTCATCGAATAGCCCTGCGCGGGCCATGTAGGTCTTGCCATAGCCGCCTTCTTCCGCCGGGCAGCCATAAAAGCGCACAGTGCCCCGAAGGCCATGCGCCTTCAGGTATTGGTGGACGGCCACTGCCGCGTAGTGGGCGCTTGTGCCAAGCAGATGGTGGCCACAACCATGTCCGTTACCGTTGGCAATCTCGGACGATGGTTGGCACGATGTGGCCATGCTTTGCTGGCTCAGGCCAGACAGCGCATCGAATTCGCCAAGGATGCCAATGACGGGACCGCCGTTGCCGGCCTCGGCCACGAACGCGGTTGGGATGCCGGCCACGCCTTCCTGCAGCGTGAATCCTGCTTCCTTCAGATACGCAATGTGGGCGGCAGACGACTGCCATTCCTGGTAGCCAAGCTCCGCCTGGTTCCAGATTGAATCGGACAGCTTGATATAGTGGTCGCGGTGATTTTCGATGAATTCGTCAACAAAGCGAGTGGATACGGATGTTGTCATTGGTGCCTCCTACTTGAGAATGGTCAGCGGGTCGCCGTTAGAAGTTGTGATACATGCCGACGGACGCGTCGGACACGGTGTTCCCGGCGGATACCGGAACGTTTGTGGTGTCGTAGTTGTAGATCAGGCTCGACTTCGGGCCGTTCTTCAGCACACTGACCCGGGCATAGAGGGCCGTCCGTTTTGACAGGAAGTGATCGATGCCGATCGTGCCGCCATAGGCATAGTTCTGGCCTGCGGTGGTGTGCCGGTAGGCCAGGCCAATGCGAAAGAAGTTGCGGCCAACCATGCGCTGCGCACCGACCGTGTAGAGGTCAGCCGTGTGGGCGCCAGGGGCCTCGGGGTCAAAGCGCAACCAGGCCGCTTGGCCGACGAAGGCGCCGAAGTCATGCAGCGCGCTGACAATCCACGTGTCCGTCCGCAAGGTCGGGGCGGCCGCATCCGTGCTGGTACAGCTGCCGGTGATGGCGGGATCGCAATAGCTTTGGCCGTATCCGACGCCGACCATGGTGGCGCCGTCGCTGTAGTTGGCGGAAAACGTCTTCGCATGTATCGATGTGCCAACGCTGCGATCTCCCTTGAAAGATAGGCTGGCATCGAGCGAGACGTTCAGAATGCGCGGCGAGATATAGCGGATCGTGTGGTTCAGCCGTGCCACAGCGTCGGTGTTGGCCGCGCCGCCCAAGCCAGAGCTGGTCAGCAGGTACGTGTAGACCGATTCATGCCCGTTGGCCAGAAAGGGGTCCGCTCCAATGGCGGCAGAGCCGATGGATGTGTACTGGCGACCCAGCACGAGCTGCCCATAGTTTCGGCTGTGCATGCCGATGTAGGACGCGCGGTTGAAGAACGACTTGGAGTCCTGGACGGCGCCAGTATCGGCGGCGAAACCGGATTCCAAACGAAAGAACGTTGTCCAGCCTTGGCCAAGGTCCTCCTGGCCATAGATGCCAAACTTCGACGTCCAGACGTTACCGCTTTGCATGCGCACCTGGGACTGCGATCCAGCGCGGACGTAGTTGATGGCCATGTCCACCGTGCCGTATAGCGACACGATGTTGCGACCCGGTGCGATGCCAAGTGCTTGCGCGCCGAAGCCCGTCCCATTTGATGCGTAGATGCTGCCGAGTTGACTGTCTTGTGCCAGCACCGGAACGGATACCGCTATCGCGGCAACCGCAGTCGACCACCGAATGAGATGTCTCATGAATCGATTCAGGGGAGGAATCTAAAGTTAAAGGCAGGCGATTCGGTCGTAGCTGCTGACCTAGTGGGGGCCATTTCTTTGGTGACTTCCCGGACTCGTTGCCTGATTGGTCCGGTGTTGTGCGAGACGTAGTGCGTGGATTTTCTTCGCGTAAAGCCCGCGACATTTTTTCAAAGCGATCACTTTCGCTCATCAGGTGTACTGCCTGACCGAATATGGCTTCGGACCTGGAACTTGCTCACGCCATTCGTCATTTGGTCAATGCAAGCGCAGGGTAGCCCCCGGAGTGCAAGGCTGGTGCACGGTTGGCAGAATCCTGCACAGTTTTGATGCGAAGGTTCTCGACCAAATCGCTGGGAAGATAGACGAGATCAGGCGATGAAATTCAATCAACTCAAGGCATTGCTGGCGATTGCGGACGCCGGCAGCATTCATGAGGCCGCTCGGCAACTGCACCTCACGCAGTCTGCCCTCAGCAAGTCCATCAAGGAGCTGGAGCGGGAGATTGGCACCGAGCTGCTTGTCAGGTCCGCCAAGGGTGCAACGTTGACCGAATGCGGGCTGATGATGATCCGTCGCTCGCGCTCCATCGAAAAGGAAATGGGGAGGATGTGGGAGGAAATCGGCAGCTACCCGGGGGGAAGTTGGCGGACGACTGACCATCGGTCACACGGGACCGGCCGCGACGCTCGCACTGGCAGAGGCCGTCGCCGAATTCGTCAGGAAGCGTCCGATGGTGAAGGTGTCCGTCCTGGAGATGCGCGGTGGACAGATCGCGGAAGGCCTGCGCAACGGCACGCTGGACCTCGGGCTTGTCAGTCAGTACGGGGAGCCAGATACCGACCTTTGCTGGAGGAAGATGCTGAGCCACGAAACCATGCTGGTCTCTGGCCCGCGCGAGAGCCCGGAGACGACGCTTGAGGCGCTGATTGACGAGCCATGGCTGACGCTTGACCCTGAGGACGACGCCGAGAGCTGTATCTCCACGCTCTTTGCGCACTATGGCTTGACACCGCCGTCACGCATCGTGCGGAGTTCGTCGGTGACGCTGTATATCCAACTGGCGGTTCGTATCAACGCGGTGATGCATTGGATGGACGCGGTGCGTCCTAGTTTCGAGCGCAATTTTGAGCAAGGCTCAATGACCCGTCTGGTGCTTCCGCATGATATGCCCAAGCTGAACGTCTTCCTCCAGTTCCGTGATCAGGATCTTCTTACGGCGTCAGCAGTCGAGTTCGTCGACCTGTATGAGCGCGGTTGCGCTCGTTGGGCCGGTCGAACGGCTGAATCGTTCATTAAGGTCGAGATGGCCGCGTGACAGATAAAGGGGGGGCGCATTGGGCGGCGGTGTTTGTGATGATCTTCTGGGATGGGACATTCCATCAACGCGTCGATTACACAGTCATCGCGCCTCAGATCACAGCGAACCTCTCTGTCAGCAGCAAGCACTTGATAGCAGCTTAACAGCACCGAAGTACCAAAGCGCGGCATGCGTTTGTGAGTTTTTGGCCCACACTTAGCGTATCGAAAGGCGAAGGCCGTAGCCGGTGTCAGTGAAGGCGATGAGCGAATTTCGGCAAGATCTTTATGACCATGTCTCACGTGCGGCTCGTTCGTCGACGACGCCATGGAGTCGACTGCGGTGTACAAGGATTGCAATGCCGCCACGGAAATCGATGGCATGACCGGCGAAGCGCGCCGATACCGGTTACCAGGTGGAGATGGCGCTTGTCGTTGCGAGCGGAAGGCCGATTCCGGCCGCCAGGTCAGATATTGGCTGGATTTCGATAAAGGGACGCTTCGACTCAATCTTGCCGAATACGGCAGCAAACGGAATGTCGGCAGCGTCGCGGCCGGTGCCGATGCGTAGCAGGCCAGTTGGAATGGATACGCCCGACGGATCGAACAGGTACCATCCGCCCGACAGAAACACCTCGACCACCGCATGAAAGTCCGGCGGCCCCATCGCGGGGTCCGCGCCATAGTCCACGCTGCTTGACATACGGGCGGGAATACTGAGGGCGCGGCAAATCGCGATCATCAAGTGGGAAAAATCCCGGCATACGCCGGTGCGCTCGACGATTGTATCGATCGCCGAGGTGCGCTCATTGGTGGATCGCGAAAGAAAGCGCACATGGTTGCGCACCCACTCCCGAATCGCATACACGCGCGAATAGCCGGGACGCATGCCGCCGAACTCTCGCATTGCGAACTCCATCATACGGTCAGATTCGCAATACCGGCTCGGTGCGAGGTACGAAAGGACATCGAAGGGTAGCTCCGTGACGGGTATCTCCTTGATAGACATACCATCGGCCAGACGATGATCGATGTCCACTACAGCTTCATAGCGGACGGTCAGCGGGCCTTTGTTCGCACGTATTCTGAGCAGACGATTGCAGAGTGGATCTGTGTAGCGACTGGCCTCAACCGGTGGCGTGAGCGCCAGATGCTCGGAGACAACAGACTGTCTTGCGGTCTTCGCAGCTTCGACAATCAACAAAAAGTCTCCGGTGGGATCCAGGATTTCATAGGAAAGGTTCACCGAGTACCTAAGACGGTTCATTGCTTACCTTGTGTCGACATGGGGCGGAAATGGTGCCGGCCGCGTGAACGGCTCTTGCCGCCATTTCAGTGTAGCGCCGGATGCGGGCGAAAGGTACTGAACGAGGGGGCGCCGCTGGTGCTGGCGCGGCGCCTGTCTGGTCAGTTTGTAAGCGGGTTAGGATGGTGTACATCGCACCACCTATACTGTTGGGGCAGTGTCTCAGTAGCTAGGTACTTTTGGGCGCCTGTCCCTCGTCTCCGGGCCTTTTCCCCCTCGATGACCTCTTAAGACTGGTGACTCCGGGAGTCACTCAGGGGTATCCCCTCGAAAATTCATGCAAGATGCTGCGGCGACAGCCGTTCGCCTAGTCCTGCAGTAGTCACGCCAGTCAGCCATTCGCGGGGGACCGTTGCAATCAATTGCGACGAGGAAGACGCTTCTCCGTAAGAGTGATCGAAAAGATGGGGCTTTGCTGCGACCCCTTCTGCGTTTCAGGCTGACGGGGCCGTACTCATCGTGATGAAGGCTGCTCCGCATTCACATCAACTTCTATCCCAACCAGTCTTGGCATTACGTTGGAAAACTCACTCCAGGAAGGTCGAAGAACGGCTATGGATCGTGTGACGGAGTACCGTGGGTTCGACATCCATGTCGATCTCAATCTGGTTTCCAAGGACATGTTCGACGTCTGGTTTCAGGTTGAGGGACCCATGAGTCCTCCAGGTGTTGCGGCGCTTGGCAAGCGAATCAAAGTCTTTGGCGGACCGTACTCCAGACGTTGGGCTTACCTAGTGGCGGAACTGGCAGGACGAGCCGCCGTGGACGTTATTCTCGGGCCGGATGAAGGAGCGGAGGTCTGATGTGCGTCGGCGCGTCTCGATTGGCAAATATGAAGTGTTGATCGAAGCTGAGCAACACCTCGGTCCCACCCAGTTGGTCTTGCCGGCCCGTCAGGGGAGATCTTCCGAGCGCACATTCCTACGAGCTCATCGACGGCACCGACTATTTTTACAGCGTCGATGCGGCGCTGGACTACGGAGAGGCAAAGACTCGCGATGACATTGCTACCTTGTCATCGAATGTAAATCGGACACATCAAGGTATATCAGCGTATGTCATTGTTGAAAGGAGACCAATTGTCTCAGAACAACGCAATCTACAAAGGCTTTAGGGTATCTGCAAGGGTGCGTCAGGCCAGCGGTGCGGTTGCCGGCGGCGACCTGGTTCAGCCCGGCTTCCAAGCTACCGTAACAATCACACAGGTGAGTACAGGAATGGGTTCCCGCAGACGGCTGCCACCCATGATCCAGCATTTTGCCAGTGCCCCGCATGCTGCCATCACGCTGGCCTTGTCATCAGCCAGGACCGCGATCGACGGTATGTCCACCTCCGTCAAGGCGAGGTAGCATGCCAGCCATGCCACACTCAGATCGAATGAGAATGGGGAGACATCATTTCAAGACAGGTCAAGAACAAGGCCAAATTGCGCGCCATGCTTCGTGCCGAACAGGCAGAATTCTCAGAACGCGAAGACGTGTGCTTTGGTGACGTGTTCTGGCATGCCGCGGATCCGGGGGGGCAACTGGAATCTGTCAACCATGGAGGGCAGCAACAGCGCCGCTTGTCTGGAGGCAATTCGCCCTTTCGCTAGCAAGCTACGCGAAATGTACAACGTGCCAATCGAAGGAAAGTAGCGAGCGTCGGCCAAAGCTATCCACGAAGCAATCCATCTGGAGACGCGTGGCTTTATTGCCATAGGCCGCACTCGTCACAAGTATTTGAGTTCGTGCCTGGCTCGAACCGCTTACGGTTCGTCAGGATTAGGTCTGCTCCTGCGGCCACCGTTGACAAGCCATGATCAACGCAGCAGCGGCGCAATCGGCGTCGCAAACAGAGTGTGGTTTATGTCGTCAGATTAAAGATGGTGCTACAAGATCTGCGGAAGAAAGGCCACGGCCGGCGGGGCGTGGATGAAAATTACGGAGCTAAATCACCGATTTCTCGGCAGCCTTTTGCATACCTCGCCAGTGTCGGACATCTTCCGTACGGCGGATAATGCTGTCCGCGGCGTGGGTCAGCGTGCTAACCGCTTGAAGGCACTGCAGGGCGCATGCCCGATCAGTCGTGCGACCGACGGCTAGGTCAGACACACTCATGCCAACTGTTGAGACACGCCGGCGCGTGCGGCCAGATATAGTCGCACCTATCCAGCTCGTTCAGAACGCACACACCTCGCCGTGGAGCACGTCGGGCCCGTGCCCAAAACGGTCAACGCGCGGACCACTTCTTGGAACCAGCTGGGTGCGTCAACGGCGGGCGTCCAGAAACTTGCCATTCTCAGTGTGGAGGATATCCGGGCGGACAATTGGAACCGATGGGAAAGAGCGTCCTCTTCAATGTAGGAAGGTCAATTGGCTTCACGATATGCCCCTGGAATCCTGCGGCAGCGACACGGTCACGTACGGCTGCCTCACTGAATCCGCTCAGTGCATAAAACCGCGTATGGTCCAGCTTTGCATACTCGCGGAGTTCGCTGATCAACTCGTATCCGTCCATATCTGGCATTGCGAGATCGATCAGGGCAACATCGGGCACAAACGTTGAGACTCGGTGGATGGCAGACACCCCATCGTAGGCGACTTCGATAGCGTGCCCTTCCATTTGTAAAAGCATGCCGAGGCTATCTGCGGCATCCCGGTTGTCGTCGACAATGAGAATGTTCAGGCTCGTTTCCGAAAGGTCCGTCGAGCAGGGCGCTTCCGATGAAGACGTTCCCGCCACAATAGGCAACTGGATCGTGAACGTGCTTCCTTGTCCCAGCCCCGCGCTCGTAGCGCTAATAGATCCGGCATGCTTTTCGACAATCGATTTGCACAAGGATAGGCCGATTCCGAGGCCGCCCGTTGGGCTATAACCGGGCTCGTCGACTTGAACAAATAGATTAAAGATTTCCGAGAGCATCTCTGCAGGGATACCACGGCCATGATCGGTGATGGAGATCGTGCCAATCTTGTCCCAAGCTCTGCACTCTACGGTTATTGTCGTGCCTTCGGCAGAAAACTTGGAGGCGTTGTTCAGGACGTTCTGTAGGACCTGAGCAAGGCGTGTGAGGTCGCCGACGATATGAAAGTTCTCATCGCATAGTTGCAAATCGATTCGCTGTTGCTTGGTGGCCAGAAGTGGGAAGCTACCCTCCAACGCAGTATCAATCACCGTTTGAATCGGGATGACTGCATTTCGCAATTCCAGCTTTCCAACGGCCATCCGCCCGACATCCAGCAGGTCGTCGACCAGCCGGCTGAGGTGGCGCAGTTGTCGGAGCACGATACTGAGATTGGCTTTGACAACGCCACCGTCTTCTGGATTTTTCTCCATGATGGTGGTAGCGCTATACATCGGGGCGAGCGGATTCCTGAGTTCATGGGCGAGCGTAGCCAAGAACTCATTCATTTTCCGCGCAGACGCTTCCACCTCTTCCAAGCGCCTTCGTTCGCTCATATCACGAGTTATCTTCGCAAAGCCCACTAACTGGTGGTGCTCGTCATAAACGGCCGTGAGGTTAACGCTGGCCCAAAACTGTGTCCCGTCCTTTCGCACCCGCCAACCTTCATCCTGTACACGGCCTTGCTCCCTTGCGGTGGAAAGAAGACGTTCCGGCTTTCCGCTGGTCCGATCTTCGGGTGAGTAAAACACTGAGAAATGCTTGCCGACAATTTCGCGGCTCGTGTAGCCTTTGATGCGGCTCGCTCCAACGTTCCAGCTCACGACGTGGCCCTGTGTGTCGAGCATAAAGACAGCATAGTCGTACACGTTCTGCACGAGCAGCCGGAAGGTCGACTCGCTTTCCCGTAGCCTCTCCGAAGCTAGCATTTGCTGTGTTACATCTCGAATGACCATGCCAAAGCCAACCAACACACCGTCACTGTTGAGGACGGCCGTGATGCTGGTGCTGCTCCAAAAGCGGCTCCCATCCTGACGCATAAGCCAGCCACCATCTTCGAGCTTCCGATGACGTTGGGTCAGAAGCAGCGCCTTCTGCGGCCAACCCCGCGCAACAGCGTCTTCCGTGTAAAGGCGCGAGAAATGCGAGCCTATAGCCTCAGCGGCGGCGTATCCGTGCATGCGTTGCGCGCCCCGGTTCCAGCTCGTAATGACACCATCGGTATCGAGAAGAACGATGGCATAGTCCGCGACCGCATCCATAAAGGCAAGGAACAGGTCAACCTGACCTGAGGAAATACTTGACGGGGGGAGGTGGTCAGCGGGGGGCATAGGGGCGCATTGAGTGGTCGACCATAGTCCCCCAATAGGTCAGTATCTGATGTCGGGCTTTGTCCTACGTGCCGATCTGAGGTAGGGAGAACGCCACTCCAAACAAAAACGGATCTAGTCTGTTTGTCAACATAGGCGACTCTCCCACGAATGACGGATTGCTCAGTAAGTGGCGCGGAGCTAAGCTCCGGTCCCGCTGCGAGTCGAACGAAAGGGGAGCGTGGCGCATGACCGGTCAACATGCGCGGATAAGACTCGTGCAGGTCAGACGAACAAGACCTATATGCGCTGACTGATTTATGGGGTAAGAGCCGCGAATGCGGTTGTGCCGGCCTTCGGGCCGGCATTTTTATGGCCGTTCGGGATTTCTCATTTGTCGCTCAAGCCAACAACGCGCAATGTGTCTTTTCGCAACGGCCGCCCATTAACATCTCCCGAAGCCGGAAGTGCTGCGATTTGGAGTGCGAGCCATCCCCTCACCGTCCGGTAGCGTCTACGATGTGGTAGCGATGGTAGGCAAGGGTTAGGGGAGGTCTGGTTCGCCGAAGAAGCGGTCCCGGAACGCTGTTCTTACGTGGCGATTATTGCACTACGGATGCGCTGGGCCGCCTGCAGCGCGCCAATCTCATCGCGCAAGGCAAGCAGCAAGAAAGGGGCGTGCCCTTTGCCGAGGGTTCGGGCGTGGAATATGCCCATCTAGAATCCGGAAGAGGGAGCGCAACGCCGTTTGGGCGGTGGTCAATCGGATCCGTGCGGCGAACCGTCGGGCTCGTGAGACCGCTACTCGTTAGCCAGTGATGTCGTCAGGGCACTGTCCGTCCGTTCCTCTGCGCCACTGCGCATCAGCCTCGCCGGCATACCGGTCATCTTCATCTTTCACGCATCGGGCTATGTCCCCCTGGGTCATGCCTCCCGACCCACAGTGTCACCGCCGGAGCGGCTGTCGAACCATCCGTCTCGCAATGGTGGGCGATGGGCTTGGCTCGCACCGTACTGTCGCGCGGCTTGTTCTTCCTTCCGTTGTAGCAAGCCGTAAGCGTACCCGTTTCTGCGTCCGCAGTTTCCATGAGCCGGGCCGTAAAGCGCAAGCTCCGAAGGGACCGCGAGCGATCTGCACAAGCAGTTACTGGCTCAACCCATGCCGATGTGGCGAGATGCACTTGTATTGAAACGGTGCAAAGGAACATTGATACTCACGCCGAATGCTTCGCACGTGCTTGTCCCTGCGAGATATGCGGGGCCAGGACACCGTCGGTGTCGACCTGGTCGTAGTCGCCCCCGTTTAACCAGCAACTATCATTCGGGAGTGGTTTTTTTCTTTTGTGCGGCTGTTGCGGAACGGCAGCCCTGGCTGCTACCATTGTGCTACACCTCGCGCCTCTGGCGCATCGACCTTCGCAGCCCTTGCTGCGCTTCTTTCTCACCCGCTGGGGCACTTGCCCTGGCGATGTGCTCCATTCCTAGGAGCACAAAAATGAACCCAAAATCCAATGTAGTTGCACTCCGGCAGGAGAGGCTTGTGCGCGTTACATGCGACGGCTTGCCGGAGGGCTTTAGCGTAAAAGCCTTTTGGAACGGCATGCGTTGGAACGGCTTCGTCACGCCGCTTTTCACGTTGGAGGCGGCGAAGACCTTATGCCCTGTCTTGCCTGAGCTTTCGTACGACGCGCAACGTCACGCATTGCTGTACGTGGATGTACCCGCTGATGCGCTATCCCACAAGTGGATTCATCCCACTCAGCATGTCATCGAGGGCAATTCCGTCGAGCTTTTCCTGATCGGCGATAGCTGGTGCTGGGAACTGGTGTGAATCGAGTCTTCATTGCCGTGACCGCCGCGGTTCTGATAATATTCGTGCACCTTCCGCGTCTCGTACGCATCGACACTTCCGGTTGTATAGCCGGACAGCTTTCTTCTCCCACCACGGGCCTTCCTGCCCGTGGGCATGTTGGCCATTTTTTCGTTGAGGCCATCATGTTCAAGCGCATTGCTTCGCTTTTCCTTTGCTGCATCATTTTCACTGGCTGCGCTGCCCAGCAGACGTCTCCGAATGCCTATCGCAGTTCGGAAGCTCTGCGCACCGGCTCCGTGGAAGTCGTCACCGTCGTCCGTGTCCGCCAGGTCACGATCGTCGATAGCGATGGCTACATGTCCGCCAATAGCGGCATCCCTAGTGTTGTTGGGGCTGTTGTGGGTGGCCTTCTCGGTGCCCGTGTCATTGGCGGTGGCAATGGTCGATACCTCGCAGGCGCAATGTCTGGGACGGTTTCCGCCGTTCTCGCACAGGGCGTAGCCAGCCATATGAACCGGCGCAATGGCCTGGAGGTCATCGTCCGCAAGGAAAATGGCAGCCAGATCGCCGTCACGCAGGATGCCGACCAGCCGTTTGTCACGGGACAGCAGCTCTATCTCGTGGCGTCGGGTGGCGGTTACCGTCTGACGCGCTAATCGGGTTCCAAGTCGGAGCCCCAATTTTCTTCACCTTTCCCCGCGCGGAGTTCCCGTGCGGGGCTCCCCGCGTCCATCGGAGCTATTTATGCCATCCGTGGCAGACGCATCGCAGGAATTCTCTCCCCTCCTGACTGAGGGCAAATCGATCGCGGAGGTCGTTGACCAAGTCAATGCGCGATTGCGCGGTACCGAGTTGGAGCCGGAATGGCTGGACTCCGCCAACTTCCAGGGCGATGGCAACGAAGCGCTGTATGGCCCTAAGCCGGATCGGCTTTGGCCGGAACTCGGTGCACGCGATCGTCTCGCTGTCTATCTCCAAAGAGGATTCTCCGAGGGATGGGTTGTCTACGTCGATCACATTGGCTTTGCTGGTGAGGCGCCAAAACGTACCACAGTCCTGCAAAAACTCCTGGTCGGCAAGACGTTGTCCCAACAGCATGGCTGGGATCTCGTTCGCGCGATCAGCAAATTGCTAAACGTCATCTGACATCGCAGCCTGCAGGCCCGAGAGGGCTTGCCCGTGCCCACAGGCTTCGGCAAGCCGTTTTCGCCCGCGTCAGTGACGCATCGACCCCGTCCGGCATCGCCGGACTATCAACCCAGCTGGGACAACCGTCCCGTTCGGGAAGGATGTCCCGACCCATCCAGGATATCCATGAAAATCCCCAAATCCTTTACCCGTCAAGCTCCGTCGACGAACACTGCGGCTTGCCAGGCGATTCGTCGTGACGCTTGCCGCGTTTTGCGCCGCGTCGCCGCAGACATGGCGCTGCGCCCTCGTGATTTCACCATCCGTGAGCACCGCCAGCGTCGACGTGACATTGACGTGATCGCATTGCATACGGACTGGGTCCTCATCGAAATCCAGCATCCCGCTGGTGCAGAAGGTGGCGTGCTCATGTCCTACCGGACATGCCGCGGCCGTGATGACCTCACCGGTGGCCGTGACAACGCGATCAGCGTTGATTCACTGATCAGCAAACAAGGCTACGCCAGTCTGGTTGCTACACTTCGCGTGGTGGCTGGTCGGCGCGGCTGAGGAGCGGCTCATGTCGCGCATTGCTAAGGTGGTGTTTCGCGCCACGAACGGGGTCGAAGTCTCTTGTTCGGTGCGGTACGAAGGTTCTCAGAATCTCGTCGCCCTGCCGGCGCGTATCACGTCGTTGGTCGAGAAGGTCGGCGCAAGCGGTGACGAGCATGTGCTTCTGCTCGTTGAGCGTGGCTTCGAATACCCGCTCGTTCGCGACGAAACGGGAGCGTACCGCGTCGACCGCTCGCATGTCATTCGCCCAGAGTTCCTGGACGAGCTTAAGTCATCCGTCATTGCACCGACGAAGGACCAACGGCTGCAGCATGGCCGGTATTGCCACACGCTGTCGATTTCGGCGGTTGTTGGTGCCGTCGGCTACGGTGCGGGCCTGCCTGGCTGGACCGCTACCGCGGTTGTGAACTGCGTAAGTCTTCTGGCGTTCGGTGTTGTACTATTCGCTGTAGGCGCTGTCCTCTCTAATGGAGAAAAGTGATGTTTGGACCATTCGTACTGTTGCTCGGTTTGCTGATCGCGGCATACATGCTGTGGGCTGACCGCAACGGCCGCCGCATCCACAAGGACTAGCCATTCCCTTCTCAGGAGCCGATTCGTCGGCTCACCGCTTGAACGCACCCCTCGGGGTGCGTTTTTTCGTTTCCACACCCACACGGGCGCCGTCCCGTCGGGGTCGGCTCCCCCAAAAGGAGTAACCCCGATGAACACGATCATCTACGGCGCTGGTCTGGCCAGCTATCCTGCCGGCGTTTTTCTGCACGCCAGTGTCTATTCCGTCAACCTGCGCGCCGCAATCTCGCTGACTTGTGCCGACGACCAGACGCCCTATGGTGTGTTGTCGGTGAACCTGGCCGATGCCGCTATTGCGGATGACGAGATCCTCGTGACGGCAGACTGGAATATTCCCCTCGATCTCAAGGCCGCGTTGCTGGGGACGGGAAAGTTCGTGCAAACCGGCCATTGGAACCAGGCAGGATTCGGCCGCGGCGAAGTGTGGCGCATTGTGGATGCAGAACTGCTGTCGCAGGTCGCGGCCGCACGAGTGGTCGCGAGCCGTGGCAAATCGCATCGGCGCGCTGGCGCAATAGCCTGAGCGCTTCCATTCAACCTTGCGGGCCCATCCCGCAAGGCGGTGGGCCTATGGGAGTCGTCCATGTCCATCACCATCGACGGAACCGACCTCGCGGGTTGCTTGCGGACGATGAGGTCGTCATCTGCTTGTCCCCCTTGCCAATGTCCACTGGCCGGCGAACTCTTGAAAGCGCCCTCAGGGACTTGTCCCAGACGCGACCCCGTGGGTTTCTCCACGATTTCGAAGTACTTCACCTTGCTGTAGCCACCCGGCGCTTTGTCACGCATCGCCGCCGGCGGTGATGGCGAGCGTCTCTCTGGCGACCGTGCCTTCAGCCCGGCCGCTGATTTCTTCCTTCCCATTCCCTTTATTTCATCGCGATCGAACGCACAGGCTCTCGGTCGCGCTATTCCATTTTAAGGAGCAATCTCATGTCCCATCTCGTTCAAACCATGGCTTACGTTGGCGCAACGCCCTGGCACGGCCTCGGCAACCGGCTGGCCGAGCATCAGCCGCTCGAAGTCTGGGCCGAAGCCGCTGGCATGAATTGGCGCATCGAGGAGACCGACGTGATGTTTCGCGTTGGCACGCATGATCTCGATCCGATCAAGTCGTTCCCTGAGCAGAAGGTGCTGTACCGCTCGGATAACAACAAGCCACTATCGACCGTATCGAAGAAGTACCAGGTCGTGCAACCCGCCGAAATCCTGGATTTTTATCGGGACCTTGTTCAGGTGGGCGGATACCAGCTCGAAACGGCTGGTGTGCTGAAAGAGGGCCGCAAGCTCTGGGCGCTCGCGCGCACGGGACAGTCGACCATGCTCAAGGGCGGTGACGAGGTCCGCGGCTACTTGCTGCTGGCCACGGCTTGCGACGGCACGCTGGCCACTACGGCTCAGTTCACTTCGGTACGTGTGGTGTGTAACAACACGCTCCAGATTGCGCTGGGCCGCAACCGGGGCGCCGTCAAGGTGCCGCACCGCAGCCAGTTCGATCCGCGCGCTGTCAAGGAAGAGCTCGGCATCGCCATTTCGTCCTGGGATGGCTTCATGGCCAACATGCACCAGCTGGCGGACCGCAAGGTCAGCCAGGCCGAGACTGAGCGGTTCTTCCAGCGACTCTTCACGTACGCGTCAGCCAAGCCTTCTGACAATCCCAAGATGAACGAGCGCGGCCTGAAGGCGGTGGCCAATCTTTTTGAAGGCAATGGCCGCGGCGCAACGCTTGAATCGGCCGCAGGCACGGCCTGGGGTCTCGTGAACAGCGTGACGGAGTATGTCGACCACCAGCAGCGTGCGCGCAATGCGGGCAACCGTCTGGATTCGGCATGGTTCGGCGCCGGCGCGATCCTCAAGCAACGCGCTTGGGACGCTGCCCTGGAGCTTGCAACTGACGCGGCATAAGACCAACGGTGCGGAGCATTCATACTAAACCCTACCTCAAGCGAGCCGCTCTAGTGCCGTTGTCTAGTACTGGAGTGGTCGTTTCAGGTCTGAAGCCCCCGGCTAACCCCTGGGGCATTTTTTTGGTTGTCCCATGCATATCCCTCTAAAGGAACTTATCTCGTACCAGCCCATTGTTGGCCTGATGGAAATGACAGCGCTGGTCATAGCCGCGCCGCTTACCGTGTATTGGGAGTGGTTGCCACTGTTCTGGAAAGGGCGCGGGACGTCCAACGAACCAGGCTCGAGTCCCGCGCCCTTGGAAGTCGACATCGAGAGCTTGCCCCGGCGAGGGCTGATGCATCGTTGGTATGAATGGAATGCCGAGGCCCGCTCGGGCAGAACCCGGCTTGGGTTTGACGAATGGTTGGCGAGAATGGCGCTTCCTCGCGTGATAGCCGCCGCTGGGATCGTGGTCCGACAGAATGCGTTGCAATTCCATATCCGGCATGCACGCAGGTACTTGATTGTTGACTCAGAGCGCGGCAATCGTGTGTTCGAATGCCGGATCGACGGGCGTCTGCCCATCATCGCCTTTGTGGACGTGGCAGGCCGCAGAGGCCCCTGGTTGATGCTACCGAAACTCTTGACGATCGAGGAGATCGTCAGCCTGCGCCCATTGACGCAAGCTGCATAGAAAAAGGGGTCCGACAAATATTGTCGGACCCCTATTTGTTGTGAGGCGCCCAGTAACAGTGGTGTTTTAGGTGAGCTTACCGCGGAAATAGATTGAGCATGCTCACGCCATTTCACGTCGTGGAAGAAGCCTCGACAGCCTCCGCAGGCGCCGCGGGAGCGTCATAGCTAATGCCTACAACACGCGAAATTGTGCCTTCAAGTGTGGCATTCTGGCCCAGGCGGATGGTGCCGCCATAGGCGATGCGACCCTTTACCCGGCCGTTGATGTGCAGTGAGACGCGTGCGACCACGTCACCTTCGACAGTGCCATCGACGAGAACGTGTTCGCCTTGCACCGTTCCGCGAATCAGGCCTTCAGGACCGACGTGCACCAATCCTTGCGTCGAGAGCAGGTCTCCACCGACGAGACCGAAGCAACTGAGACCGTGGTCTGCCGCGATGTTCCCCTCAATGCTGAGACCTGCCTGAATGAGGCTGAAGTTCGTTGTAGTCATGGGGGCTCAGAAAAGCTTGATTTCGTTGCTGCGGCGGATCTCGCCGGTCGCGGAAGCTGGCCGTGCCGGCGAGGCAGCAGGAGTCGGCGCTGGCGCAGGACCGGTGGCAACTGCGGACTTTGCTGGGGCCGGTAGCGCTTTCGCAGCGGGCTTGCTCATGGGTACGGCGGCGCTTGCAGGTGCTGTCACGCTTGGTGCCGCAGCGGCGAGTGCCGCAGGTCCATCATGGAGAATGATCGGGGCGTCCGCTTGCGCTTGTTCTGCTGCAAGTCGTTCGGCGGGGGCTGTCGGCGCCTTCGGCGGCCGTTCATGGCTCTCTGCGGTGGAAGTAGCGCTCGCAGCCCCCTTCGGTACCGTTGCAAGTTCGGCTTTCTCGGTGCTTGGGGCGACGCTATGCTTGCCCGCCGATGCCGTCCACATGCCGATTGGGAAGGCAATGCCTGCGACAACGGCCAACGCAACGAGCAGACGCTGCGCTTCGGTCAGGCAGGCCCACACGGCCCTCGAAGCGGTCGATGATGTCGCGCTTGGCCCGTCCAGCAATGGCACAGTGCGGTCGTCGGTCGGCATCTCGATGGTCAGCGGAGGCTCGTTGTACCGGGTATGCAGGCGCGTAATCTCTTGGATGTCCATGGGAGTCTTGAAGTCGGTGTCAGGAGTCGGCGTCGAGCAGCTTGCCGTCGCGGGAGAACCGGTTGTTGTCTGGAATACATAGCCGGTGGATGGCGCGGATATGCCGGGAAGCGCCGATCATTGCGTCGTCCTTCTGCGCAGCGTCGATGTTGGCGGCAAGATAGGCCCCGAGGACGTTGGCAAACAACTGATCGTGCTGGTTAAGCAGGCGAATCAGGCGACCCGCCAGAGAGTGCGTAACAATAACCTCGCGCCTGTCATAGCGCAGGCTGATGGCGCGGCGACGAAACGATCGCGACCACGCCAGTTTTTCGTCCATCCACTGGTTGGCATCGCGAAAGCGCATGTCCAGTGCGAGGATCTTGCCTTTCGTCGCGACGCTCATCTTGGACGTGCAGTAGTTCCAGTCACTGCGCAGGAAGTCCCGAACGAAATCGGAGCAGTAGGTCAGGACTGTCCCGCTGTCGGTGTCGGGGACAATACGTGAGACGCGGTCCTGACTAAGTAGGCGCTGGATCGGTTTGGGTGCGCCTGGCGTGGCGGGGTTTTCGGAAGGAAGACTGCTGTCAGACGTCTGCGACTGAGCGTGAGTCTCCTTGCCCCAGTGTTGGGGTTCAGATGATTCGGCCATATTCCATGCTCATGTGGATCTCTCTCGTAGGAAATTGTCCGACACAATCACACATCATCCACTGGAGAAAGCCCCCTGATTTGCTGAGCTTTCTGACTTTTTGCGTCGTCGCGGCGTGTCACAATGCTATCCATACCCCGCGTCACAGACGCATCGACCTCGACTCCTAGCGAGTCCATCTTTTGTTCAAGTCGTGCCATTGCGCATGCGCCGACCGGTTGGCTACCGGTGTGGAAATTCCTTGTGATAAGTGTTTTCGCCGAGCACTTCCCTTATCAGCCCGTAATACGCGTCTTTCGCTGTGCCTCTTCATGAGTGCACGCGGGACACCGTTCGAGCCTGGGACCATGTGGCGTCTCTCTCCAGGCTCCTCCTAGGCAGAACGGCCGACGTCGTGCTGATCCGTGAACCTGCGGCCGAACCTGTGGGTTCGCGAAATGGGTAGTTGTGCAGCGTGACCATGCTGCACGAGGGCGACTTTACGCCCTCATCATTGAGTAGCGCACGTTAGTGCGCCGCTCCCTGAGTGCCACGCCCCCGGAAGGGGCGTGGCAGTTCAGGTTCTGTCTATCAAAGCTCGCTGCCGGCGCAAACCGGGGCGGGCTTTCGTTGTTTCTGGGATGAGAGACCTCGATTTCAGGAGCAGCTCATGCACCACCAGAACGCCGAGATTTCCGCCGCCATCGCGGCAACGTTGAACTTGCGCCGTGCCGAGTACGCGCAAATGCCGCAGGCTTGGCGCAACCTTTGCGAGGCGGCGTACGTCGCCGGCTTACCGGAAGGCGCGAGAGCGAACTTCCTTAACCTAGTAACGACCCAGCGCGGGCCAGACACAGCCTTGCGCCTTCGGGAGCATGCTTAGTCCATCCGGGCAAACGTCGTTCGCTTCCTTGAAAGGAGAAAGAGCGAATGCATGCACCCATCACCTACAGCGAGCTCGGCGGACGCCGAAGCCTGCTAGAAGAGCGGCCCATGCGGCCGCCGATCATTGGCAAGATCCGGCCAGGCATCAAGATCCTCACCAAAGCTGCGCGCGACAAGCCTGAAGCCGTGAAGATCCACGATGCTGGCCTCGCGCGAGGCGATAGCTTCGAGCGCATCGAAGGCGATATCACGCGGGCGACGGGCATCAAGACGCCGCTCGTGCCGAAGAACGTTCCCTGGTTCACCTGCCGTGCGTCGGACTTCGCCAACCCCGCGTTGGCCGAAGACATCGTCCAACGCTACGGCGAAGACCGCAACGACGGCAACGGGCATCGTCTCTGGCGCTTTCCCGTGGTTTTTGCGTTCAACGACTGGCTGAGCAACATGCCCAACCAGCTCGTGGCCTGGACGAAGAACGGCAGGCAGTATTTCTCCGAGTATGGCTCGGACGGCAGACGCTACTGCAAGATGTACGCGCCGCCGGTGCGCGATGAGCGGGCCAACCGCGCGAAGCGCACGTGGGGCGGCCGTACGATCATCTTGCGGCAGGACGACCATATTCAGAACGGACTGTGCGATCCGCAGGAATGCCCGCAATACCAGGGCGGCCATTGCAACTTGTCCGCGAGCTTCTTCTTTGCGATCCCGCATATTGCCGGGCTCGGCCTCATCGAAATGCCCACGACCTCGATTTACGTTCTGCAAAAAGCCCACGCGGCTATGCAGACCGTGGCGATGGCACGAGGGCGGCTCGTCGGCGCAAAGTTCTGGATGTCCAAGCAAGAGCTGGAGATCAGCCGCATCGATGACACCGGCAAGCCGGTGCGTCAGATGCAGTGGCTCATCACGCTGGACGCTGAGATCGACATCGCTGCGTTGCTCGATGGCTCTGACCGCCGCCCGCCGGCATTGGAGATGGCAGAACAGGCCGCCTCCATGCTTGAAGGCAAGCGGGAAGATCCTCTGCAAGGTGACGGCCCGGCCGGCGAGGCCACCATCGATATTCCGCAAGACGGGGTATTGGAGAGTGGCGTAGAGAAGGCCAATGGCTCGACACCAGCATCCAATACGGCGGGTACCAAGGACCTGGAGAGCGAGTATCTCGATCTCGTAAAGCGTCTTGGGCTCGACAGCGAGGATGGCGGCCGCCAGTTGAAAGCCTTTGCAGCGGCGACGTTCGGGCGCGGTTGGTCCAAGCGGGATCAGGATCTTCAGGCGTTCTTGGCTGAGCTTCGCGCTGCGTTGGCCAATCCGATGGCATTCCGAGAGCAGCTTGCCGCCATCGCGGCCGACGTCGCTACGTAATTTCTATCGCCAGCCCTGTGCCGGCAGTTGAGGGAAGCCAATGGGCTTCCCTTTCATTTTCTAGCCGCATGCCGGCACATTTCCTTGGAGGTTCCACAATGCTCGACGATGGCGTCAGCCTGCTTGCTGCGCAATTCTCTGACTTGCACTACTCCCCCGGCCATTTGGCCGAGGCGGATCGTTGTTTCGGCTTTGCTGTAGAAGACGCGATCGCCAATCGCTGCCAAGTTGCCGTGGTGTCGGGCGATTCGACCGACCACCGGCTCGATGCCCACACGCCGGCGCTCTCCGCGCTGGCCCGGCGCATCCACCAGTTATCGGCCAGCATGCCCGTTTTGATGCTGCAGGGAACTTTCAGTCATGAGCCGCCCGGCACGTTGGACCTGTTCCGACTGATTGGAGCAAGTTGCCCCGTGTACGTTGCGGATCGGATTCACCAGGTCGCTCTCATCGGCAACGCGTTTTTTCCGAGTGACGGCGCGATCTTCAGTCCGGCGGAAATGGAAGAGCTGCTGACGCGCCACGGTCTGCCGGAAGTCGTCTTTACCTGCGTGCCAACGGTCAACAAGGCCGTGTTGGCGGCCGCCGCCGGCGTCGCAAAAGCGGCGACGGCAGTGGGTGACCATCTGGCTGACTATCTGGCCGCTGCGGGCGCTGTGAATCGTCAATGGCGGTCACAGGGCGTTCGTACGATCGGCGTTTCGCACGGTACCGTCAACGGTTGCCAGACGGAGCACGGCGTGCCGATGGCGGGACTGGACCATGAGTTCACCATTGGTGCACTGTTCGATGCCGACTGCGACGCATTCATGCTCGGCCATATTCATCGCGCCCAGCAATGGGGGCGTGAGGGCAGGGTGGTGGCCTATCCGGGCTCAATCGGACGGTTTCACTACGGCGAGATCGGTGCTAAAGGCTATCTGCAATGGCGGGTTTCACCGGGTGGGGCAATAGCCACCCAAGTGCAAACGCCGGCGAGCGAGACGGTCTGCATTGACTTCGACGGGCCACCGGACATCGCGAAGCTTGCCGAGATGGCCGCCGACGCCGCCCACAAGTTCGTGCGGGTGCGCTGGACGGTCAACGAGGAACATCGCCAGCTAGTTGACCGCGAAGCCATCCAGGCGCTCTTTGGCGCCAGTGCTGAAGTAAAGCTGGAAGCCCGTGTCTTGCCGGCTGTTCGCAGCCGCGCCGAAGGGATCAGCCGGGCGGCAACCTTGTCCGAGAAGCTGGGGAGATGGTGCGAGCTGACCGGCGTCGACGCGAATCCGTTGCTGGACAGTCTTGCGATGCTCGAAAACCTCGATGCCCAAGCGATTGCCGATCAAGTGCTCGCTGGCCTCGCTGAGATGCCGATCTCCGACCCTTCTACACAGGAGCTGCATGCTGTGGAAGCCGCTGCTCTGCCATTCATTGCGGAACTGGGGGAGTTGGAACTGGATAGAGCTGTTTCCGCGCCCGATGCGACACCTGCTGTGTCGGTAACGGAACCCGCACCACCCATCGCCACCGAGGCCACGCCGATGAATTGGCTGACCGACGATCTTTTTGCGTAGCCATACGCCAACACTTTGAACATGCAGAGCCATGTTCCGACAGCCTTTGCGGCTGTCGAAAACTGGTTTTACCCGCGTCCCTGACGCATCGACCCAGCAGTATCCATTTCTTTTCTATCTACCCAGACGGGTGCATCCCGTCAGGGGCGCACTCCGTCATTTCTTTGGAGTGCAAGATGATTCTCTACCACGCGGGGCCTGAGTGGCTCTTTGTCGAGGAAACCTTTATCAATCGCTCGGCCATGGCCAAGCGCCTCTGCGATCAGCACGGCTTCACACAGTGCATGATGTATGAGCCGTTCGGTCCCGGCCGCGGCGCCGTGATTGCCAAGCGCGACCACATGCTTGTGATGGCGCTGGGCGAGGCGGGTGGCAACACCTTCTTCGCCGTAGCGCCGTCCAAGGAGATGCAGGACTTGATCTGGTCATTCTCCAACGGCCTGGCATCGCAGTGGAGCGAGCTGGAACTGCGAGCCCTCACCGGCAAGCAGGACTGGGCCGCCGTGATGAAGCTTGCTGGCCAGGACTTTTCCGCTGCGCGCCGCTCGGTCGAACGTGCCATCGCCGGTGAGCTTGAACCGGATGCACCTTCGCTGCCCGATGTTCCGCAATGGGACGAAGGCGCAATGGAAGTGCCGTCGGACTATCTCCATTCCTGCAACGGCTCGGAGGTGTCCGAATGCGTCCGCTGAAGCTGACGCTTTCCGGATTCCACGGTATCCGTGATGGCATGCATCGGGATAACGTTATCGTAGCCCTGTCGACGTTGCCGGCCGGCCTGATCGCGCTTGTCGGTCCCAATGGGGCAGGGAAGACCACGATCATGGACAACCTGCATCCGTTTCCGATCATGCCCAGCCACGCGAGCAAGATGTCGGCCGAAGCATTCTCGTACTGGGACCATCTCTGCGCCCCGCGCGCTGAGAAGGACTTGGAATGGGAGCACGGCGGCAAGACCTACCGGTCGGCGTTCGCATTTCGCAACTCTGGCAAGAGCCGCAAGGCTGAGTACTACCTGTTTGAGAAGGACGTCGGTGACGCCTGGAAGCCTGCGCAACTGGCCGACGGCACACTGTCGGACGGCAAGGCGGACACCTACAACCGGTGTCTCGAAGCTGTCTTGGGTTCTCCCGAGGCATTCTTCACCAGTGTGTTTTCTGCTCAGAACCGGCGCCCGCTCGCAAGCTATCAGCCGGGCGAGATCAAGAAGCTGCTCGCCGAGTTGCTCGGGATCGATCACCTGCGTGACCTGTCTGCGAAAGCAGGTGAGGTTGCCAAGCTGCTCACTAGGTCGCTGGACACTCTGCAGCGGGATGTGCTGACCCTCACGGGAAAGCGCGATCGGGCGTCAGTCGTGGCCCGCGAGATTTGGCAGATCGGCGAGAGCCTGGACGCCGAGCGCCACGCACGTGATGACGAAACAGCCAAGGACGCTAAGCTGCTGCAGGAGCGCGCGACGCTTGCTGCAAAGCAGGCTGCCAATGCCGGTACCGAAGCGCGGTTGCGGGAACTGAGCCAGCGCAAGGGCGAGTTGGACCAGCGTGCAGCATCGTTGACCAACGATGAACAGGCTGCGGCCGGACGTGCCTTGGCGCGCCGACGCGATCTGGATCGGCAAGCGGCAAGCCATCGGTTGATTCTGGCAGAGGCGGCCGACATTGACGCGGCAGCGGGCGAGAGGGATATCGTGCAACTGGCCATTGGCAGGAGGCAGGATGAAATTGCCCACCAGCGAGCGATCGTGGAGAAGCTCGATGCCGTTCAGGTCGAGCATGCTGCGCTCGGTACGGAGCTCAAGGGCTTGGAACAGCAAGGGGTCGCCGGCGCGAAGTTGGCGGATTCGTTGAAGCTGCAAGCCGATGTGATTGACACTGTCCCATGCCGGGACGATCCCATGCACGCCGCCTGTCCACTGCTGGCGCAAGCTCGCAGTGCGAAGGCCAAGCTCGGTGATCAGGTTGTTTCAGTCAAGGCGCTGCGCGAAAGCTATCGGAAGAAGCAGGAGCACATGCAGTCGATGCAAGGCGCAATGTCGGAACGTGCTACGGCCCGGGCTGCGCTTTCCGCCCTGGAGGCGCACCTCGTGCGTGACCAACAGCTGTTGCAGCGCCTCACGGCGACGGCTGCGAAGAAGACGTTGCTGGAGGCTGCGCGGAGAGGGTTGGCGCAGGCCGAAGGCGATCTGACAGCATTGAGCGAGGAGGAAGCGTCCCGAATCGGGCGGCACAAGCGTGATATCGCGGACGTGCAATCCCAGCTCGAAGCGGTGCGTCGGGAGCTGGCGTCGCTGTCCACAGAGGACGTGATTGGCATGCTCGCCCAACTGGATCGCGAGATCGTAGCCAGCCGGGAGGCTGTCGCGGCGTTTGCCGCCCGGATCGAAGCACTGATTCGGCAAGAGAGCATGCTGGTGGCGGAGCGTGAGCGTCTGGATGTTGAGCTTGCCGGCATGCCGGCGCTCGAGGCCAAGGCGCAGGCGCTGTCCGATCAGATTGCACAGTGGAAGCTGCTTGCGAAAGGACTGGGCAACGATGGCGTGATCGCGTTGTCCATCGATGACGCGGGTCCGGCCATCACCCAAATCGTCAATGACTTGCTTCTAGCTTGCTATGGACCGCGATTCACCATCGCGATCCAGACGCAGACGACGCTGGCCAGCGGCGAGCGGCGCGAGGGCTTTTCCATCAACGTGATCGACGCCGACAACGACACCACGAAGGAGTTCGGCGTGATGTCAGGAGGACAGAAGGTATGGATCAACGAGTGCCTGACGCGCGGGATCGCCCTTTATCGGGCTCAAGACGCGCAGCAGCCTTTCCAGACCCTGTTCACTGATGAGGCGGACGGCCCATTGGATCCGGACCGCAAGCGTGCCTTCATGAAGATGAAGCGCGAGGCGCTGCGGGTCGGCGGTTATCAGCGGGAGTACTTCATCTCGCAGACACCTGACCTGGTCGACGACGCCGACGGCGTTATCGATGTCGTTGCGCTGGCGTTGCAGTAGCGACCGGCGCCATTCACTTTTCATATGCCCGTTTCCCGAAAGGGAGCGGGTTTTTTTGGTTTAAGTGTATGCCCTTAACATTTGTCCCCAACGTCTGCGATGCAGCAGTCTGGAGTGAAACTGTTCGACCGCGCTGCGCGGATCTTTCAGGTCGATATGGAGCAAAAACCTTGAAAGCACAAAGAAAATGCACGTTTTTTTAGGGAACAGATCCTCTCAAAAAGGTGGCGATAATGTGGGCAGCTATGAGTAAAGAGGATTGAGCCCCGACGGCACAGCTCACATGGTAGCGTCGGCGAGGTGCAGCCTAGAAGCTACTTGCCACTGCTGATGTTGGACCTATGGTCTATCAGGATATCGAGCTGAAGTTGTTTGCCGACGCGCCCTTCGTGGCCGGTAGGCCATTTCTGCTGCTCCCTTCTGATGCCTGGCATGGCGAATCAACTTGAATAGGGCAACGGAATAGCTTTCATGACTAACGCAGAATATCCAGGCTCCACCTAAATTCCCAGAGACTGCTCTGGGAAATGGTCTGCAACGGACACATTAAATTATCTGATAACAAGAAACCTTAACGCCAGTTGAGCGGTCGCAGATTCATAATTGGGGTTAATAAATCCCACATGGCTGGAGAGAAATGGGAATTACCGCCTCTCGGCGAAGATGTACCTCAAGGTTACGCACCGTATCTAAAACGCATTGGGCTGAATTGCCCGCCCAAACAATGAATCGGAACAGCACTGTGTCGGACACGGAAGTATTGGTACTTGACGAGCATGGAGAAGCGCTCGATAACTGCACACGAGAGCGTGCGGAGGCGTTGGTCAAGAAAGGCAACGCTGTCATGGTTCGAGAGGACCGCTTCACCATCAAGTTGACCCGGGTGGCGGGAAACGGAGTGGCTCCGTCGAGACCCTCAGGGATCAGTCGAAACGCAAGAAAGAAAAGACGTAAGAAGGATCTGAAAGTCACCCGCTTGCAAGAGCGGGATGGTTCAGAGTGTTTCTATTGCGGTTTGCCGATGGAGGCTACCGACACATCAGTCGAGCACCTCCTTGCGCAAGCAGATGGGGGGACTGATCGGCTCTCCAATCTGGCTCTCGCGCATCGAAAATGTAATGAACTCGCAGCTGACCTGCCCGTGGTTGCGAAGGTATTGCTACGTGAGAAGTTGCGCAGCTATGGTGCGTCTGACAAAGCAGCATGGAGCTTGACCCTCGTTTCGCGCACCAAATTGGATCAAGCTAAGGCTTCGTGAAAGAAAAGGTCAGTTCACTAGCCAGGCCTTTCTGCTTGATCTGCTGCGGCCTGTATTTGAGGGCGGCGTCCCTCAGCTTCTTTAGGGGGCGCACCTTCACCTTCACCGAGGCCGCTTGGCGGCGAGTCATTGGTCTACACCAGTGAAGGGATTCGTGCCGAAGGGAGCAGGGTCTCCGGCGTAATGTACTGACCGTGGATACTCTCCAGAATCCCGTTGGCACCGGTCGCTCATGATGAGCTCACTGTCTGCCCTGAAAGATGGCACTTCGCTCCAGCCGGTTGTTTCCCATGATGGCGGTCCTCAATCCTTCGCCATGCCGCATCGTTACTTGGTCTCATGTGCGGCCGGGTCCAACGCGGACGCCTTGCCTGTCACGCTGGATGGCGGGGAGGTTTCCATACGCTCGCAAACGGGCAACGGCTTGCCGGGCTGACGTAGCAGTTTCAAGATCTGCCAAGGCTGCAGTCTCTATGCCGAACGAGCTGCATCGTGGCCAGGCATATCCGCAGCGCCATCGCCCATGGCGCGGTGGTCATCTCCACCAGCGACCGCAAGCTCCGGACCCTCGAGGCACGGTGCTGAAGGGTTAGCAGCCTGGGGCGACGTGGCGGCGCAGGACGGCCGCCACACACCCGCCCTCACTCGGGAATCTGCGCCGCGCGGCCCACCCGCCATCCCAGCGCGCACATGGCCAGCGCCAGGATCAGGCAGGCCAGCAGCGGCACGTCCCAGGTGCCGGCAAGCTGGCGCAGCGCGCCGCACAGCGTGGGGCCCACCGCAGCGAGAAGATAGCCCACGCACTGCGACATGCCCGACAGCGATGCGGCCACGCGTTGGGTGCTGGCGCGCAGGCCGACGAAAGCCAGGCTCAGGATCAGCGCCGCGCCCATGCCAATGCCCAGCAGGAATACCCACACCACGGCGCCGCCGGGTATCAGCACGAGCCCGGCCAGCCCCACCGCGCTCACTGCCGGCGACACCAACGCAACGGCCCGCTGGTCTGGCAGGCGCCTGAGCATCGGCAGTAGCAGGAGCGAAGGCATGGCCGAGCCGAGCTGCATCCAGCCGTGGAGCGTACCGGCGCGCGCCGGCGTATAGCCAAACCCGCGCAGGATCGATGGCATCCATGCCAGCGCGGCAAAAAAGATGAAGCAGGTGAGCCCCAGGTACACCGCCACTTCCCACGCCAGCGCTGCCCGCCAGACCGACATGGCGCGTCCCGCGCGCGGTGCGGGTGCCGGCGGCTGCGTACGGTTGGCCAGCTGGGGCAGCCACAGCAGCGCGGCCAGCACCGGCAGCAGCGCCACACTGGCCAGCGAGATCGACCATTGCCTGCCCAGCAGGTTGTGTAGCGGCACCGCGATGGCCGACATGGCGCCGGCCGCGGCGATCATCGCAAACGCATAGTAGGCCGTAAGCCTCGCCACATGGTGCGGAAAGTCGCGCTTGAGCAGGCTGGGCAGCAGCACGTTGGCAATGGCGATGGCCGCGCCCATCACGCAAGTGCCGGCAAACAGCGCCGGAGACGATGCCCCGATCGATCGCAGCACGATGCCTAGCACCAGCGCCACCAGCGCGCCGAACAGCGCGCGTTCCAGCCCGTAGCGATGCGCCAGCATGGCGGCGAATGGCGATACGCCGGCAAACGCCAGCAGCGGCAGCGTAGTGAGCATGCCGGCCTGCGAGGCGTCCAGGCGCAGGTCTTGCCGGATCACGTCGAGCAAAGGCCCGACCACGGTAATGGGCGCGCGCAGGCACGCGGCCATGAGCAGGATGCCCGCAATCAACAACAGGGGACGTTTGACTTGCATCGGTCAGCGTTAGGAGGAAAAAGACATGCAGGCGCACCACGCCCGCCAGGCTGCCGATTTTAGAAATTCGCGGCACGTGTGAATTCGCGTAATCTGGCGGAAACAACGCAAATCCGGTCAGATTGCCGCACCGGCTTGCGCCAGGATCACCCCCTATTTCTATGCGCCCACGCCATTTCAACCCCTGGTCGTTCGATTTCGACAGTATGGACGTCGATGTCGACGCCATCCAGGTTCATACCGAGCAGGAGCGCGCCGAGCTGGCCATGCATACGCACCGGCAGGCGCAACTGGCCATCGTGCTGCGCGGCGCGATGACCTGCGAGGTACCTGGCGCGCTGTGGGCGGCTCCGCTGCAGGGCGGGCTATGGATCCCGAGCGGCATGCCGCACAGCAACCGCGTGACGCCCAACGGGCGCGTCTGCTTTCTGTTCGTGCAGGCAGCCCGCCTGCCGGCGATGCCGCGCCAGTGCTGCCAAATCGCCGTCAGCCCGCTCCTCCGCGAGCTGGTGCTGTACTTGGCCGGTCTGCCCAAGGGCCGGCAACGCGGCGCGGAGGCAGAACGGCTGCGCGCCGTGCTGCTCGACCAGCTCGGGCGGGCGCCTACCGAAACGCTGCACCTTCCCATCAGCGACGAACCCCGCCTGCGACGCCTAATCGACGCGATGATCGACAACCCGTCCAATCGCCAGACCGCCGCTCAGTGGGCCGCTACGCTGGCCATGAGCGAACGCACCCTGACGCGCCTGGTGCTGGCGGAAACGGGCATGCCCTTTGGCCGCTGGCGGCAGCAGCTCCACCTGATCGTGGCATTGCAGCGGTTATCGATGGGCGTCTCGGTGCAGCAGGTGTCGGGCGAACTGGGCTATGAAACGGTCAGCGCCTTCATCCTGATGTTCCGCAAGGCGCTGGGGCAGCCGCCGCGCCGCTTCTTCACGGCGCAGCGGGCTGGCGCACCGGGGGCATAGGCAAGGCGACCGGCAGAAGATCGGTAGCAACAAAAAAACCGCTACGAAAAGCGGCTTTCGATGCCGCGGCCTAAGGGCCTGGGCAAGGCCTGCGCGCTGCTGACCGACGGCCGCTTCTCGGGCGGCACCTCGAGCCTGTCAACTGGCCACTGCTCGCCGGAAGCGGCCGCCGGTGGCGCGATTGGCCTGGTGCACGACGGCGACCGCATCCGCATCGACATTCCGAACCGCACGATCCGACAAGCTGGTGTCCGACGAGGAACTGGCGCGCCGCCGCGAGGAGCAGAACGCCCGCGGCTAGTGCGTGACCAGCAGCCGTTGCTAAAGGCTGCGCGGGAGGGGTTGACGCAGGCCGAACGCGATCTGAAAGCACTAAGCGAGGAGGAAGTCTCCCGAAGTGAGTGCCGCAAGCGCGATATCCGGGATGTGCAATCCCAGCTCGACGCGGCGCGTCGGGAATTGGCAACACTGGCCACCGAGGACGTGGCCGGCATGCTGGCCCATTTGGACCGCCAGATTGAAGCCAGCCGGGAGGCTGTTGCGGCTTTTTCCGGCCGGATCGAAGCGCTGATTCGGCAGAAGAGCATGTTCGTGGCGGAGCGTGAACGTCTGGAAGTTGGGCTTGCCTGCATGCCGGCGCTCGAGGCGAAGATGCAGGCGCTGTCTGATCAGATTACACGGTAGAAGTTGCTTGCGAAAGGCCTAGGCAACGATGGCGTGATCGCGTTGTCAATCGATGATGCGGGCCCGACCATCACGCAGATCGTCAATGACTTGCTGCTGACCTGCTGTGGACCGCGATTCACGATCGCGATCCAGACGCAGAAAGCGCTGGCCAGCGGGTACCGGCGCGGGGGGACTCTCCCTCAACGTGATTGACGCGGACAACGACAGCAAGAAGGAATGCGACGTGATGTCAGGAGGACAGAAGGTATGGATCAATGAGTGCCTGACACGCGGAATCGCCCTCTATTGGGCGCAGGACGCGCAGCGGCCTTTCCAGACGCTTTTCACCGATCAAGCTGATGGTGCGGTGGACTCGGGCTCTCAATCATGCCGAAGATGCTTTTTACGGCCGAGGACGCGCTTCCCTGCGTCTGCGCCTCGATGAGGCGCGCAACAACGACCTCGAGCGTACAGGCGACAGCGGCACTATTCGCGCCAAACCTGAGTAGGTCGGGATTGCTTGCCTGCGCCTTTACCGTGCCGGAGGTTCCAGCAGTGAGGTCCTATCGTTGTTTATGGTAGTTTCAAGCCGCGCCGAAGTTCTATTGATCTACGTGGACGGTTGGAATCACTGACATCCCAATCCGAAGGTTCAGCGCCTTCGTCTGCCCACTATCGATCCGGATCTTTACGGGCACACGCTGTACTACCTTCGTGAAATTCCCGGTGGCGTTGTCCGGCGCGATTGGCGAGAACGCGATACCGCTGGCTGGAGCCACGCTTTCGACGTGGCCTTTGAGATCGACGCCCGGGAGCATATCCACCGAAATTGTCACGGCTTGCCCGGGCCGCAGGCGCCCCAGTTGCGTCTCGCGGAAGTTCGCCTCGATGTAAAGGTCTGAGAGCGGGACCACCGCCAGAAGCGGCGTGCCTACGTGGACGTAGGCACCCACTCGTAGGGTGCGGTTCCCTACAGTTCCACTGATGGGGGCGAGAATGCGCGTGTACGAGAGGTTGAGCTTCGCGGCATCGAGCGCAGCAATTGCCTTTTCCAGCAGCGCTTCAGCTTGTCTCTCCTGCGCTTGTAGAACGGCTACCTGATGCTGCGCCGCATCTCGCGCGGCTGTATGCTCGGCGCGGCGTGCGATTGCGACCTGAAGCTGCGACTGCGATTGCTGCCGCTCCTGCACGGTGCCGGAGCCGTCGAGCGACAAATTGGCGTAACGCCGCGCATCCGCCTCTGCGAACGTGATGGCCGCGGCGTCTGCGAGTATAGCTGCGTTCCCCTGCCTGATTACGCTCTCTTGCTGCTGCTGCGCGGCCTTGAGGCGCAGAATTTCGGCGCGGGCATTGCTAACGTCAGCTGTGGCGCTGGCGACCGCAACGGCGAAATCGCGGTCGTCGATCTTAGCCAGCAGTTGGCCTTGCTTCACTACCTGATTGTCTTCGACTAGCACCTGCGCTATCTGCCCGGCTATGCGCGGCGCCACCAGTGTCGAGTCGGCGCGTACATATGCGTCCGTAGTGGACTGCGATGAGGCGCCACTCTCGTCACGGAAGTAGAGAAACGCAGTACCGGCGAGTGCGCAGCCGAAGACGATCCAGGCAGCGATCTTTGCGGGACGGGGAAGCGTCATGATGAGTCAGTGTGAAGGCTTGTTCAATATTGGCGGCCGGATGTATTGCAGATGCAAAACGAACGGCACGAGCACCATAGCCACTAGTCCGAGCACCATATAGGCGTCGGCGATTGACAGCACGAAGGCTTGGTGGATGATGCGTGCAGCCAGGTGTGGCAAATTGCCGCCGGCATGCGTATCGACGGAGCTCACCTCGCCACCCATGTGGATTGCGCGATCAAGTAGGACGTTTGCATGAGTACGCTCGCGCACAACGATCAGCCGCTCAATAATCGCGGCACCGCTGATGGAGCTTAGCGCGCGTAGTACGTTGACGATGCCGGAAATGACCGGACCCTCGTGTGGCTGCACTACGCTGGTGGCAAGAAACAACGTGGAGACGACTGTCATGGGTTGGCCAAATGCTTGCAGTACCTGGATCGCAAGGAACTCCGAGGCCATCCACGCCGACGTTACCCTCGCTCCGATCAGGCACGATGAGGCCAATAGCACTAGTCCGGCGACAAACATGTAGCGTGCATCCATCCATTGCTTGTAAAGCAGATAGGCCACAAACGGTCCGATTATGAGCTGTGGCACGCCGATGGTAAGCCCCAATGCCGCGACATACGGGGTGCGAAAGCCGTGGATATGTGAAAGGAAAGTGGCGGGCAGCAAGGCTCCGGATAACAGCACTACAACAAGCACATAGAAGATCGAGAAGCCCATACCAAGGTTACGGCGGCTCAGCAGCTGGAGCTTTATGAACGGTAATGGATGGAACCACTCGGTGAGTAGGAAAATGACGGTTAGCGCTCCGCCCATGCCAAACAGCCAGCAGACCAACGGGTCGTGGAACCAGTCATAACGTTCGCCTTGCGACATTCCAAGTCCCAGCAACACGAGCCCGGGAAGGCCGGTCGCCAGACCGATCAAATTGATCTGTCGAAACCGCGACAGCATCACGAGATCCTGTGGCATACCCCAAGCGACCGCCCACATCGAGAAGATGGCGAATGGCAGCGCTTGCCAGTATGCGAGGCGCCAATCGCCAAGTGTGTCGGTGTATATAGCCGAAAGCCACGTGGCTATGTTCGGCGAGAATGTCGCCGTCATCGCGTACAACGCGAGGCCGTAAAGGCGCAGCGACGGCGGGAAGAAGCGCAGCGCTGCTGCCATCAGTACGGGAATCAGCAGCCCGCCGCAGAATCCTTGCAGGCTGCGGAGGACCAGCAAAACCGGCAGATTCGGAGCATAAGGCGTCAGGAAAGCCAAGACCGTGAATACCGCGACTGCGCCGAGATGGAAGCGGCGCAGCGAAAGTGTAACCGCGAGCCATGTCGCAAACGGCATAGCTGCCAGCTCGAACGCAGAGTACAGGCTTACGATCCAACTTCCCTCGTCGCTGCCGATCCCGGTCGCCCCCTTCAGATCGACTAACGATAGTCCACCGATGCGATTGTTCAGTCCTGACATCATCGCAGCGATGAATACACCGAGCACGCCAACGAAGATCTGTGCATTGAACGGGTGCTGCACAGCGGCCGGCGCTGGCGCTCCAGGGGAAGCATGGATCATCGGTTGACCGCCCCATCGACGTCTGGCGACCAGCCGCCGCCAAGTACCTTGTAGAGCCGGACCATGGAGATCGACAACTCGGTTCGGCTGCGAGCCAGCGCCCGTTCTGTGGCTAGAAGATCGCGCTGAGCAATCAGTACGGACAGGAAAGTCGATGCGCCTTGCGCGTAACGCTGCTGCGCCGTACGAAATGCGATGCGGTTGTTCTCCACGGCAGCGCCCAGCTGCTCATCGCGCGATTGCTCTGCGCGGTACGCGGTCATCGCGTCATCCACTTCGTGCCACGCCGTGAGGACGGTCTGTCGATAGCGGATCGCAGCCTCCTGATGCCGTGCCTTGGTCAATGCCAGCGTGCCCATCAAGCGGCCACCCTCGAAGATCGGCAGATGCAACACCGGCCCCACCGCGAACTGCCGCGCACTCCAATCGCCAGCCTCAGTGAACTTAAGGGCCTGAATGCCGAAGCTTCCGGTCAGGCTAATGCTTGGATAGAAGTTTGCCTTGGCGACGCCAATTGCCGCCACCGCCGCGTGTAGCTCGGCTTCGGCACGAAGAATGTCGGGACGGCGGCGGGCCAGATCCGAAGATAGCCCGATCGGAACGATTGCAGGCGGTGCGGGAATGCCGGAGCCAGCCGATAGTTCACTATCCAGGGCATGCGGTGCTTCACCGAGCAAGAGCGCGAGTGCGTTCATCAGCGCCGCACGCTGGCGATCGAGATCAGGGATGATGGCGTTGATCGTGGCAAGCTCAGCATTGGCGCTGGCTGCATCATATCGGGTGGCTACCCCTTGCTCTTCGCGGCGGGTGGCAAGTCGTAGCGTCGCTTGCGCGATCTCTTGGTTCTTTCGCGCAATTGCCAGCTCCGCCTGCACACCACGTAATGCGAGGTAGGCGCGGGCCACCTCGGCTGAAATCAGCACTCGCACTGCTTCGCGGTCGTAGACGGTGGCATCGGCGGTCGCTTGCGCCGATTCCTTTGCGCGCCGGATCTTGCCCCAGATATCGATTTCCCATGTGGCGTCGATGCCGTACTGCCACAGGCTATAAGGCGGCGAGCCTAGCTGTCCCTGCAATGCGCTAGTGCCGAATGGGTCTGCGCCGTTGGCTGCAGTGCCACCCATTGCACCTGCAGGGCCGGTAAGCCTTAGAATGCCATTAGGACTGGCCCGCTCGCGGAGTTCGGAGGCATTGACGGAGAAGGACGGATAGGCATCTGCCCCAACGACACGCAGCCGCGCACGGCTTTGCCAGATACGCGCATCGGCCGCCTGCAGTTCGAGGTTCTGCTCTGCCACGCGCGACTCGATGGATGTCAGCACTGGGTCTTGGAACTGTTTCCACCAGTCTGCCTCGACTGCGTCGGTCGAGAAGCTGGAGCCGCTCGCCGTTGACTCGATATTCAGAAGTCTATCCGGTGGGGAAACGGCAGGGGTCCGAAAATCGGGACCTACGGCACAGGCAGCGAGTCCAGAGAGCGCAACCGCGCAGCAGGCGGTACGGGGATGCAGAGGGAAAAACATGTGAGTAGTTGACTGGCTTACTGAGGCAAAGAGTGAGCTGATATCCGTCAGTACGGTACGTGCTCTCATCTAACGAAGCGGCCCATTGCTGGACTTCCCAACAATAGGCGCTTCCCTCAATCCATGAGGTCGGATGCTTTTCAGTAAGCCCAGTTGGCCGGAATGTAACGGAAGGCCTTGCCGTCGGCCGCAATGCGACCGAGTGTCGGGAACGACAAATGGCTGGCCATGAACAATTCTCCGGTCGATGCCGCCTCTTGCAACAGCTTAACCCGAACGCGAGTGGCGTCCTCTGGCTCGTGATCGAATGCGTTTTCCCACTCTGGGCACTCGATCCCGACCGGCACCAAGGCATCGCCGGCGAATGTTAGACGCTCACCTCCGGACGCCACGCGGACCACACTGTGCCCCGGCGTGTGACCGCCAGTTAGCGTGACGACTACGCCTGGCGCTACCTGAAACTCCTTGTCGAACGGGCGCAACTCTTCCTTGTACATGTCCAGGAACTTGCGGGAACTCGAGCGAATGATGTCCTGGATGCCGTTGAAGGTGTTGTGGGAAAAATCGGGCGATTCGAAGAACTCGACATCGGTGTGAGAGACGTGAATCCGCAGGTCAGGACGCATCTGGCTTCGGAGTCGCTCGTCGAGCAGTCCGCCGATATGGTCCATATGAATGTGCGTGGCAATCACGTCGGTCACGGACCCGGGGCAGATCCCAGCATTCTTTAGCCGCAAAGCCAACCGGCCAGTACGCACGGAATCCGGAAACTCCGAACCTAACCCTGCATCGACCAGAATCGTTCGCCCGCCGCTACGGATTACGATGATGTTTAGTCCCCAATCGATGACTTCCGGCAAAAATCTGCCGCGAAGGGTGGCGTCCCGGACAGCCGCGTCAACATTAGTGCCGAGAATATTCGCGGGTACCGGGATGACCCCGTCGCTGATTACGAATACCTCGATATCGCCGATACGTGTCGCATAGTGCGACGGGACCAGATCATGGTCAGGGTAAAGTGACCCGTGGCATAGGCACATGATCGACTCCTGTATTGATAACGTTTCACTTCCGGCGAGTCTTGGAGGAAAAAATCCATTTTCTTCGGCCGGTCCCACATCAGGAGATGCAGCATATGCGGCGGTGGATGTGCCCGGTAGGCTAGAAAATGGACACACAGTGATGCGTGTTGGGAAACAATGGTGGTGATCGTTAGAGCGTTAGCGGTCTGTAGGCACACTGCACAGAGACTTACAGAACGATGCTCCGGTCGGGCGCCTTCGCGGGCAGGTCGCATGACTCACCGATTAAGCTCATCATATCGATCTCGATCTGGCGGCTGAGATAAGCCATGGGCACGTCGTTCGCGCCACCCTCAAAAGGATTCTCAGTACTTTCACCCACTTGTTCGAGTACGAGGTACATGCACGAGATCATCGTGCTGAACGGAATCACGAGCCAGATCATGTGGCCGTGCATCGCGCCTGCGACACTAGCGTTGAGTTTATCGAACTCGGTCAGAATGCCGAACGGCAACAGGACGCAGAAAGTCCGTACAAACAAGCGATTGATCACCGCGTATTGACGCGGATAGGGGTAATTCTTGATTCGCTCGGCACGGCCTTGCTGATTGACCAGATTGCGGATAGCACTGCTGAGCTCCATGAAGCATCCGACGCTGATCTCGCCAGCGTCCAACAGGCGCTTAACGTCGGCGGATTGGTGGCTCAAGAGAGTCAGTGCCCCATTATTGGAGTGAAGGACCGCATCGATTTCGGAAGGAGACAGATACCGTGCCAGCGCCTGCTGCAGCGAAACTTCTCGCTCGGGGATACGATAGTGCTTCCGATACTCCACGTTCGACGCCTGGTGGACGCTTTCCCAGATTTTTGGGGCTCGGAGCTGATAGCGCAACGCGGTAAGCCACGCGCAATGGCGGCGGATAATTGCCCGCGCCGCCGCGGGCTCGCTGAGAAAGTCTCGACTCATAAGGCCGAGCCCTCGGCTGCCATTCTGGATCTCGGTCCAGATCTGCTGGCCATCGAGCATGCGACTATAGGTCTGGACGTTGCGGAAGCCGACGATGAAGGACGTAGCCGTACCTAGCAGAACCACAACAGGAATTGGCAACGCCAGCCACTTCAAGCCTAGATAGTAATAGAGCAGAACAACAGCAATGCTGCATGCCATCGAGGCGTACATCTTTCTCCTCGACCAGAACATGAATTCGCGTATCGAGTACGATTTTCCTAGATGCATGATGGTTGGCTCGTTATGTTCAGGTGCGGGGAAATTCTTGCCCAAGAAGCAGGGCAGGCGGCAATGGCCTCCAACATTCGTCACATTTGAGGAGGCCATTGCAGGTTCTGTGAGGCCATTGACGTACCGCCAGCAGCATACAAGAGCTCCTGGCACGCTACGATAATCAACTAGATTGTCGGAAGGTCCATTTGCACCTGGCCGGTGCGAATGGAGCGGCGACGTAGGTGGTCATCGTCCGCTCCGTTGTTCCAAGCGGTTTCGACCGCGGCCGAGAATAGCACTGTCTGGGTCTACAATAGTCAGGGATTGGTGGAGCAGGCGACCGATACACTCAATGGCGTAACCATGGGCGAGTGGACCTTCAGCTATGACAGTACTGGCCAACTGCTTTCGCTGGCGAATGACTACGGCCGCGTTGGGAACGTTGTTTCACGTGATGCTGGAGGGCGTATTACGGAGGCCGTGAGTACTGACGGACAGCATTTGCTCATGCAGTACGATGCCATGGGCCGCCTCACGTCAAGAGACGTGGACGGTGTCGTCACGACCTACAAGTACAACGAGATCGGACTGCTGACCGCTGTGCAGGGCGCAACGAACGTCATGTTCGAGTATCACGCAGCGCATCGGCTTACTGCATACCCGCTGCCGGAGTGGCAGAGGATGCCTGGATCAACGCGCCGCCTTCGCCATCTAGCCGAATTGGGACCGATCACTTTCGATCTCCGTGACCTCGCGTGCGACGATCAGGTGGTCTTCAACTGCCGTCTGAACGTTGTTGTACCCTACAGTCCCCGCTTGCTTGGCTTGTGAGCTCATCGAGCGCGCCAGGATCTGCGAGTGATAGCTGCTCATCGGGCGCCAGGGTTCGGCATGTCCACCGCCTTTTGCCGGTACTGCACCGCGATCCATCATCTGGCGGAATGAGAGAATCGGAAATTACCCATCACGTCTTCGATCTAATAGCACGATGGCAGAAGGGAAACGATACGAGCCGAGGGCCAGACAACTACGGAAGAGTCCAACCTAGTTGCCGCATTGAGTATCCGCGAGCATGGACTCGCGGATATTAAACGCCTAGAACTTGTGACGCATGCCGATGCGAGCCACTACCTGCCGCGTTGTCGAAGACTGGCTGCCCGTTGCGCCATCGTAGACATCTCCGAAAGCCCCGCCTGCCGCCTGTTGGTAGATGCCCATGATGTAGACGTCGGTGCGTTTGGAAAAATAGTAATCCAGCAGAGCATTGAACTGATGGTACTTCGGCCTGCCCCCGCCGGACATTACCTTCGCATTGGTAAAGGTGTAGCCAAGGGTCGTCTGGAGGGACGGTGTGAAGTAGTGGCGTCCCCAGATTTCATAGTTATCGAATAACACGGTGTTGCCTGCGATGCCATTGGCATCGTCGAAGCTGACGTGCGAGAAATCCGCGCCGAGGAGTCCGGCGGGGCCAAAAGAATACGTTCCGCCGGCCGCATACGTCTCCATGTTCGAAGGATTGCCGACATATCCGAACGGACCACGAGCCGAGGCTCCCGGCGTCGCTGAATTGGGCGCCCAGTTTCCATCGGGGAACTGTGTGGCGGGATTCCGCGCATAGAAGTAGGCCGCACCGAAGTAGACGGGCCCACTGCTGTAGCTCGCCCCTGCACCAATCGTACTGTTTCGGCGATAGTCGCCCGCCTGTTCGCCGAAAGCGTAGAGCACTTCCAGCGTAACGCCACCGAGCGGTGCGGTGACATACTTGACCGCATTGCTGACGCGGAAGCCGTTGTTGCTGTTGTCGATGTCTCCCGCGTGAGAGAAAAATGCCCCGCTCGATCCGTTCATGACGGCCGGCTGAACCAGGTCCGCCACCGGATCGTACTGCCGTCCAACGGTCAGGGTGCCGAGCGTCGCATCAGACAAGCCGACATAGGCTTGGCGGCCAAAAATCAGGCCGCCCTGGCCGAGCTTTCCAGTGTCGACATTGAACCCGCTTTCGAGCTGAAAGATGGCTCTGACGCCTTTGCCGAGGTCCTCGGTGCCCTTCAACCCCCATCGACTTCCCTGGGCAACGCCGCTTTGCACCTGCCACAATTGGTGCCCGCCGGCATTGTTTGTAAAAGTGATGCCGGCGTCGACGATGCCATAAAGTGTCGTGGTGGTTTGTGCCGACACATTTTCTGCCGCAGCACTCACAAATGCGAGTGCGACTAGCCACTTCTTCATATAATCATCCTCCGAGAATCATGTGGAATACATGCGCGCGAGCATCCGGGAGAGATGCACCAATTTATGGCGTTACCAAAAATTGATGCAATTGTGATGGACGAATGCGGCGATTTGAGCTTCTCTTGAGCCTTGTTCGCAAAGCGGTAAATCGGGGAATCGATTTGCACGCAATGGGCGCAGATGAATTCTTCACGGCCGGGAATCAGCGGTCCACTGCTTTACCTTCTCGATACAGAAGCGGAGCTTATAGGTGTACATCAAGGAAATTGAGGCATTTCGGGCGGTCATCCTGTCGGGTTCGACGGGCAAGGCAGCCAGGTTGCTGGGCGTCTCGCAGCCAGCAGTGAGCCAGGCGATTCGCAAGTTGGAGGAACTGGCGGAATTGCGTTTGTTTGATCGGATTGGAGGCCGGTTGCAGCCCACCCAGGAGGCGCACGCGCTGATGTCGGAGGTGGACAAGTTCTTTGTCGGTTACGAGGCCATCGAGCACCGCATCCGTAGTCTGCGCATGTTTGGTGTGGGGCGGCTGTCGGTGGCCTCGTATCCGGCACTCGGCATTTCCTTCGTCGGCCGCGCCATCGCAGCCTTTGGGCCCCAGAAGCGCGATGTGCGGATGTCTCTGCAGGTGGGCAGTTCAAAGGAAGTCCACCAGATGGTCTCTGCGGGGTTGGTGGACTTCGGGCTCATGAACGACGAGGTGACGACGCAGAGCGTCGAGCATTCGCTCTTTTCCACGTTCTCCGGCGTGATCGCCATGTCGCCTGACCACCCGCTGCGTGCGAGACGCGTGATTCAGCCGGCCGATCTTGCCTCGGATGCTTTCATTGACATGAATCCCGAAGACCCTGGGAGGGCTCGTCTGGAGAGCGCCCTAGTGGACCATGGTGTGACGCTGCGGCGGATCATCGAAACGCCGCTCTCTGCTACCGCTTGCGAGTTGGCATTGGCAGGCGTTGGTCTGGCGCTCGTCAATCCCATTGCGGCGCTGGACTACATGTCGCGCGGGCTCGTGGTGCGGCGGCTGGCGGTGGCGATCGACGCCCGTACGCTTCTGGTCATGCGGCCCGGAAGGCCCGTCTCTACCAACGGTCAGGAGTTCCTCAAGTTCCTGCGACTCCAGCTTCAATCGGAATCAGAGAAAATCAACCGATGGCTCGACGCGTGATGCCACAGCACATTCCAATTTACGCGCTACCTGTCCATTACCCTGATGGGGATTACACCGATTGAGAGAATCGGAATATTAGTTAAGTCAATTCTGGTGTAGAGAAAAACCCTAATAAGCCCGACTTCTGGATTGAGAAGGCAGGAGGGTGGATTGATTTTTTCGTGCCATCGAAAATGCATGCACATTTTCATTGGCGCTGAAAAAATGAACAAGCCATCGAGCATTGGTCGCACCCATGACTTTCAAAGTCTTTCGCCAGGCATATTCAGGGCTTCTACGATCGTTTTCGACTCGTATGAAGATTTCGTCGCACGTAAATCCCGTCAGCCCGATGGGTTCAGCTACGGGGTCACCGGAACTCCGACACATCGTGAGCTGGAAGGTCGAATAGCTGCACTGGAAGGCGCCAATCATTGCGTCGTCCTGCCTTCTGGGCAGGCAGCATTGGTTAGCGCGATTCTGCCGTTCGTCAATAGCGGCGATCACATCCTGATCTCTGATGCATGTTACGGCGGCCTAAAGGCATTCGCATGCGACTGGCTGGCTCGTCTTGGCGTGGATATCGATGTCTATCCGGCCAACGTTGGCAAGGAGATCGCCTCATACATCCTGCCGTCCACGCGGATGATCTGTCTCGAATCGCCCGGCACCATTTCCATGGAAATGCCGGACGTGCCGGAGATCGTCGCGGAAGCCAAGCGACGCGGCATCCTGACCATGATAGACAACACCTGGGCCAGTCCGCTCGGGTTTCGCCCAATGCAGCATGGCGTGGACCTGAGCATCGAGGCGGCGACCAAGTTTTTTGGCGGGCACTCGGACCTGCTGATGGGCTCGATCAGCACAAACGACTTCAAGCTCTACGAGAAATTGCGCGAGTCGCAGGCCGTGATGGGTTTTGCAGTGAGTTCGGACGACTGCTTCCTGGTGCTTCGAGGTCTCGAGACGTTTGCGTTGCGCTTTGCGGAGCAAAGCAAGAGCGCGCTCGAAGTGGCGAACTGGCTGCGTAGCCATCCCATCATCGATCGCGTGCTGTTCGCCGCATTGCCGGACGACCCTGGCCACGCTATCTGGAAGCGGGATTTCACGGCAAGCGGATGCCTGTTCTCGTTCGTGCTGAAACCAGCCCCGGACCGCGCCATCGCTGCGTTCTTCAACGCGCTCAAGGTCTTTTCGATCGGTGCGAGCTGGGGCGGCACGCATAGTCTGATTGCGTATTACCCAGCCAGTATCCAGAAAGCACGCAGGTTTGCACCAAGCGATCAGCCCATCTTCCGCCTCTCCATTGGTCTGGAGAACACACAACGGCTCATCGCCGATCTCGATCAGGGTCTAGCCCAGTACTCCGCCCATCAAGCGCTCTGATTTCCCTTCAAATTCAAGGATAAAGACATGACAAATCGTTCTCTAATCACGCGCGTCCGGCGCGCGATAGTGCTGAGCATCATGGTGGGCATGTGGTCAGTCGCGTGCGCTTCGGATCTGCTTCCCAAGATCAAGGCGGACGGCGTGCTTCGGGTGGCGAACACGCAAAGCAGCCCACCGTGGAGCATGCTCGACGAGAAGAACCAACCGGCTGGATACGACGTGGAGATCGCCAAGGAAGTTGCCAGGCGCATGGGCGTTCCCAAGGTGGTCTTCATCGCAGATGCCGGGAAGAACTTCATCGAAGGATTGAAGGCAGGCAAATACGATGTGGTGATGAACGACCTCACACCGACGGCCGAGCGCAGCAAGCAGGTGGACTTTGGAACGCCCTATGGCGCAGAGGATTTCCGCATCTTCGTGCGTGCCGACAATATGTCGATCAAGGGGCGTAGCGACCTCGGTACGAAGCGTGTGGGCGTGACCACTGGATCTAGCAACGAATCGTGGGCGCGGAAGAATCTTGTTGGCTCCGAGCTGCGTTCCTACGACAACGGCGGGCTGCTGTTCAGCGATCTGGTTAACGGGCGCATCGACGCCGTTATCGTGTCGCACTTCGGCGGTCTGCGCTACGCCACTGTCAACAAGCTTCCACTGAAGGAAGTTGGGGATCCGCTGACCTACCAGCTTTCGGCCCCGGCGCTGGCGAAGAACCAGCCCGCTCTGGCTGCAGTAATCAATAGGGCCATTGGCGAGATGCTCTCCGATGGCACAGTCGATCGACTTGCCAAGCGTTGGGTCGGCAACGACTACGACATGCGTGGCGCCATCGCCAAGGCGAACGAAGACAAGGAGTGAAGGATGGGTGAGCTCTTCATTCGTTCGTTGCCGCTACTCCGGGATGCCGTCCTGATGACGGTGTTCCTCGGAATGGGCGCCTTCACGCTCGGCTCCCTACTCGGTTTGTTACTGGCTCTTGCCAGACTCTCCCGCTTTGCAGCGTTGCGGACGCTTGCGTTTGTCTACGTATCGGTTTTCCGAGGGACGCCGCTACTCGTGCAGATTCTGCTGATCTACTTCGGCTTGCCGCACTACGGCGTGACGCTGGAGCCTATCCCCGCCGCATTGCTGGCGCTTACCCTGTTCGCGGCGGCCTATCTGAGCGAAAACTTCCGGGCCGGTATTGGCGCTGTGGACAAGGGCCAATGGGAGGCTGCAATGTCGCTTGGCATGGGCTACTGGCAGGCAATGTCACGGGTGATCCTGCCGCAAGGACTTCGCATTGCGATTCCACCTGTCGGTAGCCGCATGATCGCCTTGATCAAGGACACATCGCTGGCATCGACGATCACGGTGGTGGAATTGACGCGGGTCGCCGAGCAGGTTGGGGCAACGACCTTTCGGTATATGGAGATGTTCATGATGGTTGGGATCATCTATTGGGGGGTGAATCAGATCCTGACGATCCTTCAGACGGTGCTGGAAAGCCGGGCAGCCAGGCGTTATCTATGAAAAATATGGAACCAACCATCCAAGTGAGCGGCCTGTCCAAATCGTTCGACAAAAATCATGTACTTCGTGGCGTGAACTTCAGTGTTGCGCGGGGAGAGGTCGTGGTGATCATGGGCCCATCGGGCTCGGGCAAGACCACGCTGCTGCGTTCACTGAATTTTCTGGAGCACCCCGACGCCGGTGTGGTCAAGGTCTGCGGTATCGAGGTCCAGGGCGGTACTGCCGACACGATCTCACGCGAGACCAGGAAAAATATCGCAGCGATTCGTCGGCAATCCGCAATGGTGTTTCAGTCCTTCAATCTGTTCCCGCATCGCACGGTTATCGAGAACGTCGTTGAAGGGCCGGTGAGTGTCAAGGGGATCGACCGCAAGGCCGCCACGGCCCGCGGGATGCAATTACTCGAACGTGTTGGGCTAAGTGCCAAGGCCAACGAGTATCCTTCCCGTCTGTCCGGTGGTCAGAAACAGCGCGTAGCGATTGCGCGGGGGCTTGCCATGGACCCGGATGTCATACTTTTCGACGAGCCCACTTCCGCATTGGACCCGCTCCTGCGCGAGGAGGTGCTCCTGGTGATGCGGGAACTGGCGCAGGAGGGCATGACAATGCTGGTGGTAACCCACGAGGTGCGTTTCGCTCAAGATGTAGCCGATCGAGTCGTGTTCATGGAGGGCGGCGTTGTGGTCGAGGATACTTCCCCAAAGAAATTCTTCCGTGGAAACAATAATCCTCGTGTACAACGGTTCCTGAACCTTATCGCAGCGTGAGTTCGGTTGCCTTTGGGCGGTCGGGGCACTCTGTTCGAGGGAGGAGGTTCGCGTCTTGCCTTGCCGCCGCCACTTCCCCAATTTGTGGCGTCTCGCGTACTAAGCGGACGGCTCTTGATTTTCTGAAACCGCCGCCGCTGTTCTGTGAGACAGCTCACTGGGACCGAACGGCGGTGCGGGACGGCGATCGCAAGGGGCTGCCAGATCAAATTCCATACCCAGATCCGGTGACGACGGCACGGTCGGCGTAGCAGCAGCTTGCCGATCGTTTCCGATAAAAGAAGCTTCAATCCACTGAGGCCTCAAAAAGGGCCAAGGCGGTTGCCGTGTCGTTTGGCTTCCCTTCGCGGTTATCGCTCAAGGTGATATGCGCTGATATCTCGCAATATATTTCGCCTGCGCGATGATATTGCCATGCATTTGATAGGCGACAAGCGCGGGACTGGCCGCCGGTTTGACGTCGATGCTTGCGACGGAGAGCGCGGAGATAGTTACGACATATCGATGCACCTCGCCCAGAGGTGGGCATGGCCCGCCGTATGCGGAGCTTCCGAAATCGGTCAACGTTTCGACGGCGCCCGCGGGCATTCGACCGGCATCGCCCGAGGCGCCGGCTTCGATCGATGTGACTGTCGGCGAGATATTGACAATTGTCCAATGCGTCCATCCCAGGCCGCCCGTTGGGGCATCGGGATCGTGGACAGTAAGGACAATGCTCTTCGTTCCGGCCGGAACATGTGACCATGAGATGTGAGGCGACACGTTCGCACCATGGCATCCAAATCCGTTGTAGACCTGCGCATTAGAGAAATTCCCGTGTTGATCCAGGTCGTCCACGTTAGCGCTGAATGATTGGGGGTAGCCAACTGCTGGGATCAGAGCAAGAAGCGCCGTGGGTAACATCCTGCCTCGCCGAAGGCTGACTAGTCGCATGGTGGGTTCCTTTAAGACGGGCGGCATGCGGTGGGCTCCGAAAAGTCTGCCCCACGGCTGTCCGCATAGGAAGACGATGACAATGATGATCTTAGGAAAGGACATCAAGCGCGAACAGACCTGATCGATCGCTCACAGTGTTGTCGCGCCGGCAACAATGTGATGCCGCTGGCTCTAGTGCCGTGTAGGGATTGGCTTGCTGGGGCAGGCCGAACGTACTGCCGAAGGTTGTTGATGACCCTGAGTTGCCTTGGATAAGGGTAGTCCTTGATATGCTGCACCTTGTTCCCGGTCTGAAAGTGCAGTGCGATGGACCACGCGCAAATGCAAGCTCAGCTTGCTGCTGTCGGTTTCCCAATCAGTCAGTCACCGGTGCATTACGCAAGACCCTGACTGCCATTGAGGGGCTATGCGATATTCCGCGACGCATGCGCGGCTCTCACGCTAGCGATGTCTCGCCCCGTTCATGAGCACGCTGCCTTCATCATCGCCCGCAGCGACATGCCGATTAAATCCCCAGCCGATGGGCCGGCGTGAAATTGCAGCGCGATGCCGAACGTTAGCTCCATGACAAGCGCGCCGAGTTCGAGCGGCGTGGCCGGCGCGTGCCCAGGTGGAAAAATTCTTGTCACTACCATCCCGACCTGCGTCCACTGATACGTGAACATTTCGGTATGGCGCTTGGTTAGCGCCGCATCCTGTCTTGCGTGTCGGATTAGGTCAAGAATCAGTGAGCGCGGGCCCGGATCCCGCGACGTCTCTGTTGCCCAATCGCAGATAGCAGTCAACAGCGCCTCGGGTTCTTCAATGCCAAGCGCCGCACGTTCCAGTTCCTCAACGTCGCGAAAGCTGGTGTCTTCTACGTACTGGAGGAAGATGTCTTCCTTCGACGAGAAATTTGAATAGAACGCACCCTTTGTGTACCCCGCCTCCTCCACGATACGGTCAATTGAGGCGCCGCCCAATCCTTCACGCGCAAACACCTTACCGGCCGCGCCCAACAACTTCTCGCGCGTCAACGCGCGGCTTGCCTCTCTTGTCAAACGTGCCATTGATAGTGGATTCCTAAACTTACGATTTCTCGCGATGCTGTGGGCATTTGCGAAGCCCGTTCCAAAGTCGCAAAGAAACAGCTGGACAAATGAAGCAATGAGATACACAATGGTATCGAAATACTAAATGGTATGTCAAATGTAGCGATGAATTCACCTGGACGCGTGTTGGCCCGCGAAATAGACCTACGCCACGCCCGGAAGGGCGTTGTATACGTTGTTGACGATGATGTCTCCATGCGCCTGGCTCTGGACCGCCTGCTGCGATCGGAGGGACTTCAAGTGAAAACGTTCGAGTCGACGCAGGAGTTCTCTGCTTTCCCGAAAAACGACGCACCTAGTTGTCTGATCCTTGACGTCCGTCTGCGCGGGGAAAGCGGACTAGCCTTTCAGGAACAGATCTCCAAAAGCGGCGGGCATATACCTATCGTATTTATCACTAGTTATGGCGACATCGCCATGACCGCGCGCGCTATGAAGGCTGGTGCGGTCGACTTTCTGGCGAAGCCATTCCGCGACCAGGACTTGCTCGATGCCGTAGCGAACGCGCTGGCGCGCGACATCAGTCGCATCGCCGCCGAGCACGCGAACGCCAATGTGCGGTCAGCGTACGAGTCTCTGACGCCGAGGGAGCGGGATGTCATGGAGCAGGTTGTGTTGGGCAAAATGAACAAGCAGATTGCCGCGGATCTTGGCATCAGCCTGGTCACAGTCAAATGTCATCGTAGCCAGCTCATGCGCAAAATGGGCGCGCGGTCGGTGGCGGACCTCGTCAGGAAGTCGGGGTCACTGAATCTGTCACTACGCTCTCCGGCGTAGGCGCGCCGCCATTCAGCGCGGTCGGGTGCACTTCATCCGTAGGAGCACCTTCCACTGCCCAAGGTCCCAGCCGCCGCCAGCTCCGCGATGTATGGTGGATTGCCACAGCGCACAAGCCGCGATGGGGCGCTTGCGGCGCCAGTGACAGCCCGGGTCAAACGATGATGTAGCGATTGTTGACGGGCATCGCGGAAACTTAAGCATTGGCACGAAGCAGCTGGTGCTGATGGCCCAGTTAGTGTCTCGGCAGCCTACCCCCGAGAACGCGACCTGCCGTCCACGGCCGACGCTGAAAGAGCATGACTGCGTCAACCTGCGGCTGTCCTTAGGCAGCCTGCAGCGGTGGGAATTTCACATGTCAGGGTGAAAAGTCTCACCGATGTCCGCGTCGCGGCTACCCTTTAACGATGAGGACATGTCCTGCCCGCCGTGCTTGAGGGTGGGGGCATCTCACCAAATCTGGCGTCACGTCGCGCGCGGCGAGCTCCGTGCGTTATGGCTCTATTCACCCCGAGGGTGGCGGCCAACACATCAGCTATCCATGCCGGCAGCACCTTCCTGCGCATAGCCGCGCGTTTATCGATTTCATGTGAGAGGCGATCCGCAACCCCGACTTTTCAGGGCGACGTGACGTAACGCCTTGCTGGCCCGGAACAACCTCATTAAACGCGGCAGGGGGGATAGTCGACATATCCCTTAAGGCCGCCACCGTAATACGTGCCGCGATCTGGCGTCGCCAGTGGCAGACCCTCCTCTAACCTGCGCACAAGGTCTGGGTTAGCAATGAAGGGCTGGCCGAATGCGGCCAAGTCGATCAGACCTTCATCGATCATTGCCCTTGCACGGTCAAGAGTCATGTTGCCTGCGAGGATGATCGCCGACGCGCCTGCGGCTGCCTTGATACGCCGGAGCAACTCGACGGTACGATCCTCTGATGCTGTGGCGTCTTTCGGCGCGACCGGAACGTTGGTCTGGTCCATGATGTGAATATAGGCGATTCCGCGTTGGCCCAATTCGTGCGCCAACGCTTCGTAAGTGTCCAGAATTTCCGGATAATGCGGCATGTCGAACAGCAATCCGTAAGGGGAGATGCGAATTCCGATCCGCCCGCTGCCAATTGCAGCAGCAATGCCGTCGACCACTTCTAGCGTAAAACGTAGGCGGTTCTCCGGCGAGGCCGAGTAGCGATCAGTGCGATCATTCACTAGCGGATTGAGAAACTGCTCGAACAGATAGCCATTGGCGGCGTGGACTTCCACGCCGTCAAATCCAGCTTTCATGGCGTTAGCGGCTGCGGTAACAAAGTCGTTCACAACGCGGCTCACTTCTTGAGTCGAAAGCGCGGACGGCGCAGAGGCCTGCACGAAGCCGGGATGGCCCTTGTCATCGTAGCCAAAAACGAACGCGTTCGTCGTGGGCTTCGAGGTGGAGCTACGCGGCGCAGCGCCATTTGGCTGCAATGAGATGTGGGATACCCGCCCGACATGCCATAGCTGTGCAAAGATCTTGCCACCAACAGCATGTACGGAGTCAGTGGTAAGCCTCCAACCTGCAACCTGCTCCTCCGAATAGATACTTGGGTTAAACAGATACCCTTGGCCTTCCTGGGAAACCGGGCTGCCCTCAGTCACCATGAGGCCGGCAGTGGCGCGCTGAGCGTAATAGAGGGCTGTACGTTCGTCCGCGACATTGTTGGCGGCGCGCGAGCGCGTCATTGGTGCCATGACGATGCGATTCGTTAGTTGAACGTCACCGAGATTGAAGGGTTGGAACAGTGTCGTCATGGTTGATTCCTTTAAGGGTCGCTCGCGACGTGGAGAGGGCAGGACAATTCGCGCAGCACCCAACGCGGGGCGAGGCGTGGCGAACATGCGTTTAGTGCTTTATGTCGGAATGAGTATGCGCTGCGCGCCGATGATGGTCGACGGGCATGCAATGCAACACTGCTGTGCACTCAATGCACCAACCGAGGCACCGTCTGCAATGGGAAGAACGGCCCCCGATGGAGCTCCATGCGAGGCTACCGGGCACAATCAACGCCATTTAGGCTGTGGTCGTGCGCGTGGGACAGCTCGGTCATCTCCAACGTTTTCCGCCTAGATCACCGAGGCGATGCGGGGGCAGGGAGCGGTCGCGGCGCAGCAGAACGCAGAGGCCGCGATGTCCGCCCGCGCCAAGCCGACATGCGGGTCGCACTGTTAAGCCTCGAGCTCATTCAGGTCTGCGGGCACCTTGCCGCGCGCGACACCGCGTTGGCCGAAGCTACTGCTGGTCTGCGGTGCTACACGCCGTAGTGGACGAGCATACAAACGCCGAGGCGATCACAGCCGTGAAGACGATCTACAAGGCGCGACGCTAAGCAGTCCCTGCAGTACAGCGGGAGGCCGTTCTGTACGCGCGACACTGCGCTCCCAGCGCGAATTCGCCGAACGGCGTATCAAACCTGGCTCGAGGAGGCAGGAGTCTCTGGGATCAACGGGATGTGCCGTAGCAGGGTCTGCGCTCAACTATCCCCAAAAGCACGAAAGATCAAGGATAAAACAATGGGGCGCGTCAAACAGCGCGCAGCGATGGACGATCGCGCAGCGGACGGAGCGCAATACAAAAACGAGGGCGTTCGATTGTTGCGAATGGTGACGGCCATGGATGAAGCGGATTGCGTCTTAGCTACAGCGATGGATCAAGGAAGGGATTCATGCACGCATCTTGATCAGTGCTTCACGACGTTCACGGCGACGAAAGAGGCGCGGTGTAGGCATGGGCATGTTTATCTGCAGATCGATTTTGAGGCGCATGGCAGTGGGCTTTGAGTGGGCTAGGACGAGCCACAAGGCGCCTTGCTTAGTTCGCTGTGCCAGTCTAGCCCGCGCGACGCATCACGTTGCGTAATACCCCTGCATTATGTCGCACTGCTTATGTACTAGTCGCGAAGGGACCTATGGAGAATCGATTTGTCATCGCTGATGAATATATCATCACATTGATTGTCCCAGCTAAACCGATGAACTCATGGGCGTGCGGCGCTAAGCGCATTGCATAGCGCGCCATTGAGAGCTTTTGTGACGAATATGAAATGACTGTTAATCATTTTATTGCACGATCGAAGACTGCAGCTGTTCGGTATTTGCGCCGTCATAGAGGCATTGTCCTTGAGTTGGACTATGCTAGCGCTTGGCGAGATACGGCTGAGTTAGGTCGGCTTGGCCTTGAATGCGATGTCCGAGTAGTTTCGCGCGGTGTCGATAATATAGTGGTAACCTCGTTTTCGGTACTTGAAATGCGTCTCCGGCGCACGAAGCTAACCTATCGTCAGAGGAATCTGTTCTGTTGTTTCACTTGGAATTCGGTGCCTAATGAAATATTGAGCAATATCATGCACCTTGCAAGTATCAACGGAGACCGCTTGTTAAATATCGAACAACTACCCGGCTCCCCAAATGAAACGTGGGATTGAAATGGACATATCAGAAGTTTTTCGTAGGGCGGTCTCTAGAATGAAGTGCAACACCCTGATGTTAGGGTGTTGGGATGGGACAAAGCTACAGTCAACTGGGTATCGAAGAGCGTAACTGGATTCATCGCCTACTAAACGAGGGGTGCAGCCTGCGTCAGATCGCGAGAGTGGTGGGGCGAAGTCCGTCGACTGTCTCACGCGAGGTTGCCCGGGCCGGAAGTCATCGGTCATACGATGCTGCGAGCGCGCAGGGTATGGCGCTGAGAAGGCGTCGACGTGGGCCGCGCAAGCTGGCAGCAGGCACGGCGCTGCTGAAGCTGGTGAGAGCATGGCTGCGCGTGGGCTATTCACCGCAACAGATTGCAGGCAGACTCCGGCGCATGTATGCCCACCAGCCGGAGTTCCATGTGTCCCACGAGACGATCTACTGCGTGATCTACGCCACGCCGCGCGGTGAGCTGCGCCGCGAGCTAGTCGGCAGCCTGCGTAAGGCCCACAAGGAGCGTCGGTCGCGGGGCGCGGGGAACGATCGCCGAGGCAAGCTGCAGGATATGCGCTCGATCCACGAGCGGCCGGAGGAGGTGTTCGACCGGCTGGTGCCTGGCCATTGGGAAGGCGACCTGATCAAGGGCGCGGGAAACCGCAGCGCGGTGGCGACGCTGGTGGAGCGCAAAACGCGCTTCGTGGTGCTGGCGAAGATGGACGGTTGCGGGGCCGAGGCAGCGCTGGAGGCTTTGACCAAGAAGTTTCGTCGTGTGCCGCTGGCGCTTCGCAAGAGCTTGACCTACGACCAGGGCAAAGAGATGGCGCATCACGCAGAACTGACCAGGCGGGTCAGTATCGAAGTGTTCTTTGCCGACCCGCACAGTCCGTGGCAGAGGCCAAGCAACGAGAATATGAACGGACTGGTTCGAGAGTATCTACCGAAGGGCGACGATCTATCGGTCTTCTCGCAGGGGTACTTGAACAGAGTCGCGAAGGCGCTGAACTATCGGCCTCGGGCGGTTCTCGACTTCGCCACTCCCGCCGAAGCCATGGCCGAAGAGATCAATAAATTACGAACTGGTGTTGCATCTCAGACTTGAAACCGCCTAGAGAAAATTTGCGGGATTGCTAAAAGAGGGAATTTCATTGATCCCGGTAGCATCCGATTGGCGAAGTGTCGTCCAGGCCGCGCTATGGCATTGGCAGAAAAGTCACGAGTTCGGTAATGAGCCGATCTTCTCAGCGAAATTAGCGGCGGCTATCGGCAGCCGGCTCAGTCCAGCCCTCTGCGGACATTGTCGACCGACATCGTGTAATCAGTCTCTGCAGTAGCCTTCGCCCGAGCGAACCGTCAAACAGTTCTTCTTGTCGGTGAGCCATTTCATGCTGGTCCCGGCGCCGTCGGTGGCGCGAATGACCTCCCTGGTCCCGTCGCGGTCGAATTCGATTCCGCCGTCGGTATACCGGCCCTCGAACTTGCGCGAACCATCGAGATTCTGCACGGTGACTTCGTACTTCCCATGACCGCCGCTCAGCTCAAGAAACGTGCCTTCCGGGCCTGTCCACTTGCCGAGCCACTCGTCAGTGCGCGGTGCGCTGGCCGTAGCTGGCCTGATTTCCGCGTCCTTGTGAGAGGACGCGTCGCGGTCCCAGCACCCGGCTACGGATATGAGGGCAATGAGCAATGCGAGGGAGATGCGGAATGTCTTCATCGGTCAATAGACGGGGATTGCACACGCGGTTTTTAGCACGACTGTTGGTCGCGCCCTTCTGAGTTCCGTCCTGCCACCGGCCCCTACTCGGCGGGCCGTGGCGGCGCGCCAGGGGGCGCCTTGTAGCGGTTGTAACTCCAAAGATATTGTTCGGGAAACCGACGGATCAGTGTTTCCATTGCGCCGTTAAGCAGGGCGGCTTGAGCTGCGGGTTCATCAGGCACTTCGCCGGGCAGCCGCATCAGGTGCAGACGCCATCCGCGCCCGCGTGGCAGGCGCTCGCCCGACGCGAGGATCACCGCTGCTTTAGCTTGTGCCGCCAGCTTGCCCGGCAGCGTCATAGTAAATGCCTGCCTACCAAAGAAGGGAACCCATACGCCCTCGCCAAGGCTAGGTGCCTGGTCGGGCAGCAAGCCGACCGTCCCGCCTTGTCGCAGTGCCCGCATGAAGGCACGCACGCCCTGCGAAGAGGCCGGTACGGCGGTCAGATCAGAGGTGGACCTTGCCTGGTACATCAGCGCGCGCAAGTAGTCCTTGCGGGGCGTGCGGAACATCACGGTGAGCGGCATCCGCTTGGCCACATAGCGGGCCGTGATCTCGAAGCTGCCCAGGTGTGGGGTCAGGAACAAGATCCCTTTACCCTCCGTGCGGGCGGTGTCGATTACTTCCCAGTCGTCGCAGATCACGCGCGTGATACTGTCATCAGTGCGAAACCAGATGCGACAGGTCTCAAGGATCATGGCGCCAGCTTCTGCAGCCGAACGGCGTGCGAAGCGGGCACCCGGATAGCCGGCCTGCGCGGCATTTTCCTGCAGACGCTGCCGATATCGGCCGGGAAGGGCATAGACGAGGAGGCCGAGCGCACGGCCGGTGGCATGCAGTATTGGTAGGGGTAGGACCGCCACCATGCGGCAAAGCGTTGTCAGCCAGTGAGAGCGAGTTTTGGAGTCCAAGAGCGGGACGAAAACGGGTCTTTCGTGTGCGAGTACGGAGCGGTGGTTTTAACGCAACCGGCCTGGCAGGTAAAGTACCGTGTTGGAAAAGACTGTTGCTCGGCATGGATATTGTGCGCATGCGCAAAACATGACGCAAGGGGTGGTGCGCGGCGAACCGCCGAATTGCGCCATGTGCGGTAAATGCGTTCCGGAACCATGGCCAGTCTGTCAGTTTCACCGCAACGTCATATGCGACGTCCGTCTTGAAGACGGCGAAGGACCGTCCCTCTGGACATGTTTTTCTGGTCGTCACTCCAATCGGCGATGAACCAACTAGCTTTATCGCTGATTCCCGGGGGAGGCACACGTCGCACCGACTACCCGAGGATGCGATTTTGCGCACCTTGCTGGATTTGCTGTTAGCGGTCTGGGGCGCGTACGGAAACGCGAGGTGTCGTGCTGGTGCATATGGTGCGCACGGTGCATCTGGAGACCCGCGGTGCCGAGAAGCTTGCGCGAGCTCCGAGGGAAAGCTCTGCGTAGGAAACCTCTGCTTCCGTTATGCAATCTTGGCGGTCGGCGTAGAAGGTGCCTCAGGGTCGATAGACTCCGTGCCGACCATCCCGCGAAGCTTGGCCGAGGCGAACGCACCTCGCCATGCCATGTCTTCCGTGTCGTAGACCCAGGGGCCTATGATGGTCCGACCAAGGTCGGTGTGCGTCCATTTGAACCCAGCGCCAACCCTGAAGATGCCGAACCCGAGACCTTGGAGCTCGACGCGATCGATCTCCTCTGGGCATTGGAGAACGAGAGCACGATCGGCGGCGAACTTCGCCAACTGGAGAGTCTGGCCTGTGGTCTGGAGGAAAGCCTCCACCACGGCGAGCTTGGTCTCGGCGTCCCAACTGTTGATCGTCGCGATTTGATGCCAGGGGTCTGCGGACATGCGGGAGGGATCTGTCGGTTAAAGGCAACGTCAATGTTACTGGAGCCTTGGCAGAACCTTTTTTGACCTGGTCAACTTTTTCTTAGATTGGTGCTAGTTTTCGTGGAGGACGCGACGGCAAGCACCTGCTTCAGCACGGCAACGGGGGGCGCCGGTATTGCATCACAGAGGAGTGCTGCAATGCCCGGAGTTCTGTGATAACGAAGCATAATTCAGCGTTAAGTAAAGCAGCTTACGGTATTACCGTCCGGAAACCAGAACGAAAGCCTTCTGGGGAGTGGGCAAAGTAGGAGCGGTCAATTGCGGAACGCAAAGAGACACCCGAATGGCCCCAGCGATCTATAGAGCACGTGAGTCCAGGCACGGACTGCGCTAGCGTCAGCGATCATCGCCGCCGGGTACCAACGCCAGGCGCTTTTTTCGTGCAGGACGCATTGCGAACTATTGGCTTAGATAATCTACAAAACGAAGCTAAACCGAATAGCTGTTCGACGCGGTGCAACGAACGGGCAGCTGAAATCGCCGGCAACCAGGCGGCGGCAGAATTTGCTGCGGCGCTCGCGCAGCGCGATGAGGCCGATCCGAACGATGATCAATGCGGGAAAGAGCTTGGTTTGGACCGGAACTGCTTAGTGAGATGTTGCACAAGGCCGGCGCGCTCGTAGGCGGATACCTTTAGACGTTAGCGTAAGCGTGCACCCGACGCTCGGTTGCAGTCCCTATGTAAGGCTAACGTGCGAACTACGGAATTAAACCAGTGTTTTGAGCGCGCGACGGAACGGGGATGGGAACTTTATTGCTTATCGATTACAGAAAGTTGCACTGAGAGCAGGAATTCTCATTTGCAAGCGTGACGGAGAACACAAAGGCCGGCCATTTGGCCGGCCTTTGTGTTGCGGCGAACTCGGTCAGCAGTTGCCTTTTTTCGCTTGACCCGGCGGGCAGTAGTTGTTCCCTGGCCCCCCTTGTGGCTTGCCGGATGGGCCGTAATCAGGCACATAGTAGGCGCAGCCCCCCAGCAGCGTGGCGGCCAGGGTCAACATGATGAGAATGGTTTTCATGGTCGGGCAGGGGCGGGCGCCCCTTTTTTGACAAGGTTAGAAACTGAAGTTCACGCCCGTCTGGCCACCGCCGGACACGTTTGCAGCGTTGGTCTGCGTCGCACCCGATGCACTGATGGCCTGCACGGAATACTGTCCGGCAACCGGCGCGGGCGACAGAGCGATTGGAAGCGTCGAACTGTATGTGCCTATCAACGGCGCAGCGGCCGGCAATGCCAGCGAATACGCGCCAGTATCGATGTTGGCATTTGTCGAAGCAATTTCGTACGACACAGAACTGATCGTCTGCAGGGCGCGCACCGAAGCTTGTGCCGAAGTGGTGGCCGTGCCGGAAACGGTGTTGGTCGCAGAGGTGGGCAGGGTGATGGGTGCTGCCGCGGTCGCTACCGTCGTCGTGGCGCTCGCAGTAACCGGCACTGTGCGAATAATGCCGGTCGCATGGCCGGACGGCAGCTTGTTGTCGACCACCACCACGTCATAGGTGCCGTTAGTGCTGCTCTGGATGAGCGGTGTCAGGACGAACTGCCCATTGGCATCGGCCACCGTGCCGCGAATGATTTGGCCGTTCTGCTCCGCGTAGACCGTCGCGCCGGCCTGTGCGGCAGGCACGAATCCGGAGATCGCGCCGCTGACGGTCAACGGCGTGGCAGTAACCACCGGTTTCAGGCTGTACGAGCCGTTCCCCTGCTGGACAATTGACTTGCAGGCATTGAAGTCTAGAATCAGGTCCACTAGCGTGTTCGCGGGCACTGTAAAGGGCTGAATGATCTTGTAGCCGCTCTGTGTAGCGCTTGGCGTTGCCAAAGGCAGCTCATTGGTCGTGCCGGAAACGACCACGGAGTTGGCCAGCGAATTGCCCTGGTTTGCGTTCAAAACCAGGCGTACCTGCTGGTACTGGCCGGCGGGCAGGGGGGCACGGCCGATGTCGAACAGAACACCGTTCGTGAGCGAGAGCAGGTCGACCTTTTGCGGCGTGGGTAGCGCGATCTCCGTCCAGCCACCATCGTTATCCCCGGCATTGCTCCTGCTGTTCACCCGCACCCGGTTGACAGTGACATAGACGTGATCGAAACCGCACGACGGGACATCGGTCATCGCCACATGCAGTGTGCCGTTAGCAGGAGGGCTGTCACTACCGCCGTCGCCGCCGCCGCAAGCCGCGACGATAAAGGGGACTGGCAGTGCGGTAAATATTCTCTTTAGGTTAAGTTGAGTTCTTTTTTTCATGCTAGGCCTCTCCTCAGGGCAAGAGTGGAAGCTGGAGCATAGGGCACACATGTCTCGGTTATCGACGCGGCATTGCAACGAATCGTAACGGACATGAAACAGATACGCTCTTGTTAAGCAATCGAGACAGGCGCGAGCGAACTCCAGCCATCACAAAATGACAAGCTGCTGGCGACTCTGGATGAGCTTGGATGGGACCGGCTAAATCGGGCACCACATGCCGTGAGGTGAAACAACGCCGGCCTTTTGCGCCCTGTCAGGGGACGTTCAGTAGCCCGCGGACGGATCGCAGGCGGAAAAATTTCCTCCGCTGCGTTTTCCCGCGGGGCACCGCACTGTGCTTCTCGGACCAGTCCGGCGCTTGTACGGTCGGGTTATGACTGCGTAAGCAGCGCGCTCCGTGCTGCTGAACCCCAATGCACCCACAGAGGCGCTGAAGTGAGTTCGCAGCGACACCCTTATATCTGCATATTGGCAGTGTGAACCGAGATAGGGAATACGTTTGTTCCGACAAAGTGATAAAGGTTGGATAGCGTAGCATTTCACCGACTTTTGACGTGCTTCCAACTGCAGCCATGGCCCGGTCGATGGGGCTTCGCAATTCGCGAGAACGCTTGCAAGCTTGATGGGTCCTCGAAGGCAGTATCCAAAGCATACTGAGGGCCAATCCGTGTTCGCTCGCTTCGGGTAGGTGTAATATTCTGCGTCGTTTGCTGTCCTATTCATGCATCGCCAAGGAGCTTCCGTGAAGAACTCGGTCATTCTGATCCTGCTGACAGGCAGCATTTGGACTGCCAGTGCGGCTGATGTTAATGTGCTTGTAGGGAATGTTGGAATTCAGGCGCCAGGCGTGAGCATCAGCTTTGGCAGCCGCGATAGCAGAGGCTATTACTGGGATGGCGTCGAGTATCGCGATCCGGATTACTGGCGCAAGCACAATGGCCCCAAAGGAGAAAAGTACTACACGGGTCGCGGCAAGGGGAATGGCGGTTGTCCACCCGGGCAGGCGAAGAAGGGGAAATGCTCGCCAGGCTAGTTGCTAAAGAGACGGGCTCGGATTCTCAACGCGAACTTCTGCTCATTGCCTCATTTGTGCAGCGCACGCGGATCACTGCGGCCGAACTCTTCGCCGCCGACAGGCTGCACTGGCCGGAGCGGGAAAATCGGGTCCCATCCGGCTGGATCGGGGGCTTCCTGGCCGTTCTTGGTCATCTCGAGCAAGCAGCCTGGGAATCGGGCATGGCGGTAGTAAGCGTTCCCTAGCCCATCAGGTCGCCCTCTACGCGCACGCGTCCATCCCGACGCCGTATTGAGGGCATTCTCCTGCATTTGCGAAGGTGGTTTCCAACCCCCTTTGTTCAACAGGATCGGGTGTCTCGCGTTAAGGGATCGCTCCTGTGGTTTTCATTCGACTCAAGGAAAACCCAGCTGCTTCTTCGAGCATGCCTCACGAGCCATTCTGTCGACGAAGTAGTTCTGCCAGTGTCGGGAATGGCCAGTCCTCATCGTCATACCCAGGTGGCAGACCCAGATGTCGATCGCCGTCGGCGCATTTGGTCCTGTCGCCTGGAAGAATGATTTCTGTGACCAGAATTCCGGAGCGCTCCATCTCAAAGAGGAATCGACTACAGATGGGACAGTAACCTCGATCTCGCAGCTTATCGTCTCCAAGATCCATCGGATACTCGTGAATCTGGACTTTGACGCCGCACTTGCAGATGATTGGCTCTATGTAATTCATGGACGCTCCTGTCAGTTGGGGGTGCCCAGTGAACTGACCCGAAGCACTCCCGTCCATGGATCATGAAGTTCTCGGGCTCACTTCGCATCGCCCGAACAGGGCATAGACTATTCTGCATCGTCAGCTTCAGAGCTTGTCTGTGGCTCAATTTCACGACCTTAGAATGGACCTTCTCAGTCGGCAACTGCCCGCGGAAGCTCATCCGCAGTTGCTCTTTCAATGTCAGTCGCGCCAGGCTTAGGAGATGTAAAAGCGATAGTCCTGCCGCCTAGCCGATGCGCTACATTCGAACAAAGCGGTAGGTGGGGAGAGAACTGCACAAGAACGAATCGTGGAAGTCGGGCGAGGTAAAAAAATGCAATCCCTTTCAAAACTGTCGTTTTACCCATGGTCCGCCCATTAGGAAGATTTGGTCCGGCAATCTCATACCACCCACAAGCACTCTACCTAGCCAACAGTCGTTCTTTCGTCGGGACGGAATACGAAACTCCACGTTCGGCTGAGTGAGCCAAGTGTATAAATTGACAACACCATACTTACGAGGGGTAATGCAATGCGTCAGTTCAATGAATGATGCTGTTGTGCCGATATTCTCGGCGGTCCCCTCATAGTCAGAGCGATCACGAAGTCGCCACCAGATGAAAGACCAGGGGTGTTCGGGGAAATGGAGCTAGTCATGAATGGCACCTATAACCCGCTGCTAGTTTTCCTTTCGATGATGGTGGCCTCGCTGGCGTCCTATACCGCCCTAGAACTGGCCAGCCGTATCTTTCTGTTGAGTTCACGTTGGCCGCGTTTGTACTGGTTGATCGGCGGGGCGTTGGTGATGGGCATCGGCATCTGGTCGATGCACTTTATAGGCATGATTGCGCTCTCGTTGCCGGTCCCCATCGGCTACGACATCGCCACGACGGGTGTTTCGATGTTCATCGCCAGCGTGGTCTCATTCCTGGCGTTGGCATTGGTCACACGCGGGGAGCTTTCTGCAACGCGGATCGCCTTAGGTGGCGCAATTATGGGGATGGGCATTGCAACGATGCACTACACGGGAATGGCCGCAATGGTGATGTCGCCGCCAGTGCGTTACTCGCCGTGGATTGTCGCTGCTTCTATCGGCATTGCGATTGCGGCCAGCATTGCGGCACTGTGGATCGCATTTATCCTGCGGGGCGCTTCAGATGAGTTAAACATTGTGCCGAAAAGGCTTGGCGCTGCGCTGGTCATGGGGATGGCTATCACCAGCATGCACTATACCGGCATGAGCGCAGCGACGTTCGACGCGGACAGCGTCTGCCTTTCTGCTAACCGTCTTGACCCCAACTGGCTGGCAATGATTGTAGCGGCCGCTTCATTCGTAGTGTTGGCCGGCACCCTGACCTTCCTTGGCTGGCATGCCAGCAGTCTAGCAAACTCGCTGCGTCGGGCTAACCAGAGGCTGCGTCACTTGGGGACCCACGACGCGCTGACCCATCTGCCAAACCGCCTGCTTTTGGAAGAGCAAGTTGAGAACGCAATCCATGCGTCCAAGCACGGCGAAAGCATATTCGCCGTGCTCTTCCTCGATCTGGATGGTTTCAAAGCCGTTAACGATTCTCTCGGGCATGGCGTCGGCGACGAGCTTCTGAGAATTTGCGCTGAACGCCTGACGGCGAGCGTGCGAAAGGATGACGTAGTGGCGCGGGTGGGTGGGGACGAATTTGTGATCCTCCTGCGAAGCTTACCTGACCCTAAAGTTGCAGCGAGTGTTGCCGCAAGCATCTTGCGTGTACTGTGCCAAGAGGCACTCATCAATGGAGTGCGGTTGCGGGTGTATGCCAGCATTGGCATTGCCCAATTCCCACGGGATGGCAACGACACGGAAAGCCTGTTGCACAGGGCAGACATCGCCATGTACCACGCCAAGAACGACGGGCGCAATACGTATCGGTTTTTCGAATGCGGTATGCATGACAATGCGGTTCGCACGCTAACGCTACAGCAAGACTTACAACAGGCTCTGGAGGAAACACAGTTATACCTCCTCTTCCAGCCGAAATTTTGTACGACCACGCGCTCTCTAACCGGTGCCGAGGCACTGATCCGCTGGCGACATCCAAAAATCGGCGACATCCCGCCGCTGGAGTTCGTTCCCATTGCCGAGCGCTCGGGGCAGATCGTCCAAATCGGAGAATGGGTCGTTCGCGAAGTGTGCTATTGGCTAGCCAAATGGACGGCGCAGGGGCTTCAGCCGGTGCAGGTGTCGCTTAACCTGTCGCCGGTGCAGTTTAACGTACCAGATTTAATTGAGCGCATTGACGCAATCGTGAAAGGCGCAGATATTTCGCCCCGGAGAGTGATGTTCGAGATCACTGAGTCCGTCGCGATGCAGAACGCGGAGAAATCTGCCGAAACCATCCGAAGGTTCCACTCGAGCGGCTACGACATGGCGATCGATGATTTTGGCACCGGCTATTCCAGCTTGGCCTACCTACAGCGCTTTCAGGTGCGGCAGATTAAGATTGATCGCTACTTTACGCAAGCACTTGATCTGCGCGAAGGCAAGGGCGAGGCATTATTTTCGGCAATCGTGACGCTGTCTCATGCGCTACAGATGAGCGTCGTTGCCGAAGGCGTGGAGACCGAAACCCAGATGTGCACGTTGGCGGCACTGGGATGCGATGAAGTCCAAGGGTTCCTGTTGGGAAAGCCAATGACGGGGGAGGCATTCGAGGAGCTTCTTATGTGTAGAATGAACCTGCTTGTGGGCCCGTAATTGCCCGCGATATGATCATAAGGTGTCTTGACTCACTTTAACTTGACGTGTCTCCGGTCGAAGGCCGGCGGCAGCTACTCTTGATTGTCAATAGACCGACTATATAGCTCGGACACGGCGTGCAATACTAGAATCCTAGCCACCACAACGCTCACGCCGGTGGCCCAGGCTTGGTCTGGCGGTTTTTATGCGGGCGGATTCCAGAATTCCAGCGCACCTGCTGACCTCTTGCTATAGCATTTTGTCGAAGTAACAGCCGTCCAAGTTCTGAGCCCTACGAAAGTAGTATTGCCGTCACATTGTTGATGCTCCAGTATTGGTAATTCGAGCTGATTTGACCCGTCTCGACATTCCCCATCGGCGCTCAGTGCACCCCCTGGCGCCGATTCTTTTTTTCTTTCGTAATTTTCCAAAGGTGCGAGAGGCCGGAGTTCGTTCTACGACGTAAGGTAGTTTAAGAATAGTACTAACTGTTAGCTTGTCGATGTCATGCAACGATGGCCCAGGCTAAGCCGAGTCAGGCATTCTAAAACAGCTTTCTTCTCCGCACCCTCGGCCGTCAATCTTTCCTCATTAGGGAGCGAAAAATCTGCTACCGCAGGACGAGTTGGCATCTGGGTGAAGCGGCTAGCGCAGGTCTTCTAGGCATCGCCGAGTCGAATCGCAACACATCGATGCAAGAGCGCACGCTGTTTAACGTCCATATTCCTGTCAAACGCAAGCGCTAGCAAAGGATGCTCGCTTTGATTTGCCGTTACAATCGTCCCAGACAGCGATACGTCTTCATGACCTTCCGGGAGGTCAAGCACCATGCCGAGTATGACCTCTTGCCGAGGCCGGAGATCGGTTTGCAGAACTCGAAGCAACGCCCCAGTCGCGCTGAGGTCGTTGACCATGGCAAGAGGTCCCGAGGCTGCATCAGCAGAATAGCGTATGGTTGCGGCGATGCGCGTCTGCACTCGCTGGGCCGAGCGCAGCGGCTGGCGGGCGACAGCACTGAGTCGATTCAGTACGACGAACCCTGTGGGAGCACTGCAAGTCTGCGAGACGGTCGCGGTAAATGCGTAGATGTCTTTGCCGGAGAAGGTTCGAAAGCTAATCGGATCGCCGACTTGCCATGCTGCCCCACCTGTCATGGCTTGAGGGAGCGAAACAAAAAGAGTGTCATCGAGTGTGCCAATAAAGCGGCACCTGTAGACGTCAGCGGCTGCTAGGTCTCGTCGACGAGCTTGTAGCACCGTCCCGGATTTCAACGCAGGGACAGCTGTCTGGCGCGTACCGAATGCGTGTGACGATGCGCTAGCGGGCGTGTGAAGTCTGTCGCGGAATAGCGGACCGTCGCGCCAAAGGAGGGCCAGTTCCTCCTCGGAGCCAAACTGGCGATCACGCTCGGCGACGAGATGACCGTCGCCGTCGAAAAGGTGCCAAGGCAAGGGTGTGCAGGGTTCAATGTCATGTAAGCCGACTGGTACCATAACTCTTTTCCGATCTCACGTTGGTGCACCCATAACGTTCGAGCGCGCAATTCGATTACGGCAACCGGCCCTTCTTGATGCTTGTCAAAGCGATACGTCGCCCGATGATTGTCGCGCCACCGCTCAAGCGGTGAAGGCCAAGGCACGTGGGGCACTAAATGCATCCGAGGGACCGCCCATAGGCCTTTGGTTGGATGGCGGCAATGCGAGGCGCCAACTAGGCTAAACCAAAGTTCGTGCCACCCGCCTGTGAATGCCCTCCCCGCGTCACAGGCTGGCCTGGCGCACAGGACCGCGACTCATGCCGAGTCGCGGTCCTTTTCTTTTGCAGCGGGTTGGTACGCAGAGGGCATGCCTAGCACATCACTTGCCATGCGTGTGTGACGTAAAGAGAGCAAATTCACCTCCCGCTTTGATTTGGATCAAGCGATTTGCGAAAACGCCTCCGTGCTGCACAGTGCGCGCCGATATCTGCGGTGGACCGCCACATTGGAGACGCCTCATGCGAATCAACGCCCCCGTTACGCAGCGCGAGTACGAGCTTGCCTCAAATGCAACGCTGATGTCGACGACCGACACAGATAGCTTCATCCGGTATGCCAACACTGCATTTATTGAAGCCAGTGGATTCGATCGTGAAGAGGTCGAGAACATGCCGCACAATGTTATACGTCACCCCGACATGCCGAAGGAGGCATTTTCGGACATGTGGTCTACCCTGAAAACGGGCGAACCATGGACAGCGTTGGTAAAGAACCGCCGCAAAGATGGGGACCATTACTGGGTGAGGGCGAACGCGATGCCGGTCGTGCGAAACGGGGTCACGACCGGCTATATGTCTGTGCGAACTCTTGCGACACGCAGCGAAGTGTCCAAGGCGGAGGAATGCTATCGGGATTTCAGAGAAGGTAATGCGCACGGCCGAAGGTTCTTCAACGGGTTGATTGTTCGTACCGGTTGGATGGCGTGGCGTTCAATGTTGCAGCGCATTTCCGTACGGGGCAGGATCAGAGTGGGGTTGACCGGCCTGGTGGCAGCAATGGTCGGGGCTATGTCATTGGTGGACCTACCGTCGCATCTTGTAGCGGGGCTGCTGGGTTGGACGATGTTGGTCGCGGGGATGACCGGCTGGTGGCTGGAACGGCAGATCGCCAAACCAATGGAATCGATGAAGGCTCAGGCGTTGCGTGTTGCCTCCGGTGACAGTCGAGAGGTAGAGCATCTCGATCGTGTGGACGAGATTGGCATCACCCTGCGCGCGATCGGCCAATTGGGTCTCATGTTTCGATGGCTGGTCGACGACGTCAGCGAGCAGGTTGTTGGCCTTGAGGCCTCGGCCGAGGTGATCTCCCGTGCTACGAGAGACATTCACGAACGCACGGTATCGGCAGCCGCTAGCGTGGAGCAGACGGCCAGCGCAATGGTGGAGATCACGGCAACCGTGGCCAGCAACGCTCAGACGGCACAAGAAGCCAATCGCCTGGCAGATGCAGCGACCGCTGCAGCCATCAGGGGCGGTCAGGCCATGTCCGAAGTGGTTACCACCATGGACGCCATTGCTGACAGCGCCGCTCGGATTGGCGGTTTCGTCGGCATGATCGATACCATTGCGTTCCAGACGAATATTCTTGCTCTCAACGCGGCTGTGGAAGCCGCTCGCGCCGGCGAAGCAGGGCGCGGCTTCGCAGTGGTGGCCAGCGAAGTGCGCGCGCTCGCGCAGCGTAGTGCGAGCGCCGCAAAAGAAATCAAGGCGCTAATTGGCGAAAGTGCTGCCAATGTGGACTCGGGTGCAAAAGTTGGTCACCGAGACAGGAGACAACATGCGCAGCATGGTGGACCAAGTCAAGCGTGTGTCGGAGATGATCTCGAACATCAGTCTAGCCAATGCTGAGCAGGCGGAAGGCGTTGCTCACATAGGGCACGAGGTCGCCCAATTGGATAGGTTCACGCAGGACAATGCTGAACTCGTTAGGGAAAATGCGGCGTCGTCCGGAGCGTTACTGGCCCAGGCAGCCCGACTTGTCGAGGCCGTACAGGTATTCAGGTAAAGTGCGTTAGCGACCTGTGGACGTAGACTCGGGCTCACGATAGTCGGTAGGCGGCAGTCGTATGCCTGGTTTAAGGATGGAGGATTTCGTCGAGTAAGTCGCCTGCGTTCGCGCATTCGGTTGTCGACTCACCGCAAACTTGGCTATCGTGAAGGCTGGGCGCCTGATTGCGATCGAGGACGGCGCATACGTGAAGGGGTTAGGGACGTCCTTACTGCAGGGGCGCAGGCCCTAACTCGCTAGTAGATCGGCGGGTACTGCCACGAGGCAACGCATGGAGCGATCGCTTCCGGATCTATGCGCTACTCCTGCGGCGCTTGATGGTAGGAAATCCGTCCGCAAGGCAGGAAGAACAGTGCGATCACCGCGCCGCCCTTTGCTTCAGGGTAGTGATGGCTGCCCGGAGCAGGCGCCGTCCACCCGTGCGCGCGCCAGCCATCAGGTCCGTTGAGGAAGGCGCCTTCGTTGAGTGGTACCACCATATTGAATTCCCCATAGGGGTGCCCATGGTATTGCCCCCGGAAGCGCTGATCCGGATGCCCTTGCTGGTTGTCAGTGCTGTCCATGTAGACCGCCGTGATGCTGAAATGTAAGGTGCGGGCGGTGGGCTCGGCAATGCGGCTGCGCCGGTAGTGCGTACCCTCGATCTCGATGTTGGCGGCCCAGCCGTCTTCCACGCCTTTCCTGATTAATTGGGACAAGGTTTGGTATAGCTCGCTGTCGGGCCCGTATTTCTGGTTAAGCCAGTGCTCGATGCTGCTGCTGGTGGTGAGGTCCTTGACTTCTTCGAGGAAGGGAATGCAGCGCTCGATGAGCGCTTCTCGATCGTGGTTCAGGCTGGGGGCTGTCATGGCGGTGGTGAATGGCAATGAAAGGATCGGTCCTTATCTTGCGTCGACACCGAATTGAATGGAACGGACGTCTATGCAACTGCATAATGCATAAGATTCAATATGCGGAGTGCCATCATGAGCATCGGACGCACGGACTTGAACCTGCTGAAGGTATTCGAGGCCGTCTACGAAGAACGCAATTTGATCCTGGCGGGCAAGCGCTTGCACCTCTCGCAATCGGCGGTCAGTCATGCGCTTCGCAGGCTCCGGGAGTTGGTTGGCGATGAATTGTTCATCCGCACGGGTAAGGGCATGGAGCCCACTGGTCGTTCTGTTGCCATGGCGCCCACCTTGCTGGACTCGCTGCGCCGTATTCAAGATACGTTGGGCGTGGAGCCATTTGTCCCGGCGCACTCGAAACGACGATTCGTGATCGCAGCCAACGATCATGTAACGGAGGTCATTATTGCGCAGCTGTCTCGTGCACTGCTGAAGCTTGCCCCGGCAGTTGATCTCGTGATTCGGCCCTCTACGCGCCTTGACTTGGCGGAGCAGATCGACCTCGGACGCATCGACCTTGCCATTGGCATCTTCTCGCAGGTGCCACCGCGCTTCAGTTCATGTGAACTGATGTCGCAGGAAGAGTCCATCTTGATGCGCAGAGGACATCCTGCCTCGCGCCGAAAACTAAAAGTTGCGGACCTTGCGAAGTATCCGCTCGTCACGTTATCCGTAGGCGGGGATGAGGAAGGGGCGGTGGGAGGGTTCATCGTAGAACGCGGACTCGCACGCCAGTCGGAGATGTTTGATCGGCAGGCGTTGGAGCGAGCGTTTTTCGACGCACAGGCGCAGCCGCGGGTGAGAGTGACGGTTCCCCACTCGCTCGCCATTCCGTCGCTGCTGCGCGATACCGACATGTTGGCGATTGTGCCGACGTTACTTGCGGGGGCGCTTGCCCGCAGTGGCGAGTTGATTTGCCGCGCGTCGCCTTATGCATCTGGACGCGAAACGATATGTGCGGTATGGCATGGTCGCGACGAGTTCGACGTTGGCCACGCGTGGTTGAGAGACTTGGTCGCGAAGACGGCTCGAACCATTGAGCGAACGCTGGATTAGCTTGGATCTCGGTATGGGCGCGCCAGGTCGCCTATCGGCGGGAGCCGAAGGCCGTCCGCAGGAATAGGCACTCGCTCGGTGGGCTCGGACCCTAGATCGTCGCTTTCGGCGGCGCGTAGCGATTCACGAATTCAGGATGATCCGTGAGTACCCGTCTCCTCTCGTCTCAAAGCCGATGTCCGTGTAAGCGAGTGAACGTAATGGCGTTGCTTGGGTCCATTGGTTTCCTTCACTCACACCTTTGCAATGCAGAAGCTTCTAGTTTCGCTGCTATTCGGAATAGCGCCGACCCTCTTTCCCATGACAGCCGGTGCAGCCGGTACGGCGGATTTTTCCCAGTGCCGGCAGCTCTTCGTCAACGGTGGGCCCCCAAACGTCGTTGCTAGTCCAGCGCTAAAGCTGCGCGCGTTGTGCTACGACGCGTTTGCCGTGCTGCATTCTGGTCGCAGCAAGACTCCGGTCTACGTGGCCGAGCGCCTGTCGCGCGCGCAATTGGTTGATGCCCGAGACGAGAAACGTACCGATCAGTTCTTTGCCGATGCACGCTTGCCTCGTGCCGAGCGTGCGGAACTGGATGACTACAAGGGTAGTGGATACGACCGTGGGCACTTGGCTCCCGCTGGGGACCAGCCCACCGCACAGGCCATGGCGCAGTCGTTTAGTCTGGCCAACATGACCCCACAAGCCCCGAAGAACAATCGGGAAGCATGGAGCGCAATCGAATCGGCTACCCGCAAATACGTAATGAGGGCCAAGGGTAATGTCTACGTTATCTCTGGTCCCGTGTTCGGCGACCGTCCCGAAACCATCGGGCAGGGACGGGTTTGGGTACCTGAGCAGTATTTCAAGCTGGTCTACGACCAGACCACCAACAGGGCATGGGCGCATTGGATCGCTAATACGAACGAGGCGCACCCAAGCAAGCCGATTAGCTATCGGGAGCTAGTCAAGCGCACCGGCGTCGAGTTCTTACCCGGCGTGTCGCCGGTCGACGAGACCACGGCGGCAGCGCCAGCGCAGTCGGCGTCGCGAGGTGGTGGCACTCAAACGGCCAAGAGGGACGAAGATTTGATGCAGGTTTTCAAGTCGTCCGTCCAGGCGGCAGCGCAGAAAATCCAGAATTCGATGCACCGGTAGCCGTCTTGCGCCACCAGGCAACATGGCACGCAATACCACCCACTTGTGCATGAACTGTGTGCGGAAACTCGCGCCACGGTCAAAGCGTGTCCGGCTGGGTTGTGATGGGGGTGGCCGGGACTTCGCGCCGTAGTCCATGAGGGCGCCGGTATTGCCTATGCGTGGAAATAGGGGGGGGCGCCTAGATTCAATTATTTTGAATAACTATGACAGCGATAGGCCACTTTCTCCGGGTGGCGGACCGCTATAGTTCTGTTCATGGACAGCGCAGCAACGCAGCAACGAAGCGGAAAGCGACGTAAGCGGCAGAGCCGGGCGGTCCGATAAACCTCAAACTAATTGAATACCCTTTTACTTTCCGGAGAACCACCATGTCGAACGCCAAGCTGCAAGTCCTGACCCCGCGCAACAGCCAACTGA